>Ga0307319_10000580_pt1 | contig 11241 bp, 13 predicted proteins | sample ER_DNA_368_FD_194491 | JGI IMG/M metagenome (GOLD analysis project Ga0307319, IMG submission 194491) | Bulk soil microbial communities from the East River watershed near Crested Butte, Colorado, United States - ER_DNA_368 | ecosystem: Environmental > Terrestrial > Soil > Floodplain | place...
CGCAGGCGTAGGCGAACGGGACGACGCCCCACCATCTCTGCGCACCGGCGCGGCGCCAGAACCAGCCGATTCCGGCTCCGGCCAGCGCCGTCCAGGCCAGATGGGAGATGCCGCCGGTCGCGGGACCGAGGATCGCTTCGGTGCTGGTCGGTTCGGGCAGCCACGCCGTCAGGGTGGTGCCGATCCGCGGCACGACGACGGCTCCGCCCAACGACGCCTGGACGAGATAGCCGTCGTCGACGGACGTCGTCAGCGCCCGCACGGTGCCGAACCGCATCAGCGACTCGAACAGGCCGAATCCCGCACCCGTGGCCGCCCCGACGAGAAGGTAGTCGGTGAATCCGAGCTGTCGACTCACCCGCGGCAAGAAGATGCCCACGAGGACCAGCGGCAGGACCTTGAGGACCTCTTCGATCACCGGATCGACGGTGTAGGAGGCGGTGTCGACGAGCGTGGCCAGGGAGGTATGCGTGAGGGCGGAGAACAGCCGCGTCCAGCCCCACTGCACGACCACCCCGGCGACTCCGCAGGCGTAGGCCCCAAAGGCGACGACGAGAAGGAGCGTGGAGAACCGGAGGGTCCGGGACCACGAGCCGAGGACGACCAGCTGGGTGACGGCCCACACGGTCGCGACCAGCATGAGCAGCGCCATGGCGTCACCCCTCCCGTCGAAACGCCGGCCGCGCTGATCTCGGAGCGTAGCGTCACGAGAGGACCGCGCCCGGACCCGGCGTCGTGGCCGCGGCTCAATAGACTCGCTGCCCGTGTCGTCGAGGGCTGCCATCGCGTCCGCGGACCGGCTTGTCGTCAAGGTGGGGTCCTCCTCGCTGACCGCACCGGACGGCGGCCTCGACGCTGCGCGGCTGCTGGCGCTCGTGAACGTCCTGGCGGCGCGGCGGCACGCCGGCAGTTCCGTCGTCCTCGTCTCCTCGGGCGCGATCGCCGCCGGGCTGTCACCTCTGGGCCTGGTGCGCCGTCCGCGCGACCTGGCCACCCAGCAGGCGGCGGCCAGTGTGGGCCAGGGCGCGCTCGTCGCCGCATACCAGCACGCCTTCGGCGCCCACGACCTCACCGTCGGACAGGTGCTGCTCACGGCCGACGACGTCACCCGGCGGACGCACTACTCCAACGCGCGCCGCACCCTCGAACGGTTGTTGGCGCTCGGCGTCGTCCCGGTCATCAACGAGAACGACACCGTCGCGACCCACGAGATCCGGTTCGGCGACAACGACCGGCTGGCGGCGCTGGTGGCCCACCTCATCCACGCCGACGCCCTCGTGCTGCTGTCCGACGTCGACGCCCTCTACGACGGCCCGCCGCACCGGCCGGGTACCCGGCGCATCCCGGAGGTCGCCGGAGCCGCGGACCTCGCCGACGTCATCGTCCGGGGGGCCGCGTCCAGGGTCGGGACCGGGGGCATGGCGACGAAGCTCGAGGCGGCCGGCATCGCGACGGCGGCCGGCGTGACGACCTTGCTCACGTCTGCGGACCGCGCTCGTGAGGGCCTCGCCGGGCAGGATGTCGGCACGCTGTTCACGCCGACCGGTTCCCGGCGGGCTTCCCGCCTGCTCTGGCTCGCACACGCGACCGAGCCGCGCGGCCGGGTCCTCCTCGACGGCGGCGCCGTCAAGGCGGTCGTCGATCGACGAAAGTCGTTGCTGCCAGCGGGAATTACTGCGGTCGAGGGCCGGTTCGACGAGGGCGACCCCGTCGACGTCTGCTCTGCGGAGGGCCATCCGGTGGCGCGCGGCCTGGTGAACTACTCGTCCGACGAGCTCCCCGCGATGCTCGGCCGGTCGACGCACGAGCTGGCTCGGGAGCTGGGGCCGCAGTACGAGCGCGAGGTCATCCACCGCGACGACATGGTCCTGCTGGGACCGTGATGTCCGCCGCGCCGTACCCTGGAGACATGGCCGCCGAGACGATCGACCCTGCTGCCGTCGAGCAGGTCACGGGGCTCGCCGAGGGTGCCCGTCGCGCCGCCCGGCAGCTGGCCCTGCTGCCGCGGACGGCCAAGGACGAGGCACTGCAGGCGATCGCCGACGCGCTGGTCGACGCCACGGACGAGATCGTGGTAGCCAACGCCGAAGACCTCCAGCGCGGGCGGGACAGTGGCCTGTCCGACGGGCTCCTCGACCGCCTGACCCTCGACGAGCGCCGCATCGCCGCGATCGCCCAGGCGGTCCGCGAGATCGCCGCGCTGCCCGACCCGGTCGGCGAGGTCGTCCGCGGGTCCACCTTGGCCAACGGCCTCCAGATCCGCCAGATGCGCGTGCCCATGGGCGTCGTCGGGATGATCTACGAGGCGCGCCCCAACGTCACGGTCGACGCCGCGAACCTGGCCCTCAAGAGCGGCAACGCCGTCATCCTTCGCGGCGGGTCGGCCGCGGCGTCCAGCAACCGAGCACTGGTCGGGGTCATGCGCAAAGCCCTTGCGGCGCAGGACATCGACGCGAACTCGGTATGCCTGCTCGACGGCGGCGGGCACGACGCCGCCCGGGCGCTGATGACCGCCCGCGGGCTCGTCGACCTCGTCATCCCCCGGGGCGGTGCGAAGCTCATCCAGACCGTCGTCACCGAGTCGACGGTGCCGGTCATCGAGACGGGGATCGGGGTCAACCACGTCTACGTCGACGCGGGCGCCAATCTCGACCTGGCCGAGAGCATCGTCGTCAACGCCAAGGCCCAGCGGCCCAGCGTCTGCAACGCCGCGGAGACCCTGCTCGTCCACGAGGCCGTCGCCGACGCGTTCCTGCCCAAGGTGCTGGCGGCCCTCGGAGCGGCGGGCGTCGTCGTCCACGCCGGTCCCGAGCTCGAGGAGCACGCGGAGGCGGCCGGCGCCGCATACGCGCTCTCCTCCGACGAGGACTTCCGCACCGAGTGGTACTCGCTCGACATGAGCGTGCGAACCGTCCCCGACCTCGACGCGGCGCTGGACCACATCCGCCGGTTCGGCACGCAGCACACCGAGGTCATCGTCACCGAGGACCGGGCGGCGGCACGGCGGTTCACGTCCGAGGTCGACGCGGCGGTGGTCATGGTCAACGCCTCGAGCCGGTTCACCGACGGCGGCGAGTTCGGCTTCGGGGCAGAGATCGGGATCTCGACGCAGAAGCTGCATGCTCGCGGCCCGATGGCGCTTCCCGAGCTGACGACGACGAAGTGGGTCGTGGAGGGCGACGGCCAGATCCGCACCTGAGTCACACCCCACGAAGTTCTCCGCTCCGATACTTCGCGGGGACCCCGACGACGCCGGCCGGACGGATTCGTTGAGCCGGCGGCCCCGCTGGCATGATGACCGACCGTGGAGAGCACCGAGGTCCGGAAGCTGGCCGCCCTCGAGGACACCCACTGGTGGTACCGAGAGCGCCGTCACCTGCTGGCCAAGGCGCTCGCCGGCGTCACCCCCGGACGGGCCCTCGACATCGGCGCGGCCGGCGGCGGCAACACGCGGGTGCTGCGCGACCTGGGCTGGACCCCGGTGGCCATGGAGTACGGACCGGACGGAGCGGAGGTCGCCCACGAGCGCGGGCTCGCGGCGGTCCGGGCCGATGCTCGCCAGCTGCCGTTGGCCGACGCGTCGCTGAGCCTCGTCGTCGCCTTCGACATCCTCGAGCACATCGAGGAGGACGACCTCGCGGTCGCCGAGATCCGTCGCGTGCTCCGGCCCGACGGAACGCTGCTGATCGCAGTCCCGGCTGATCCCCGGCTCTGGTCGGACCACGACGTCGCCGTCGACCACGTCCGCCGCTACACGCGCGAGACGCTCTCCGCGGTGCTGCAGCGGGGCGGGTTCGACATCACCCGGATGACGTCCTGGAACGTCCTATTGAGGCCGGTCGTCGCCATGCGCCGCAAGAAGTCCAGTGGCAGCGATCTCGACGACCTGCACCCGGTCGTCAACACCGCCCTCACCGCGATCATCACGGCGGAGCGCTACCTACCGGTCAAGCAGCTCCCCGGCGTGAGCCTCCTCGTCACGGCGCACCCGAGCGGCTGACGCGTTGACCCGATCCGGCACGCCCGGCTCGGGACGGACGATCTCAGGACGCCCGGTGGCGCCGGGCACCGACGGCGCAGGCGTGGCACCGAGCTCCTCCGACGCATACCGGATGTCCGGCGCGATGTCCGGCGGGCGCGCCACCGGCGGGGGGCTGCCTGCGACGAGCCGCGCGTCGGGGGGCAGCGGGGTGTCGGTCGGTCCGTGCCGGCCCTTCGTGGCCGTGAGGGAGTCGTAGGCGATGAAGTACGTCGGGCGGCCCTGCATCTGGGTGTACATCCGGCCGATGTACTCGCCGAGCAGACCCAGGCAGAGCAGCTGTGCGGCGCCCACCGAAGACACGATGAGCACCGTCGACGTCCAACCGGCGACGGTGTGCCCGCTGACCCCGGCGACGATCGCGTAGAGCGCGAGCAGGACCGCCAGGACGCCGCCGCCCAGGCCGAGGAACGTTGCCAGCCGCAGCGGCGCCATCGAGAACCCGGTCACCGCGTCCAGGGAGAGCTTGAGCATCTTGAAGAACGGGTACTTCGACGCGCCGGCGGCCCGCTCGTCGCGGCGGTACTCGACGACGTCGGACGGGAAGCCGAGCGCCGGCACGATGAACCGCAGCACGCGGTTGTGCTCGGGCAGGTCGTTGATGGCGTCGACGGTCGCTCGCGACATCAGCCGGAAGTCCCCGGCATCGTTGATCGCCTCGCTGCCCGAGATCGTGCGGATCGTCGTGTAGAAGGTCTTGGCCGTGGTGCGCTTGAACCACGAGTCCGTCGAGCGGTCGGTGCGGACGCCGTAGACGACGTCGACGCCTTCGCCGCGGGCCTTGGCCAGCATCGTGGCGATGACCTCGGGCGGGTCCTGGAGATCGGCGTCGATCGTGACGATGAAGTCACCGCGGGCTCGCTGGAGACCGGCTGAGATGGCCGCCTGGTGGCCGGCGTTCGCGCGCAGCCGGACCACCCGCAGCTGGTCCCACTCCCGGTGCATCCGCTGGAGGATGGCCGGAGTCAGGTCGGTGCTCCCGTCGTCGACCGCGAGCACCTCGTAGGAGGCGTCGAGGTCGTCCAGAACCGGCCGCAGCCGGTTGACGAGGAGGGGCAGTACGTCCTCCTCGTCGTACACGGGGATGACCACTGACAACACCGGATGCATGCCGTCCAGGTTACGGCCGCGGCCCGTGGTCCGCTGTGCGCCCGATGTTCGGCGGCCATGAAACGTGCTCATTGTGTTACCCGAAGCGGTGGATAGGTTGACGGCGTGGAACGGGGGGAGGTCGTGCCGGTGCGCTTCGCCAAGTGGGGCGGGCGCCCGCACTGGGAGATGGACCTGCGCTACCTCGGGTCCGACCGGTTCGGGGAGTGGCTGGGATCGCCCGCCGGTATGCCGATGCGGCGCCCCGGCTGGACGACGCGGACCGACGCCGAGTGTGCGTTCCTCGTGCCGAGGGATGCGGACTTCGTCGCGTCGTTCAACGGGCGCGGAGTCCCGACGGCGATCTATGTGGACGTCACTGACCGGCCGTGGTGGGAAGGCGACACGGTCCGGGCGGTGGACCTCGACCTCGACGTCGTTCGGGCGTGGGACGGAACGCTCCTGGTCGATGACGAGGATGAGTTCGCCGAGCACCAGGTGCGGTACGGGTATCCGGCAGAGGTCGTCGTGGCCGCCCGGAAGTCGTGCGACGCGCTGGTGGCGGCCATCGCCCGCGCCGAGGAGCCGTGGGCGACCATCGGGCACGCGTGGTGCGCCCAGGCCGTGGACTTGCCCTTGGCGCCGCTGCCGGCCTGGGCCGAGCCGGCCTGACTGCCGACGGAAGGGTGCCCATCGCCTACCGGAGCGCTGCGGCGGGCGCGCGTTAGTCTGTGCGTATGCCAGCGAGCGCCCTGCCCGTCGTCGTGACCGGACTCGTCAGTGCCGAGGAGCAGCACGGGTCGTTGCCGATGCCGCCGATCGCCTACGGGATCATCGCGTTCGTCGCATTCCTGATCGGGCTGGGTGTGCTCTGGACCTTCCGCAACACCGCTGCCAAGGTGCCGCAGCGCGGTCCCAGCAACGACGCGGAGCACCACGGGTGACCCACTGAGCCGCCGACTCGGCGTGATGGGTGGCACGTTCGACCCCATCCACCACGGCCACCTCGTCGCGGCGAGCGAGGTGCAGGCCCGGTTCGGGCTCGACGAGGTCGTGTTCGTGCCGACCGGCCGTCCCTGGCAGAAGGACGACAGCGAGGTCAGCGCCGCCGAGCACCGGTACCTCATGACCGTCATCGCGACCGCCTCGAACCCCCGGTTCACCGTGAGCCGCGTCGACGTCGACCGGGACGGGCCGACGTACACCATCGACACGCTGCGCGAGCTGCACCAGGCGGATCCTGAGGCCGAGCTGTTCTTCATCACCGGGGCCGACGCCCTGGCCGAGATCCTCACGTGGAAGAACGTCGACGAGCTGTGGCGACTGGCCCACTTCGTCGGCGTGACCCGGCCCGGTCATGAGCTGTCGGACAAAGGGCTTCCAACCGAGCGGATCACGCTGATGGAGGTCCCGGCCATGGCCATCAGCTCTACCGACTGCCGGGCCCGGGTCGAGGACGGCCAGCCGGTCTGGTACCTCGTCCCGGACGGGGTCGTCCAGTACATCACCAAGTACCGCCTCTACGCGGACCCTCGGGGAGCGCTGCCCCCCGAACATCCCCCGATGTCGGCCCGCGTGGCCGCCACCACCTAGGAGTTACGTGCCCGCAACACCCCGAGCGCTGCAGCTGGCCCGCGTGGCCGCGCTGGCCGCGGAGGACAAGATCGCCCAGGACGTCATGGCCATCGATGTGAGCGAGCAGCTCGCCCTGACCGACGTCTTCGTGATCGCCTCGGCCAACAACGAGCGCCAGGTCGGCGCCATCGTCGACGAGATCGAGGACAAGCTGCGAGAAGTCGGCGTCAGCGCGATCCGCCGCGAGGGCGCTCGCGAGGGACGCTGGGTCCTGCTGGATTTCGGCGACATCGTCGTCCACGTGCAGCACGCCGAGGAGCGCGAGTTCTACCAGCTCGAACGGCTCTGGAAGGACTGCCCCGAGATCGACCTGGCGTCGGTCCGGATCTCCTGACCGGATGGTCCTGCGATGACCGACGCCGGCGCGCGCAGGCTGGTCGTCGTCCGGCACGGCGAGACGCTCGACAACGCCAGTGGTGTGTGGCAGGGCCATCGGGACTCCGAGCTGTCGCCGATCGGTCTGGCCCAGGCCGACAAGGCGGCGCCGGTCCTGGCGGCGTACGACCCGCAGCTGATCGTGACGTCCGATCTGGTGCGGGCTCTCGTCACCGCCGAACAGGTGGGTCGGGCCACCGGCCTGCCGGTCGCCGTCGACCCCCGGCTGCGAGAGGTGCACGTGGGGGAGTGGCAGGGGTGCACATCGGCCGACGTCCGGCTGCGCGACCCGGACCTGCTCGCGGCCATGGGGCGCGGCGAGGACGTGCGGCGCGGCCGGACCGGGGAGACCGTGGCCGAGCTGGCCCTGCGGGTGCGAGCCGCGCTCGACGCCGTGGTTGCGGTACTGGCGCCGGGGCGCGTCGCGGTCGTCGTCTGCCACGGCGTCGCGGCCCGAGCAGGGGTCGCCTCGCTCGTCGGGCTCGACCAGATGCAGGCCCAGCGGGTGCTGTGGGGACTGGAGAACTGTCACTGGGCGGTGCTCGCGGAGGCATCGTCGGTGTCGGGTGCACCGGTGCCGGCACGGTGGCGGATCGACGCGTGGAACGTGGGTGCGTAGGGGAGCCGGCCGCCCCGATCGGTGATTTGGGCGGCCCGACGGGCGACCGCTAGACTTCCGCAGTTCCCAACCGGGGGCTGTGGCGCAGCTGGTAGCGCACCTCCATGGCATGGAGGGGGTCAGGGGTTCGAGTCCCCTCAGCTCCACTCATCGCCATAGACCCAAGACACGTTCGTCCGTGGCCTATGGCGATCAGCTTTTGGGGAGTTCGTGATCGCCGGTTTCTGAGAGCTCCTCTTGTGCCGAAGCGCTTCAGGTCTCCGTCCGATCCGCGTGCGGCGGACCCAGGTAGGGAAACTCGGAGAGGAAATCGTCGTGGGGACCCACGTTGTCCTCTTTCACCCTCCCGTTCGTGAGGATGTCGACCACGTAATCGCCCACATCATCGGTGAACAGTCGACCGTTGTCCGGGTAACTAACCGGTCGCTGAGGGTCGTAAGGCAGGATATCCGGCAGCATAGGTTCTGCTAACCGCCTCGCTTCCTCCGGTGAGTACCCACCTGCGTGCTCCAAGACGTGAACGATGCTGTCCACGAAGCGGGCGTCATCGGCTGGCTCGCCGGCAAGGTACTCCGACTTGATCTCGTTCGGCAGGAGGAAGGTGACCTGCTGGGCACGAGCCCCCCGGTCCACCTGGACCCATTCGCCGCCATTCGCCCGGACCAGCGTTTGCTGCCAGAGACCGACCTGGTTGGCTCCTAGCTCCGTATTGGGCAGCTCCAGCACGATGCTGCACACGTCCTTGTCGGCAAAGAAGTCTTCACCGGTGAACTGGAAGCCGTTCAGGGCGCCGCCGGCATCGTAGAAGAAAGGATCGCTACGCCAGCCGGCGAAGAAGCGATAGTCACCAGCGTCGGTGACCTTCGCGTCACGACCCGTCGAGACCCGTGCGTCCTCGACAATTGTCCGGCCGTCGTCGTCCGTCCTGGCGGCGTCGGAACCCTCCACGCGACGCACCGTCGCCGTCTGCTCCCCGTTTCCTGAGGACGAGAAGCGCACCCGGTAAGCGATGTCGGCAACCGCATCGCGGTCGGTGTCGATCTTGAGCTCGTATATAGCCTCTTGCGCGAAAGGCTCCGCTGTGGTGGGTCCCTCGGGGTTCACGCTCATGGACGGATGCACGTCCATGACGAGGATCGACCGGCTTGAGTCCTCCGGTTTAGGAAAGGCGAACAAATCGCAGAAGTCCAGGCGGGGATCATCGTGCGGACAGGTGAAATCGGGCCCCGAGTAGTGGTGTGACATCGTTATTCTCCACCTTTCTACTAGCCCTGCATTTGTCACATGCAGGTTTCAACATACCGGACGGGAGCCTCTGCTCCCATGGCTCCCTCCTGTCCCGGGCAGGGGCCAGCCGACGCCCTAGTGCGGTGGATCCTCCCCCCTCCAGGGGGTGCAATCCACCGCCATCCGGGGTGCGAGCCGCGCCACGCCGGCGCGGGTTGACAGGCAACGACACCTGCGCTTTAATCAACCTAGTAGTTGATCAAAGGAGAGGTTGACCACGCGATGGATGAGGAGCGGATGGACCGGGCGTTCATGGCCCTCGGCGACCCCGTCCGCCGGGCCATCGTCGCTCGGCTCAGCACCGGTCCCGTCACCGTCAACGACCTCGCCGAACCGTTTGACATGTCGAAACAGGCCGTCTCCAAGCACATCCAGGTCCTCGAGCACGCCGACCTCGTCACGCGGAGCCGCGATGCCCAACGCCGTCCCGTCCACCTGAACCCGGCCGCGCTCGAACAGCTCACCGCGTGGATCGACCACTACCGCCTGATCCACGAGCGCCGGTTCCGGTCCCTCGACGCCGTGCTCGACCGCATACCCGACCAGTGACCCATCCATCAGATCCAGAGAGAAAGAGACCGTCATGAGCACCAACCGCACCACCAACCCCCTCACCGTCACCGCCCCCGAGGGCCTGCCGTTCATCGATTTCGAGCGCGAGTTCGACCACCCCGTCGAGAAGGTCTTCCGCGCGCACCAGGACTCCGACCTGTTCCGGCAGTGGATCGGCGCCGGCAGCGACGACCTCGACCTCGAGGTCCACGAGTTCCGCACCGGCGGCCGCTACCGGTTCGTCCAGAAGGGCGAGGACGGCGCCGAGTATGCGTTCAACGGCGTCTACCACGTCGTTCGCGACAACGAGTTCGCCATCCAGACGTTCGAATTCGAGGGCTACCCCGATGTCGTCAGTGTCGAGTCCCTCACCTTCGAGCGGCTCGACGGCGGCCGCACCCGGCTGCGCGGCCACGCGGTCTACCCGTCCCTGGAGGCCCGCGACGGCATGGCCAGCAGCGGCATGGAGGATGGTATGAACGCGGGGTACGACAAGCTCGACCGCATCCTCGAGGCACAGTCGTGACCGAGGCCGGGGCCACGCCTCCGATGGACTGGACCCTGGAGGTCGTCGTCCTGCCCGTCGCCGACCTGGACCGGGCGATCGCCTTCTACCGCGACCAGGTCGGTTTCGAGCTCGACCACCACACGACCAACGAGTTCATGGACGTCGCCCAGCTGACTCCGCGCGGCTCCGGCTGCTCGATCGTCGTCGGTAACCTGCCGTCCCAGAACGAGATGGCACCGGGCTCGATGCGCGGACTGCAGCTCTGCGTCGCCGACGCCCGGGCCGCCCGGGACGAGCTCACAGCCCGCGGTGTCGAGTGCAGTGAGATCCAGGTGTTCGACGAGCGCGACGGCGGCACTCTCTTCGGGTTCGCCGATCCCGACGGCAACACCTGGGCCGTGCAGCAGCTCAAGGCGCGCGGCGAGAGGCCACTGATCCCGCACGAGGCTCGCGGCCGGTTCGGGGAGTGACCCGAGGCATACCGCTATGCGTGTCCGACACGCACGAGGCGCGTGACCCTCAGAGGGCCACGCGCCTCGCGCTTCCTGCCGACCTTACGGACGGGCGACGAGCTGCTGCACGTACCCTGGTGCGTCCGGGCTGCCCCACCCGGTGGTCAGGTCGTAACCGGTGGTCGTCGGGTATCCCGGCACCGGGTCGGGCGTGACGAACCCGTCAGGTCCGATGTCCCAGATCCGGTTGTCCTTCAGCACTCCGCTGGGCGTCGTGCCGTAGGTGTGCGGAACGATGTCGCGGAAGGCCGCGGCCCGTGAGAAGCCGGCGCTGTAGATCGCCGTGTTGAGGTTGCCGATCGGCGCCTTGCCCGCAGCCTTGCGCGCCTGGTTCGCGATCGCCGTCATCGCCGCCGCCTGCGGTGACGCGGCCGACGTGCCGCCGAAGACCGCCCAGCTGGGCGCTCCGTCGATGGCCGGGAAGTACGACCGGTAGACAAGGACGCCGCCGTTGACCGCCGCGTTCCAGGACAGGTCGGGGACGCCGCGGTGGTTGCCGACGACGTTCGCCACCGGGTCCTGATATGCGGGTCGGCCGTAGACCGTCGACAGGCCGCCACCGGTGGCGATCCCGCCCCAGCTCTCGTTCCAGACCGGCTCGGTGCTGCCGCCGACCGTCCACGCC
>Ga0307319_10000585_pt1 | contig 11193 bp, 9 predicted proteins | sample ER_DNA_368_FD_194491 | JGI IMG/M metagenome (GOLD analysis project Ga0307319, IMG submission 194491) | Bulk soil microbial communities from the East River watershed near Crested Butte, Colorado, United States - ER_DNA_368 | ecosystem: Environmental > Terrestrial > Soil > Floodplain | place: USA...
GGCCCCACCAGGATGAAGTCCTCGTGCGCCATCGCATCCAGGGCAACGAGGTCTTGGGACACCTCCGCCTCTGCCCAGCGCTTCCCGAACTCCTCCAGCTCCGCATTGTTGTTGTTCATTTCATCGATCCTTTCTAGGTCGGACCCATGATCTGCGGCGATGCCGGCCAGCGGCCAGTCCACCTTCCGCCCACCACTGGGTCGGTACGTCGCAGAGCTCCTCTCGTTCTCAAGTCATCAGCTAGGACAGAGCAATCTCATCGCCTTCGGGACCAGAACGCTTTGCCCACCGCGGATCTCCCTGCCTTTCGTTTCTTCAACTCTTGCTGCCCATGTTTGCCGGGAGTCTGTTCAGCAGCCAGGCCACTTACCGGCCATTTGATGGTCGCTCGATCTCCGAAGCCGAGTTGCGTTGTTACGGCTGGTCGGCCGCGCGATTAGCTGAGTGCCGTGCTGTCAATGTCGCGGTCCCAGAGCCAGTCGGTGACGGTCTCGATGCCACGGTCGCGATAGCGCCGGTAGGTGCTGAATGGCAGGTCCAGCAGCTCTGCTGCTTTTTCCTGGCTTGGAGCGGGATGCAGATAGGTGCGATCCAAGACCCGGTACTGAGTCTCAGCCCGAGGATCCGACTTCAGGACCTGGGCGGCCTTGACGATAAGCCCCCGCAGCACCTGATCGGGACGATCATCTGGATGCTCCCGCAGCACTTTTTGCACCATGCTCGAGGCCACCAGCGGGTTACGGACCAGCGCCTGAGGTTGGTGCAACGACCGGAGTGCCTGCTTCACCGACGCCGCGAATTCTTCGTAGGACAGCAACGCTGCGGGCTCCGCCGCTGAGTCTGTGACCGGTTCGCCGAGCTCTCGGGCCGCGGTGAGTTCCAACCAGTCGGCCACACCGACCCGACGCCAGTCGTGGGCAAAGCTTACGTACCGCTTGCCGTCGATCTCGTAGTCAGCGTCGGGTGCGTGGACGAAGTCAAAGTGATTGAAGAATCGCTCCCAGTACTCCAGATCGGTGTAACACGCGTCGAACTCCCATGCCGTGGGCCCTCGCAGCAAGATGTCAATGACGTGCCAGGCGCCGAACATCGTGCCTGCCAGACGCGGATGACGCTCAATAGGATCCCGATCGACCACGAACCGCCAGCCCAACACAAGCTCACCCGGACGCGGCGGACGGTGCTGCTGCGCATAGCGCCATAGGGCTCTGGCGCCTGGATCAACCTCGATGTCCTCGGGCCGAGCAAGATGAAGTGCCAGGCGGGCCGCGTAACCGCCGATATCACCGTCTGGACCCTCAAAGACGCGGAAGGCTTCCGGCTGCCGGCGCAACCAATGAGCTGCCAGCTCCGCCTGCTGCTCACCCTGAGTATCCCGGGTCATAGCGATGACCAGGTCGAACTGCTCGGGTTGTACCGACTGCCCAGGACAACCGTCAAGGGCATCCCAGTACCAGTAGGCGCCGGCGACCGGGTGGTCCCTGATCAGGAAGAGCAGGTCGGCCACCGCCTGCTGCAGCGCGTCAGGATTCCCCGCCGACGCCTTGACCTGATCGACGAAGTAGCCACGCAGCCGACGGTGAATGTCCGCGTAGGTGTCGGGATCACGCCGCCGCAAGTCGGCTTCGACCACGTCCCGGGCCACGTCATGCGGAAAGATGCCGGCTTGGACCTCCTCCATGATCGTCAAATCCCGCAACCACTCCCACAGCTCTGAGGCCTCTGGCGCATCGGCCGGTACCGCAGCTCGTAGCAGTGGTTCTGTCGTGGTGGCCGCGTGTGCGGAGACTTGCAACGCTGCTCGATGCCGGCTTGTTGGCGCATGCTCGACAATCCGGTTGAGTAGGGCGGTCACCACGTCAGGCAAATCCTCGAGCGTTTCTGGAACGTCGATGTCCGGTCCTGCGCGGCGTACGGCATCGATCAATAGGGATACCGCAAGCGGATGCCCGTGGGTCAACGCCATGACCTGATCAAGCAAATCGGCCGACATGCCCTCGACTTCCAACAGTGCCTGAGTCTGGTCGGGCGACAAGTTTCGGAGAGCCAGCACACGGAGCAGGTCCCGCCAGCCCGGATCAGAACGCCAAGCAGCATCGGGCGGCTGACGACCGGCGATGATCACCCGCGCTTCCGCGGGCAGCGCTGGTAGGAACTCCTCGCGCAGCCAGCCCTCGACCGGCTTAAGCTGCTCAGCAGCATCGAGCATGATGACACTCGGTTTGGCGGGCAGGCCGCCGACGGGCGGCTTCAGCTGGACATCCAGGCCAGCGGCCAGCGACTCCCAGACGGCCGACCTGATGCCGTCAGGCGTGGGCATGACTCGGCCGCCATCGACGTGGGCCAGCACATATCCGGAATTGCGCGCAATCTCGGCGAAAGCCCGCAGCAGGGTGGATTTGCCGATGCCGCCGGCGCCGTACACCCACAGCACGCTGAACGGTTCTTGGCCGTCGGACACGGTCTCACGGTCGGCGAATGCCTTGAGCCAGGTGGTGAAAAGCTCGATTTCTGTGGATCGGCCGACGAAGCGGCGTACGCGCTCCCGTTCCAGCCGCTTGCCGAGATTCTCCGCTGCACGCGATGTCATCGACTGCAGCCCTCCTACAAGGCGGTTTCACCTTGCACGATACCGGGACAGGTTCGCCCACCATTGACCCGCTCAGCAGAAGCAGAGGTACTGATACGGCCGCCCGGGTGCGGTGCGTTTCTCCGCGGCGAGCCACAAATGCTGGTGATGACGAGTGGATCGGCTCTATAGACGTGGCTCTGTGCGGAAGAACGCCGCTCTCATGGGAGGCGAAGCCGTCCAATACGCCTTCAGGATGAGCTGATCCGCTCCCCGGGCTGAGACGCCTAGTGCTGAGCGGTCACGGAGACTTCCAGCGCATCGAGCATCCGCTCGACTCCGCTGAGCGCCATGGCTCTTCCGGTAAGCCCGGCACCAACATTGGTATAGGTCAGCTGGGTACCCTCTTCGGCCAGGTCGAGTAGGGAGATGGTCACGATCTCGGTGGGATCGGTGAACCGGAGCTGGATACGGCTTTGCGGTTCCACGATGCCGTACGCGGCAGTGAACGGGATCTCTTGGCCCCCGTCGTCGGGTACCAGCACCGCGCCGATCATGCCACCGGGCCTGGGGTCCAGGTTGATGCGTGTGGACGGCGTGGTGAATCCCTCCACAACGAACCAGTGGGAAAGCAGCGCTGGCTCGGTGAAATGGGCGAACACCTCGCGCGGCCCGCCGGACAGCACGCGGCTAACGCTGAAACCTGTCGCCGTCTGATCTTCACCTCCCGCAGGCGCCTCTGTTGGCAACTGCTGCGGCGGCGCGACGGTGAAGTGGGCCACCGTGTGCTCACGCTCAAGGAGGTACTCGTCGTCCTCGGGGTAGTACTTCGCGGCTTCGATGTCGTCTCCGGCGAACGCGTGGACCTGGTCAAGATCGGCCCACCAGCTCAGAGTGATCAACTCACTGCGTCCATTGCCAAGATCACGTGTCAGCAGTTGCGCTGCGGCGTTGCCGGGAGTGCTGCGGTAGCCGCTCATCCCGGTCCGTTCCACGATGTCGACGTACTCCGCGAGCCTCTCGGTGCGCACCAAGCCTCGCCACATCCGCGCGATCATCGTGCCGCCTGGAATGCGTAGGACACCACGACGACGCCAGTGCTGAGCGTACGGGTCGCGCGGTGTTGGACATGGACGTTCAGGCCAGGAGTCAGGAGCAGGTCCCCGGCGTCTCCGACGCCGGCGAATGCTGGGTTCAGCCACAGATGCAGCTCGTCAAGGAGTCCTTCCCGCGCCAGCGACTTCGCGACTGGACCGAAGCCGTGCATCAGGATGCCCGCGCCGGGAGAGTCCTTCAACGCCTGAACGCTGGACACCAGGTCGCCCTGCAGGACGGTTGTGTTCTGCCAGGTCGGCGACTCTAGCGTCGTCGACGCCACATACTTGCGCACCGTGTTGATCAGATCTGGGTACGCACCCTCCCGAGCGGGCCAGGCGGCTGCGTAGATGTCGTAGGTCTTCCGACCCATCAACATGGCGTCACATGAAGCGAGCTGGTCGTAGGTGAGCTGATCGGACTCGTCGTTGATGTAGCTGAAATGCCACTTATCCATGTGGTTCATCACCCCGTCCAGACTGAGAAAAGTGGAGTTGATGATCGGCCTCATGAGGGCCTCCTTTCGATCGTTCGATCGTCTGCTGCGATGCTGACCATTGCCCAGGCCAGGGGCTGGCCGAACAATGTCCAGTTAGCCAGCACAGAATGGTCAGCGATTGGGCGCGGCATGACCTGATGAGCAGCTCCGCAAGATAGCTGAGGTACTGGACCCGGTGATCGAACGTGACCCGGCCGAGACAGCTTGAGAGCCGAGCTCATCTCGCTCTGGTAGGTGCGTTTCGCAGCACAGATGTGAAAACGGCCCCTCGAACCCGACCTCGTGGGTACGTTTCCCAGCAAAGACGCGAAAACGACCCCCAAGCCGACCCCAAACGACCCCGAGCCGACCCGACCCCAAGCCAAACGGACCCCAGGCCAAACCTAGAGCCCGGAAGTCACTCAGCCAGATCGAGCTTTGAGGTCACCCAGGACCGCAAGTAAGAAGCCGGAGCTGCACCGACCTGCTTATCGATCACCTCGGCACGCTTCATCAGGATCAGGGTCGGAATGGCCAGCACCTCGAACCGTTGGCTCAAGCCCGGCGCCTCGTCGGCGTTCACCTTGACCAGCTTGAGCCGGCCGGCGAATTCGCCGGCGATCTGCTCGAGCGCCGGACTCACCATGCGGCATGGACCACACCACGGCGCCCACATGTCGACGAGCACTGGGATGGTCGATGCCTCCACCACCGTGCCGAAATCTGCGTCGGACGCATTCACCACCCAACGCAGCGAGGTGTGGCACTTTCCGCAACGCGGCACCCCATCGGCCGCAGCCGGTACGCGGTTCTTGGTGCCGCAGTTGGAACAGACGACCACCTGGTTAGCGGGTTCCGCCACAGGTGCGCTCATCCAGCTGCCCTCTCTGGTCGGCATTTCTTATGACACCCAGAATCTCGTAGAAATCCCGGACCATCAATCGCTTCTGGTAGCCACCACCACTGCCGCTGGCCGAAGGATCTCCTCATCAGGCCCGTAGCCGGGACGTACGACGCGGGCCACCGTGCCCGGCGTGAGCTTCTCGTCGGTGGTCGTGCCGATCGCCTCGTGAAGCGCCGGATCGAAGGGCTTCCCGGTGTCCTCACGCCTGGGGAAGCCGAGGCCGGCGAGCACGGAGAGCGCCTGCTGGTGTACGGCGCGTACGCCAGCGATGATCTGTTCCGGGTCGGAGGAGGCATGCTCCAGGGCCCGTTCCAGGTTGTCAACAACCGGCAGCCATCCCGCGGCCGTTCTCGCCCTTTCCTGCTCCCGCGCGCGGACCAGATCCTTGGCGCATCGCTTGCGGAAGTTGTCCAACTCGGCTGCGGCCCGCCGCCAGCCATCGTCGAGTTGGGCTATCCGGGCTTGCGCTTTCGCCATGTCATCGGACTGGTTGGGCAGACGACGTGGTCGTTCCGGCCCGACATCGTCGTTGCGAGGAGTCTGCTGCTCGGACATGGCGGATCAGCGGGTGGTGATTTCGGCATCGATGACATCGTCGGAGTCCCCGCTGGTTTCTCGACTCGAGGTTGCCGAGGGATCGGCGGAAGCCCCAGCCGTTGCATCCTCAGATGCCGAGGCAGTAAGCGCCTGCAAGACCTGACGCAATTCTGTGCTCAAAGCGCGGAGCCGGCTGAGGTCGGCCTGTTCCTCCAGAGCGGTACGCGCCTCCTTGACCAGCGATTTGGCGAGGCCACGTTCGCGATGCGGCACGGTTGCTGCGTTCTCCTCCAGGGTCTGTCCGACTTCGTATGCCACAGTGTCCAGCTCGTTACGGGCGTCCACTTGCGCACGCAGCGCCGCGTCTTCGCTGTGGTGTAGCTCGGCGTCAGCAACCATGCGTTCGATCTCACGTTGGTCCAGGTTCGACGTGTCGCTGATCGTGATCTCCTGCTCGGCACCGGTGTCCTTGTCACGCGCGGAGACATGCACAATGCCGTTGGCGTCGATATCGAAGGTAACCTCGATCTGCGCCATCCCTCGCGGCGCCGGCCGAACGTTCTCCAGACGGAATCGGCCCAGCACCCGGTTGTCACTGGCGCGCTCCCGCTCCCCTTGGAGCACCACGACGTCCACCGCTGGTTGGTTGTCCTCGCCGGTGCTGAAGATCTCGGTACGCAGCACCGGGATGGTCGTATTGCGCTCGACCACCTTGGTCATTACGCCGCCCTGCGTCTCCAGGCCCAACGACAGCGACGTGACGTCGAGCAGCAGGACATCGTTGACGTCGCCCTTGATGATCGCTGCCTGGACGGCCGCGCCGATGGCCACCACCTCGTCGGGGTTGACGGTCATGTTCGGTTCCCGGCCACCGGTCCTGCGGCGTACCAGGGCTTGCACTGCCGGAATCCTGGTCGATCCACCAACCAGGATGACCTGATCAATGTCGTCTGCGGTGACCTTCGCGTCATCCATGACCTGCTGCACCGGACCCAGACACCGCTCAACCAGGTCCGCGGTGAGCTGATCAAACGTGGACCGCATCAGATCGAGGTTGAGATGCTTCGGTCCTGATGCCTCCGCCGTGACGAACGGAAGGTTGATCGTGGTCTGGGTCATGGCTGACAGCTCGACCTTGGCCTTCTCGGCGGCCTCGAACAGGCGTTGCAGTGCTTGCGGGTCCTCGCGTAGATCAGTGCCGTTGGACTTGTTGAATTCGTCGGCGAGGTGGTCCACGATCCGACGATCGAAGTCGTCACCGCCCAGATGGGTGTCACCGGCGGACGCCATGACTTCGACAACACCTTTTCCCACGGTCAGAATGCTGACGTCGAACGTGCCGCCGCCAAGATCGAAGACCAGCACGGTCTCGTTCTCGAGCTTGTCCATGCCGTACGCCAGGGCGGCAGCGGTGGGCTCGTTGATGATCCGGAGAACCTCCAAGCCGGCGATCCGGCCGGCATCCCTGGTCGCCTTGCGCTGCGCGTCATTGAAGTACGCGGGCACGGTGATCACGGCCTCGGTAATCCTGTCGCCGACGTGCTTGGCGGCGTCGTCGACGAGCTTGCGCAGCACCTGGGCCGAGATCTCCTCGGGGGCGTACTGCTTCCCGTTGACTTCGAACCTCGCCGCATCGTCGGGTCCCCGTACCACGTCGGAGGACACGGCGTTGAGCTCGCTGGTCACCTCGTGATGCTTGCGGCCGATGAACCGCTTCGCCGAGTGGACGGTGCCCGTCGGATTCAAGATCGCTTGCCTCCTTGCCATCTGTCCGACAAGCCGTTCGCCTGAGTCGAGAAAGGCGACTACCGAAGGCGTAGTCCGGTCGCCTTCGGCATTGGGGATTACGTGGGGCTGGCCGCCCTCCATCGCCGCAATGACTGAGTTGGTCGTTCCCAGATCGATGCCTACTGCCCCTGCCATCGCCTACTCCTGTCGCCAGAGATCCGACAACGTCTGCCGTCTCAAGACGGTAAAAGCGGGTGGAAAGCCCGATCAAACACCATCTAGCCATCTCAAGACGGGAAATGCCGGGCTCACCCGACACAGTTCGAGAAATTCTTTTACCCGCCAAAGGCTCTGTTCACACCCCGCTCAGCTCCCGCTGCCGAAGCGCAGACCAAGCGATCCAGGCTCCGCTGATAGCCAGGAGCAACGCGCCGATTGGTTGGGTCGGCAGGCTAGCGCCGGTGGTCGCCATACCGGCCGCAGCACCGAGAACATAGAAGATCAAGGTCCCGGCCGCCCAGATGATGCCGGCCCAGCGCGGCAGTGTTCCGGACCGCCAGATAGCCGCGCTCAGCATCCCGTTCCCGACGGTCGCGAGTAGTAGCGCTACAACGATGATCACCGTTACGGCGGCGGCGAACTGGAGCTCCATGACGCCGCGATTTCCAGCCAGGTAGGCGGCGCCAATTGCGGGAGTGGCAAAGGTCGAGAGTGCGCCAGGCACCGTAAAGAAGATCTGACCTATCACGGCGAGAACCATTCCGGACAGCGCCAGGCGCGGTGCCTTGCTGGCCGCCAGAAAGGCACCCAGCGCGAACGTCCCGAAGATGGCGAGCGCGGCCCCGAGGACGTTGCTCAGGATGTGACCGACGAGGTAGGACGTGTTGCTCACAAACCTGGCCCAGCCCTCTGGGTCGGCAACCTGATCAGGCTGAGGTTCAAGAGTGGCGTACGCGGTCAGTAGGCCGTAAAGAGGAAGAGCGAAGAGGCCGACGCGGATCCACGTGGCAGCCGGTGTGCGCGTCTCGATCATGTGGACTCCGTTTCCGCGACGATTGAGTGAGGGTTTCGCAAGGGCGGATGGGCTCAACAACAGAGCATGGCGCCTCCTCGGGTCGCCATGGGACGTTGACCCAGAAGAAACCGCGTACACCGCGAGAGAATTACCCGCATGCGGCTCCGAGCAAGCCAGCGGATCCCCATGCCGCGAGGAGACCACGCCTTTATCTCATAGGGCGGCCACCAGTTCGAGAATTTTTATGGCTTTCGGCCCAACGAAAGACAAAAATGATTGCATCTGTAAAACTGGGGCCTGTGGCAAACCTCAGACCTGTGGACACCTCATTGTCGAGCGACTCAGATCGATTCCTGGCAGGCGGTGCGGTCGGCCAATCCGATCGGCTTGTCATAGAGCTAGTCCAGCCGCCAGACACACCCGCCGCAATCCTGATCAAGTGGCCACCACGACCGACCGTCACCGATCCCGCGAAGCTTACGGCAACTATTGCCGCGATCGTGCGCGTCCTGGGCACCGCGCAAATCGAGCTGGCCGCGCGCCGCGCGGCTGGGCGATAAGCATCCCGAGCAAGCGACGCACCTCGGGGATAGAACCTGGGCCCGAAACCTCGTTGCGACGAGGTCCCGAGGCCGTCAGGGTCCCAATCAAGATCGTTGTGGCTGCCATTCTGACGTGCGCGAGTAGCTCTGACGAAGGGAACCTAGCCCGCGTCTTTCGCGAGGTCGGGTGACAAGATCGTCACCACACTCGAGTCGTCCTGGGCGCCGAGGCCGGCGGCTTCAGCGATGAGGTAGAGCTGCTCGGCCGCGGCCGCCAGTGGCAGCGGGACGTGGCAAGCACGGCCGACGCTGGTCACGATCCCCATGTCCTTCACGAAGATGTCGACGCGTGACTTGACCTCGGCGCCGCCGGCATAAGCCTGCAGCATGCGGGGCCCCCGATCGGAGAACATGAACGAGCCTGCCGCGCCCTGCGACAGTGCACTGATCACTACGGCCGGGTCGAGTTCCAGTCCACGGGCGAGGGCGATCGCCTCGGCCGCGGCAGCGATGTGGACCCCGGCGAGGAGCTGGTTGATGGCCTTCAGGGCCTGGCCGTCGCCCGGTCGTTGACCGACGATCGTCAGTGTCGAGGCGAGGTGGTCGAGCACTGGTCGGGCTGCCGTCAAAGCGTCGGGCGTCGCTCCGACAACAATGAGCAAGTCACCATTTCCGGCCCTGACCGGCCCGCCGCTGATCGGAGCGTCAACGAGCGGGTGTCCGGCGTCCTCGAGCCTGTCGGCCAATCCCCGCGCAGCTTCGGGGCCGATGGTGCTGGTCAAGATCACCGGGGCGCCGGGTCTCAATGACTGCAGCACCCCATCCTTGTCGAAGATCGCGGATTCGGCCTGGCTTTGATCGCGAACGGCAAGCAAGGCAATGTCAGCGTTCCTGCTGGCGCCTTCAGGGGTGGCCTCGGCGGCGATGCCACGTTCTGTTGCGAGCTGACGGCGCGGCTCGAAGGGGTCAAACCCGGTCACGGAGAACGCGGTCGCCAGGTGGGTGGCCATAGGTAGGCCCATGGCGCCTAGGCCGATGACGGCAATGTTGGTTCTGTTCTCGGGCACGGCGTGGACTCTCCTTTTGGAAGTAAGGATGCGTTCAGACACTTCGCAGCGTGTCGATCACCGCCGCGAGCGCATCGTCATCGCCCACGTTTCCGGCGAACACGATGTACGGGATGCCCTGCGCAGGCCCGGTGACAGGCTCCCAGAGCGAGATGATGCCTGGCAGCATCGTGCCACGACACCAGGCTCGTCGAATCCCCAGACCCTCGGTCGCGGTGTCGGATGAGGTGATGCCGCCCTTGGCCAGGACGAAGGCCGGTCGGACCTGGCTCACGATCTCGCGGACCGTACCGACCAGCGCGGCGCTCACCGTGCGGGCGATCACCAAGCTGCTCACGGCATCGTTGCCTGTCACCAGCGTTCGACTGGTGCGGATCACGATGTCGCTGTCGGCATCGTTGTTTCGCAGCGTCTTCGCAGCTTGCCGTGCGACGTCGGTGACGTGCCGGTCACGGGCGCTGTCCTCGAGCAGAGTGGGAACATCGAGCTCCACTTCGATGATCTTGCCCCGGTCGCGCAGCCGGTCGAGTTGGCGGGTGGTGAGCCCGACGTGCGACCCGACCGCGATCAGACCATGTGCTGTCGCTGGGCGCGTTTCGTCAGAGTCCGTCGGGCGCCGGGCGAAGATCTCCCTCAGCCGGTCCGGGTCTGCCGGCGGCGTTGCGCGCTGACCGGTCCGGGCACGAACGAACGAAGGCCCGATCCGGTAGATGAAGTTCTTGCCCGCGGCCTCGGCGCGAAGCAGCGCGAGGACCACCACCTGTTGGTCGGCGTCTTCGGCGGTGTCCACGACCACCGGTTGGCCGTTGCGTAGATCGGCCAAGATCTCGTAGACCCTCTCCGGGCCACCCACCCGAATGTCGGTCAACGTGATCGTGGCAACCTCTTCGCGGGGGATTCGACCGACTGTCTTCTCCTCGACCCAGTCGCGTAGGTCGGAGTTGCGGTAGCCGAAGCTGGCATCCTTTGCGAATTCGCTATGCGAGACCGGAATCATGCCCTCGGCTGTGCGGGCCCAGTGCACGGAGTCCACAGTAAGGCGACCGGGCTCGACGTAGCTCGGGCAGATGATCACGCCGTCGACCACGGTGCCGCGCGCGGCCAGTTCTTCGGCCAGGACGTCGGTCTCAAGAGGGAAGTAGCCGCGCAACGTGGAGTCGCTACGGCTCGCGATCACATAAGACACCTGTTCCAGACTGGCCGCCTGGTCCAGTGCGTCGACGATCTGGCGGTTGCGTTCCGCCGCGTCGGCCTCAGG
>Ga0307319_10000587_pt1 | contig 11170 bp, 12 predicted proteins | sample ER_DNA_368_FD_194491 | JGI IMG/M metagenome (GOLD analysis project Ga0307319, IMG submission 194491) | Bulk soil microbial communities from the East River watershed near Crested Butte, Colorado, United States - ER_DNA_368 | ecosystem: Environmental > Terrestrial > Soil > Floodplain | place...
GACCTGCAAACACGTTTGCCACGATTCTGCGGCGAGCTGTGCCGGCTGTATCCCGGCCTCTTGCTTGCCTACTTACTTGCCCCTGAAGAACGGTTCGTGATCGTGGTGGCCTCAAGGGCATCATCGGGTCCGCCGGGCTCACGCGGGTTGCGTGGAGTGTGCACGGGCGGGATGGCTGGTCGTGTTTGCCGTCAACGCTCACGCTGGCCGCCGCTGCTGTTTGGCGGCGACCAGGGCGCTGACCTTGACCAGGTTGTGCGCCAAGACCCCATGCCCGCACCAGATCCTGGCGCCGTCGATGCCGTCCATCAGGGTGCGGTCCCAGCCGTAGCGGTGCTTGAGATGGCTGATCCGACCTTCCGAGCCGGTGCGCCACTTGACCAGGCGCCGGAATGGCCGGGTGTGCTCCTCGGCCTGGCGGGCCTGGCTGGGCGTGCCCTTGCGGGGGATCGCGACCTGGGTCACGCCAAGCCCGCCGAGAGCGTCGTCCACAGCGGCCTCGCCGTAGCCCCGGTCGGCGGTGGTCGCCCCGGGCACCCGCCCGGCCCGCTGGCTGACCCGCCCGACCGCGGGCGCCAGCAGCGGCGCATCGGCAGGGTTGCCGACCCAGACCTGGTGGTCCAGCACAATCCCGTCGGGGTTGTCGAGGACCTGCGCCTTGTAGCCGAACTCCACCGGCTTGCCGAGCCGGCCCTTAACGATCGGGCGGGCATCAGGATCGTGCAGGCTCACCAGCCGGGTCGCACCGTCAGGGGTCCCGCCCGCCAGGCGGGTGCGGGCCTGGCCGATCACCTGGCTGGTGCGCCCGATGGTGGTCTCCAAGTCGGCGACCAGCCGGGTCAGCTTCCCGGAGGCCCGCCCGCCGGCGCGGGCCAGTGCGCGGCGGGCGTTGCGGACGACCCGGGTGGCGTCGGCGGCGGCCTGCTCGGCGAGGGTGGCCAGCTCGGCGGTGCGCTCGGCGACCTGCTGGTTGGCCTGGCCGGTGCGGGCGCGCAGCGACCGGGCGAGCTGGTGGGCGCGGCGGCGGGCGGCGCGGCGCCGGTCACGGGCGTGGGTGCGCCTGGCGCCGCCAGCGGCGTGCACGCGCTGGACGGCGCGGGCCAGCGTGGCGACCGCCTTGGCAAGCAGCCCGGCGTCGGTCGGGTAGGCTACGTTAGCGGCCACCACGGTGGTGTCGGCGCGGACCTTGTGGGTGCGCAGGACCTTGTGGGTGGCCGCGTTGGCCAGCAGCGCCTGGTTGAGCTGGTCGACGGTGGCGGGGCCGACGCGGCGGGTGAGCTTGACCAGCGTGGTTGGGTGCGGCACCTGTCCGCCCAGCGGGATGCGGCAGAACCGCTGCCAGCTGATCGAGTCGGCGACCTCGCGGCAGACCAGCTCGTAGCCCAGCCGATAGCGGAACTTGAGGAACATCATCCGAAGGTAGGTGTCGATCGGGACCGACGGGCGGCCCAGGACCGGGTCGTAGTGGGTGGCGAACGGGGCCAGGAACCCGGGGTCGTCCAGCAGGGCGTCGACCCGTGCCAGCTCGGCGGGCAGCCCGAGGAGCTCGGCGGGCAGGATCGTCTCCCACAGCGACGGCTGGGAGTTGGTGGTCCGCAGCACTCTGCCTCCAATCCGTTGCAGCACAACCGATCGGGGCGATTCTTTCGCCATTCAGCCTGCCCAAGCAACTCAAGCCAAACCCAAACCTGCTGGTCAGACGTCTACTTCAGCCCGACTATTTCAGGGGCAAGTAGTTAGGAGGATCTTGAGCTGATGCCGGCCCGCTCGAGGAAGGGGTTCGAGAAGGTGCCCGTGGGGTCGTAGGTCCGTGTCAGGTCGACGAAATCCGGCATCCGAGGGAAGCGTCGAGCGAGGTCCTCGGCGGTGAACACGAACAGCTTTCCCCAGTGGGGCCGCGGCTCGCACGGTGCGAGCGCGGCCTCGATGTTGGGGAGCAAGGCCATGACCTGAGTCGGATGCTTGCGCCAGGTGAAGCCGATGCACAGACAATCACGCTCGTAGGCGGGGCTGAGCCACAGGTCGTCGGCCGCGGCGGTGCGGATCTCAGTGGCGTGCAGGTGGGGCGAGATGCGATCACCGAGCGACCGCAGTATCCGGATCGCGTCGACGCCGTGCCGCCGGTCGACGAAGTACTCGGTCTGCAGCTCGTCACCGCCGGCCGACGGCGGAGCGTCGAGGCGGAAGTGCGGCAACCGCTCCGACCACGGCCCCGGAACGCCGCCGCGCACGTTGAGGCTATGACCGGGCGGCTCCTCGGCGTCGTCGTACCAGGTGCCGCCGTGCAACGATGCCGGCACGGGCTCCGGCTCATCTTGAGCCTCCCCGACCGACTCGACCCGCGTCTTCTGCCACAGCTCCCGAATCACTGGGCTGCCGAAGTCCCCGATGAGGCTCACGCTGTAGGCGCTCGCCATCACCTCGTCGAACGCCTCCAGCACGGTGTCCCACGGCGGGTTGCGGTACACGTCCTGGCGGACCAGGTAGGTCGGCTGAATCTCCAGCACCAACCGGGTGATCACGCCGAACGACCCGAGACCGACCGCGAGCGCCTTCAGATCCGGGTTTGCGCGGTCAATCGTCAGCAGCGAGCCATCGCAGGTCACCAGGTCGACGGCGGACACCGCCGTGGACAGGATCTTGTTGCGGTCGCCGGAACCATGGGTACCGGTGGCGGTCGCGCCGGCGACCGAGATGTGGGGCAGGGAACCCGTGTTGTGCAACGCATACCCCTTGGACTGCAGATGCGCGGCCAGGACCCCGTAGGGGGTGCCGCCGGTCACCGACACCGTCCTCGCGTCGGCGTCCACCGCGATCTCCGGCGGCAGCTTCGACAACGAGATCAGCGCCCCGCCGGGGGCATCGGCGATGGTGTTGAAGGAGTGTCGCGTACCGAGGGCCTTGACCCGCGAATGGTGGGCGACCAGCTGCTGGACCTCGGCGACTGAGGTGGGGTGGTGGATGGAGTTGGCGCTGTAGGTGAGATTGCCGGCCCAGTTCGTCGACGCTACCGACACGGTGCCACCTCGATCTGACGCATCGCCCCGCCCGCCCTGCTTGCATGATCGGCGGCCCGGCGCCCCTGATTCAAGTGCGACAAGGAGCTGCCCGAACCTCCGCTGGGGGGTCAAGACTGGTGCGCTTCGCCAAGATGGTTGAGCCCGATGCCGCGTTCTGATCCCAGGTGTGGGCGAGCCAGTCGCGCGGTGCTTGTGCTGGCGCCAGCAGCCGCGGGGTTCGTTCGACGCGTGGCTGATCCGCTGCGGAGACCTCGCGCTTCAGGCCTGGCCGGCGGCTGCCATCGCGGGTCGTAGTGGTGCGCCGGCGCCTGGGCCGGCGGCCGTCCGCGCCCAGATCAGGTTCCTTGGTGGCCGTACCGTTCGCCTTGGCTGCCGAGTTCCCCGGCAAGCATGAGCCAGGCCTGGGCCTGGGCTGCCCGCACCTCGGATCGCCGTAAGTGTTTCTCGATGTCGAGGTTGGAGCGGCCCTTCGATGCGTTGATGTCGTCATAGAGGCGCTCAGAGTCGATCAGGGCCGCACGGGCTCGCTCCATCGCTTCGTTCCAGGTCAACTCGCCGGGTCCGGACATGGCACTCCCCTTCCCTTGCCGTCGATACCGGTGGTCCTTATCTGGGTGCGACACGACGACGGCGGCGGCGACCAGGACGCTGCCGGTCAGTGGGTGGCGGCGGGGATCCCGTGTGGTGGGGTGAGGTGGTCACCTGGGCGCGCCGGTGCAGCCTGGCGACCTCGCTGGCCTGCTCGGGCAGGACCAGGGTGACCACGGTGCCCGCAGCCCCGGCGCGTGCGGTGCGTCCCGAGCGGTGCAGGTAGGCCTTGGGCTCGGCCGGTGGGTCGAAGTGGACCACCAGGCCGATCCCGTCCACGTGGATCCCGCGGGCGGCGATGTCGGTGGCCACCAACACCGGGACCGTACCGGCGGCGAAGGCGGCCAGGGCACGGGCTCTGGCCGGCTGGGCCAGGTTGCCGTGCAGGGCTCCGGCCCGGACGCCGGCACGATCGAGTTGGCGGGCCAGGCGGGCGGCGCGGTGCTTGGTGCGCACGAACACCAGGGTCCGGCCGGGATGGCCCGCCAGCTCGGCCGCGACCGCGACCTTGTCGGTTGCCTCCACGGTGCGGATCTGGTGGTCCATCCGGGCGGCCGACGCCGCGGTGGACGCGACCGTGTGCCGCACCGGGTCGGTCAGATAGCGGCGGATGAGGGTGTCGACCTGACCGTCGAGGGTGGCCGAGAACAGCAGCCGCTGCCCACCGGGTGGGACGCGGTCCAGCAGCGAGGTGACCGCGGGCAAAAAGCCCATGTCGGCCATGTGGTCGGCCTCATCCAGCACGGCGATGTCGACCCGGTCCAGCGAGCAGGCACCCTGGCCCAGCAGGTCCAGCAGCCGCCCCGGGGTGGCCACGACGATGTCGGTGCCGCGTCGGAGCTGCTGGATCTGCCGGCCGAGCGGCACCCCGCCGTAGACGGCCAGCAACCGCAGGCCGAGTGCGGCGGCCAGCGGGAGGAGCTCGTCGTGGACCTGGTCGGCCAGCTCCCGGGTCGGGACCAGCACCAGCCCGCGCGGCTGCCGCGCTGTCCGCTGGCTGCCCGCGGTGGCGGTCCGGACCAGCAGAGGCAGCCCGAAGGCCAACGTCTTGCCCGAGCCGGTCTCGGCCCGGCCCAGGACATCACGGCCGGCGAGGCCATCGGGCACGCTGCGGGCCTGGATCGGGCGGGGGGTGGTGACGCCGCGGGCCCCGAGCACCGCAGTCAGGATCGAGGGGACACCGAGCTCGGCAAAGGAGCTTCCCGGCGCGGTAGGAGGATCAGTCGGGATGGCAGAGGAGGCAGGCAAGTGGAAACGACACTCCGTTCAGGGTCGGTCGGGGTCGGGCGCCCCAAGTGCCGGACGGCGCCGGACGACCTGCGCCGGGAAGCCGGCGCGCGGACCAACGAAGTACGTGGCTTGTGACGACCGCGAGGACAGATCGCCCTCACACGGTGTGACCGGCTTTACCAAGGTAGACAGGAGCCTGCCCGGCCGCCTGCTGGGGCGGGGGCAGGCTCTGCAGTCGCTATTGGCGCTCCAGCGGCCGCACGTTGGCGGCCTGGGGGCCCCTCTGGCCCTGGGTGATGTCGAACTCGACAGTCTGCCCCTCATCAAGTGAGCGGTAGCCGGCCGACTGGATCGCGCTGAAGTGCACGAAGACGTCTTCGCCGGACTCGGGGGCGATGAAGCCGAAGCCCTTTTCGGCGTTGAACCACTTCACGGTTCCAACAGTCATGTAGTTGTCCCTCCCTCCATCATCTCGGAGGTATCGACCACACCGGCACCGTGGTGGCGCCGACGGCAAGGGACAAGCTCGACCGTGCGATACAAAGTCAACCGTGAACCTGTGCCGGGCCACGGTAGCGGCTGTGGCCACCGTGCGCCACTCACGCCGGTCAGAAGGCCGGGGGCGGGGCGAATGGCGCCACGACTTCAGCCGTGATCTGGGAGATCACCCACCGACCGGTAGCTGCCGTGCAGGTAGGCCAGCGGATCCTCCAGGTCGGGCAGCTCCAGCTCCTCGATCACGCCCTCGACCAGCTCACCATGGCCAACCGTCGCCGATCCGGCCAGGCGGCAGGCCGCTCGCGGGCGACTCCCACCGAGCACCGGACCCCAGGGTGAGTCGGCCACCTGCAGGCGCTCGAACGGGCCTCGGATGGGAGGGCGGACCTCGCTGAACCGCTCGGCCAGGGCCCGGTCACCGGCGGCCAGGACGTGGACGACGAACGCGCAGGTCTCCTGCGCGGTTTCCCAGAATGCCGAGGTCGGGTCAATCAGGCCGAGCAGGCGTGCCGGCTGGCCCTCGGCGACCAGGACCGAAGAGACCGTCAGGCCGGCCCCGCCCGGCACATGGCCGGCGGTCCAGATGGTGACCGGTGCCACCAGCCGCCCCCGCAACCGGCGGGCCGGGTCGCGACGCTCGGGCGGGACCGCGAAGGGAGGCTGGCTCCCGACGCGGATCGGTTCCTGCCCTCTGGCCATGCCAGCATTGTGCCCGCCCTCTCCTTCAGAGCCGGCCACCCGTTCGAAGCCCGCCGCCTAGGCCGTTGCGGTCATCGGCTGGAACGACGCGACCACGGCGACCGCCTCGACCTCGATCAGCAGGTCATCGCGGACCAGCCGCCGGACCTCCACGGCGGTGCTGGCCGGTGGCTGCTGGGTGTTGACGTACTGGTCGCGGACCTCACGCACGACCGGGAGCTGAGTGGCGTCGACCAGGTAGTAGCTGAGCTTGACCAGCTGCTCGAAGCCGGCCCCGACCGCTTGGAGGGCCGCCTGGAGGTTGTCGAACACCTGCCGGGCCTGGGCGCGGATGTCGCCGGGACCGACCAGCGCCCCCGTGGGGTCGAGGGCGACCTGCCCGGCGATGTAGACCGGCCGCCCGGCGGTCACCTCGACCACGTGGGTGTAGCCAGCCGGGTGGTGCATCGCCTCGGGATTGATGAAGTTGGCCGTGACGGGCAGCTGCCCGGATGCGGCATCAGTCATGCAGCACTCCCTTTCTGCTGGTTTGGTGGACTGACGGCGGCGCAGGCTCGGGTGCAGAGGAGGCATCCAACGTGGCGCTGGCCAGCGGTGCTACCGCCAAGGATGGCTCCGGAGACCAGCATCCCGCCCCCACCTCGTTCCCGTCGGTGACAGTAGTCCACCGCCCCCACCGCTGTGGTCGGTCGGAACACGCCCGTCCCACCTGCCAGCCCTCCACCCCTCAGCCTCGGCGGGCATGCTGGGCCCCTCGGCGGCCGTCCGTGCCCGCTGCTCAATGCCGTCAGGGCGACGGCCACCGCAGCTGCAGTTGGGTTGGCGCGGCCGGTCGACTGGCTTCGGGATAGCATGCGCCCAGTCCATGTTGGAACCGGGTTGATCAGGCAGGGACGGCGCGGTCGGACGACGAAGGGCCAGACGGCATGCTGAGCGCCTATGTGCTGGTCGAGAGCGAGGTCGGCAAGGTCGCCCATGTCGCCCAGGCGATCACAGAGCTTGATGGTGTGCAGCTGGCTGAGGACCTCGCCGGCCCCTACGACGTCATCGCCAGGGTGGAGGCGTCCGGTCTCGATGAGCTCGGCAGGCTGGTCGTCTTCCGGATCCAGATGTTGGACGGCGTCACCCGCACCCTGACCTGCATGGTGCTGCACCGGTAGCCGACCCCACCCGCACCAGTCGCTCCTGAGCGCTAGGTATCACAGTGAACGCCGCGCGGTTCGGACCAGAGCACCCGCGACAGGTCAGCTGAGGAATTGTTCGGTGATGATCCGCTCCTCGAGCGAGTGGTCGGCGTCGAAGAGCAGTTGCACGGTGGTGGAGGCGTCTTCCCGGATGGTGACCGACACGACGTGGAACAGCTCGTGGAAGTCGGCGGTGGCGGCCAGGGGTCGCTTGTCGGCATCGAGGTTCTCCACCACGATCTCGGCGGTATGCGGCACCAGGGCACCCTTCCACCGTCGCGGCCGGAACGGACTGACCGGGGTGACGGCGAGCAGGTTGGAGCCCAGCGGGATGATCGGCCCGTGGGCTGAGAGGTTGTAGGCGGTGCTGCCGGCTGCGGTGGCGACGATCAGCCCGTCACCCATGAACCTGGCCATCCGCTCCACCCCGTCGATGGACAGGCGGAGGTTGGCCGAGTGGGCGGAGGAGCGGGTCACGGCGACCTCGTTGAAGGCAAGGGCGTGTGAGCTGCGTCCGTCGGCGTGGGTCGCGGCCATCCGCAGCGGATGCACGCTGATCGGCGTGGCGGCGGCAATGCGTTCAAGCAGGCCGTCGGGCCGGTACTGGTTCATGAGGAATCCGACGGTTCCGCGGTTCATGCCGAAGATCGGGCGACCGAGCTGCAGGTGCTCGTGGATGGCGTGGAGGAGTAGGCCGTCGCCGCCGAGGGCCACGATGACCTCGCAGTCGTCGGGATCGACCAGCTCGTAGCGGGCCGCGAGGTCGGCCAGGGCCGCCCGCGCCGCCGCCGCGTTCGACGCCACGCAGGCGAGACGCGGCTTGGACCCAATCCAGGACATGGCACTATCCGCCAGCGTCGATCAACGAGCCGACACAAGCCTCGGTCGGGTTCTGCTCCCGCCTGGGCAACTCGCACGGCGTCCGACCTCCTCGTCGAGGGATCAGCAGACGCCGCGGTTGCCCTCTGCGCACGCTCATGACACCGCCGCCAGGAGCCGGCCGAAAGCTGGCCCGTGAGCGACCCGACCTGGACCCCGACCAGGGTCTGAGGTCCGCGGTCGCGGTCTGCTGCCAGAGCGCGGCGTGGGACAGCCGTCCCCAGCCCGACGGGCTGGTCGGAGACGCCCCGTGCCTCGAGTTGGCCAATGGCATGCCGCCCATGATGCCGGGTTGGCCCTGCTCTGGGTAAGCCTCGAGCTGCCCGCCGGGTCGAGCGGCCACGATTCGGGCCCAGCGCCCCGAGGGCTCAACTACCGCCTGCTGGGCGTCAGCGGGCGTTGCTGGGGACCGGTGGGGTGGTGCGGTCGGCGATCACGAGCTTGAGCTTGCCGCCGGCTGAGCGGGGGAGCTCCTGGCAGCGCTCGACGGTGACCTGTGGGTCGTGGACGCCGAGCCCGAGGAGTTGCTGGGCGACGGCCTGGCCGAGGCGGGTCTCCAGCCTGTCGTCGCCGGCTGTCGCTGCTCGGCTGGGGACGATGAGGACGCGCAGGGTCGGGCCGTCCTGGACGACCTGGAACTCGCGGACCTGGGGGTCGCGGGTGAGCAGGGCGAACTGGAGGGGGTGGACGGCGACCCGGCCGCCGTCGCGGGCGGCAAGCGACAGGACGTCGTCGCTGCGGCCGTGGACGGCGCTGGTGCGGACCAGGGGGCGCCCGCACGGGCAGGGGTCGGGGTCGAGGGTGACGAGGTCGGTCACCTCCACCCGGAGCAGCGGCTGGACCAGGTTGTACAGGTTGGTGACCAGCAGCCGGGCCCCGGGCTGGCCCGCCGGCACCGGTTGCCCGTCGGGGCCGAGGTTCTCGACCAGGGAGGTGTCCTCGAACAGGTGGATGCCCTGGTGGTGCTCGCATTCGGAACCGAACAGGCCCTCGGTGGAACCGTAGACGTCGAAGGGCCGCACCCCGAAGGCGTCCAGGAGCCGCTGGGTCATCCCCGGGGTCCGCAGCTCCCCGGCGGTGACCAGGATCTGGGGTGCCAGCCGCAGGCGGCCGGCCTGCTGCTCGTCGGCCAGCCACATGGCCACCGACGGGTAGACATTCAGGTAGGTGGGCTGGAACTGGTTGAGCGCCTCGACCAATCGCCGGAGCGGCAGGGTGACCGGCAGGGCCAAGACCCGGTGCAGGCCGATCGCCAGGGTGGCCGCCCCCTGACGGCTGATGTGGGAAGGGCTGGCACCGCCGAGCCAGGCCACCCGCTGCCGCGGCACGCTGGGCCGCAGCCCCGCCCAGCCAGAGCTGCGCAGGAACTGGCTGGTGATCGACCGCCAACCGGCGGCGTCGTAGACGAACAGACCCGGGCGGCCCGACGATCCGCTGGTCAGCAGCACCCGGTAGCGGCCCAGGTACAGCTGGTCCAGGGTCTGTCGTCCGGCCCAGTCCAGCAGCTCGTCCCGGCGCAGCCGAGGGTCACAGACCAGTTCGTCGAAATGCTCCATGAGCAGCGACTTGTCGAGCACGGGTAGGCGCTGGAGCTGGACTGGCTCCTCGCCGAGGGCGCCGGTCCGGGCGAGCCAGCGGCGGTGGAACGGGGAGTGGGTGGCGGCGTGGCGCACCACGGCCTCCAGGCGCTGCTGCTGGTGGGCGGCCAGCTGGGCGCGTGGCCCGTGCTCGCGGCTGACCTGGCTCCGGGCCAGCCGCAGGGCCGCGGCCGTGTCGGCCAGGCGCCGTTGGTGATAGCGCACCGTGCTGTTCATCGGATCCCCCGATCCTGCGGTGGGCCGTTGCTGCCGGCCAACGCTTCGGGCGCGCCCAGGACCGCGTTCAGCAGCAGCCACCCCAGGCGCCGCGCCATCACCCCGTCCATCGCCTGCGGCTGGGTGAGCCGCTCCAGGCCCAGCCCAACCTCCATCGCGTTCCAGGCCAGTACCACCTGGCCGGCCGTGACATCGGCGGGCAGGGCCAGCCCGCGGTCCTCGGCCAGCGCTCGCACCGCCTCCGCCAGCGGCTCCAGGAAGCGGGCGTGGATGGCCGCGAAGCGCTCGCGCAGCTCGGGATGGCGCAGCGCATGCGCCCAGAACTCAAAGAACACCGCCAACCAGCCGTCGTCGCGGTCGCGCCGCTCAATGGTCCCGGTGGCCAGCCAGTCGAAGGCGTGTTCCGCGCCGGCTTGGCGCAGGCTCGGTACCACCTCGGTCAGCGTCTGCTCGACCCGCCGCTCGTAGACGGCGAAGAACAGGTCTTCTTTGGAGGCGAAGTTGGAGTAGACCGCTCCCTTGGTGTAGCCGGCCCGCTCGGCGACCTGGTCCACCGAGGTGGCATGGAATCCGCGGGTGACAAAGCAGGCCTCGGCCGCCGTGACCAGCTCCTGACGGGTCTGCTCGCGCCGCTCGGCCCGGGACAACCGTACCGTCATACCATCACCATCCGCATACCGCTAGTATTGGATACTAGCGGCATAGTGATACTCTCAGTATCCAATGTCAAGCGGAGCCTGAAGCCGCAGGCCGAGCTTGGCGGCGGGATCTCGAGCAGCAGCGGTTGACGCCCAAGGGCGCTCAGACCTGCTGGAGCGGACGGCCAGCAGTCACGAGCCGGACCCTGGGTCGGATGTGGGGTGGTGGGGCAAGTCAAGGATCGGAGGTCGCCGGGTGCGATGATCCCAGCTGGCTTCGCGTTCGCCCAAGGAGGGCGTACAGGTGGGGAGGTTGGGTGAGGTGCCGTGAGCCGTGGTCGGCGCGATGTCGTGGTGCTGGTGGCCAGCCTGGCGGTATTCGCCGTCTGCGCGGTGATCGCCGCCGACGGACGGGTCGGGCCCATCGAGCGGGCCGCCTTCCACGCCGTCAACGGGCTGCCCGACTGGCTGTATGGGTCCATGCTCGCCTTCCAGTACCTGGGCGTCCTGGCCATGCCGCTGGTCGTGGCCGTCGGGGCGCTGGCGTTTCGGCGCTGGCGCCTGGCCGCGGCGCTGGTGCTGGTGGTGCCCTGCAAGCTCGGCCTGGAGCGGGTGGTCAA
>Ga0307319_10000589_pt1 | contig 11160 bp, 9 predicted proteins | sample ER_DNA_368_FD_194491 | JGI IMG/M metagenome (GOLD analysis project Ga0307319, IMG submission 194491) | Bulk soil microbial communities from the East River watershed near Crested Butte, Colorado, United States - ER_DNA_368 | ecosystem: Environmental > Terrestrial > Soil > Floodplain | place: USA...
CGGGCTCGAATCGACGATCCAGCCCGAGCCCGGCGAGCCGTACATCACCCTCCGGGCGCGTACCGCCTCGGGCAACATCGCCATCTACCGCGCCTAAGGGACTGCTACGAGCCGCAGCAATGCGCACTGAGCTTGTCGAAGGGACTGCTACGAGCCGCAGCAATGCGCATTGAGCCTGTCTAAGTGCGGACTCAAGCCCTTCGACAGACTCAGGGCGCATTGTCGTTCGGCAGACTTTCCCCATGAGCGACTCCGTTGGCGATCCCGATGCCCACGACGCAGACACCGGACCGGTGACCATCTACGACATCCAGGTAGCCGAAGACAGCAAGCTCCGTGTCCGGGCGCTCCCTCGACTGATCCAGCAAGCAGTGCGAATCGCTTGGGCGGCAGGGCGCCGCGAGTTCATCGTCTCAACGTTGCTGCAGGTCATTGGGGGCGGCGGCATTGCGCTGTTGCTGCTCATCGGACAACGAGGCTTGCAAGCACTCGTCGAAGCAATCCAAGGCGGGGAATCACTTGCCTCGGTTGCGCCCTGGGTTGTTGCGATCGCTGTCGTTTCGGGAGTCCAGTCATTTGTCACGGCAGCCCAGCGTGAACGGCAGGAGATCCTCGGTGAACTGATAAATCGCCACGTCGAGGAGCAGGTCCTGGAAGTAGCAGCTGCGGTCGACCTGCTCGCCTTCGAGACGCCGGCGTTTCACAACCGAGTTCAACGCATGCGGCTGAGTGGACAACAATCGCTGAACCTCGTCCTCGGTTTGTCTGGCCTGATCCGAGCCGCCGTTGGCGTGCTCGCTGTGCTGGTCGCACTGATAACGGTCGAGCCCCTGTCCCAACGTTCCCGCCACGCTGACCCTACCTATCCGGCCCGCTCGACGATCAGGAAGCGACGTTTCTGACGCGCCAGGAAGTAGCCCATCGCAAGCCCGGCCTGCCCGGCCCCGATTACGACGACCTCGTAGTGCTCCGCTGTGTTCTCCACGGTGGGTTGGCCCATTCCCTTCCCCCGGCGTTCCCGGCGAGTCGATGCCGAAACCTCTCGGAGGCTCGATCGCGAACGGCCGAAGACTCTCACTTCTGGTGCGCCCTCGCAGCATCAACGACTTCCGCGATCGTCCCGGCCGGTGACAGCGGTGGAGCGTCGAACGGGCTGGCGGCGTTACCGTGGACGATCATGAGTGACGCGCCAGCAACATTCCTGTTCGCCGACATCGCCGGATTTACGGCGTTGACCGAGGCGTACGGAGACGAGGAGGCGGTGGCGGTCGTGGACGCCTTCTGCGCTGCCGTGGACGTCGCACTGCCGGCTGGCGGCATCCGCGTGAAGTCGATCGGTGATGCGGTGATGCTGCGTGTCCCCGACCCCGGCGATGCGATTCACCTCGGGCTTCGCATGACCCGAGACCTACTTGGCGAGAACGGCATGTTTGGCGTGAGAGTCGGTCTCCATTATGGAACGGCCGTCGAACGGGAAGGCGACTATTTCGGTGCGACGGTGAACCTTGCCGCACGTGTCGCCTCTCTTGCGGCCGGGGGCGAGGTGTTGATGACCGGGCAGACGGCGGTGCTCGTCCCCGACCTCGACGGCGTCGTGTTCGAGTCGCGGGGCAAGCATGGCCTCCGCAACGTTGCCGAGCCGGTCGAGATCTTCGCGGCGCTGCGGGCCAGCGACGTGGGAGCCGACGACCTGCCGATCGACCCGGTCTGCCGGATGGCCGTCGATCCTGACCGCGCAGCCGGCCGGCTCACTCACGAGGGGACGGTGTACTACTTCTGCTCGTTGCCGTGTGCTGGTCACTTCGCGAGCTATCCCGAGCGTTTTGCGAAAGCGACGCATTAGCCGAACTACGTCCATACCCGACGCTCAACTGATCAGGAGCTAGATCCACGCGGCATCGGCTTCGCTGGGAAGCCGGGTCTCTCGTATCACTGCCGACCCGATCGCACGGCGCGAACAACATCAGCGATCGTGCGACTCGTGATCGACGCGAAACGTTGATCCTCAAGCAAGGCCGAGTGTGTGGAGCCGTGCGCTGTCCGATGGACGCTGTTCGTTGACAGCTTCGCGAGCTTCGCCTGCGCTGCGACCCAACCAGCCTGTTGGCCGACATCGGCCGAGACGACGCCCAGCGGTTTCTGGCCCAAGCTTGTCAACGCTTTTGCCTGATCGAAGACCGTCGGCAGCTCGGCGAACTCGTCGTTGTTGGCTCTCAGCTCGCGAGGTTCCGAGGCGAACGCTCGTAGCTGGTCACGAGCGTCGGGAGGCAAAGTCGCGAAGCCCGTATCAAGCACGAGCCGTCCGAAGCCGGCACGAGAGAGTGACGGAAGCAGCGCCGAGGCGCGTCGCCATACCTTGTAGAACGTCGGATAGTCCGGGAGATCGAACTGATACGGCGTGGCTGAGTCGATCAAGGCCACCCCCGCAACTTCCTGTGGATACTGCGCGGCGTAAACGAGCGCGTAGGTGCCGCCGGTGGAGTGCCCGGCAACCACATACGGCCCCGAGACCTGTGCAGCCTGGAGCAGGCCATGCGCGTCGGAGGACAATTCGTGGCCATCTTGGCGAACTGGCGCTGCACCGCTCCATCCTTGTCCTGCGCGGTCGAACGCACACACTCGTGTCTCGGACGAGAGCGTCCGCTGCACCCACGCCCAGCTCGGCGTTCGCTCTCCGAGTCCGTTGAAGAGCACGACCGTCGGCGTGCCGTCACCGGTGCAGTTCAAGTACAGACGATGCCCGTTCACGAGATACGTTCGACCAGCCGGAGCAGCGTTGCTCGAGGTCGCCTCCGCGACCGTCTCGTAGACACCGCCGAGCGCCACGAGCAGAAGGACCAAGAGTGCCGGGTAGCAGTGCGCGACGCGACCAGTGGTGGACGACGATGGCGATGGGTCTCAGAGAATCCGCTCGAATTGGTCGAACCTCCCCCGCTCCCGGACACGGACACGGAGACGCTTGGAGTCTCGGAGATTTCGGCTGTCATCGCCGCATACCGGACGCTCGAGGCTGATGCGGAAGAGGACGGGCGGTATTGGTACGCCGCGGCGCGACGTATGACGATCGTCGGACTATCGACCGGACTCCGTCGGGGTGAACTCCTCGGTCTTCGTTGGCAGGACGTCGAGCTTCTAGGTCGACTGCTGCATGTCCGGCAAGCTTTCGTGCGGAATGCGATCACGACGCCGAAGAGCAAGGCGGGGGCGAAGGAGCGTCGCTCTCGGGCACGTCGCGATCTCCGCGCTCGAGGAGCAGTTCGCCGCGAGTCGGCATCGTACGCCGGAGTCAATCGTGTTCTGCCATCCCGCGCTCGGTACGCCGCTCGACCCGTCCAAGCTCACGGGGTACGCGCGGACGGCGCTCCTCCTGGGCGGTGTCGACAAGTCGTTCCGCCCGTGGCACGGGCTGCGACACACGGCTCTCACCGAGACCGCCGCGGCCGGCGTCCCGTCGATGTTCGTTCAGGCCAGCTCAGCATTCGAGCGGGCGAGATCGTGGCGTTGGTCGGTGAGAACGGTTCCGGTAAGACGACGCTCGCGAAACTTCTGGCCGGGCTGTATCGGCCCACGACGGGAACCATCACCTGGGATGGCGTTGACATCAACGGTGTGGACGCCGCGGAGCTTCGTACGGCCATTGCCGCGATCTTTCAGGACTTCTTGCACTTTCATCTGCGTGCTCGAGACAACGTCGGACTAGGACGAGTCGATTTCATCGATGATCTTGACGATATCCAGAAGGCCGCCCGGCATGCAGACGCCGATGCCTTCCTCAGCACACTGCCGAACGGATACGAGACGGTACTCGGGGAGTTCGAAGGCGGCTCAGATCTGTCGATCGGACAGTGGCAACGGGTAGCGCTGGCCCGCGCATTCTTTCGCCAGGCCCCGTTCGTGATCTTGGACGAGCCCACAGCGGCCCTGGATCCTCGGGCCGAACATGAGCTGTTCGAGCGCATCAGAGCCCTGCTCGGGGGTCGTACGGTGCTGCTGATCTCGCATCGATTTTCGAGCGTGCGCAATGCGGATCGTATTTATGTGCTGCAAAGCGGTCGCGTCACAGAGGCCGGAACACATGAGGAGCTCATGGAACGACAAGGCCACTACGCCGAACTCTTCCAGCTGCAAGCCGCGGCCTACCTAGCCGGCAGTCACGACGCTCGCGGTCAGATGCCCGCACACTAAATCTGGGTGCGGTGGAAGTTCAGGTGCGACCGGCTCGGCGTAGGGCCGCGCTGGCCCTGGTAGTGCGAGCCGTACTGGGCTGACCCATACGGATGCTCGGCCGCGGTCGACAACCGGAAGAAACACAGCTGGCCGATCTTCATGCCGGGCCAGAGCTTGATCGGCAGCGTCGCGACATTGGACAGCTCGAGAGTGACGTGACCACTGAATCCAGGATCGATGAACCCGGCCGTGGCATGGGTCAGCAACCCGAGCCTGCCTAGCGATGACTTGCCCTCGACGCGTGCCGCGATGTCGTCGGGAAGGGTCACCACCTCATAGATCGAGCCCAGCGCAAACTCACCGGGATGCAAGATGAACGGTTCATCGCCCACCGGCTCGACGGCCCGCGTCAGCTCAGACTGATTAGCCGCGGGATCGATATGCGGATATCGGTGGTTCTCAAAAACCCGGAAATATCGATCGAGACGGACATCAATGCTCGACGGCTGAACCATATCCATGGCATACGGTTCGAGTCCGATGCGGCCGGAATCGATCTCGGCTTTGATGTCCCGGTCCGAGAGCAGCATGGCGGGACACTACCGCGTGAAGCAGCGGTTAGCTGCCGCGCGTGATCTCCAGCCAGTGATCTCCGATGGAAACGATGGCACCTTCGCCGACTCGGACCATTTCGTCAGCCTGGCAACGCGTCGACATCCCGTTGGTCGTTGACACGGTCGAGCCGTTGGTCGAACCACGGTCCACGACATACACTCCCCCTGCGTCCAGCCCGACAGCCAAATGTGACTTGGAGACGGTACGCGTCTCGTCGGCGATCTTGATCAGCTGGGCATCCTCCTCACCAGCCTGCGGCTGCGGATTGCGGCCCAGCAGAATGAGTCCGTCCAAGGCGATCCGCCTTCCGTCATCGAGCAGGATCGACCATTCCTGGAGGTACGGGGACCGCTCAGCGACGGATGTCTGGCGGGCGAGATTTCCCGCAGTGTCGTCCGACGTCCCTTCGTCACCATATTGGGAACCGCCCTCCTGACCTGGCGCATTGAGTTCGCCACTAGGGCTGGCCGATCCGTATTGCTGTTGCGGTGGGTACTGCTGCTCCGGTCCGTACGGCGTGCCTGGGTACGGCGTCGCGTACGCGTTGCCTCCATATGGGCCGCCCGGTCCACCCTGCGGCACGGCAGCAGTTCCGGCGTACGGCGACGCTGGACCGCTCGGGTAACCAGCCGGTGCAGCCAATTGGCCAGGCGGCGGAGTCAATTGGCCAGGCAGTGCCGGGCTGCCCGCTGAGTTATAACCCTCCCCGGCGCCATAGTTCGGGGACATCGGGCCGGGGGGCATCGCGGTGCGAGCACCATTTGCCTGCTGGGAACCGTTCAAGACCGGCGCCGGCGGGCCCTGCAGTGCAGAAGCCGCTGCCCGAGCAGGCTGCGCAGCCGGTGCGAGGACGCGTTCCTTGATCATCACCGCAGTAGCAGCGAGGTCGTGCCAGCCCTGCTTACGTGGGTGCCGCAGCTCAAAGATCAACATGATCAACAGGCCGATGCCGGTGACGTACAAGGCCCAGAACACCAGGCCGCGCACGAAGACCCGGCTTAAGCCGATCGGCCGTCCGTCGAGGAATCCCACCAACTGCAGCTTCATGGCCCGAAGACCGGGACTCGCAGCGTGTACGGCGAGCAGGTACCACACCACGACGAGCCAGCCGACGGCGACGATGGCACCGACAATGACAAGCGTCGTCTGCAGCGCACCAGACGTGCGGGGGAGCAGGAAGCTCAGCGCAAGGCTGAGAACCACCGGAACCGACATGTTGATCAGATACGCCGCGAAGCGCCTGCCGAGCGGGCCGACTTCCACCCCAGGCGGCAGTCCTGTCTCGCGATTCGGGCCCTGGACGGGCGATTCCATGAAAAGCTCCTCGTCGTTCGTGACTGGTTCGCAGGAGAGACGCTACTGCGGAAAGTCAATCAATACAGACACTCCATCACCGAGCTCCATGACACTGCCCACTTGCACAGGGATCCGCTCACCGGGGGCGAGCTGCTGGCGATCCACGTCTCCGGGCCACACCAGGATGGTTCCATTCGTGGAGTTCAGGTCGGTGACAACAACCTGCCAGTCATCGGGAGCTACCTCGAGATGTGTTCGGCTGATGTCGTGATTCGGGCTAGGAACGGTCATCAGCCGAGGTGTCCGGCTGCTCGACCGATCGCTGGACGGCGCCCGGCCGATGAGGACCGGCCGATCGACTTCGGCGCTCGTCCCGTCGGAGGCGCGCAGCACAGCCAAGACCGGAGGTCCTACCAGCTGTGGTCCGTGGGTGCCAACAGGGCCTCCGCAAACCCGGCAGCTGGTCGTATCGGGCGGGTTGGCGTGCCCGTTCGGACACAGAACGGCGAGTATCGCCGGCTCGGTAGAGCCACCCGATGGGTCGGAGCTTGAGGCAGCAGGCGGGAGCAGTTCGGCAGCACGATCCTCCGAAAGGTTGACAGCCACAGCGTCCTCGATTTCTTGCGGCGAGGCGACGTCTGGCTGCGTGTCCGGCGTCGGCCCATCGAACGGCGACGGCATGAGCTCTGTCTTGGCGTTCCCCAATGCTGCGATTTCGTCTGCCGATAGCTCAGCGGTCCGACCGCTCGGCTCATCAGCATCGGCAACGTCCTCGTCGATCAACCCGGACTGGGATTGCGCGGGATCGGCGGGCGCTGCTGCGACGACCTCTGGCATCGGCTCGGTGGCTGGATCGGATCGGTCGCCGGATGCTTCGGCCGCGGTCGGGGCAACCTGCGGAGAGCTGACCTGAGCGCGTTCGGACGCATCCAAAACCACGGATGAGGCGCGTACGGCACCGACGACGAGCGGCAGCTCGAGCAGTGTGGCATCTCCCTCATATGGCAGATCCACCCGGACGTGCTCAACGCCGGCCAGGCCCACCTCACTCCAGGTTTGAATTCCGTTCCCATCGGCCACGACTTTTCCGGTGGCCAGATCGATGACCGAAATTTGGCCTCGTACCAGAGAACGCATGCCATCGGCCGTCCAGAAAAAGGCACCGAAGCTTGGCAGCTGATCCATCGGGAAGTTCGCTAGTCGCGACGCGAGATCGGTGATCGAGCTGGAGGCGACCACTTCCTCCCAAAGCGTGTTGATCAACGCGGTCCACTCGTGATGGGGCGGTTCGAGGACCACAAGGGATGTCGGCCCCGACAGCACCACCCACTCCCCTGGCGTGTACGTGGCGCGCCATCGTCCCAGCGCGGCAGTCATCAGTCCTCCCCAAGGCCTTGATACCCCAGGCCTGACGACATTCTCCCTTGGCCGAGGGCTGAGGCAAACTGTGGGCCCGCGCGGAACGATTCCCCTGGTCAGAGGCAGGAGGATGAAGCTGCCTGAAACCCTTAGCCGCCGTATAGTTTGTTTCGTGCTCGCCGATACCCGCACCTGGGTCATTGCGACCAGGCGCCACGCTGCCGCCCGTCGCACCACGATTGCTGACGTCGCGCGAGAAGCAGGCGTCAACAAGGGAACCGTCTCGCGTGCGCTGCGCGGCATTCCCGGCGTCGGCCCGTCGACCAGGGAACGGATCATCGAGACCGCGGACCGGCTCGATTTCTCCGCATCACACCTCGCGACAGCGCTTGCCAGCGGGCAGTCCCGGACAGTAGGCATCGTCCTTCCGACGCTCCGCTCGTGGTACTTCAGTGAGTTCGCGTCCGGGGCCAGTGAGGTCCTTAGTCCTGCAGGATTCCGGGTCGAGCTAATCAATCTGGATGTCGATTCCGACTTCCTTGATGTGGAGTCGGCGATGTTCCGCAAGCTGTTCCGCGAACTCGGCGCTGGCCGAGGCAGGGACGCGCTGCTCTTCGCCGGCACGATCTCGACCGAACAGACCGAGGACAGCAGCGACTCGGCTCGGGTACCAGTGCTGGCCTCCGGCTCACCGATGACCAGCGTGTCCGGGATCTTTGTCGATAACCGAGCCGGCGGCCGGATGGTCGCCGAGCATCTGCTGTCGCTCGGTCATCGCGATATCGGCATCTTCGACGGACGCATGTCAGGCAAACGTGACTATCACGTCTGGGACCAGCGGACCGACGGACTGCGTGACACCGTACGTGAAGCCGGGTTCGACATCGACAGCCGCAATGTCGTCCAACCGGGCGACTGCCACGCCGATGACGGCGAGCGCGCGATGAACGAGCTCCTCGCCAGCGGCCGGGAGCTTCCGACGGCGCTTTTCTGCCACACCGATGAGCTGGCGTTCGGGGCAATGGCAGCGCTCCGGAGTGCCGGGCTCCGGTGTCCTGATGATCTTTCTCTGGCAGCCTTCGATGATCATCCGATGTCGCGCTGGTGGGGGCTGACCACGGTCAGCCAGCACGCCCACGAGCAGGGCGTAAGGGCCGCGCACGCCATGATCAAGGCGCTCGACGCAAATGGGAACGGCGCGGAGCGGCAGCCTGATGAGCTGCGAGTCGAGCTGATCGTACGCGGCACGACCGCCCCCGCCCCGCGCTGAAAGGCCGGCTGACGGCCCTCGCTGACAGCCCTGCTTCCGATTGGATGCGCCCTGCTTCCCGTTGCATGCACCCCTGCTTCCCGATTGGATGCGCCCTGAGCCTGTCGAAGGGCACCCGGCAGGAGCCGGGACTATGGCACGCGCAGCCAAACGGTGCTATCGCCGGGCAGCCGACCATGATCAAGTTGGGCGCTGCTCAGTAGCACCTCGCCGGCTGGCAGGGCGACCGGCTCTGCCCCGAAGTTGGTGATGCACCGTACGCCGCCGGGCCGCGCGAAGTGCAGCACCGACGACTCCGATTCGATCCAGCGGAAGTCATCGCCGGGGAACAACTCCGGGCGAAGCGCGAGTGCTCCGCGGTAAAGATTCAGCGTCGAGTCCGGATCGGCCTCCTGAACGCTCACCGCGTACGCCGCAAACCATTCGGGCTGTGGCAAGTGTGCGATCTGCTGGCCGAACCCGTACGAGGGAGCCTCGGCACTCCACGGCAGCGGCACCCGGCATCCGTCGCGGCCCTTTTCCTTGGTCGAGCGCCTTGCCATTGGATCCTCAAGAACCTCACGCGGAAGATCGGCGACCTCCTGAAGCCCCAGCTCGTCGCCCTGGTAGATGTAGGTCGAACCGGGCAATGCCAGCAAGATCATGATCGCCGCGCGGGCCCGCCGTTCCCCACGTGAGGTGTCCAGCTGCGGGGTCGTACCGTCGGCCAGCAACCAGTCTCGAGCCACCTGCTGAGCAGGACGATCGTCATCCAGTGGTAGACCGTAGCGGGTCGCTACTCGCGGCGTGTCGTGGCAACCCAACAGCCAGCTGGTCGTCGAAGCGAAATCGATCATGTCAGCCAGCCCGCCGTTGATCACTTGGCGATAGTCCTCGGGCCGCCAGTCGGCGTCCTGCATCGCGAAGTTGAACGCCTGTCCGAGGCTCTCCGCTGACGCGTACCGGGCGCGTCGCGTCGGATGAACCGAAGCCTCCCCGACGGCGAAACGGGGCGGGTCGTAGGAATCGAAGATGCGCCGCCAGTCGGCGTAGATCTCATGGACGTCATCGCGATCCCACAGCGGATGCGAGCCGTCGGGACGAATGACGTCGGCTATCTCGCCCCACGGCGGATACGGCTCGGACAGGTCCTTGCGCAGGCCGTGGGCGACATCGATCCGAAATCCGTCGACCCCGCGATCGGCCCAGAAGCGCACGGTACGCCGGAAATCCTCACGTACTGCCTCGTTCTCCCAGTTGAGATCTGGCTGCTCGGCTGCGAAACAGTGGAAGTACCACTGGCCATCGCCAGCAGGTGCCCAGGCCGAGCCTCCGAAGAGCGATTCCCAGTCATTGGGCGGTTGCTCGCCGCCAAGGCCATCGCGGAAAAGATAGCGATCACGTTCCAGCGAGCCACGTCCAGCGGCCAAAGCTTGCTCAAACCAGGGATGCCGATTGGACGTGTGGTTCGGCACAATGTCGATGATCACCTTGATGTCAGCGGCGTGCAGCGCCGTAACCATTGCGTCGAAGTCGTCCAACGTGCCGAGCCGCGGATCAACATCGCGATGATCATCAACGTCGTAGCCGCCGTCGGCCAGTGCTGACGGGTAGAACGGGCTCAGCCATATCGCATCTACCCCGAGCGAACGCAGATAGGGCATCCGCGAGGTAATGCCCGGTAGGTCTCCAGTGCCATCACCGTTGCTGTCGGCGAAGCTGCGCGGGTAGATCTGATACACCACCGCCGTACGCCACAGGTCCGTGGTGATCGCGACACCGGCTGGATGATCTTGGTCAATCGTGGTCGTCACGCAACGAGTGTGCCGCATCCCGGATCGTTCTTCGCGCGTTTCGTGGTCTGTCTTGGAGCGAGGAGTCACACTCGGAGTTCTAGCCGAACCAGCGCTCGAGCGGGGCCGCGCGGCGAGCGCAGAGAGGTCCCCGGAGTCGCGCATGGCGGTAGCGACGTCGGCCGCTGCCTTGGCCGCAACCCAGGTCAGTGCGCCGCCGACGCTGATGCGTCGCGCACCCGCTGCCGCGATCGCCGGAACGGTCAGGTGCGGCACCGCCAGCACATTCACCGGATTGGACACCGCGTCACAGACGGCCTTGATCTCTGCCACGTTCCGCAGGCCGGGCGCGTACAGCACGTCTGCCCCCACTGCCTGGAATGCCTGCAGCCGCTCGATGGTGTCTTCGAGGGGCGAATTCCCGCGAATATGATTCTCAGCTCGCGCCGTCAGCGCGAACGGGAAGTCCAGACCGTTGGCAGCCTCGGCGGCAGCGTGAACACGTTCCACTGCCTGCTCGCGGTCGTACAGTCCGTGCTCGGGGTCCCAGTCCTCGATCGAGCCGCCGACGGCGCCGGCCTCCGCGGCTCGCCGGATTGCTTGAGCGGCGTCCTCGGGCCGCGCGCCGTAGCCGTTCTCAAGATCAGCGGAGATGGCAGCTCGGTCAGACGGTCGAGTTCG
>Ga0307319_10000591_pt1 | contig 11156 bp, 10 predicted proteins | sample ER_DNA_368_FD_194491 | JGI IMG/M metagenome (GOLD analysis project Ga0307319, IMG submission 194491) | Bulk soil microbial communities from the East River watershed near Crested Butte, Colorado, United States - ER_DNA_368 | ecosystem: Environmental > Terrestrial > Soil > Floodplain | place...
TCTTTGACCTGGCGAGCGCCCGTCGGGGCGGGCCCGCGGCTCAGATGTCGAGCTCGTAGGTGAGCTTCTCGTCGCCTTCGCCCTCGATCTCCAGCTCCAGGGGACGGTTCTCGGTCGTCTCGAGTGGGAGCTGGAAGAGCAGCATCGAGCCCTCGGTGGGGCCGAGCTGGGCGACGCTGCCGGCCTCGGGGATGCATTCCTGGGGGTCCAGCGAGCGGGCGTGGTAGGCGAACGGGTTGTCCTCGGGCAGCGCCTTCGGCTCGAAGCTGTTGTTCTGGTTGTCGCGAATCAGGAACCGGTCGGTCGGCGTGCGCTGCTGGTCGGAGTCGTTGCACACCTCGATGAACACGCCGTAGAGCGACTGGCGCGGAGGCGCCTCCTCGGTCACGTAGGCCTCGTCGGGAGTGATCTTCGGGTTGAGCTGGCGCGTGATGAAGACGTTGTAGCGGACGCCTCCGAGATCGAGCGCCAAGCCCTCGCGCGCGGGCTCGCTCACGCCCGGCTCCTCGTCGCCGCACGCGACGACGGCGTAGGCGAGCGCTGTCAGGCAAGCGATGAGGGCGAGGCGGCGAAGCAGAGAACCGGAGTTTATTGGCGCGGCGCGCGCGAAGGATCCATCCCGGTGTGGGCGCCGAAACGTGCGGCCTTCGCGGGCTCGTAGCCCGCGATCGTGGCACGCTTGAGCTCTCCGCTCGGCGGTTCCTCGAAGATCATCCGCAGGCGGTCGAGAGCCTTTCTGGTCTGGCGGCGCATCCAGCCCGCGGCACCGATCTCCTTCAACCGGTCGATGGGAGTGGCCGGCTCGCTGTAGGTGGTCAACTCCACCCGCGTGGTGCCACCGCCCTCGACGATGAAGTCGTACAGGGCGACCGAGCGGTTGCGCCCGCGCCGGCCCACTCTGATCTCCTCGACGATGCGCCGCGGCCGGTCCGCCTCGGTGATCTGCAGCTCGGCGTACTCCTTGGCCAAGGGTGCTCTCAACTGGAAGCGCGCGGCCGCACCCGCGCCCACCGGATCCACCCGCGCGAGGCGGTAGTCGCGCATGAAGTGGTCGGTGAAGGCCGGCCGGCCGGCGAGGTCGCAGACGAAATCGAAGACCTGCTCCCGCGGGGCCGAGATGACGGTGGAGACGGTTACCTCGCGCACGGCGGCGCCATTCTACGCGCCGGGTGTCGAGCGGCTCAGGCGGCCTGCGGGGTGACGTCGAGCCCGTGCTCGCCCACATGGACGCGCTCGGAGCGCACGGCGCGACGACGGCCCTCGGGGAGCGCCGCGTAGCAGAGCTCGCACATCAGCCGCCCCGTGTCGAGCTCGTGGACCGTCTCGCCGGCCAGCGGAGTGCGCCGGCACTTCTGGCACGTGTCGCGAGAGGGGCGCAGCGAGCCGATGCTGCGGCGCATCATGAGGGCGGCGAGATCGGGCATGTGACCGTCTTCGGGGCCGCTTCGCCCACTCCTGCACACGCGGCCCGCCCTTGGCAGGCCTCACCCAGCGGGAACAAAAAAAGCCTGGATGGGGTATGGTCCTCCCGGCTCGGGAGGTAATGCACGGGATCGGCGCAATTCCTGCAATTAGCGGAAAACGGTGCCGGCCCGTATTGCAGGCCTGGTTACAGTACGCACCATCCCCCACCCCCGGAGGAGAGACGACAAGACCATGGAAGCCTTCAGCGCCGGAACTCTGGCAGGCGCCGGCTCCTTCCATTGCGACTCGTGTGGCTTCGCCGTAGCACTCCACGAGCGTGACGCCGTTCCGGCGTGCCCGGAGTGCGGAGGAGACCGGTTCAGAAGGGCCTCTTTGTTCAGTGATCCGATCGAACGCCCCGACCGCCTCGAGGTTCGCGACCCGCCGGACTGGCTCGACGAGGCCCGTGAGGCGCTGGTTCGCCCCGGGGCCTACCTGGCCTTCGAAGACGACGACCGGGTGCGCGTTTCCCCGCTCCAGGAGGGCTGGACGCGGATCGGGCGCAGCCTGTCCGCGCACCTCCGGTTCGACGATCCGACGGTCTCACGCCGTCACGCCCTGGTGTACCGCGACGACGACGGCGCGCGTATCCTCGACGATCGCAGCCTCAACGGTGTGTTTCGCAACGGCGAGCGCATCGAGCTCGCCGAGCTCGAGGACGGCGACGAGATCGACGTCGGGCGCTTCCGGCTGTTCTTCGTGAACCTGGTGGCCGACCGCGCAGCACTCGCCCGCTAGCACGCGCGGGCGGGTGTCTTAGGCGGCTCGGTCGGGCAGCGAGCGCCTTTCGGCCTTGTCGGCGTACAGGCGCGCATCGGCGACGCTCATGACCTGAGCGAACGTGGTGCCCTCGGCGGGGAAGATCACCTTCCCGCTCGACGCCGCCACGGAGTAGTCGGCGCACCGCTCCCGGAGGGCGCCGGCGGCCGCCGTCTCGAGCTTCGCGAGGTCCGGCGATCCGGCGGGCACGAGCACGCAGAACTCGTCGCCCCCGAGCCGGTATGCCCGAGCGCCGTCACGGACCGCCCTGCGGAGCGCCTCGCCGAGCCGGGCGAGCAGCGCGTCCCCCGCGGGGTGGCCGAAGCGGTCGTTGAAGGCCTTGAAGCCGTCGAGGTCGAAGAGCAGCAGCGCCCCTTGGCTGTCGTGCAACGCCTGCTGGAGCTCCTCCTCGAGGTCGTGGGCGAGCCGGCGGCGGTTCCCCAACCGGGTCAGGGCATCGGTATGGGCCTCGCGCCGGCTGGCGGCAAGGCGGCGCTGGTTCTCGGCCAGGGTCACCGCCAGCCTCACGATCACCAGCGCGAGGGTGGCGCTGGCCAGCACCGGGGCGACCGGCGAGAGGGGTCTGAACGAGCTGACGGCTAGAACGGCGAGCGCCAGCATCGCGACCAGGCAGGGCACGACGAACAGCCGGGCGCCGTCGAGGCGGATGTCCCGCCGCGGTGGAATGGCCTGCCAGGCGGCGTAGCCGATCGTGAGCATGGCCGCGGGCCAGAGGAGGTCGATGAAGGAGCCCTCGCTGTAAGAACCATTCGCGACGAGCACGAGAAAGCCGATATCAGCCACGGCCACGAGCCCGAGGCCAAGGCCAAGCAGAGCCCAGGGCCGGCCCGGGCGCCACGCGGTCAGCGAAAAGACGCCGACAACGATGCTCAGCAGCACGATGTCCCCGAGCGCGTACGCCAGGTTGACGGCCGATCCCACGGTGTCGTCATCGAGCTCGATCAAGGGCGCCACGATCGCCCCCGTGACCGAAGCGATGCCCAATGCCGCGATCAGACCGTCGAGCCACAATGCGCGCTGGAACTCGCGGATCCGCAAGCGCGCCAGCAGGACGAAGGCCGCATACGCCAAGGGATAGAACGCGAGAAAGAGCCAGTCCCCGACCGACGGGTACCGCGTCACCCGGTCGTCGGCGAGAAACAGCTCGAAGTGCAGCTCGGACGCTGTCCAGCAGGTGAGCCCCAGGCCCACCAGCACCCAGACGTATCGCTCGGCGGGGACGGCGACGGCTCTCATGATGCAAAGAAGCGCTGACGCCGCTATCAGGAAGTTGTAGACCCAGGTGGAGAAGAAGTTCTCGAGCGCCGCTCCACCGATGTTCAAGGCGAGCACGCAGCCGTAGGCAACGAGCAGGATCAGCGGAGCGAGCGCGATCGCGCGTAGAAGCCGGCTGTGTGGGGCTATGGTGCGCATGGCCTCAGCCGTCGTTGGAGGTCAGCGTCAGCCGCCATGTGGAGGTCTCGACGCCAGCCGGGGTGTTGAGGCTCACGGTGGCCAGCGCCTTGAGCCTGTCGTGGCGGCGCAGCAACCGGCGTCTGGTGGTCGCGACCTTGACCAGAACGGGGCGTCTGGTGTGGGGGGCAACCGAGAAGCGCGAGCGACCGAGGCGCAGCTTGCGCCCCTTGCGGGCCGCCACCGCCCGCAGCGAGCCGGGCTTGGCGCGGGGCACGATCACGTCCAGGACCAGGACGCCGCGGCAGCGCCGGCGCGAGTGGCATGTCACCGGCACGGGCGCCCGGCCTCGACGGTTCAGCTGGACCGGACGGGTGGCCGTGACCTCGACCGGTCCAGGTGCGATGACGCGGAAGGACCGCACCGACGGCGTGGGATCTACGTTGCCGGCGGCATCGACCGCGCGCACCCGCAGCTCGTGGTGTCCGGCGACCAGGGCGACCTCGTAGCGGGAGGGACAGGAGCGAAAGCGCCGGTCGTCGAGCGAGCACTCGAACGCCTCGGGTTGCTCGCTGGAGTCGAAGCGAAAGCGCGGCGTCGTGTCCGACGTGCGGCCCCGGGGGCCGGCCACGATTGCGGTTTGGGGCGGATCGGTGTCGGCGAAGGTGTGCGGCTGGACGAAGATGGTCGACCTGGCGACACTGCTCTGCCCGCCGTTGTCGACCGCCCGCGCTTCGAAGATGTGCGGTCCGGGCGCCGTGCCGCTGGCATCCCATCCGTGCACGAAGTGCCCGCCGCCCGGCGTAAACGAGAGACCAGAGACGGGATTGACCGCGGTCCTGACCGGGACCCCGTCGATTCGGAACTGGACCTCGCGAATCCCGCGTGCGTCCACGGCGTCGGCCTCGAGGAGGGCGCCACCGAGCACGCTTGCCGGTCTGAGGTTCCCCACCCGCGGCGGCAGGCTGTCGCGGGTGCTGTAGGCGAAGGCACCCAGGTCGCTGGCGAAGATCACCCGTCCGCCGGCCAGAGCGGGTTGGCCCTTGGCGAACGTCGATGCCGTGTTCGCCGGGTTCTCGGTGAACTCGGCCAAGCTGACCTCGCCGGCGTCGGTCGCTCGCAGCACCTTCTGCGTTCCGTCGGCCAGCACGGCGAAGACGAGCTCGTCCGAAAGCGCCGCCGTCGTGCGACCGAAATCTGCGGGGGGCCCGGCGGCCGAAGGGCTGTACTCCGCCCCTACGCTGAGGTCGCCGGTATTGAGCACGTAGAGGTCGGCGTCGGTGGTGTACGCCACGATGCCCTCCGCGGGGTCGTGCCCTACCCGCTTGCTCACGGCGAGGGCGGGTGCCGGCACGCCATCGATGAAAGGGCTGGAGACGACGTCGAGCGTGTCGGAGTTGCCGAACTGCTCCAGCCGGTGAACCCGACCGCTGACGCTCTCCTGTGCGGCGAGATAGATCCACGGCGAGGTGTCCATCCCGCTGCCCGGGGCGCCCGGGAGCACGCCGTCCGAGGTGAGCGGCACGGAGGGTGTCTGTCCGATTGCGCCGAGCGCCGTCGCGTGCGGCCCCGCGGAGAAATCGGACACCGCGTACGTCTCGAGGAAATGGATGCCACTGGTCCCGACCGCCACGTACAGCGTCGGGATCCCGGCGGAGTCCCGCAGGTAGACGAGCGTCGGGCTGGCCTGCGGATTGGCCTGCACCGGTGTCGAGCTCGCGGTGAGCGCGAAGGTTGCGGCGCTCGTTCGCACGTCGCTGATGTCGAGTCTGAAGAGCCGGGGCATCACGCCGTCCGAGGCGACGAAGAACAGCGACGCGTCGCCGCCGGCGTCGGGCTCGGTGAAGACCGGGGAGCTCTGCACCTCGTAGCCGTCGGTGTTCGGCACCGGGAGGTCCTGTACGAGAGCACCCGTCGCGAGGTCGATCTGCGCGAGGGCGATGTCGTTCGCTCCCCCCTGGTTGTCATCGTTGTGAAGCGCGTAGACCTGCCCGGGCGCAGAGGGCGACGAGGCGATCACGGGGGAGATGACCGCGTCGCCGGCGCCGAAGGTGTCGGTGTCCAGCCCTCCGGTGTCGATCCCGGTGCCGGCCTGGGGACCCACCTCCATCCCTGTCGACAGCATCTGCACGTGGACGGCGTCGAGGTCCGTGCCGTAGACCACGCGCTGGGCGCTGAAGATCCCGTCGCTTACGACCGGGCCGACGACCACGTCCTGCTCGGCCGTGGCGGTCTGGCTCCAACTGCCGACTACGTTCGTGGTGGCGCCGTGGTCGAAGGCGTCGTGACCGGACCGCCCCGGGCCGCCGCCCAGCCCTGTCCAGGCGGTCGCGGACGCACCCGCCGGGACAGCCGCGAAGAGCAGAAGAATTGAGCAGAGGAAGGGCCGGAGGCGCATTCCCCCAGGTATTCGGTCGGGCCGTCGGCTGCTTTACGGCCGCCTGTCGCGACCGGGCGCCAGCTCGTGGTGCCCGAGGCGCGCCGCCTCGCTCGAAGGGGTTTCCTCCGAGCGCATGCGAGCGGTGATCACGCCCAGCATGAGCAGCGACGGGAGCAGCGCGAACACCGCGACCAGTGCCACCAGCCACGGCTCCAACCCCAGGGACAGCGCAACGACGATCGCCATCAGGTCACCGGTCAGAACCAGCAGAAGGAGAGGACGTCGCTCGCGCACTCCTATCGGTTCTCGGCGAGCCCGGCCAGACCTTGAGCGCGAGTGGTTCGCGGCTCGTAGCCCATCTCCGCCCGGGCGCGGGAGATGTCGAGTGTGCACTCCTGGCTGGCCACCCAGACGGCAAACCGAGTGAGCGGCGGCGCCCCGGACCGACCCGCCAGGCGCCAGATGCGCTCTCCGAGGAACGCGGCGGCCGTGGCCAGGGCCGTGGGGGCGGTCTTGTCCGGAACCTCGACACCCTGGGTGGCGAGCATCGAGGTGATGAAATCCCGAAACACGACCGGCTGACCGTCCGTCACGAAGTACACGCCGCCCGCCGGGGCGCGCGTGGCCGCCAGCCACAGGCCCTCCACCGTGTTGTCGATGTGGGTGGTGTCGCTCAGCTGACGGCCGCCTCCGATCCACCGGAATCGCCCGGACCGCACCATCTGCACGAGTGCCGGGAGCAGGGTCGTGTCCCCCTTGCCCCACACGAAGCGCGGCCGGACGACGACGGTCTCCAGCCCGCTGTCGTTCGCGGCCCGCACGAGCGTCTCGGCCTCGGCCTTCGAAGCGGAGTAGAGCGCGGGCGAGTCGAGACGCAGCGGCGCGCTCTCGTCGACGTTCACGAGCGGGTCGCCGGCCATCAGCGCCGCCTCGGTGCCCACGTGCACGAGCCGCCGTACGCCCGCCTCGCGGCAGGCGACGATCACGTTCTTCGTGCCGTGCACGTTGATGCGCTCGAACTCGGCCGGATCGCCCCAGTCCTCCACCTTCGCGGCCGCGTGGAAGCAGACGTCACAGTCGCGCCCGCCGTCGGTCAGCGCGCCGGTGTCCCAGAGCTCGCCGCTCACGGCCTCGGCGCCGAGCTCCCTCACTTTGCTCGCCGCCCTGTCGGAGCGAGCGAGCGCGCGCACGTCCCAGCCCTCGGAGCGGAGTCGCTCGATCAGAGCGCCTCCGACGAAGCCCGACCCGCCCGTGACGAAAGCTCTCGGCACGGGCGGCAATCTAGCGGCTGGCCCTCGCCACCCCGGAGCTCTTGAAGGCCGGGCAGATCAGCGCTCCGGCGCTCAGGCTGCTCGCCGGCACAGGCGCATAGCGGTCTGCCTGCGCGTCGGGAGCGCGGACGGTCCGGAGGCGCGACACAGACGCCGCCGCGGTCGAGGACTCGAGCTTGAGCACCTCGATGCCGCGGTTCATGTCGAACAGGTAGACGTAGCTCCCGTTCCAGGCCAGATCCCAGGAGTTCGAGCTCTCCTGCTCCACGCTGCCCGTGACCCGGTAGTAGCCGATCTGGCGCACGGCGCGGGCATCGGAGACGTCGAGCAGCCGCAGGCCCTGCCCGTACCACGCGACGCCGAGGGTCGAGCCGCTCAGCTCGAAGTAATGCGCCGAGCACTCGAGGGTGTCGTCGATCGCCTCGCCATTGTCGTCCTGGGCGGGATGGAAAGTGTCGAGCGCCTTCATCCGGTACGGGTGCTCGGGGGTCGAGTTCGCCGCGGGTTCGCCGCCCAGCGAGTCGCTGATGTCGGAGAACACCACGCGCCCGCTCTTGTCGCAGGGCTCGGTGAAGTCCTCCTCGGTACCGATCAGCACGCCGCCTTGGCGCACGCCGGAGGCGTGGGTCGAGCCGTCGACCGGCCGCAGCGAGTTGTGCATGAAATCGGTCTGCGGCTGGTTCACGCCGCCCACTCCGCCGCCTGCCACCAGGACGGGATTCCAGGGGCGCGCCCGGCGCCGGCGGTCGGTGTACGGATCGCGCCAGAGGCCGTGGGTGGCGTAGCCCAGGATGCCGCCGCGGCCGCTGGTCCAGGCGATGCCGTGGTCGTCGACGTTCACGTCGTGCGAGTAGTCGGTGGCGCCGTCGTTGCGCCACAGGTCGATGGGCTGCTTGAAGACCTTCGGCCGGTAGGGGTTGCGCAGGTCGGTCACCCAGATCGGCCGGCCGTCCCCGCGCGCGCCGGGCGTGAAGGCCGTCCAGACGCCGGGGAACAGCGCCGGCAGGTCGTCGCGGCGCGCGGGGCCTCCGGTCCAGATGTAGCGGCAGCCGCGGATGCAGCTCGCGGTGTGGCCGGCCGGCAGCTCCACGAAGTCCCCGATCTGTCGCAGGTCGCTCGGATCGCGGTAGGAGATGACGTAGAAGCCGCTTCGGCATGCCGGATTGCGGTTCTTGGCGGAGAGCGTGCCGAGGCCGGGGCAACTGGTCTGGTCGACATCGTCGTGCCGCGGGTCGAGCGCGCCGATGATCAGCTTCCGGCGGTTGTCGATCTGCATGTCCTCGTCCTGCCAGTAGCCGTTGGCGCCGAGGATCTCGGGCGGCTGGTAGCTGTCGAGCGGCACGGGATTGGCGGGATCGCTGACGTCGTAGGTCCGAAAGCCGTAGCGCCCCGTGGTCACGAGCACGTGCTGTCCCTCCACGCGGTCGAACTTGCCCTCGACGATCATCCCCGAGTTCGGCACCCGGCCGACGTACTCCAGGCTGTCGGAGATGTCGGCCCCGGTAGGAGGATCAGCGGCGAGCGCAGTGGCGGGCGCCAGCGCCATGACCAGCGCGACTACGACCAGGATCCGTCCCATCGTCGACCTCCTCCGCGAGTTTGCAGGGAGCTCTACCCGAGTTGGAGCCGAACCGAACCAGCGCTAGCGCTCGTCGCGCGGGCCCGACCAGAAGGCGTCGCCCACCGTGACCGTGCGGGCGGTCTCCGCCTGGTGGCGCAGCGAGTGGGGATCGCCGTCCTCGAAGGCGAACAGGACTGCCGCGCTCACGCGGCGCGTCTCGCCCGGGCCGCCGAGATAGCGGTCCACCACGCGGGCACAGCGCCGTCCCTCGGCGATCGCCGTCACCACGAGGGCCTGGCCCATCCGGGCGTCTCCGCACGCGAACACGCCGGGCTCGCTCGTCTCGTACACGGCCGCCTTGACGTTTCCGCGGGGGTCGAGGTCGACGCCGAGTTGGTCCACCAAGCCTTCGTGCTCGGGATGGCTGAAGCCGATGGCGATCAGCACCAGGTCCGCGGGCTCGGTGAACTCGCTGCCGGGGATCGCGCGCAGGTCGCGTGAGGAGGTGCCTTCGACGCGGCGGCCCTCGACCGCGACGACCCGGCCGTCCTCGCCCACCAGGCCGGTCACCTGGGAGCCGAAGCGCCGGTCTCCCCCCTCGTCGAGCGCGTAGGTGGTGAGCGTCCGCTTGGGCGGCAACGGCCAGGGCGTATTGGGCGGCCGGCCATCGCCGAGCAGCTCGGGGTAGACGTCGAGCATCAGTACGTCGGATGCTCCCTCGCGCAGCGCGTTGGAGATGCAGTCCATTCCCGTGTCGCCGCCGCCGATGACCACGACGCGCTTGCCCTTGGCGGTGATCTGGTCCTCGGGCGCCGGGTCGGGGACGATTGTGCCCGACCCTTCTCGCGCGACGAAGCGGTTTCGCTGGTAGAGGTACTCCATCGCGAGGTGGACGCCGGCCAGCTCGCGACCCCGGACCCGCAGCTCGCGGTGCACGCGCGAGCCGATCGCCAGCACCAGCGCATCGTGGCGCTCGCGGGCCTCCTGAGTGGACAGCTCGCGACCCACATCGACGCCGTACTCGAAGACCACGCCCTCCTCCTCGAGAAGGCTCACGCGCCGGTCGATGATCCACTTCTCGAGCTTGGCGTCGGGTACGCCGAAGCGCAGCAGGCCCCCCGGGCCCTCGTCGCGCTCATAGACGGTCACGCTGTGCCCGTGCTGGTTGAGCTCGGCGGCCACGGCCAGCCCTGCGGGCCCGGAACCCACGACCCCGACCGTGCGGCCGCTGCGTGCGTCGGGTGGGTCAGGCAGGATCCAACCCTCCTCGAAGCCCCGGGTGACGATAGCCAGCTCGATCTGCTCGATCGTCACCGGATCGTCGTTGATGTCGAGCACGCAGGCCGACTCACAGGGGGCCGGGCAGATCAGCCCGGTGAACTCGGGGAAGTTGTTGGTCGCGTGCAGCTGGACCAGCGCCTCGCGCCAGCGGTCGTTGTAGACCAGGTCGTTCCAGTCGGGGATCTTGTTGCCCAGCGGGCAGCCCTCCTGGCAGAAAGGCACGCCGCAGTCCATGCACCGCCCGCCCTGGTCGCGCAGGACGGCATCGGCGGGGAGCGCGAAGTACTGGCGGTAGTCGTGCACCCGCTCGCGCGGATCGCGCTTCTCGAAGCCCACACGCTCGACACGTAGGAAGCCCCCCAGCTCTCCCATCAGGCGTGGACCTCGGGGAGCTCCTGCTCGGAGGCCAGCTCGGTGAGGGCGCGCTTGTAGTCATGCGGCATGACCTTGACGAAGCGGGCGAGCTCGTTGTCCCAGTCGCCGAGTACGCGCTGGGCCACGGTTGAGCCGGTCCACTCGGCGTGCTCGGCGATCCAGCCGCGTAGCTCGAGCGCCTCGTCGGCCGAGATCTCGTCGAAACCGACAAGCTCGGTGTTGCAGCGCGAGCGAAACGCCTCCTCGCCTTCGAGCACGTACGCGACGCCGCCGCTCATCCCCGCCGCGAAGTTCAGGCCGGTCGGGCCGAGCACCACCACGCGCCCGCCGGTCATGTACTCGCAGCCGTGGTCGCCCACCCCTTCGACCACGGCAACCACCCCCGAGTTGCGTACCGCGAAGCGCTCGCCGGCGAGCCCGCGGAAGAACGCCCTGCCCGCCGTGGCCCCGTACAGGACGGTGTTGCCGACGATCACGTTCTCCTCGGCGGTGAAGGCGGCGTCGCTCGAGGGACGGACGACCAGCGTCCCACCCGACAGGCCCTTGCCGACGTAGTCGTTTGCGTCCCCGTCGAGCACGAGCGTCACACCGGGGGCCAGCCAGGCTCCGAAGCTCTGGCCGGCCGAGCCCTTCAGGGCGATCCTGATGGCGC
>Ga0307319_10000593_pt1 | contig 11094 bp, 14 predicted proteins | sample ER_DNA_368_FD_194491 | JGI IMG/M metagenome (GOLD analysis project Ga0307319, IMG submission 194491) | Bulk soil microbial communities from the East River watershed near Crested Butte, Colorado, United States - ER_DNA_368 | ecosystem: Environmental > Terrestrial > Soil > Floodplain | place...
TCCCCGCCACCGGGAATCGGGATGTCCAGGGCCGGGATTCCGCTCGGGACGCTCCCGGTCACCGCGACCCCGCGCTCCTCGAGGTCGAGCCACCAGGAGGCACCAATCCCGCCGACAACGACGAGCAGCGCCGCGGGAAAGCGGCCGGCGAGGTAGCGCAGGGGAATCAGGACGGCGAGCGCAGCCACGCCGACGGCCAACGTGGCGCCGCTCGTCTCGCCGAGCTCCTGTACGACCTCGCCGAGTTGCCGGAGAGGGTCGCGCGCATCGATTTCCAGACCCAGTACTTTGCCCAACTGAGAGATGACGAGCACGATGGCGACGCCGTGCAGGTAGCCGATCAGGACCGGCCGCGAGAAGTAGTCGGCGAGCCAGCCGAGGCGTAGAGCTCGGGCGGCGAGGAAGAACGCGCCGACCAGAACGGCGAGCGCTGCCGCCAGCTCGACTGCGTCGTCGCTACCGGCTGCGGCGAGCGGCAGGATCGCAGCGGCGACGAGCGCCGAGATCGATCCCTCCGGTCCGATGACGAGCTGACGCGAAGAGCCGAGCGCGACATAGACGACCGTAGGGAGGAGCAGCGTATAGAGGCCGTTGACGGGCGAGAGCCCGGCCAGCTCTGCGTACGCCATCGCTGAGGGAAGGGCCAGCGCGGCGACGGTTACCCCGGCGAGCAGGTCCCGCTGGGCGTGGCCGCCCCGGTAGGCCGGGAGCTCCTGCGAGACCGGAACCGCGCGTTCCAGCAGCGGGGCCTTCTGCTTCGGCTGGAAAGGCGATGCGTCCGCGTACGCCTCCTCGCCGAGTTTCCCGCCCTCCCTCAACTCCGAACGACGCAGCGAAACCCGATGTGGCTCGTGGACGTGTCGATCGTCTCGCCCTGACGGGCCGCCGGGCGGTAGCGCAGGCAGTAGTTCGGGGCGCAGAGGTGCGACCCACCCTTGATCACCTTGCGCGGGAACCGCTCGCCCGAGATCGTGGGTGGGGCGCAGCAGGGGCTCGCCGCTTCGGAGCTGTCGGCCCTGAACCAGTCGCTGGTCCACTCCCACGTGTTGCCGGTCATGTCATAGAGCCCGTAACCGTTCGGGGGGAAGCTTCCGACCGGCGAAGTGCCCTCGAAGCCGTCGAGCTTAAGGTTCTGCCAGGGGAACTCTCCCTGCCAGCTGTTGGCCATCGCCTTGCCCTCCGGGAAGTGCTCGTCGCCCCAGGCGAACGCCGTCGCCTCGAGGCCTCCCCTGGAGGCGTACTCCCACTCGGCCTCGGTCGGCAGCTCCTTCCCAGCCCAGGCTGCGTAAGCCTCGGCGTCCTCGTAGGCGACCTGTACGACAGGGTGATTGTCCCGGCCGTTGATCGTGGTTCCAGGCCCGCCTGGCTTCTTCCAGAGGGCGCCCGGAACGTACTCCCACCAGCGGTGGACGTCGTTCAGCGGCACGGGGCCGGCCGTCCGGCGGAAGACGAGCGAGCCGGGCACGAGCAGGTCGGGCTCGGCGTCGGGGTAGTCGGACGGATCCAGCGGCCGCTCGGCCACGGTGACGTAGCCGGTCTCTCGCACGAAGCGACGGAACTCACCGGCGGTAACGGCGTGCTCGTCGATCCAGAAGCCGTCGACTTGGACCGTGCGGACGGGTCCTTCCTCGGGGTAGAAGTCCTCGGAGCCCATCAGAAACTCGCCGCTTTCGATCCGCACCATGTCCTGAACGGGTGTGCGACGCTCAGCGGTCGGCATGGTTCGAGTGTCGCACAGATTCGACGGCATCCTGCATGGTCGGGTACACGCGGCGGATGACGCTACTCACGCGCCAGGAGTGCGTGCGCCTCCTTCTCGAGGTCGAGGTACTGGTCGTCGCCGATGCTGACCTCGACCTGCAGGATCGTCCCCCCCTTGAACGTTGCCGGCGCGGTGTACTCCTTGCTGACGGCGTCCCCCGAGTCACGGCCCACGCAGAGCCCGTCGCCGCAGAGCGTGAAGAAGGCAAGTTGCGTCCGCATCGGCCCTTCGACAACAACATCCTCGTCCACGTAGAGCTTCGTGGTGCCGAGCGCCTCCCCCCGCTTACCGGTCGACTCCTTCGTGAACTCCATGCCGAACACGTACTTGCCGGGCTCGAGGCGGTCCGACACGAACTGCTGCTCGGGTGGAAGGCCGAGGAAGTTGTAGACGTACCAGAGCTTCTGGTCCTTGAGGAAGAGGGCGTGGCCTCCGAAACGAGAGCCGTGCGCGAAGATGACGCCCTCGGCGTCCGGGCTCGTGAGCTCGACGTCGGCGAGGATCTTGTAGGAGCGGCCACGCGTTGACGCCGCGACCACCTCCGGGACCTCGGCGGTCCCTGGGTAGTAGACGTATGTGTTTCGCGGCTCCTCGGGTTGCGGCCGCGGGTCGTTGAGAATCTCGGGCGGAAAGCGGTCGTCGAGGGGGAGCACGTTGTACTTGCCTGCCTCCTCGAACCAGAGCTCGACCAGCTCCTTCAGCCTTTCCGGCTGCTCCTCGGCGAGGTTCCTCGCCTCCGCGCGATCCTGCTCGAGGTGAAACAGCTCCCACTCATCACGGTCGTAGTTGCCGATTCCCGAGAGCGGACCGTGGACTGCGACCGCCTTCCAGCCCTGGTCCCACATACCACGCGTGCCGAGCATCGCGTAGTACTGGCGCTTCTTCTCCGTGGGCGCCTCCGGCTGGTCGAAGGAGTAACGCATCGACACGCCTGCCAGTGGCACCTGCTCGTGCCCGTTCAGCGTGCTCGGGAACTCCAGGCCGCAACACTCGAGGATCGTCGGGACGATGTCTGTCGCATGGTGGTACTGGTGGCGCACCTCGCCCTTGGCGTTGATTCCCGCCGGCCAGTGGATCACGAGCGGGTCGCAAGTCCCACCGGCATACGAGTAGCGCTTGAACATCTTGAACGGCGTCGAAAACGCCACGGCCCAGCCGGTCGGATAGTGGTTGTACGTGTTCGGGCTGCCGAGGTCGTCCATGTGCTTGAGGTTTTCCTCGATCTCATCGGGCCAGCCGTTGAAGAACAGGTTCTCGTTGACCGAGCCATTTGGGGTTCCCTCGCCCGAGGCGCCGTTGTCCGCGCAGTAGAGGATGAGTGTGTTCTCGAGCTGCCCCGACTCCTCGAGATAGTCGATGATCCGTCCGACCTGGTGGTCGGTGTACTCGGAGAAGCCGGCATAGACCTCGGCCATCCGCGCGAAGAGCTTCTTCTCCTCGTCGGAGAGCGAGTCCCACGGGCGCACCTCGTCGTTGGGCGAATAGGTACCCTCGGGCATCGGGTTGAGCGGGGTCAGCTCGGTGCCTTCGGGCATGATGCCCTTCTCGATCATCCGGCCGAGCACCCACTCGCGGTAGGCCTCGTAGCCGTCGTCGAACTGGCCCTTGTACTTGTCCGCCCATTCCGTCGGGACGTGGTGCGGAGCGTGGTTCGCCCCCGGGCAGAACCAGGTGAACCAGGGCCGCGAGGGAGCCGAGACCTTGACGTCGCGGATCATCTGGATGGCGTTGTCCGCAAGATCTTTGGAGAGGTGGTAGCCCTCCTCCGGCTGATACGGCTGGTCGATCAGGCGGTTGTCCTCGATCAGCGTCGGATACCAGTTGTTCGTCTCGCCTCCGAGGAAACCGTAGAAGCGGTCCCAGCCCTGGTGCAGCGGCCAGTTCGACTTCGGTGCGCCAGCGTGGGTTTCCTCGACCGGCACGTTGTGGTTCTTACCGAGCCAGAACGTGCTCCAGCCTGCCTGGCGCATCACCTCGGCGAGAGTTCCGCACTCCGGCGGGATGTGGCCGTGCGAGCCGGGAAACCCGGTCGATGCCTCGGTGATGCAGGCCATCCCGTTCTGGTGGTGGTTGCGGCCGGTCAAGAAACAGGAGCGCGTGGGTGAGCAGAGGGCCGTCGTGTGCCATTGCGTGTACGTGAGGCCGTCGTCGGCGAGCCGTTGCAGGGTAGGCATCTGGATTCGCCCGCCGAACGGTGACCAGGCCGCGAGGCCGGTGTCGTCGTAGAGCACGATGAGGACGTTCGGCGCCCCTTCGGGAGCTTTCGGCGGGATGAACGGCTCCCAATCCGGAGTGGAGTCGCGGATGTCCGTGTTGATGACTCCCTTGAACGGCTTATCCATGAGCTGCGCCTCCTCGGTGTTCGCGTAGGCGTTGATAATCAGGGCCTAGACGTTGGGCCGCATCGTCCAGGGTGGATGAAAGACGCACAAAATCACCCGATCCGCATGATGACCCGGCGTGGCGGTCGCTAGAGGCTGGCGGAAGCCCCGCAGTACTCCCGTACTCGAACCTCAAGGAGGCCAACGATGGTGCTTGCAGCCGATTACCCGTTTCTGGACGTGCTCTGGACGATTCTCATCTTCTTCCTCTGGGTCGGTTGGTTCATGCTGCTGTTCCACGTGCTCGGCGATGTGTTCCGCCGGCGCGACATAAGCGGCTGGAGCAAGACACTGTGGCTGATCGTGCTGCTTTTCGTCCCGTTTCTCGGCGTCTTCATTTACCTGATCGCCAACGGCGATGAGATGGCGCAGCGGAACGCAGAGCAGGTGGCAGCAGCGCAGGGCGAAGTGGACAGCTACGTCCGGTCAGTCGCCGGCTCGTCCGGCGCGGCGGGCGAGATCGAGCGGGCCAAGGGGCTGCTCGACAGCGGCGCCATCAACCAGCAGGAGTTCGACGCGATCAAGGCCAAGGCCCTGGCGTAACGAGAGGAGAACCAGATGACCGAGATCGGACCAGTCGACTATCTGATCGTCGCGTTCCCAGGGAACGAGTTCCGCGGCGAGATCGCACCGGCGCTGGCAGACCTCGTAGAGGCAGGCACGATCAGGATCATTGATCTGGCCTTCGTGGGCAAGGACGCGGAGGGCAACGTGGTCGCGCTCGAGCTCACTGATATCGACCCGGAAGTCCGTGAGGGCTTCGAGAAGGCCGGCGTCGAGGTCAACGGCCTCTTCAACGAGGAGGACCTCGCAGCAGTTGGCGAGGAGCTCGAGCCGAACTCGTCGGCCGCGCTCCTGGTCTGGGAGAACGTCTGGGCCCAGAATGTCGCTCAGGCCATGCGCGACGCCGGCGGCGAGGTACTCGACTTCGACCGCATTCCGCACGAAGTCGTCCAGGCGGCCCGCGAGGCCGCCCTCGCCAACGTATAGAGAGGGAGGAGAGCGAAATGCCAATGATGCGCAGAGGCCCTGGCCTCGTTCGCGGTGTGGCGAGAACAGCAGTGGTCGCCGGGACGGCGACCGCGGTGTCCGGACGGGTGGCGCGACGCCAGCAGCAGAAGTACGCGGCGGAGGAGCAGCAGGCGGAGCCTCAGGCAGCCCCGGCGGCTGCGGTTCCCGCCGAGCCCGAGTACATGGCAGAGCTCGAGCAGCTGGCGCAACTCCGCGACCAGGGCATCCTCAGCCCGGAAGAGTTCGAGGCGAAGAAGAAGCAGATCCTCGGCCTCTGATCACAATCTATGTGCCGCTGGCTCGCATATTCCGGCTCGCCCGTGCTCCTCGAGGAGCTGCTCTACAAGCCGAAGCACTCGCTGATCGACCAGAGCCTGCACTCGCAGCTCGGAGCCGAGACGACGAACGGCGACGGGTTCGGCATCGGGTGGTACGGCGCCGGTGACTCGCCCGGCGTCTTCCACAGCGTCGAGCCGGCCTGGAACGACCGCAACCTGCACGAGCTCGCAGGGCACGTGAGTTCGCCGCTCGTGTTCGCGCACATCCGAGCCTCAAGCGGCACAGCCGTGCAGCAGACGAACTGTCACCCGTTCCGGCACGGCAAGTGGCTGTGGATGCACAACGGAATGATCAGCGACTTCCACCTCGTCAAGCGCGACCTGGTCTCTGCCGTCGACCCCTCGCTGTACCCGGAGATCGAGGGCTCGACGGACTCCGAGACGTTCTTCTACCTCGCGCTGACGCTCGGGCTCGAGGACGACCCGGCCCGGGCGGTCCAGGCTGCCGTCGGTCTGATCGAGGCGACCGGGCGGCAGCACGGGGTGGAGCATCCGATTCAGATGACCGTCGCGACGACGAACGGCGACAGCATCTGGGCGTTCCGCTACTCGAGCGAGGGCAAGTCGCGCTCGCTCTTCTACAGCACGAAGCTGGAGACGCTGCGCGCGCTCTACCCGGAGAACTCCCAATTGCGGGAGCTCGGCGACGAGTCCAGGCTGGTCGTCTCCGAACCGCTCGGCACCCTCCCAGGGGCCTGGAACGAGGTGCCTGAGTCGAGCTGGGGCGTCATCCAGCCGGGGCAGGACGAGATCCAGACGTTCACGCCGACGTCGGTGACCGCGCCGGTCGCATAAGCGGCGCCGTCCGCTTCGCGTTCAGGGCTCCACGTTCAGTGATGGAAGCTCGTCGCGTTGCCCTCGTGCATGGGAGCCGGTTGCTTCTGGAGCCGCGGGAGCTGTCGCTTGACATCGGCGACCAGCAGATCGGCGACGTCGTGACTGAAGCCGCGCTTGACCACCACGCGGAGCGCGGCCAGGTCGGTCCGGTTCTCGGGGAACGTGTATGCGGGGACGAGCCAGCCGCGTTCCCGGAGCGCGTTCGAGACGTCGAAGACGGTGTAGTTGTCGACGTCGTCGTTCAGCGTGAACGCGAAGACCGGAAGCTCGTCACCGCGCGTGATCAGCCGGAACGGTCCCAGCTCCTCGATCTGCGCAGAGAGGCCCGTGGCGACCTCGCGCGCGTACGCCTGCACCCGGGTGTACCCGTCGACCCCGAGCCGCAGGAAGTTGTAGTACTGCGCCACGACCTGCGCGCCCGGACGCGAGAAGTTGAGCGCGAAAGTCGGCATGTTGTCACCGAGGTAGTTGACCCAGAGGACGAGGTCGTCGGGGAGAGCCTCCTGGTCGCGCCAGAGCGCCCAGCCAACGCCGGGATAGACGAGCCCGTACTTGTGGCCCGAGGCGTTGATCGAGGTCACGCGCGGCAACCGGAAGTCCCACTCGAGATCGGTGTCGATGAACGGCGCGACGAAGCCGCCGGATGCGCCGTCGACGTGCACCGGCACGTCCAGCCCGGTCCGGGTCTGGAGGTCGTCGAGCGCATCGCAGATCTCCTTGATCGGCTCGTACGAGCCGTCGAAGGTCGAGCCCAGGATGGCAACGACGCCGATCGTGTTCTCGTCGCACAGCGCGACGGCCTCCGCGGCGGACAGGTGGAAGCGATCGCCCTCCATCGGAACGAGCCGCATCTCCACGTCCCAGTAGTTGGCGAACTTCTCCCAACAGACCTGCACGTTGATGCCCATGACGAGGTTCGGGCGGTCGGTCGGCTCGCCGGCGGCCGCACGGCGTTTCTGCCAGCGGCGCTTGAGGGCGAGCCCGCCCAGCATGGCTGCCTCGCTCGAGCCGGTCGTCGAGCAGCCCACTCCCTTGTCAGGCCCGTGCCAGAGGCGGCTCAGCATGTTGACGCAGCGCACCTCCAGCTCCGCGGTCTGCGGATACTCGTCCTTGTCGATCATGTTCTTGTCGAGGCACTCGGCCATCAGGGTCTGGGCCTGCGGCTCCATCCACGTCGTCACGAAGGTCGCGACGTTCAGACGTGCGTTCCCGTCGAGCATCAGCTCGTCGTGGATGATTTGATAGGCGACGTCAGGCGGCAGCTCGTCCGTCGGCAGCTCGTCGCGCGGTACGCGGCTTCCCTCGAGCGTGAAGAGGGGTGCATCCTGCATGACCATCATGGAGGGCTCCTTCGAATTGTGGTCCGGCTCGACCCTCTCTCCAATCGAGAGCACGCGCATCGTCCATTCGGGGTGAGCGCGTAGGCGCTGTGCCGTGAGACGCGGTGCGCTTGCGACCTGGTGGATGGCGGTCCTGTTCGCAGGCGGCTCGGCCTGCTTCGTCGTCGCCTCGCTTCCCGGCTTCGTGCAGCTCGTGGGGTCGGCCGTTGTCGGGGTCGTGTACTTCGTCGGCTCGCTCCAGTTCACATCGGCCGCGGCCATCCAGTGGGGGCTGACGATCCGCCGGTTCGGGCTCGACTGGTGGGCCGGCGCGATCCAGTTCGCCGGAACGCTCCTCTTCAACCTCAACACCTACGACGCCATGCAGGAGGGTCTGGACGCGGCTTCATATGACCGGCTCGTTTGGACGCCGGACGTGCTCGGCTCGATCTGCTTCCTCGTTGCCAGCTACCTCGCGTACCGGGAGTCCTCTGGCGGTTTCTTCCGCCGTCCGCGGCGCGGTCGCGAGTCGGTGATCGCGACGGCGAACCTCGTCGGCTCGATCGCCTTCGGGGTCGCCGCGATCGCTGCGTACTGGACCCCAACGTCCGGATCCGTCCTCGACCTGGCGGCCGCGAACGCGTTCACCGCGCTCGGCGGCCTCTGCTTCCTCACCGGGGCGCTCCTGCTCCTGCCCAGACACCGCCCTTCGTCGGGACCGGTCGGAGCGTGCTGACGTCAGATGCCGATGCTGACCGGGACGTCCCGACCCAAGGGCCGTTCCGAGCCGCCGAGCCCGAGTACCTGGCTGAGCTCGAGCAGCTAGCCCGGCTGCGCGAGCAGGGCATACGTACCCCGGAGGAGTTCGAGGCGAAGAAGAAGCAGATCCTCGGCCTTTAGCGGCGTGCTCAAGACCGAAGTGGTCGTGAGCTAGTGAGCTCGGCGAATGCTAGACCGGCTGCCTCGACGCGGTGCCGGTCGGCTGCATCATGGCGCCGATGAGCCAGAACAGCGGCAGGAAGATCCCTGCGATGAACATTACCCAGTGGCCCTTGCGAAGCGTCGTCATGCCGAGCCGTGACGATTAGGACGATGTAAAGAAAGGCGGCGAAACCGCCAATACCCCACCACATAGCTTCTCCTTGTTGATGTCTCCTCGACTCTACGACTGGCCGCGAGGGCATCACCCGTTCTGGACGAGCGCGGCTGCCGACGGCGATCAACACTCGGAGACCTTGTCGGAGGCTTAGACGGCGATGCTAACTGGGAACGTCGCAAGCCAGGCGGCGGTGCCGAGAAAGATGAGGCAACCGATTGCCACCATTGTCATGCGGAGACCCGGCGCAGTGAGTTTCGTACTCATCCCCGCGAAGAAGAGAGCGACCGCGAAGAGAACGACACCGAGGACGTAGTTGGAGGCGCGCTGGATGTTCCGCCGCACCTGGGCGTTGAGCTCCTCCGCCATGGTGTCCAGCCGACCGGCTTCGACCCTCGCGGCCAGCCGGTACTGCGGCATCGCGAACGGAGTCAGCGGCGCGCCTTCGGTTTTGAGCGGTTTTGTCGCGACCCACGCGTTGAACGCGGGCTTGAACTCGTCGCGGAAGCGCTCGCGGTAGAAGTTCACAAGCTTGGTGTCGCCGCGCGCATACGAGTCCACCCACTGCATGAACGTCGCAACGTCGACCTGTTGCTGGGCGTTCGCCAGGTCGGAGGCGCGAGCCGCCTCGATCCGGGTCTTGTTGACGCTGCCCGACGTTTTTGCCTGCTCGCCGTTCCAGCGCGTGGCCTGATAGCTGCTCCAGGCCGTCGCAACGGCCGCGAGCGCGAGCAGGATCGTCGCCGCGACCTCCACCCAGTCCCGCCCGGGCGAGGGGGTCACGAGGCCGGATTCCCCCGCGCGTCACACGGCAGCTGCACGCGTTGGTTCGTGGCTCGCAGCGCCTGGTCGATGATGTCCAGGGTTCGCTCCATCGCGACCGGGCGGACACCTCCGACGCCCTTGTGGAATGGGTTGTCGAGGAATCCGATCAGGAGCAGCATCGCGACGATCACCGACACGACCGACCCCATCAACACTGCCTGGGTGATCGCGCCCTCCGTCCGGTCTGCGAAGAACAACATGAACACGAAGATCACGACCGAGATGAAGAGCAGCACCACCCAGAGCGGAGTGGGGATCACGCCGACGGCTCCGTGGATGCGATCGATGCGGGCGGCTTCTCGGTCGGAGGTCTGATCCAGCCACTTCCCGTAAGCCGCTTCCTGGATCGGCGTCTGCAGGTCGACCGTCTCGAGGGTTCGGAACAGCTCGACGCCCCACGGGTTGATGTCGTCACCCAAGCTGCCCGACTCCGCGCGCGGCCACTCGTCGTAGACGACTGACCGGCCGTAGCAGACCAGCTCGCCCGTGAGATCACCCGCGACCGGGGCGCCCATGAACTGAGCTGTCTCCACCTGCTGCGCCAGCACGAGCGCCTCCGCCTCCGCCCCAGATCTCGACTGGTCGTAGCTCTCGAAGGCAAGGAAGACCACGAACCCGAGCAGCACGGAGAACCCGGTCGCCAGCACCCCGAAGACTCCCGAGGCGCGGTCGCCGTCGGCGAAGCGGCTGCCCGCGGGCGCACCGCGCCTCACGAACAACATTGCCGCCACGGCGACAGCGGTCACGGCGGCAACGACGAGCAGTGCCCAGGCCAAGTTCATCGTGAGGCGGGGACGCCGGCTCGATCGCCCTGGAGCAACCGTCGCCAGCCGACGAGGACACTGTCGTTCCGTGCCGTCACCGCAAGCTGCTGGTCCAGCGAGTTACGCGGTCGCGGTGGCGAGGTCCGTCACCTCACCCAGCGAGGCGGCGTTGATCGCCTGGTGCACCCCCACGCCTCCTGACGTCGCCGACACCATGTTCGCGAGCGAGTTTCCCGCCGCAACAACGACCCCGCCGATCCAGGCTCCGACCTTGACGAGTGGGCGGGGAGGGTCACCAAAGGGTAAGCCGAAAATAGCGCCGTCCATGGGCGGCTTCGGTCACCGGCGCGGCCGTCGAGAGCAGCTTTTCACGCATCCGAAAGCGAGGCCCTACCTGCTCTTCGCGGCGCCCTCGCATCAGACCCATAGCTCTCCTTTCCGTAGTTTGGACAGCATCGTATGATCGCGCCGCCCCGAGCATCATCCAAACCGTGTGATTGATGCGATCCGGGTGCTGGCGGGCCGGCGACGCGGTCGAGACGCGGAGGAGCGCCCGCGATGCTCTCACCCCGGCCCTCTAGCCGCCGGAGGCAGGTCCATCGAGGCCCGCAAGTCCGTGAGAGCAGTGGCAGGGACGCGGATCATGCCGCGAGTGGGCCGGTCGAGGTCGAAAGTCACGAGAAGCAAGAGCGTGACGAGCCCCGCGGCGAGCAGGACTGTGACCGCGCCACGGCCGAGGATGGCGAGGTAGACCGCGAGCA
>Ga0307319_10000594_pt1 | contig 11090 bp, 10 predicted proteins | sample ER_DNA_368_FD_194491 | JGI IMG/M metagenome (GOLD analysis project Ga0307319, IMG submission 194491) | Bulk soil microbial communities from the East River watershed near Crested Butte, Colorado, United States - ER_DNA_368 | ecosystem: Environmental > Terrestrial > Soil > Floodplain | place...
CGCGGCGGGCGCGCGGTTTCGCCGTCTACGCGGCGCTGCGTTCGCTGGGGCGGCGCGGCCTGACCGAGCTGGTCGAGCGCTGCTGCGACGCGGCGTCACGCTTTGCGGCGGCGATCGCCGAGCTCGAAGGAGTCGAGCTGCTGAACGAGGTCGTCCTCAACCAGGTGCTTTTCCGCTTCGACTCCGACGAGCGCACCGACGAGGTGCTGCGGCGGGTGCAGGAGGGCGGTCGCGTCTGGATGAGCGGCACCACCTGGGACGGGCGCAAGGCGATCCGGATCTCGGTCTCGAACTGGCAGACCGGCGACCAGGAGATCGACCTCGCCGTCGCAGCGTTCCGAGACTCGCTCAAGCCGACGCGTCGATAGAGCAAACGGTTCGACCGGTCATTTCAGACGGACGCACGGGCACAGCCCGCACGTCCTGAGATCGGCGCCGCAAGCGGCGCCTTAGGGCCAGGTGCCGGCGCGGTAGAGCTGGCCCTCGAGCTGCCGCCCGAAGAGGCCCTCCAGCCAGTCCGAGATCGCGATGAGCGCGTCGAGGTCGACGCTTGTCTCCACGCCCTCGCGCTCCAGGAGGAAGACCAGATCCTCGGTCGCGACGTTGCCACTCGCCCGAGGCGCGTAGGGGCAGCCGCCGAGACCACCGACCGACGAGTCGAGCACTTCCGCACCCGCCTCGAGCGCCGCGAGCGCGTTCGCGTAGCCGGTGTTGCGCGTGTTGTGGCCGTGGAAGCCGGCGCGTTTGCCGAGGCCCCGCACCCGCTCGACAAGGCGCCGCACCTGGGACGGGACGGCCACGCCGATCGTGTCCGCGAGCACGACTTCGTCCGTGCCGAGCCGCTCGGCGAGCGCCACGACCTCTCCCTCGTCCACCTCGCCCTCGAACGGGCAGCCGAACGCGACGGAGATCGTCGCCGTCGCCGGGACCGATGCCGCCGCGAGCACGGCGTCGACCTGCGCGAGCGCCTCCTCACGCGACATCTCGCCGTTGCGGCGGTTGAAGCTCTCGGTCGCGCCGAGAGTGACGTTGACCCGGTCCAGGCCCTCGGTCGCCGCGAAACGCTCGTAGCCCTTCGCGTTCAGGACGAGCCCGGTGAACTCGGTGCCGCCGCGGCGCTCGATCGCAGCGACAACCTCTTCGGCGCCGGCCATCTGCGGCACGCGGTCCGCACGAACGAAGCTGACCGCCTCGACGCGCGGCAGCCCGGCGGCCGCGAGCCGGTTGACGAGCTCGGCGCGCGTCGACGTCTCCAGCGTCTCGGCCTCGTTCTGGAGGCCGTCGCGCGGGCCGACGTCGCAGAGGATGAGCGGCAAGGGCTACTCGTCGAAGCCGTACGAGTCGACGTGCTCCGGGTGGATCCGGACGGTGATCCGCTGCTCCTCCGAGCTCCGCCAGGGGTACTCGTCCTTGCCGAGGTACTTCTTCGCGAGCTTGTCGATCTGCTCATCCGCGCCGTCGGTCGTCAGCTCCGCCTGGCCGCTGACGGAAATCCAGCGGTAGGCATTGTCCGGGTCGATCACGATCAGCGAGGCGCGCGGGTCGCGACGCAGGTGTCGTTCCTTGGCGCGGCCGACCGCGGTGTTGAACATGACCGTCTCGTCGTCGAGGTCGACCCATACGACAGTCGTGTGCGGCGAGCCGTCGGCGCGAAGCGTCGTCGTGGCGCCCGAGTACGGCTGCTCGAGGAACTCGCGCTGCTTGTCGCTGAGGGCGTTTGTCGTGGTTTCCATCGGTCTCCTTTCTCCGAGGTAGGCTAGTCGCTCGATGGGAGCCGCCGTCCTGGTCGGTACACGCAAGGGGCTGTTCGTTCTGACGAGCGACGAGACCCGCCGCGAATGGACGGTCCAGGGGCCGCATCTCACCGGCTGGGAGGTCTTCCACGCGATGCGCGACCCGCGCACGGGCTCGCTGCACGCGGCGACGAACAACTGGGTCTACGGGGCGACCGCGCACCGGTCGTCCGACCTGGGCGAGACGTGGGAGCGATCGGAGGGGATCGGCCTGCCGGAGGAAAGCGGGCTCACCTGGGAGAAGTCGTGGCACGTCGAGCCGGGACACGCCGACGAGCCCGAGACGCTCTTTCTCGGCGGCACTCCGGGCGCGCTCTTCCGCAGCGGCGACGGAGGCTCGACCTGGGAGCCCGTCCAGTCCGTGACCGAACACCCGACGCGGGAGAAGTGGAACCCCGGCGCGGGCGGCCTCTGCTGCCACTCGATCCAGGTCGACCCGTCCGACCCGCGGCGGCTCTACATCGCGATCTCGGCAGCCGGCGCCTTCCGCAGCGACGACGGCGGCGAGACCTGGGAGCCGAAGAACTCGGGCGTGGCAGCGGACTTCTTCCCGGACAACCCGTTCCCCGAGGTAGGCCAGTGCGTGCACAAGCTGCTCGTGCACCCGGCGCGGCCGGAGCGGCTGTGGCAGCAGAACCACTGCGGCGTGTACCGCTCCGACGACCGCGGCGAGACGTGGGAGCGGCTCGAGGAGAACGGGCTGCCCTCCGGGTTCGGCTTTCCGATCGCGCTGGATCCTCGCGATCCCGACGCGGCCTACGTCGTCCCGGAGGAGGGCGCCGAGAACCGCGTTACGCCGAACGGCCGGCTCGGGATCTACCGCACGCAGGACGCCGGCGCCTCGTGGGAGCTGCTCACGGACGGCCTCCCGCAGCAGGCCTGGGCGTCGGTGATGCGGGAGGGGATGAGCTTCGACCGGCACGACCCCGTCGGGGTGTACCTCGGGACCCAGAGCGGGTCGGTGTTCGTCTCGCCCGACGGCGGCGGCTCGTGGGTCGAGGCGGCGCGCTTTCTGCCGACGATCCTCTCGGTCGAAGCCTGCGAGTGGTCGTAGAGGCCACGGTGGAGGGGTCTTGGGGAACCGGGAGGTTCCCCACGGAGAGATCCTCGATCGATAGATCGAGGCGAGCTCGGACGAGGCGAACGACGTGGTCGTCGTCCTGATCCCGTCGTTGCTGGCCCGCGAGACCGGCGGCCAGGGACGGTTCGAGCTCGAGGCGGCCACCGCACGCGAGGCGCTGCTCCAGCTACCGGTGCGTGACCTGCTCTTCGACGAGCGGGGCGAGCTGCGGCCGCTCGTGAACGTCTACGTCAACCGCGCGCAGGTGGACGGCATCGACGGCTCTGTGGAAGACGGCGACGAGATCCGTCTCGTCGCCGCGGTCGCCGGCGGCTAGACCAACTCCCGGTGCCATCAGGCACGCGGACGAAGCTACGGTGCGGCCGTGGAGGGGTGGGAGACCGACTTCGAGCGCCTGATCGCCGAGGCTGGGCCGTGAGGGTCGTGGTCTTCGGGGCGACCGGCACGATCGGGCGGCCGCTCGTCGACGCGCTCGCCGAGGAGCACGACGTCGTGGCCGTCTCGCGACACGAGCAACCCGACGCGGGCGGCGCGACCTGGGCGGTCGCGGACGCGACGGACGACGGCTCGGTTGGCCGCGTCCTCGACGGCGCCGAGGTCGTCTACTACCTGGTGCACTCCCTGGGTGCAGCCGACTTCGAGGCCGAGGACGTGAAGGCCGCGGAGGCGACCGCCCGTGGGGGGGAACGGGCCGGCGTCAGGCAGCTCGTCTACCTCGGCGGCCTGGGCGACGACTCGCCCGACTTGTCGGCGCACCTGCGCAGCCGACGCGAAACGGCACGCCGCCTGGCTTCGACCTCCGTTCCGGTGACAACCCTCCGCGCCGCGATGGTCGTCGGCCGCGGGAGCGCCGCCTTCGAGACGATCGTCTCGCTCGTCGATCGTCTGCCGGCGATGGTCACGCCGCGCTGGGTCTCGACCCGCACGCAACCGGTCGCGCTCTCCGACGTCGTCGCCTACCTGGCCGGCGTCTGCGGCCTCGAGCAGACCCTCGGCGAGGAGCTCGACGTCGGCGGCCCCGAGGTGATGACGTACCGCGAGATGATGGAGCGGATCGCCCGCCTGCGCGGCAAGCGCCCGTTCATCTTCGAGGTGCCGTTGCTGACGCCGTACCTGTCGTCGCTCTGGCTCCACCTCGTGACGCCGGTGAAGGCCGGCATAGCGCGGCCGCTGATCGAGGGCCTCCGCAACGAGACGATCGCGCGGGACGAGCGGATCCGGGACCTCGTCCCGATCGAGCCGACCTCGTTCGACGACGCGGCACGCGAAGCTCTGGCGGTGCGCTAGGCCAGCGCGCTGCCGCGCGTCTCTCGGCCGAAGAGCGCGGCGACCACCCCGCCCGCGGCCATCACGATCGCGATGAACGTGAGCGACCACGTCGTGCTGCCGGTCGCGTCCTTGAGGTTGCCGAAGATGTACGGGCCAGCGATCGCGGCGGCCTTGCCGACGCCCTCCATCACGCCGAAAGCGCTCGAGCGCAGCCGGGTCGGGAACGATTCCGACGTGTACGGGTAGACGGCCCCCCACGCCCCGAGGTTGAAGAAGCCGACGAAGAACAGCGCGGTCACGTACACGGCCTGCGTGTCGGCCGCGGCAAAGGCGTAGGCGGAGACGCCGCCGAGGAGCAGGAACACGGCCAGCGTCGGCTTGCGACCGACCCGCTCGACCAGCCAGATCGCCGCCGCGTAGCCGGGGAACTGCGAGAGCGCGCTGAGCGTCAGCAGCAGGTAGACATCGACGTGGAAGTTCTTCTCCGCCTGCAGCACGAACGGCAGCCACAGGAAGAGCCCGTAGTACGAGATGTTCAACGCGATCCAGATCAGCGCCGTCGTGGCCGCGCGCCCCCGCAGCCGCTCCGCGAAGAGGTCGCGCACCGACGACCGGGGCTCCTCGGGCGCCGCGAAGTCGGCCGGCCCGACCGGGCGTCCGGTGATCTCGGTCAGCACCTCCGCGGCCTCGAGTGAGCGTCCCTGGCGCGCGAGGAAGTACGGGCTCTCGGGAAGCGTCCTGCGCACCACGAAGGCGAGGAAGGCCGGGAACGCGGCGGCGAGGAAGAGGTAGCGCCAGCTCCACGCGCCGAAGCGGTCGAAGCTCGGCCCGAGGAAGACGTACGAGAGTCCGGTGGCGACCAGAAGCCCGACGGGCCACCAGAAGTCGAGGAAGACGAGCAGCCGCCCGCGTCGCTGGGGCGGCAGGTACTCCGTCAGCATCGAGGGGTCGACGACGAGCATCCCGCCCAGGCCGAGCCCGGCGAGGAAGCGGAACGTCATCACCGACCACGGCCCCCACGCGAGCGCCGTCAGGGCAGTGAAGACGGCGTACCAGAGGATCGAATACTGGAAGATCGCGCGCCTGCCGATCCGGTCGGCCGCGCGGCCGAGCACGAGTGACCCGCAGAGCGATCCGGCGAGGGCGGCGCTGTTGACGAGGCCCTGCATCCGGCCGTCCAGGTGCCAGGTACCCGCGAAGATCGGCGCGACGAAGCCGACGAGCAGGATCTCCATCGCCACGAACGTCCACGCGGCGCCGGTGACGAGGATTGCCTTCTTGTGGAAGCGCGAGAGCCCGCCCTCCCTGAGGACCTCCTCGACGTTCTGCCCGCCCGGGATTGCGATGTCGGCTGTCGTCATCTTTCCGCTAGGTTTACGACTGTGGGGCGAAAACCTCGGCAGGAGTCTACCAGGGCGAGACCGGCCCACGTCACGCTGGCCGTCGTGCTGCAGGTGCGAGAAGGGTCGCTGCAGGCGCTCCTCTGGCAGCGGGCGCGCGAGCCCTTCCTCGGCGCCTGGGCCCTCCCCGGCGGCTACCTCGAGCCCGGCGAGACGCTCGAGCAGTCGATTCGGCGCCACCTGGCGGTCAAGGTCGACGTCCGCGAGCTCGCGCACCTCGAGCAACTCGAGACGCTGAGCGACCCGGGACGGAACCCGCTCGAGTGGGAGCTCGCGACGGCGTACCTCGGTCTCGTCCCCGCCGACGTCGATCCGGAGGTGCCCGGGGACACGCGCTGGCACCCGGTCGCGCGCCTGCCCGAGCTCGCGTTCGACCACCGCGCGATCGTGCTCGCCGGGCGCGAGCGTCTCCGCGCGAAGCTCTCGTACACGAACGTCGCCTTCGCGCTCGCACCACCCGTCTTCTCGATCTCGGAGCTGCGCGAGCTGTATGTCGCCGCGCTCGGGCACGAGGTCTCGGCGACGAACCTGCAGCGGGTCCTGCTTCGGCGCGGCGTGCTCGAACCGACAGGCGAGCGACGCGAGCCCGGCCGCACGGGCGGCCGCCCCGCCGCGCTCTACCGCTTCCGCTCGCGGAGTCTGGAGATCACGGACCAGTTCGCAGTGCTGAGACCCCCCGCCTGAGGGATGCCCGTCGCTGAGCCGCCGCATACGTTGGAGCGAACGAAAGGAGGAAGGGGCTGTGGGTCGTTCCGTGTTCGGAGGGCTGGTCGTCGCCGCGGGGCTCGCGATCGCATTCGTCGCTGTCGCGCTGACGCTCGCGCTCAACGGCGGAGCGTAGAATCCGCCCATGGGTATCGGATCCTGGTGGAAGAAGTTCCGCGCGCGCGAGGACGAAGCGGCGATCGAGCGGGCGCAGGAGCGCGTCCACGAGACCGTCGACGAGCGGCGCATCGCCTCGGGAGACCTGCAAGGCCTCGAGGCCGACGAGATGGCGGCGCGCACGATGCACGAGCCGAAGATCGAAGACGCCGAGCGCTTCGCCGAAGACGACGACCGTCGCTAGCCGCGTGGCTCAGCCGTTGACGGTGACGCGCACCGTCTGCAGCGCATTGTTCGCGTAGCCGCCGAGGTTCCACGGCGGCTCGACCGGCTGCTCGTTGCCGGCCGCATCCCGCGCGCGTGAGCACACGACGTGCTCGCCGGGCTCGGCGTCCCAGCGGAAGCTCCAGCCGCGCCAGGCCCACCGCTCGCCCTCCGGCTCCAGCTCCGCAGGCGCCCACGTCGAGCCGCCGTCCACACTCACCTCGACCGACTCGATCGGCCCCAGGCCCGACCAGGCGCGGCCTCCGAGCTTCACCTCGCCGGCGGCCACCGTTCGGTCGCGGGTCAGGAACTCCGGGATCCCCGGCGGTACGAGCAGCGAGCGCGGCTGCATGCGCGAAAGCGGCTCGCCCTCCTCTTCCTCGCTCTGTCGTAGCCGGTACCCCATCGCGTTCTGGTAGCCGTCGAAGGGACGGTCGAGGAACTCGATCCGCGAGAGCCACTTGACATTCGTCATCCCGTACCAGCCCGGAACGACCAGGCGCAGCGGGAAGCCGTGCTGCGGCGGCAGCGGCGCGCCGTTCATCTCGTAGGCGAGCAAAACCTCGTCGCGGAGCGCCTCCTCCAGCGGCACGGCGCGCTGGAAGGACTGCTCCTCCCCGCCCTCGATCCCGCGGTCGAGCCCGGTGAAGAGCACCTCGACCGTGCCGTCCGGAAGGCCCGCCTCCTCGAGCAGCGGCCGGAGCGGCGTCCCGCGCCAGCGGGCGGTGCCGACTGCCTCGAGCAGCCACGGCTGGCTGACGGGCCGGGGCTCCAGCCGCGCGCGCCCGTTCCCTGCGCATTCCATCGTCACGGTCAGTTCCGCAGCCGGCCGCGCGCGCAGCTCCTCGAGCCCGAGCGTCAGCTCCCGCTTGCCGTGGACCGCGAGCCGCCACCCCTCCGGCTCGACGACCGGGACGTCGTAGTGGATCAGCAGGTAATGCAGCCCGACGGGCGTGACCGGGAAGCGCAGCGCCTCGAGCGGCATTCCGTGGTTCCGGGCCGCGAGCTGGAGCTCCTCGAGGCTGATGCCTTCGACGGTGCCACCTTCCACGGGTGCCATTTAAGCCTTCTGGGGCACGCGCTGCTCGCCTGCCGCAACCAGCGCCAGCTCCGCGTCGGCCTGCTCGATCACGACCGGGTCGTGGGTGGCGCAAACGGCTGCGGCGCCGGTCTCGCGCGCGAGTGCGCTCAGGAGCATCCCGAGCCGGAGCGCGTTCGCCTGGTCGAGCCGCGCAGTCGGCTCGTCGACGAGGAGCAGCGCAGGCCGGGCCGCCAGCGCCCGCGCGACGGCGACCCGCACCTGCTCGCCGGCCGAGAGACGCGAGGTCAGCTGCCCCGCGCGCTCCGAGAGGCCGACCGACGAGAGGGATCCGTGCGCCTCGCCGCTGACTCCGCGGATCGCCAGGCCGAGCTCGACGTTCTCGCGCGCGCTCAGGAACGGGACGAGGTAGCTCTGCTGTGGAACGAGCGCGATCTCGCGCCGCCGCAGCTCGGCGCGCCCGGCCCGATCGAGCGCGTTCACGGCGGTTCCGGCGACGAGCACCTCGCCCGCGTCCGGGAGGTCGAGCCCGGCGAGGAGATGCAGCAGCGTCGTCTTGCCCGATCCGGACGGGCCGGTCACGACCGTCAGCCGGCCGCCCTCGAAGGACGCGTCCAGCCCGGAGAACACCTGCGCTGCGCTCGCGCCTCGGCCGTGCGCCTTGGTGATGCCGCGCACGAGCGCGACCTCTTTGACCGGCGCGGCCGGCGCGGCGGCGACCTCGACCGGCGCCTCCGGGACCCGCCCGTCACGCCCCGCTGCGACGACCACGATGCGATCGTCGTCGAGCGAGGCCGCGGCGCGCGTGTCGATGCCCGCGCGGTCGAGGAGCTCCTGGGGAAGCCGAAGCCAGCCGCCGCGCCCGACCACGATCAGCCCGTCGGCCGCCTCGCCGCGGACGGTCTCCTCGCTCACGCGGCCGTCACGGATGTGCACGAAGCGGTCGGCGATCCTCGTCGAGGCCGGGTCGTGGCTGACGATCACGACCGTGCACCGCTCCTCGGCGGCGAGCTCGGCGATCGCCTCGTAGACGAGCCGGGCGTTCGCCTCGTCGAGCTCGCCCGTCGGCTCGTCCGCCAGCAGCAGCCGTGGCCTGTGCGCGAGGGCGGCGCAGAGCGCGACGCGCTGCTGCTCGCCGCCCGAGAGCTGGCCTGGACGGGAGTCGGCCTTCGCGGCGAGGCCGACGCGACCCAGCAGCTCGACCGCGCGGGCGTCGCGGGCGTCGCGCTCGGCCCCCTCGGCGCGCAGCCTCAGCGCGACCAGCTCCCGTGCAGTCAGCTCCGGCGCGAGCGCCTCCTCGTAGTGCTGGTCGAGGTAGCCGACCGCCTGCGAGCGGTAGCGGGCGCGGCCGCCCCGACCCAGAGCGCGAAGGTCGGAGCCGAAGACGCGGACCGTCCCGGCCGACGGCAGGTCGAGCCCGGCGAGAATCCGCAGGAAGGACGTCTTGCCGGCGCCGCTCGGGCCGAGCACGGTCAGGAGCTCGCCGTCCGCGATCGTCAGGCTGAGTCCCTGCAGCGCCGCCGCATCGCCCTCCGGGGTCGAGTGGACGCGGAAGAGGTCGTGGGCCTCGACGGCGCCGCTCACGCGGACTCCCTGAACGACCGGCGTGTCGCCTGGCCCACGAGCGCCACCGCGAGCAGCGCAACCGCGACGGCAGAGAGCCCGATCACGAGCCAGTCGAGCGAGAGCCGAAGCGGTGGCTCGGGCTCGGTCGCGTTCGCCGTCAGCTCGACGAAGCGCACGACGAGCAGCGAGAGCACGAGGCCGGTGACGAGCCCGCCGGCCGCGCCCACGACGCCCGCCAGCGACGCCCGCAGCCGCAGCTGCCGCCGGAGGCTCGCGGGTGGAAGGCCCTGCGCCTCGAGGTCGAAGAGCTCCGCGGCCTCGTCGTGCCGCTCCGAGACCACGCCGAGCACGAGCCCGAGCAGCGCGAGGACGATTGCGATCAGGGCCGCCGTCTCCAGCATCGCGAGCGCCGCCCGCGAGACTGGCTCGCTGCTGAGGGACCCTTCGAGGCCCGATCGGGACGAGACCGTGAGGGCCGTGAACGGCGGCCGCCGCAGACGCGCCTCGACGGCGCCTCGCCTCGGGCCGGGCACGTCGATCCAGAGCTCGGTCGGGAAGCCCGATCCCGGCGTCGAGGCGTTCAGCGCCGCGTCGAGCGTCGCACGGTCGGCGACCACGAAGTCGGAGGTGTCGCTCTCCGCGATTCCCGGGAAGCGGCGCGCGACGGCGGCCACGCGGAAGACGAGCGGCTCGCCGTTCGTGACGACGCCGAGGAGCCCGTCCGACCCCGCGAGCTGGGCCATCCGCTGCGAGACGACGGCAGGCAGGCGCAGGCCGTCGGTCGGCTGCCGCGGCCGCACGTAGGTGTCGACCTCGTTCGTGAGCGTGAGGCGGAAGCTGAGGCCGTCGCGCCGCGAGAGGCCGGCGACGCCGACGGTTCCTGTCCAGTCGCCGTAGTCGGTCAGCGGCCGTCCGTCGGCGAGCGGCGCGCCGAGCCTGACCGAGCCGACCGCGGGAGCGCCCGCATCGGCGCCGCGCTCCTCCAGCTTCGGCGGCGGCTCGAATCGGAAGGCAACGAGCGTGCCGCCGCGGGCCTCCGCGGGCACGGCGGCGCCGAGCCGCTGCTCGCGCGGTCCGCGGCTGCGGCCGAGCCGCACGGGGACGAACGAGCCGTCGGCCGCGCGCACGTAGGCGACGACGCCGATCTCGGTACCGCGCACCGTCACCGGCAGCTCGAGCCGCTTCGCGCCGCGCGGCAGCCTCGGCCCGCGCAGAGCCACTGGTCCTTGCGGGTCGAGCCGGCCCGCGAGCTCGCCTGGGCTCTGGGCGGCGAAGTCCGAGCGCCAGCCGCCGATCCGCCGCAACGAGCTCGCCGGGAGGCCGAGCACCGTGATCCCGGTCACGTCCGTGGCCCCGGCGATGCTCCCGGCGAGCCTCGTCACCGGGCCGATGCGGACTCCCTGGCCGAGCGAGCGCTCGACGTCCCGTGTTACGACCGAGCGCACGGGGACGAGCTGGGCGAGGTCCTCGCGCACGACCTCGTCGGCCGGAACCGCGAACGCGGCCTGCTCGCGCTGGCCGGAGACGAGCGTCGAGCGGTAGGCCTCGGCGAACACCGCGAAGCCGATCGAGACCGCGACGAACCCGACCGCCACTGCTGCGTACCCGGGCCTGCGCGCGAGCCCGAGCGCGGCCAGCCGGAAGGTGAGCGCGTCCTTCGGCACGGCCCGCTCGAGCAGGCGCAGTCCGAACGGCAGCACGCGGGCGGCGGCAACGGCGCTGACGAAGCCGACCAGCGCGGGAAGCAGCAGGAGGACGAGCCCGGTTCCGTTCGTCGAGACGAGCTCGGTCGCGTTCGCCGAGCCGCGCGCAAGCGCCACCACAACGGCGAACGCGGCGCCGAGCGCCGCCACGTC
>Ga0307319_10000595_pt1 | contig 11083 bp, 6 predicted proteins | sample ER_DNA_368_FD_194491 | JGI IMG/M metagenome (GOLD analysis project Ga0307319, IMG submission 194491) | Bulk soil microbial communities from the East River watershed near Crested Butte, Colorado, United States - ER_DNA_368 | ecosystem: Environmental > Terrestrial > Soil > Floodplain | place: USA...
AAAGGTGCGTGTCGCGCCGCGGGCCAGTGAGCTTCTGATCGAGCGGCGCGGCGAATACGTGCCCGGCGAGGGGGTGCCGCTGTTCGAGCTGCGCCCGCCCGTCTTCGTCGGCACCGACTGGGTGGTCAAGCGCGCGTTCGACCTCACCGTGTCGAGTGTCGTTGCCATCCTCGGGCTGCCGTTCTGGCTGCTGATCGCCGCCGCGATCAAGCTCGACTCACGCGGCCCTGTGGTCTATCGAGACACACGTATTGGGCTAACCGAGCAGGAGTTCGGGATGTTCAAGTTCCGCACGATGCGCGCCGACGCCGCCGCGCTGCAGCCGCAGCTCGAGGCCGAGAACGAGGCCGAAGGAGCACTTTTCAAGATTGCCGACGATCCACGGGTGACCCGAGTCGGCAGTTTCCTGCGGCGCTATTCGATCGACGAGGTGCCGCAGGTGCTGAACGTCCTGCGCGGCGAGATGAGCCTGGTCGGGCCGCGCCCGCTGCCGATCCGCGACTTCGAGCTCCTCGAGCCCTGGCACCGCAAGCGCTACCTCGTCCTGCCGGGCATGACCGGCCTCTGGCAAATCGCAGGCCGGTCGACCCTCGGCTTCGACGATCTCGTGCGGCTCGACTTCTACTACCTCGAGCACTGGTCGATCTGGCTCGACATCTCGATCCTGCTCAAGACGATCCCCGCCGTCCTCGCGCGGCGAGGAGCCTATTAGCGCCTCCACGGTCACTGTTGCCTTCCGCTCGGGGCCCTCGCTCCTGCGGATGCTCGACTCGTTGCAGGGGCAGGAGGGCCTGGCGGAGGCGATCGTGGTCGACAACGGAGGAGGCGGCCCCGAGATCGACGAGGCACGAGCGCGAGAGGGAGTGCACGTCGTCGACGCCGGCCAGAACCTCGGCTTTGCGGCGGGGTCGAATCTCGGCGCCCGGGAGGCGACGGGCGACGTCCTCGTCTTTCTTAACCCCGACACGGTGGTTGCGCCAGGCGCGATCGCTCAGCTCGCGCGGACGCTCGAGGATTCGTCGATCGCGATTGCGATGGCCCGGCTTCGCTTGCTCGACGAGCCGGAGAAGCTGAACGCTTCGGGCGTCGACGTCCACGTGACCGGGATCGGCTGGGCAGCCGGCTACGGCGAGCCGGCGGACTCGGTGAGCGAGGTCGGCGAGGTGCCTTCTGCCAGCGGCACCGCCATGGCGATTCGGGCCGAGACCTTTCGCACGCTTGGCGGCTTCGCCGAGGAGCTCTTCATGTACCTCGAGGACCTGGAGCTCGGCTGGCGGGCGCGCCTGGCGGGCTATCGGGTCGTCGTCGATCCCGCAGCCGACGTGTTCCACGAGTACGAATACGGCCGGAACCCGCGCAAGAGCTATTTCCTCGAGCGGAACCGGCTCATCTTCTGTCTCTCCGCGTACTCGGGACGGCAGTTGCTGTTGCTCTCGCCTGTTTTGCTGGCCACCGAGCTCGGCATGGTGGCCCTCGCGGTCAAGGAGCGCTGGTTCCGAGACAAGGTCGCCGGGTGGGGGTGGTTGGTCCGGAACGGGAAGCTGGTTCGCCGGCGGCGCCGCGCGACCCAGAGCCTGAGGCGCGTTCGCGATCGCGACCTCGCCGAGCACCTGACGCCGACCTTTTCTCCTGGGATGCTTGCGGTACCCGCTCCCCTTCGCGCGGCGAACCCGGTCGTGCGCGGCTACTGGCGCCTGGTCAAGAAGGCACTCTGAGGACGAGCTCCTGCACGTCCCGGCCCGCTCGTGCCGGCCGGCGCGCACGCAGAAACTTCGTCGGCACCCGCACGCCGTAGCTCGGCGAGTGCCACCCGTCCTCCTCGCGGAAGTCGAGCCCCTCCGCACGGACCTCGAGCTCGGTCCCGGGCTCGAGCGGAAACGTCCATTCCAGCTCCTGCCCTCCGGCCGACTCGACTGTGTCCGTGATGCGGAGCTCCCCGGGGCCGACCTCGATGCGGCGCGTGTGCTCCTGGTGCCGGCCCTCGAAGGCTCGCGCATCCCAGGACAGAGTCTCGGCCTGGGCGCGGTCCTCCATCGCGAAGAGATCGTCGTTGCGCAGCTCGTTCTGCTCGGCGCCGCCGAGGCCGAGGGTTGCGTGGTACCGGGTCGAGCGGAAGAGGTTCCGTGCCTCAGGGTCGGCCGTGTACACGTACGTCCCAGGGTCGGCGACGAGGGGTTGCTCGCCGACGGCGAGCTCGAAGGACAGCTGGTCGTTGTGCGAGTGGCCGCCGTGCCCGTAGCGGCCCGTGTCGCCGCAGCGGACGATTACGAACAGACCTTCGCCGCGCAGCACGTAGAAGCCGCCCTCGGGGTAGGCGGCGCTCTCCCGGGCCGTTGCGTACGCGCGGTCGGCCTGGTGAAAGAGGTGCCGGTGGTCACGGGTGTCCAGGCGCCCGTAGTCGCCGAGCGGCAGGAAGCGGCCGTCGTCGGCGTCGCCGATCTGCGGTGCGAGCCCGTCGGGGCGCGTGTAGTCGCGAGTGAAGGCGAGCATCGAGTCGAGACGGTCGCGGTGCCAATCGGGCACGCGGCTCGGGTCGAGGGCGTCGGCAGCATGCGTCCCGCAGACGAAGAGCTCGGTCACGAGCCGGTGGTAGGGGATCGAGGCCTCGTGCGCGCAACCGTCGCCCCGCACCTGATGCTCCATCTCGGAGACGAGGCCGTCGACCCCCCAGCTGGCCCAGTCCTTGCCCTCCCAACCGTCAGCGAACACAGCGGCCACGACGAGCAGGCCGACGAGGTCGGACAAATAGTGGTTGCCGCGAACATCGCCGTCCTCGGGGTGCGTACGGATGAACCGGCCGTGCAGCAGGAGACTTTCGAGGGTGGGCCGGAACCAGGGCTCGTAGGCGCCGTCCTCTGCGCAGAGAGCGAGCGCTGCAACCCAGTTCGCCGCACGGATCGCAACGTCCATCGTGCACGCCCAGTTGGGCCCGAGCTCGACCGGGTTTGCGCGGACCCACGAAGTGAGCTGGGCGCCCAGCTCGTCGAGGTAGCGGCGCTCGCCGGTCCGACGCCAGGCGGCCGCGAGCAGCGGCAGGTGCTGGCACCGGGAGAGCTCCCACGGCACCTTGATGTCGGAGCCGTCGCCGTAGGCGACGGGCAGGAGCGACGCATGGCGAAGCGGCCAGCGGCGGCCGGTCTTGAAGTCGGCGAGCCAGTCGATTTCGGGCCCGAGGTCGGTGGGGCCAGAGCCCAGAAGGTCGAAACGGTGCGCACAGATCTCGTCGGCCCGCTCACGCAGGTCGTCGATCTGCTCCAGCTCGCGCTCGAAGCGCGCCACGGTCGGCAGCGCCTCGAGCACGTGCCCGCGTAGCGCCTGGACCGGGATGGTGCCCCCAAGGGCGGCCTGGAGCTCGCCGGGGCCGACGGCCACCGGTCGAGCTCGTAGTCGCGCCTCCCTCGCGACGCCGAGCGCCAGGCGAGCTCCGCCGCGGAGGGCCGCCTGGGCGCCGCGCCTCAGGCCCGCGCGGCGAAGCTGCGCGACAGCGTCAGGAGCGCTCGGGCGCACCGCTAGGCGGGGGTGCGCCCGGCCACCCAGAGGTCGTGCCAGACACTGACGTTGTAGACGTTCCAGAGCTGGAAGGCCCACTCGCCCCGGCCCGAGCGATGCTGGGCCCAGAGCCCGTCGATCGCGTCGTAGTCCAGGAGGCCGCGCTCGGCCAGGGAGGACTCCCGGATCTCGCGCTGGGCGCGCTCGCCGAGGTCGCCACGGAACCACTCGCTGACCGGGGCCGAGAACCCCTGCTTCGTGCGGTGGATGATCTCCTGCGGGAGGAGCTGCGAGACGGCGCGCTTCAGCAGGTACTTCCCCTCGCCGTTTCGCACTTTCATCTCCGGCGGCAGGGCCATCGCGAACTCGACGAGTCGCCGGTCCAGGAACGGGACACGGGCCTCGACCGAGTTCGCCATCGTCATCTTGTCGACGCGCATCAGCAGCAGCTCGGCGAGTCGGTTCTTCAGCTCCAGATAGCTCATCTTCTGGAGGAGATCGGCGCCCGGCCGCTCGCGCTCGGCCTGCTCCCAGAACCGCTCGACGATCTCGTACGAATCGGGGTGCGGTCGGCCGTTGGAGAGGACGCGCTCCTTCAGCTCGCCCTGGTAGGCGATCGCCCCGCCCCAGAACGGCATCCGCCCGGCGGCGGCGTCCTCGATCGCCTGCGCGTGCGCGACGAAGCGCCCCGAGCTGAAGGCCAGCGACGTCGCTGCGCGGCCGATCCCCCGCCGGATCACGGCCGGCACGCGCTGGAACGGCGCCCAGTAGCGCGAGCGGAACTGCGCGTGGCTGATGTAGCTCTGGTAGCCGTGGAAAAGCTCGTCCGAGCCCTCGCCGATCTGGACGACGATCGTCCCGTTGTCGCGCGCGAGCTTCGAGACGTAGTGGAGCGGGACGGCGACCCAGTCGGCCAGCGGCTCGTCCTGGTGGTAGATGAGGTCGGGCACGAACGCTTCCAGGTCGGCGACGTCGATCACGACCTCGTGGTGGTTCGTGCCGTATAGCTGCGCGATCTTTCGCGCGTGCTCCAGCTCGTTGTAGCGCGCGTACTCGGCGCCGTAGCCGACCGAGAAGGTCTGCACGGGATCGGTCATCAACTCGGACATGAGCGCGACGTTCGTCGACGAGTCGAGCCCGCCGGAGAGGAAGACTCCGAACGGGACGTCGGACATCATCCGGCGGCCGATCGATTCGCGAAGCAGGTGCAGGAGCCGCTCTTCGAGCTCGGACTCGCTCGCGGCAGCCACCTCGCGCGCCGCTGCGTCGGACATCGGGCTCCAGTACGTGGTGCTGCTCGTCGAGCCGTCGGCGCGGACCGTCATCAGCTCGGCCGGCGCGAGCTTGCGAATCCCCTTGAACATCGTCAGCGGCGCCGGGGTGCAGACGAAGGTCAGGTAATGGAAGAAGGCCTCCTCGTCGAGCTCGGGCCGGACCGCCGGATGCTCGAGTAGCGCCTTGATCTCCGAGCCGAAGACGAGCCCGCCCTCGGTCTGCGCGTAGTAAAGGGGCTTCTTACCGAGGCGGTCGCGCGCCAGGTGCAGCTCGCGCGTCCGTGAGTCCCAGATCGCGAGGTGGAACATCCCGTCGAGCCGTTCCAGGCAGCCCGGGCCCTCCTCTTCGTAGAGGTGGATGATGGTCTCGGTGTCGGTCCGCGAGCGGTAGCGGTGCCCCTTCGCCTCCAGCTCGGGCCTGATCTCCATGTGGTTGTAGATCTCGCCGCCGAACGTGAGCCAGACGGTGCCGTCCTCGTTCGACATCGGCTGGTGGCCGGCCGGGGAGAGGTCGATGATCGAGAGCCGGCGGTGCGCGAGGGCGACGCGATGTTCCGGCGAGTACCAGGAGCCGCCGTCGTCGGGACCGCGGTGGACGATGGTCTCGCGCATCGTCGTGACGAGCTCTTCACCGACGTCGAAGCCGTCGCGCGTGGCGAGGATCCCGCAAATGCCGCACATCAGGCGCTCCTGGCCGGCGGAGGCTCGACCGCCACCGGCTCCCCGGACGCGATCGAATCGAGCACGGCCAGCGCGACGCTCTGCGCGAGATACGCGGCACCGAGACCCGGCTCGTAGAGGCCCTCGCCGCGGGCCGCCGCGAGCGCATGCCCGAGCAGTGCGGCATGGCCCTTGTCGCCCCGCGCCCGTTCCGTGTGCTCGCCGTTCGGACCGTAGGAGGTCAGGGCGCTGAAGTCGTCGAGGATCCAGGAGCGGTCACCGCGCATGACTTCGATTCGCTCCTTCGGCATCGATGTGGAGCCGACGCCCGAGTAGTGGACGGTTGCCACCGAGCCGTCAGGGTACTGAATCGTCGTCGTCGCACTCTCGGTCGAAGCGGCCCCGCGCGGAGCCGGCGGCGCGGCCGCGAAAACGCGCTCAGGCGTGCCACAAAGCCAGTTGGCGAAATCGAACATGTGGCACGCCTCGCCGAGGATCCGGCCCCCGCCCTGCTGGGGGTCGTTGAGCCAGTGGCCGGCGGGGGCGGGGGATGCGACTCGGTAGACGAGCTGGATGGGACCGGCCACGGCGCGCACCTCTTCGCCGAGCCGGGCGGCGAGCTCCGAGAAGGGGCGGTTGAAGCCGATGACGAGCCGGTCGTTCTCGGCCCCGGCCGTCCAGACGTCGTCGATCTCCTCCCGCGTGAGGCCGAGCGGCTTCTCGAGGAAGACGGCCTTGCCGGCGCGGAGTGCAGCGGCCGCGATCTCGGCGTGCGTGTCGTGGCGCGTCGCTACGAGCACGAGATCGACGTTCGGATCGGCGAGCGCTTCCTGCCAGTCGGCGCCCGAGCTCGCGTCGCCGAGAGAGCGCGCCACCGAGGCTGCCGAACCGCCGCTTTGGCTGACGACCGTCGTCACGCGCGCACCTTCGGCCCGGCGCAGGTTGGGCGCGTGTACGGCGCGCACGAAGTTCCCCGCGCCGACCAGGGCTATGCGCACCTCGCCGTCCGTGGCTGCGCTAGCAGCGGGGGCCGATCTCGAGACGGCGACGGACTCGGGCGAGCGTTCCTCGTACGTGAGCACGGCGGCGAGCGGCGGGTCCTCCCCGGCGAGGGCCGCATACGCCTCGCCCGCGCGGTCGACCGGCAGCTCCAGCTCGACGAGCTTCTCCAGCGCGACGTCGCCCGTTGCCAGCAGCCGCAGGAACTCCTCCATGTTGCGGCCCGCCGTCCACCGGACGTATGACGCGGGATAGTCGATGCCCGCCTCCTCGTAGGTCGGGTCGTAGCGCCCGGGGCCGTAGGACGTCGAGATGAGGACGTCGGCCTCACGCTCGTAGAGCGCTTCTCGATCGAAGCCGAGCCCGACGTCGCCGACCGGCACGACCCGTCCCTTGCGCCGCACCATGCGCACGGCCGCGTTGGCGATCTCGTCGCCGCTCGCCGTCGCCGTGACGATCACGGTGTCGGCCCCGAGCCGGTCCGACCAGCCTTCGACGGCGGCCTCCGCCTCGTCGGGGGTGACCACGAGCTCGGCTCCGAGCCCGGCCGCCAGCTCGCGACGGCGCTCGACCGGCTCCACACCGACGACGCGGCACCCTGCGGCGCGCACCATCTGCACCGTGAGCAGCCCGAGCAGGCCGAGCCCCACGACGACCACCCGTTCTCCCAGCGCAGGTTCGGCACGGCGGACGCCCTGCAGCGCGATCGCCCCGATGGCGCCGAACGCCGCGTGGGTCTGGGCCACCCCGTCTGGGATAGCGCAGGCGAGGTTTCCCGGGACGGACACGACCTCCGCGTGGTTCGCGCGTCCGGCGCCGGCGCAGGCGACCCGCTGGCCGACCCGGAAGTCCGCGAGCCCGCCGGTGTCGATCACGGTGCCCGCGCTCGAGTAGCCGAGCGGCGAGTCGGTTGCTGCCGCGCCGCGAACGAGGTCGACCGTCTCGCGCATTCCGTGCTCGCGGGCGTGCTTGAGCGTCTGGCGGACGAGATCTGGATTGCGGATGGCGCGTGCGGCCAGCGACCCGGAGCCGCGAGCGACGACGGAGCGTTCCGTCCCGCTGGAGATCGCCGAGGCGGCGTTTGCGACGAGCAGCGCCCCCGCCGTCGGGCCGGGAGCGGGCGCGTCGACGACCTGTGTCTTGCCGTCGCGCATGACGACCTGCTTCATCGCAGGCAGGCTAGCGGCGAGCGAGGTCGGCGGGCCGCTCTTTATCCTGCTGGCGTGGCCAATCGCCGCAAGATCCTTTCTGTCGTCGGGACGCGTCCGAACATGATGAAGATCGCGCCGATCGCGGCCGAGTTGGCCCGGCGCCCCGAAGAGTTCGAGCACGTGCTCGTGCACACGGGGCAGCACTACGACCGCGAGATGTCGGAGATCTTCCTCGAGGAGCTCGGCGTCGGCGAGCCGGACTACTCGCTCGGCGTCGGGTCGGGGTCGCACGCGCAGCAGACGGCGCGCGTCATGGAGCGGCTCGAGCCGGTGCTGCTGGAGTCGGAGCCGGACTTCGTGCTCGTCCCCGGCGACGTGAACTCGACGGCGGCCGCGGCGTTGACGGCCTCGAAGCTGCTCATCACGATCGGCCATGTCGAAGCGGGCCTGCGCTCGTTCGATCGCACGATGCCGGAGGAGATCAACCGCATCGTCGCCGACCAGCTCTCGGAGCTGCTCTTCATTCACTCCCCGGAAGCGCGCGACAACCTGATCGACGAAGGCGTCTTCGAGGGGCGGATCCACGACGTGGGCAACACGATGATCGACTCGTTAATCGCCATGCAGCCCCGGATCGCGGCGTTCGACGCGCCCGCCGCGCACGGGCTCCAGCGTGGCTCGTACCTCGTCGTCACGCTGCATCGTCCCTCGCTCGTGGACGGCGCGCTGCTCGCCGAAGCCATGTCTCGGTTGGCCGACGTCGCCGAGGAGCTGCCCGTGGTCTTCCCCGTCCATCCCCGGACGCGCGGGGCACTGGACGTGATGGGCATCGAACCTGCGTCGGAACGCCTGAGGCTCGTCGACCCGGTCGGGTATGTCGAGTTCCTGAGCCTGGTCGAGGGCTCAGCAGGGGTGCTGACCGACTCGGGCGGCATCCAGGAGGAGACGACCTACCTGGGAATACCCTGCTTCACGCTGCGGGCGAACACGGAGCGTCCCGTGACGACGGAGACGGGAACGAACGTCCTCCTCGGGCTGGCGCCGGAGCGGATCAGCGAGGTGCCCGCCCTCCTGGCCGAAGCTCGCGGCAGGGAGGCCACGGTCCCGCCCAGGTGGGACGGCAACGCCTCCCGCCGAATCGTCGACGTTCTGGCGCGACACCCGCTCGGGGAGCTTCTCACCGTCGCGTAAGCCATGTCCGGTGCCTGGCACCAGGCATGGCTGAAGGCCCCATCAGCCCAGAAGCTTGACGAGCTCGGCCGCGAGGCGCGGGCGCTCATACGGAGCAAGTTTCTCGGCCGGGACCGGAGAGGGCAGCTCGCCGGCGCTGATGCGGGCCAGCGCAGCCTCGATCGACGGCGCATCGTCGAGGCGCGCCGTGAATTGGTCGGCGCCGAGACGGTGCAGGAGCGCTTCTGTGGCGCCGCCGTCCGAGATGCAAAGGACCGTCTTGCCAAGGGCCAGGTACTCGTAGACCTTCGCCGCGACTGCGGTCTCGTCGCCCGCGCCGCGGGACTGCGTGATCAGCGCGATGTCGGCAGCGGCGATTCGTTCGACGGCGTCCTCCCAGCTCGACGGCGGGACGATCTCGACGTCGGCGCCGGACTCCGCGATCTCGGCCTGGATCTCCGGCGCGACGTAGCCGTGCAGGACGAGGCGGAGCGGCGGCTTCAGGGCTCGCAGGAGTGGGGCGAGCGGGCGATCCTTCGTCAGCGTGCCCGAGTGGATGATCGTTGTGCCGCCTGACGGCCTGCGTTTCTCGAGCAGCTCGGGCTCGAAGCCGTTCGGGATCTCCTCGATGCGGGCGCCTGGATGCCGGCGCCGGAGGTCTGCGCCCGCTTCGGGCGTGACCGCGACTACCGCCGCTGCGTCCTTCACGACCCACGACTCGAGGCGACGCAGCACCGGCCCGCCGCGGTCGAACGCCGGGTTGCCGCCCCAGAGGTCGCGGAGCTCGACGAAAAGTGGGACGTCACCGTGCGCCATCCGAGCGGCGATCAGCGCGGCAAAGGGCGGGCCGGTGGCGAGGACTGCGTCGTAGCGGTGCTCCTGCAAGCGGCGTCGCACATCCCGAGCCCCGCGCGGAGCCCAGGCGGTCGAGAGCGGCATCGCCTCGGGTCGCAACCCCAGCAGCCGGAACGCCGGATCGGCTAACCGGCCCACTGTCTCCATCACCTTCGCGCGGCTCTGCGCTCGCTCAGGCAAAGCGAACTCGTCGCCCCCGCCGCCCGAGACGACGTCGACCTCCCAACCCAGAGCGGGCAGGTGCTTCGCGAACGAACGCCAGCGTGCCGCGGGGCCGCCGGCCTGGTCGATCGGTCGGTGCGAGACCACCAGCAGCCGCTTCACGGCGGAATCTCATCACATGTAAGTCTGCGAGCATCTCGGCGGATGGACGAATCGAGCGTCGTAGTCCCGGTTCCAGGGCCACAGCCCGCGCGCCTCCGCACCGATGTCTTCCTGACCTTCGCGGGCAAGGGCATCACGCTCCTGCTGACGGTCGCGACCGTGTCGGTCGTGGCACGCGCGCTCGGCCCTTCCGGCCAGGGGCTCTTTGCCGTCGCCTACACCCTGAGCCTGCTGCTCCTTCAAATCGGCGGGCTCGGCTTGACCACGGCGAACCCGTACTTCACGGCTCGCAACCGGGCCTCACGTCCGCGGATCGTCGGCAATGCCGTGTGGTTCGCTGCCGCTCTCGGGCTTGCACTCGTCGTCGCAGGCGTACTGCTCAAACTGGTGGCGCCGGACACGGTGGAAGGTCTCGGTTGGACGCCGCTCCTCGTCACGCTCGCCGGCATCCCCGGCGGCCTCGCCGCTCTCTTCCTGCAGGGCGTGCTTCTCGGCGAGGGAAGGATGGTCGCCTACAACGCAGTCGATGTCGCCCAGGCGGCGCTGACACTCGCGGGGCTCATCGTCGTCCTCTTCGTCCTGGACGCAGGGCTGACCGGCGCTCTGCTCGTCATTTCAGCGAGCCGGTACGCCGGCGCGCTCGCCTATTTCGCACTCCTGGCCCGCGCTGGTGCGCCGGCACTCCGTCCAGACGTCGGCCTCGCCCGCACGATGCTTCGCTACAGCTTCCGAATTTACGTCGCCGCGCTCATCTCACTACTCGTGATCCGGCTCGACCTTCTGCTCGTCAACGCGTTCCTGGGGAGCGACGAGGCCGGCCTCTACTCGGTCGCCGCGGCTCTGGCGGACGGCATGTTCGTGCTGCCGATGGTGATCGGGCTCAACCTCCTCACGCGCGTGGCTCGCGGCGACCCGGACCAGGCAACCGCCGAGATCTTCCGCTCCGTCTTCGTTTTGTACGGGCTCGTCTGCCTGGCGACCGTGCCGATTGCCGGTTTCGGGATCCGCGCCATCTTCGGCGAGCGCTATGCGGAGGCCGAGACCCTCTACTACTGGCTGCTGCCGGGGATCTTCTGCCTCGGGATGCTGACCATCCTCTCGCACCACTTCGCCGGCCGCGGGTTTCCCCGCGCGGCCATGGGGATCTGGTTCGTCGGCCTC
>Ga0307319_10000597_pt1 | contig 11055 bp, 8 predicted proteins | sample ER_DNA_368_FD_194491 | JGI IMG/M metagenome (GOLD analysis project Ga0307319, IMG submission 194491) | Bulk soil microbial communities from the East River watershed near Crested Butte, Colorado, United States - ER_DNA_368 | ecosystem: Environmental > Terrestrial > Soil > Floodplain | place: USA...
CACCAGCGGTGTACGTGAGTTGAGCTCCTGAGTGGTGAGTGTCCGTTCCGGAGCTCGCGACTGCGTGCTCGGGGTTCCCGGCTTCAGCCTCTTCCTGGGATTTCCCGCCAGGGCGCGGGGCCAGTGGGCGGGTCGAGTCGAAGACGTCTTGCGGAAACGAAGCCGCTGGGATCGTCTTTGCCCGAGGGCTCGGCGGGGTAGTAGGCCGTTTCGCCGTCAGCTCGAGCGCGCCTACGGACACCGTCGCTGCGACGATGGCTGCACCCACCGCGACCTTGACGGCCGCTCCACCGAAGAGCGACTTGAGCGCCCCGAGCAGCGAGCTGAGATCGAGCCCGAGAGCAGCGCGGCGCTTGTTCGGCGCCGGGACCCCGCGCAGACTGTTCGCGAGCACTCTGCGGGCCCGGAAGATGAGCGTCTCGACCGCCGACTGGCTGAGTCCAAGCTCTGCGGCGATCTCCCGGTAAGACAAGCCTTGCCATTCTCGGAGGAGGATTGCCCTCCGCTCCCGTTCAGGCATTGCTTCAAGCGCCTCGCGGAGCCGGAAGAGCTCCCCGCCCTCGTGCTCTCGACCCGGGGCCACCTCCTGGAGAACGTGCGGATCGCGTGCAACCTCGCGCTCGCCTCTGCGGCGATTCGTGTTCCAGCGTGTCAGACATACGTTCCGCGCGATCGAGAGAAGCCAGGCCAGCTCGATCTCGGGGACAACTCCGCGTTGAAGGGCTCGGAACGCATGCATGAATGTGGTCTGGAGCGCATCTTCGGCCTCGTTCCTGTCGCGAAGGTGGTAGACGCAGTATGCGAGGACGCGGTCAGCGTGGTGCTCGTAGAGCGTTTGGACGGCCAGTGAGCCTGGCGCGGCGGCGGGAGCCTCGACGCCGGTAGCACGACCGATTGATGGTGCGGCAGCCATCTGCTACATGCCCTCTGGGGCCCACTAAGTGTGGAACCGCGCCTGCCGGTGGACGTCACTCAAAGGGGTGATCTTCGGGTTTCGGCTGCAAGGTTTGTGTCCGCACTCGTTCTTCCTGGACATGAACCCCGCCCGATCGACCAAGGACTCTGCGGAAGGCGGCCCCTGGCCTCACCGGACGCTCGTATGCGGCGCGAGCGCTCACCGAGACCGACGACAAAAGGAGTCTGAGATGACCACTGACCTGGCCACGAACGCCGAAGCCCCACGCGTTCTGGTAGCCGACGACGAGGACGAGATCCGGAGCATGCTGGTCATGTGCCTCAAGTCCGAGGGATGGGTAGTTGCTGAAGCGGCGTCAGGAGACGAAGCCTTCGAGCGCTGCCGTCACGAGTCGTTCGACGTCGCCGTGCTCGACTACATGATGCCGGGGATGAACGGCCTGCAGGTGGCCCGGTCCCTCCGGTTCGAGGGCATCAGGCTGCCGACGATCCTCTTCACCGCCTACCTCGTCGATGAGCTAAAGGCAACTTGCGACGACCTCGGCGTCGTAGCTGTGGACAAGATCAACTGGGACGAGCTCGTACTCCGGTGCCGGGAGCTCTGGGAGAGACGTGCAGAGGCAAGGAGCTACGCGTCCAGCGCCGTCCGGCGGTCACGACTCCTGAGCCCCGTCGGAACCGGAGGTCAGGTCAAGAGTGGCCCGGATCTTTTCTCGGCGAGGGTGGTGAGCGCATGAATGGAAACATCACCTTCCATCCCCTAGAGCGTCGTGCGAGTGCGATCAGGATCAGCGAGCCCCGGGCGTCCGAACAGGAGTGCTTGCAGGCGGAATTGGTCGAGCAAGCGGAACTCCTGGACGCCCGTGCGTCCGACATCAGACGCTTATGCGCCGAGTTGAGCAAGGAGAGCCTCACTGCCTCCGGCTGGATGGGCGACCTTCCTCGGTACCTACGAAACCAACCACGGAGTCGGCACAGCGTCCGGAGCGATTCCGCTCTGCCGAGGACGGATTTGCCAGCGCTCGACCGGCGAGGGGTGGCAGCGCTTTTCGCCGTCACCCTTATCCCTTGGCTTCTCGTGGCCGTGCTGGTCTACGTGTGCTCGAGCCTTATCCGCTAGAGCCAAGAACGCCGACGAAGGAGGTCAAGCGTCAATGGTGGATCGGCGCCCTCGCCCTGGCGCACGCGGCGACAGGGCAAGGGCGCCTCTTCGGTTCCTACGCTCTGTCGCTGGCCATGCCCGCATGCTCGTGCTTGGCCGCATTCCGCTCAGGGTCGTCAGCGCGCGCAAAGCGCTTCACGAAAGCGAGGGCCTTGTCGGCGACCTCGCGCCAGCCGCTGTCGATCGTGAGCGCGTGTCCGCGGTTCGGGATCTCGACGATCCGTCACGCCCTCGTTTCGCTCCTGCTTCTTGTAGGAGGCGTTGGCGATCGACCAAGGGACGGTGTTGTCCTTCTTGCCCGAGATGATCAGTAGTGGTCCGCGGTCGGGGTTCTTGCTGTCGACCTTGGCCTCTGTCCAGGGGTTGAGGTTTGCGCTCGCCGCCTGGAAGAGCGGCGCTCCAGATGCCGGCACCGCGAACGCTTCGTACAGCTCCTTGGCCTCGTCCTCGCTGACGGCGTTCGCGAAGCCGAAGCGGAACTGGTCGTACGTGAGTGGGACGGCGCGGTGGCGGTTGGCCGGGTTGCCGAGGACGGGGGACGCCGACTTCAGGGCCGAGATCGGCAGCGGCAGCACGCCGCGGAAAGGCGCCGGGTCGATCGCCACCGACACTGCCGAGAGACCGCGTCCGGCGACTATCTGAGTGAGGAGGCCCCCGAAGGAGTGTCCGATCACGGCCGGCTTGTGCTCCAGCTTGCCGATCACGTCGGCGTAGTGGTCGGCCACCTGTCCGATGGTCTTGTCAGCGAAGACCTCTGGGTTGGCGTTTGCTTCCTCGACTGTCTCGGGGTCATCCGGCCATCCTGGTGTCAGGGCCGTGTAGCCGGCCTCCTCGAAGAGCGCAGCCCAGCGGTCCCAGCTGCTGGGCAGCAGCCAGAGGCCGTGGATGAACACGACCGGGGTACGACCGGTCTCGTTGCACTGATCGATCTGCTCTGCCGTGGTTGGATATGTCGACATGCGTGCTCCTTTCGGGGGAGTTGCTTGTCCGGACGGAGACGAGACGGACATAGGCGGGTCCCGAGGCTAAAGGTTCCGCGCAACGCAAACGAGGTCACGTGCTACGCCGGCCAGAGTGCTGGAGCCGGAAATATCTGCCCGCCGCCGAGGGCTGGGCAAGGCGAGGCACCACACTAGCACTCGTGCAATTGAGCGACGTTGCACTTCACCCCGATCTCATCCGAGCCGGCTATCCCGTCGCGCGACTCCGCAGCTTGCCCGCAGCGACCACAGTGATCACGGCTGTTAGCGTTGCGCCGCTCAGTCCGAGCGCCATGTCGCCGAGCGTGTCTGTGTAGGCCGTTGCGAGTTCCGGCGAGTTGCGGATGAAGGCGAAGTACTCACCCAGCTCCCACAAGATCGCTGTTACGCCGCCGAAACCGACGACGAGACAAAAGAGCTCGGCTCGCTTGATGTCGACCCGAAGCAGAGCCACGGCGACCGCACCGCTCAAGAGCGCCCAATTCACGAAGTGGTTTGCGTCGTCCCACCAACCGACGGTGTCGTAGAGATTGAGCGCATTACCGATCGTGTCGATGAGGAATGGGAGGACGAAAAGCGTGTCGGCCACGAACGGATAGGGCGGACGCCGTCCGCGCGCGGCCCAGATCGCGGGCACAACGAGAGCTGCGATTGAGTAGCCGACGAGTCGCCAGCCGAATGCCTTCCCCGCAAAGCGGTCGAGGCCGGAAAAGGCACCGAAGGCGAGCAATGCTACGAGCGAGAGCTTCACCGCGAGGTCGAGCCATAGTGCCGGCGTCCGTTTCACGGAATCTGCGGAGCGTATCGGCCAGATCGTGAGGAGCGGGTGTCGCGGCTACTATGCTTCGGTTCACGCTTCGAGAGACCGTCATTAACACTCGCTCATCAGTTGGCCCTCTCCGACGGCTGATCGCCGTGATGCGCTTCCGGCGCGAGCTCAAGAAATGTGGTGACTTCTTGCTGGGCGAGCCCCCGGCGGACTCGCTCGTTCGGGAACCGAGGCGACCGAAGCCGTGGGCACCGGCGACCGGCGCAGCTCTCGATCTACCGGAGTAAGGATGCGGGTCACCCGCCGGTCGCTTTCTCGCAGGCCGCGAGCGCAACCGTTCTTTCGCCTTTCCGTATCGCTCGGCGCTTGCCCCTTCGCCGAGTCAAGATGGGCGTCACGGTCGACTCCAGGCGGCCGATCGAAATGTCCCCGGTGGTGAGGCTTCGGCGGCCGCTACCGCCTCCGCTGCGGGACTGAGCTCAGGCCGTTACGTGGAGCTGGTACCTGCCAGTGCCTGGATGATCTTCGGCAGACACGCCGTCGGTGAAGGGACTCATTCGCCGTGGCGGGCCGTCTAGAACTTCCTCGATCCGCTCGTACAGCTGTTGCATCGAGAAGGGCTTCACGAGCAACGGGGCGCTGCCCTCTACGCCCTGGTCGAGGATGATCGCCTCGGTATAGCCGGACATGAAGAGGATCCTGGCTTCGGGACGCGTCCCCGCAAGCGCCCTGGCGACCACGGGTCCGGTGATACCCGGCAGGACGACATCGCTGAGGACAAGGTCGATCGGGCCGACGTAGAGGTCGGCGAGCTCGAGCGCCTCGGCGCCTGTCCCGGCGGTCAAGGTCTCGTAGCCCTGGCTCTCGAGAGCTTCGACGAGCACACTTCGAACGAGTTCCTCGTCTTCTACAACCAGGATGCTTCCTCGTCCCGGGGCGTGCCTCCTGTCGGTGGTCGCTTGGGGCACGTCGACCGTCAGGGCCTCCTCGCTGGCGCGCAGGTAGATCCGCGCCCGCGTGCCTTCGGTCGGGGTGCTCTCGAGGAAAATGAAGCCACCACTCTGTTTCACGATGCCGTAGACGGTCGAGAGTCCCAGTCCGGTACCGATTCCGAGGGCCTTGGTAGTGAAAAAGGGCTCGAAGGCTCTGGCTGCGACTTCCGCCTCCATGCCATGGCCGTCGTCCTCGACCATGAGCTGCACGTAGTCGCCCGCCGGCACGGGGATGCCCTGCTCCAGGTGCTCCTCGTCGAACCAAACGTTCCGGGTCGAGATCACGACCTTGCCCCCTTCAGGCATCGCGTCGCGGGCATTCACGATGAGATTGACGAGGACCTGCTCGATCTGATTCGGGTCAGCCTTGATCCTTGCGGGCGCGGGGTCGAGCTGGAGTGTGACGACGATGTCTTCCCTGATCAGCCGGCCGATCAGCTCGTGTGCGTTTCGGGCGATGCGATTGACTTCGAGGACCTGCGGTTCCAGGACCTGCTGCCGGGTGAAGGCCAGCAGTTGACGCGTGAGCGAGGCTGCTCGCTCGGCGCCTCCCTTGATCCCCGCCACGTTCCGCTTCACGACATCGTCAGAAGCCGGGTACGCCTCGAGGAAGTCCGCGTAGCCGCTAATGGCCGTCAGCATGTTGTTGAAATCGTGTGCGACGCCCCCCGCGAGCTGGCCGATCGCCTCGAGCTTGTGCGATTGCCGTAGCTGCTCCTCGAGCTTCTTCGTCTCGGTGAGGTCGATCATGGCGCCGACCACGTGCGTCGCCTCTCCGGATTCGGCGCGGACGAGTATGCCTCGGTCGAGAACCGACCGCCAGGACCCGTCGAACGCCTCGAAGCGGTACTCCTGCGTGAACCCGAGCGTGTCCGGGGTGGATACGGCATGGGTGAATCCGTCATCCACTCGCGTCCGGTCCTCGGGGTGTACGTGAGCACGCCACCAGTCGTACGAAGGCTCGATCACCTCGGAGGGATAGCCGAACGTGCTCGTCATGCTCTCGGTCCAGACGGTGTCGCGCGTTCTGAGATCCCACTCGTACACGGCGCTTCCGGTGGCGAGACCGGCGAGCTCGAGCCGGGTGTGCGACTTACGGAGCTGCTGCAGCGCCTCGGTACGCTCGGTGATGTCGAAGATCGCTCCGTCCAGCCAGACGTGATCCCCGGCGGGGCTCCGTACTCCCTGGCCCTTCTCGTAGACCCAGCGAATGGTGCCGTCGGCGCGGACGACTCTGAACTCGAGCGTGTACGGCAGCCCCGAGGACAGAGCGGCGGCGACGTTAGCCGCGACGCCGGAGCGGTCGTCCTCGTGGATGATGCTGGCAAAAGTGCGACGAGAGTTCCCGATGAAGTCCGAGGCCGGGAACCCCGTGATCTCTTGGATCTCGTCGCTACAGAAGGCCATTGTCCACGCGGGATCCGCGGCACATCGATAGACAGCGCCGGGGACGTTGGCGACGAGCGTTCGAAACTTCTCTTCGCTCTCGCCGAGCGCGGTGCGTGCGAGTCGTTCTCGGTCGAGAAGGGCCCGCTCCTGACGCGACTGAAGCCAGCCTCGGACGATGAAGGCCGCACCGAGGGCCAGCACGACCGAATGCAGCATCAGCCGCACGCCGAGTGGAGCCTCGATGATCGCCGCGAACATGACGAGGGCGGCGGCAGCGATAAACGATCCGGCCAGAATCAGTGAACGGACTCGCCCCGCCGAAGGCCGCTCCGGGATGGGGTTGGGCTGGGCTAGCAATTCGGTGCCAACCGATACGCCGCCGCGATGCATCCAACCGCAGTCAAGGGTAATCCGAACGCGGCCGTGGGGCGTCCTGCTTCCATCTCCTTTGTCTCGACCAAAAACGCGCCCAGCGTGAATGCTTGCGCGTAATCGGCCCTTTACGGCGTGATCTGACGAGCTCTTTGACTGCGGGAGCGGCCGAGGGCTACCTTCGCCGTTCCAACTTCGCGTAAACACCGTGCGCTCCCGGGGGCGTCCGCCGAGCCGGACTCTAAAGTGAGACAGTGGACCCCGAACGCATCCTTTCTGGGCTGAACCCCGAGCAGCGCCGGGCCGTCGAGGCGGTTCGGGGGCCGGTGTGCATCCTGGCGGGCGCGGGCTCCGGAAAGACGACCACGATCACGCGCCGGATTGCGAACCAGGTCGCAAGCGGCGCCTTCGAGCCGAGGCAGATTCTCGCCGTCACGTTCACGGACAAGGCGGCAGGGGAGATGCGGTCGCGGCTCGAGACGCTGGGCGTCGATGGGGTCCAGGCAAGGACGTTCCACTCGGCTGCGCTGGCGCAGCTTCGCGCCTTCGGAAACGGAACTCCCGGTGACGTGCTTCCTTCGAAAGCCGTGCTGCTCCGGCAAATCGGGAACGGTCTGCCGGGAGCCTTCCGCTTCCGGCCGGCGGGCGACCTCGCGACCGAGGTCGAGTGGGCCAAGAACCGCCGCCTCACCCCTCTCACCTACCGCCGGGGGCTCGACGACCACGAGCCGCCGATTCCCGCTGACCTCATGGAGCGTGTATTCAAGGAGTACGAGCGGCGAAAGGAGGCGTCCTGCAAGCTCGACTTCGAGGATCTCCTCGAGCGGGCGATCCGCCTCCTCGACGACGACGCCTCCGCGCGCGAGGGCTTCCACGCGCGCTTCTCGGCCTTCACGGTGGACGAGTACCAGGACGTCAACCTGCTCCAGCAGACGCTGCTCGACCGTTGGCTCGGCAAGCGCGACGACCTCTGCGCCGTTGGAGACGACTACCAGTCGATCTACGCGTTCGTCGGTGCGACTCCCCGGCATCTAGTCGGGATGCAGAGCCGCTTCCGGCAAGGCACTATCGTCCGGCTCGAGACGAACTACCGCTCGACCCCTGAGATTCTCGGGTTCGCGAACAGGCTCGTTCCCGTCCTCGGTGGAGTCGAGAAGCGTCTCGAGGCGGTGAAGCCGAGCGGTCCCGAGCCCGTGGCACGAAGCGTGGAGGGTTCCGCCGAGACGGCCTTCGTGGTGGAGCGGATCCGCGAGCTGGCGGCAGCCGGTGTCCCGTTTCACGAGGTCGCCGTTCTTTACCGGACAAATGCACGCTCCGACGCCTTCGAAGAGGCGCTGTCGGCTGCCGGAATCCCCTTCGAGGTACGGGGCACCGCCTTTCTCGCACGCCAGGCGGCGAGGCGGCTCTTGGCCGCCGCGCGCGGTTCGGAGTCGACCCGGATCGAGGAGACCGTGCGCGAGCTCGCCGTCGCTCAAGGATGGATCGAAGGATCGGCAGAGCGTCTCGGAGAGCAGGAGACGGTGCGTCAGGCCGACCTTCGCAGGCTGGTTGACCTCGCAGCGGAGCTGGACGATGGCACGCGGACGCTCGCGCGCTTCGTCGAGGAGCTCGAGCTGCGGTTCGGGCTCGGGCGGGAGGGGCGCGGCGTCAACCTGCTCACGTACCACGCAGCGAAAGGACTCGAGTTCGAAGCGGTCTTCCTTCCTCGGCTCGAGGAAAAGGAGCTCCCGGGCCGTCAGGCGAAGCGGCCGGCGGCGCTGGCAGACGAGAGACGCCTTCTCTATGTCGGGATCACACGGGCCAAGCGCCACCTCTACGTCACCTGGTCGGACAGCGCCAAGCCGTCTCGGTTCCTCGCTGAGCTCGGCGTCAGTGCTCCTGCACGCGCGCGCGGATCCCAGGTCGAGCCCGCGGAACGCGAGCAGCCGGCCTTCCGCGCGCTTCGAGAGTGGCGGCTTGAACGGGCGCGCACCGATGGGGTCCCGGCATACGTGGTCCTCCACGACGCGACCCTCGCCGAGATCGTGCGGCGAACACCGCGAACTCGTGACGAGCTCGCTGCGATTCCGGGCATCGGCCCGACGAAGCTCGACCGGTACGGGCCAGACGTCCTGGCTGCGCTGGCAGAGGTCGCCTAGGAGGCCGAGGAGCGCTGGTTCGGCTCGTCCGCACGCGGTCTCGGCAGGACGAGCTCGAAGCGGGCGCCGTGCGGATGCGCGCTCTGGTAGACGAGCTCGCCGCCGTGCGCCTGCGCAAAGGACTTCGCGATCGAGAGTCCGAGGCCGCTGCCGTCGCCCGCCGCCTCATCGCCCCGGCTGAACCGATCGAAGAGGCGTGGCACGAACTCCCGCGGAACGCCGCCGCCCCGGTCCTCCACGGTCAGCCGGAGGTGACGGTCTCGCTGACGGGCTGCGATCATGATCGGAGCGCGTCCATAGCGAACGGCGTTGACGAGGAGGTTCGAGACGATCCGGTCGAACGCATTCGGATCCGCGTCAACCACCAGGTCCGGCGGAACGTCGATCTCGAGCTCGGCGTTCCGCTCGCCCACCACCGTCTCGATGAGCTTCTCGACCCGCTGTCGGATCGAGAACCGGGAGCGCTCGATCGGGATCGCTTTCGTGTCCAGCCGGGAGAGGTCCAGGAGCTGTTCCAGGAGTCGGCCCGTACGGTCGCTCTGCTCGTAGAGTCCATTGCGAAGGGAGGCGAGCTGTTCCTCGGGCAGCGTGCCGGCCCGGTGCTGGAGCGTCGTGATGATCCCGTGCATGACCGCGAACGGGGCGCGAAGCTCGTGCGAGGCGAGGGTGATGAAGTGGCTCTTCAGCTCGCTGGTGCGCCGAGTGTGCTCCTGTTGACACGCGGCCTCGAGGAGGACGCCACCGACTGCGCCGACCGCGGTCAGGAGCTCGAGCTGCTCCTCCGAGAGCTCGAGTGTCCGCGACCGCGCGTCGGCGACGACGAATCCTGTGAGCTCGCCGGCCACACCGACCGGTACGACAACCAGTTCGCCCACGTCGAGCTCAGCTGCGGCCTCGGCAGGGAGCGCAGGACCGGACACGCCTCCGGCGAGCGTGGCCTGTTGCGCAGCCATTGCCCGCACTAGTGCCGGCCAGTCCGAAAGAGAGAGCCAGCGCGCCGAGAGGACGTCCTCCTCATGACTTCCGGGCACAGCCACGGGGGTCAGCTCTTCGCTGCGGGCGAGAAAGCGAAAGCCGAAGGCCCGGTCGAGCGCGAAGCCCTGGCGGATCGCTTCGCAGAGACCTAGAAGGACGGCGCTCGGGTCGCCGGTCATCCCGGCCGTGCGCTCGCCTACGAGCCGCAAGACCGTGGCCGCAGGCGGCGTGGAGCCCGATTCGTCTTTTTGTCCCCCCGAGCGCATGAGTACGAGGTCTCTCTCGAGCCTCAACGGGCAACTGCCCCGTTGTGCTGCCCCTCTAACCTCGAATTCGGCAACACGGAGTGAAGTAGAACTGTCAACCCCGGAAGGGGGAGCAAGTCAACGCCTACGGAGGGGGGACAGGCACCCCAATCACAGGCAGAGTGGGGCTACCGAGCAAAAGACCCGTGGGGCCCCGATGCGGCGGGGGCTTTCGGTGAAACTCGGTGAAAGATTCAGAAACGAGACGGGGTCTGCGGCGGCCCCGTCTTCGTCTTTTTGGGGATGGGGCTGCCGACCGGCTTAGAGGCTCAGTCGCCGACGACCTGGACGATCCAGCGGCGGTCGCGCGAGCGGTCGAGCTCCATGAAAAGCACACGCTGCCAGGTGCCGAGGCAGAGCTCCCCGTCGCGAACCGGAATCGACTCGCCGGCCGGGCCGAGCAGCATCGCCATGCAGTGCGAATGGCCGTTGCCGGCCTCCATGTCCTCAGGACAGACATTCTCGGTGCGGCGGTCCCAGTCGTCGTGCGCGTAGTACTTCTCTGTCGGGACTAGTCGCCGGAGCATCCGCGCGAAGTCCTCTAGGAATCCTGTCTCGAACTCGTTCACGCGCACGCAGCAAGTCGTATGGGGCGAATAGACGCACGCGATGCCGTTCTCGACACCGCTCTCCTCGACGGCATGGCGCACCTCGTCGGTGATGTCCTTGATCTCGAGGCCGCCCTTCGTCCTCAAGCTCCGCTCGAGCTGGAACACCTTCACGTCGAGCTGTACCTCCCGTGGATCGTCGAGTCCAGAAAAGCGGTTCCGTATTCTTTCGTACTCGCGCCCGAGAAATCTACCGGTCAGGACAAGCATCCCGGTCGAGAGGCGCTACGCTCGCCGCCGAGGGCCCGTAGCTCAGCGGTCAGAGCAGCGGACTCATAATCCGTCGGTCCCTGGTTCGAATCCAGGCGGGCCCACCCTGAAAGCCCCCCGCGTGCGGGGGCTTTCCTTCGTCGGGCCGTGGTTGGCCGCGGGGCTGGTGTGAACTCAGGTGTGAACTCCGGGATCGCCCTGCGTCCGGTCGCGGCCATAACCTCGGCGGCTGTACGGGTT
>Ga0307319_10000603_pt1 | contig 10995 bp, 9 predicted proteins | sample ER_DNA_368_FD_194491 | JGI IMG/M metagenome (GOLD analysis project Ga0307319, IMG submission 194491) | Bulk soil microbial communities from the East River watershed near Crested Butte, Colorado, United States - ER_DNA_368 | ecosystem: Environmental > Terrestrial > Soil > Floodplain | place: USA...
CTCCACCTCGTCACGCGCGAGGACTACCCGTGGCTGCACGCGCTCACCACCCCGCCGCAGTTCACCTCGACGATGCGGCGCCTGAGCCAGGAAGGGGTGAGCCCTGACGCGGCCGAGCGCGGCGTGGCGGTCGTGAGGGCCGCGCTGGCCGACAAGGGCCCGCTCACTCGCGAGCAGCTGGGGGTGCAGATCGCCGCCGCGGGGGTGCCCACCGAGGGCCAGGCGCTGATCCAGATCCTCGCTCTCACGTGCCTGCGAGGGCTCGCCGTACGCGGGCCGGTGGTCGAAGCGGGCCACGCCTACGTCCTCGTGCGGGACTGGCTGGGAGAGCCGCCGGGGGTCGACCGCGAGCGGGCCCTCGCCGAGCTGGCCCGCCGCTATCTCGCGGGGCACGGCCCGGCAGACGACCGCGATCTGGCCAAATGGGCGGGCTTGCCCCTGCGCGAGGTACGCGCGGGCCTGAAGGCGATCGCGCCCGAGCTGGCCGACCGGGAGGACGGCCTGAGCGCCCTGAAGGGCCGCGCGGACGCGGCCGAGCTGCCCGGGCCGAAGCTGCTGGGCGCCTTCGAGCCGGTGCTGCTCGGCTGGAGATCGCGCGAGCCGGTGCTCGGCTCGTTCGCCCGCCGTGTGACCGTGGGCGGGATGTTTCGCCCCTTTGCGCTGGTCGCTGGCCGCGCAGCGGCCACCTGGCGCATGCCCGCAGGGCAGGTGGTGCTCGAGCCGTTCGAGCCCCTCCTCGCACGGGACGAGGCCCTGCTCGAGAGCGACGCGGCGGACGTGGTGCGCTTCCTCGACCGCTGATGGCGCCTCGGAGGTGCCGGATCTCGACGGTTCCGCGTACTCGACCCCGAGCCGCTTCTCGACTAGGGTCATCCGATGAGCGCCAGGCGTTCGTGCCTGTCGGTTCCGGGGTCGTCCGAGAAGATGCTCGCCAAGGCTGGGAGCCTTCCGGCGGACGAGATCGTCATCGACCTGGAGGACTCCGTCACCGCCGCGGCAAAGCCCGAGGCCCGCGACCTCGTCTGCCGGCTACTCGCCGAGGGTCGCCTCGCAGAAGGGCAGCTCCTCGCCGTGCGTATTAACGCGATCGACAGCCCCTGGTGGCGCGACGACGTGGCCGCGCTGGCCGACCGCGCCGGCTTGGCTGTCGATTCGCTGGTCATGCCCAAGGTCGAGCGCGCGGAGGACGTCCTGCAAGTCGAGCGGGCGCTCGAGCGCCACGGCGCCGCGATGGGCATACAGGCGTTGGTGGAGACCGCGGCGGGCCTGATGCGGCTGGGCGAGATCGCCACCGCCTCGCCGCGGCTCGACTCGTTGATCGTCGGCTACGCCGACCTGGCGGCCTCACTCGGGCGCGCGGATCCTGAGGCGGCGCCCGAGCGCTGGCTCTACGCCCAGGACGCACTGCTGGTGGCCGCCCGCGCGGCCGGCATCGAGGCGATCGACGGCCCCTATCTGGCCCTCGCCGACGAGCCGGGGCTCAGGGGCTGGGCCGAGCACGTGCGCGATCTCGGCTACGACGGCAAGTGGGCCATCCATCCCAGCCAGTTGGCGGTGATAAACGACACCTTCACCCCGGGCGGCGACGAGGTCGAGCGCGCGCAGGCGATCCTCGCGGCCCTCTCCCGGGCGGAGTCCGCCGGTGAGGGCGGCGCGGCGCAGCTCGACGGCAAGATGATCGACGAGGCAAGCCGAAAGCAGGCCGAGAAGGTCGTGGCGAGGGCGGCGCGGTGAGCGCACCGACCCAGACGGAGATTGCCGTCGGCGGCCCCTGGTTCGAGGACTTCGCGCTCGGTCAGGTCTTCGACGACGCGCCGGGCCTGACCCTCACCGAGGGGCATGCCGCGCTGCATCAGGCCATCACCGGCGACCGGCTGCGGCTCGCCCTCGACGCGCCGCTGTGCCGCGAGGTGACCGGCAGCGAGCGCCCGCTCGCGCACCCGAACCTCGTCTGCGATGGTGCGATCGGGCAGTCCACCGGGCCGACACAACGCGTTCGGGGCAACCTGTTCTACCGGGGACTGGTCCTCGCACGGCCGGTCTTCATCGGCGACACGCTGCGGACGCGCACCGAGGTCGTCGGGCTCAAGCAGAATCGCCGTCGCGAGGGAGCGCCGGCCACGGGCCTCGTCGCGTTGAGGATCCGGACCGTCAACGGGGCGGGTGAGGAGCTGCTCGACTTCTGGCGCTGCCCGATGATCCCGTTGCGCGACTCGGGCGCCGACACCGGCCACAGCGACTCGTTCGACCAGATCCCCGAGACCCTCGACCGCTCTGCGCTCGAAGCCGCATCCCCTCGCTGGCGCCTCGACGCCCTGCGCGAGGCCGCCCCGGCGCCCCACCACTCGGACCTGGAGGCGGGGTCCACATTCCTGATCGAGGGCGGGGAGACCGTGAGCGCGGCTACGGAGCTGGCCCGGCTCACGCTCAACGTGGCCATGGCCCACACGGATCCCACCAAGGCCGGGCGCGGCCAGCGCCTCGTCTACGGCGGCCACACGATCTCCGTGGCGGCCGCCCACGCCACACGCGCAATCCCCGCGATCGCAACGGTCATCGCCTGGGAGGGCTGCGATCACCTCGGACCGGTGTTCGAGGGCGACGTGCTTCGCACGGAGCTGCGGGTGCAGGAGACCACCTCTCTCGAGCAGGGCGGGATGGTCCGGCTGCGGGCGCTCGTGTCCGCCGTCCGCGACGCCCGTGAACCCGACCCCGAACCCGTCCTCGACTGGCGCTTCGTCGCCCTGGTGGCCTAGGCGATGGGAGGAGTGCTCGAGGGCATGCGGATCGTCGAGGGCTCGGCCTTCGTCGCCGCCCCTCTGGGAGGCATGGCCATGGCGCAGCTCGGGGCCGACGTCATCCGCTTCGACCCCATCGGCGGCGGCCTCGACCGCAAGCGCTGGCCGGTCACAGCCGACGGTCAGAGCCTGTTCTGGGCGGGCCTGAACAAGGGCAAGCGGTCGATCCAGGTCGACCTGCGCTCAGAGGAGGGCCGCGAGCTCGTCCAGGCGCTGATAACCGCGCCCGGCCCCGAGGCCGGTCTCTTTCTCACGAACTTCCCGGCGCGCGGGTTCCTCGACTACGGGAAGCTCTCCGAGCGCCGGCCGGACCTGATCATGGCCAACATCGTCGGCAACGCCGACGGCTCGTCGGCGGTCGACTACACGGTCAACCCGGCCAGCGGCTTTCCGTGGGCCACCGGCCCGCGCAACCTGTCCGTGCCCTTCAACCACCTGCTGCCCGCGTGGGACGCGATCACCGGGATGCTCGCCACCACCAGCCTGCTGGCCGCCGAGCGCCGGCGAGCGCGCAGCGGCGAGGGCCAGTGTGTGCGGGTCGCGCTCTCCGACGTGGCCTTCTGGATGGTCGCGAACCTCGGCAAGGTCGCGGAGGTCCAGATCAACCGCCACGAGCGGGTGAAGGACGGCAACTACCTGTACGGCGCCTTCGGCCGCGACTTCCTGACCCGAGACGGCCGGCGGGTGATGATCGTGGCGCTGACGCTTCGACAGTGGCGCAACCTCGTCGAGGCAACCGGGTTGGGCGAGGCCTTCGACACGATCGCGAAGCTGATGGACGTCGACCTCGACGAAGAGGGTGGGCGCTTCGCGGCGCGCGAGGTGATCGGCGCCACCCTCAAGCCATGGGTACTGACGCGCACGCTGGAGGAGGTGAGGGCGATCTTCGACAGCCACGACGTCTCCTGGGGTCCCTACCAGACTTTCACCCAGCTTGTGGAGGAGGATCCGCGCTGCTCGGCCGACAGCGAGATGTTCGAGGAGGTCGAGCAGCCGGGCATCGGCACCTACGTCATGCCGGCGTCGCCGCTCGACTTCTCGGCCGCCGAGCGGATTCCGCCCAGGCGGGCGCCGCTGCTCGGCGAGCACACCGACGAGGTGTTGACGGAGGTGCTCGGGCTGAGCGACGCGGAGATCGGCCGCCTGAGCGACCGCGGCGTGGTGGCCGGGGTCGTGGCGGCCCCCGCGTAGCCGCGGCGCCCCGCGCCCAGGCAGAATGTGCTCATGGCCTCCTACACCGTCAACGACCGCGCGGTGGCTAACGCCCGGCGGCTGATCGACGCACGCCAGTACGTCCTCGACAGCGACTGGGGGGACGTCCAACCGGGGGCAAGCGACGAGAATGCGTTCCTCGAGTCGCATTCGTGGCGGGAGTACGCCGAGTGGCACCTCGGGCTCACCGACGGGGCCACGGACGAGACGAAGGCCCGGTACGGATTCGTCTACGGAGACTTCCGCCGCGTCCACCGAAGCGGCCTGATCGCCTGCCACTACCGAGCTGCCGAGTGGCGTCACAAGGATGTGGAGCTCGCCGCCCACGACCTGCTCCAGCGCCTCGACAAGGTGAGTGGCTGACGCCGGGCGCGGTCAGGCCAGGGGCTTGACCAGCGCGACGAAACCCTGCAGGCCCCGGGCCGCGGGCTGGTAGGCCACCTCGTCATAGCCCTCGCGCCCGTAGAGCGCCCGGGCGGGCGCGTTGTCGATTGTCGTGTCGAGCGCGATGGCCGGAAGGCGACGCCTGCGCGCCTCGCGCTCGGCCTCGGCCAGCAGGGCCCGCGCGGCTCCCCGGCGCCTGAAGTCGGGGTCCGTGGCGAGCGCGTCGACGTAGAACGCGCTCGCCGGCGGGGTGGGCGCCGCCCGTCCGCCGGCCCAGTAGAGGTAGAGCGCGGCGGGCCAGCGCCAGGGCGGCGAGCTGCGCAGGGCCAGACGCAGAAAGGCCCGCGAGCGATCGCCCGCCTCATCGACGGGGAAGGCGGCCATCACCCCCACCGGCCGCTCGTCGGCTTCCGCGACCCAGATCGCCTCGGCGCTGGAGGCGTTGCCGGGCTCGCCCAGCGAGCGCTCGAGCACGCGCAGCGCGCGCTCGCGTCCCCCCGAGAAGCGGTCGTACATGTCGGCCGCGCTGAGATGCAGCAGCCGGGCGGTCGCGGCGAAGTCATCGGGGCGGGCTTTGCGGACTTGGATCAAGGCCGGAGCAATCTAGACTGCCGGGCCGGCATGGGCCGCTTCGCCGATCCCCAGGACCCGCTGTTTCGGGCGCTCAACTCGTCGATCGCCTTCGACTACCGGCTCGCGCCGTACGACATCGAGCAGTCTCTGGCGCACGCGCGGATGCTCGCGCGCAGCGAGATCATCGATGCCGACGACCTGGAGCAGATCGAGCGGGGTCTGGCCGCCGTTCGCGCCGAGATCGACGCCGACTCCTTCGTGGTCGAGGCCGGCGACGAGGACATCCACATGGCGATCGAGCGGCGCCTGACCGAGATCGCCGGGCCGGTCGGCGGCAAGCTGCACACCGCGCGTTCGCGCAACGACCAGGTGGCTACGGATGTGGCCATGGTGGTTCGCGCGCACAGCCTCGAGGCGCGCTCCCTGCTGCTCGGCCTGATGGCGACGCTCGTCGACCGGGCCGAGGGGCACCTCGATTGGCCGCTTCCCGGCTACACCCACCTCCAGCGCGCTCAGCCGGTCTACCTCTCGCATCACCTCCTGGCCTGGTTTTGGAAGTTCCGCCGAGACCTGCAGCGCTTCAACTTCTGCATGACCGCCACCGACGACCTGCCGCTCGGGGCCGGCGCGCTGGCCGGGGTGAACTTCGACACCGGCCGCATGTACGTCGCTCAGGAGCTCGGCTTCAACGGCATAGCCGAGAACTCCCTCGATGCGGTCTCCAACCGCGACTTCGTGCTCGACTACATGAGCGCCGCCGCCACCTGCGCCGGGCACCTTTCCCAGCTGGGGGCGGAGATCGTGCTCTGGTCGACGGCCGAGTTCGGCTTCTGCGACGTGGACGACTCGTTCGCGTCGGGTTCGAGCCTCATGCCCCAGAAGAAGAACCCGGACGCCGCCGAGCTCCTGCGCGCCAAGGCGCCCCGCATCGTGGGGCGCCTGGCCGGGGTCCATGGTGTCCTTCACGCCCTGCCCCTGACCTACAACAAGGACCTCCAGGAGGACAAGGAGCCGCTCTTCGACACCGTCGACACGCTCGAGCTGTGCCTGCGCGTCGCCCGCGAGATGGTGTCCGGGCTTCGCTTCAACCGCGAGCGCATGGCGGCGGCCGCCTCCGACGAGTTCACCGCCGCCACCGACGTGGCCGACCTGCTGGTCCGGGAGGGAGTGCCCTTTCGCGAGGCCCACGGGATGGTGGGCGGGCTAGTACGGGCCGCGGTCGAGCGCCACAAGACCCTGTCCGAGCTGACCGACGACGAGCTGGGGGAACTGGCGCCCTCGCTCGCGCCCGAGGCCTTTCGCGCCCTGCTCGACCAGAGCTCCTGGCTCGAGTCGAAGGTGTCGGAGGGGGGAACCTCGCTCGCACGGATCGGCGAGCAGTTAGCCCAGGCGCGCCACGTTCTCGAGGAGGCGACGGTCAACTGAGGCCGACCCGCGACTTCTACGCCCGCTCGGTACACCAGGTGGCCCGCAGCCTGATCGGCTGCACCGTGCGCCACGGCGAGACCGCGGGCCGGATCGTGGAGTCCGAGAGCTACCACATGGACGAGCCCGCCTGTCACGCGCACGTGGGCATCACGGGCCGCACGCACACGCTGTTCGGCGAACCGGGCCGCGCGTACGTCTACTTCTCCTACGGAATCCATTCCTTGCTCAACGCGGTGGTGGAGGACGAGGGGGTGGGCGCAGCCGTCCTGATCCGCGCGCTCGAGCCGACCGATGGGGTGGCGCTGATGCGCGAACGGCGCCGGCTCGAGCGCCTCGAGGATCTCTGCTCGGGGCCGGGCAAGCTGACCCAGGCGCTCGGCATCGGACTGTCGCTCAACGGGTCGTCGCTGGTGGACGGGCCGATCGAGGTGCTCGGGCGCGAGCGCGAGAACCGCGAGCCGCGCATAGTGGTGGGCGAGCGCGTCGGCATCACCAAGGCGGCCGAGCTGCCCTGGCGCTTCTGCGACGGCGACAGCCGCTACGTATCGCGACCGTGGCCGGCGGCGATGCGCAGGGCGGCGGCCTAGGGCGGCTAGGGCTGGCCGGGGGCGACGCCGCCACCGCCGCTGCCGCCGCTGGGGGGCGTGGCGGGCGGTAGCGCCGGGTCCACGGGCGTGGAGGGAGCCGGGGCCGGTTCCTCGGGAGGGGGAGTGGGCTGAGGACTGGCCTCGGGCTGGCCGCCGCCGCCGCGGTCGGGCGCTGACGGCGTGGTGGGAGTCGCCGCCCCCTGCTCGGCGTCCGGCACTGCGTTCGGATCGACGGTCGTGGGGGGCACGTAGGTGCTCGTGTCGCCACCCTCGTCGGCGTTGCCGGCCCGTCGCGCGGCCCGGCGCACATCGCGCATCACGACCCACTGGCTCATGAAGTCGTGGAAGATCTCCGCCGGGAAGGTCCCGCCGGCGACCGGTCCGGCGTGCTCGTACTCCATCGCCTGCACGCGATCGGCGTAACCGACCCAGATGGCGACGGTCAGCTCATCGTTTCCGCCCGCGAACCAAGCGTCGCCGTAGTTCTCGGTGGTACCGGTCTTGCCCCAGATCTCCTCGTCGCCGACCTGCGCGGCCTTGCCCGTGCCGCTCGTGACCACGAGCCTGAGCATGTCCTTTGCCGTCTGCGCGACGTCGGGAGAGATCACCTGCTTCGTGATGGGCTCGTTCTTTCTCGTTCCGTCGGGACCGGTCACCTCCCGGATCGCGACCGGACCCTTGCCGTCGGGCGCCAGCGTGCCCGACACCCGCTTGCCGTGGTTGGCGAGCGTGGAGTAGGCGTAGGCCATCTCCAGCGCGGTCACTCCCTCCTCGAGACCGCCCAGCAGCATCGCCGGGTTGGTCGAGAGCTGGGTCTTGATGCCCATCCGCTGCGCCAGCCGGGCCACTCGGCGAGGCTTGACCTGCATGCCGAGCTCGGCGAACACCGAGTTGTCCGACGCCGCGGTCGCCGACCACAGCGAGGCGACGCCGAGATATGAGTCCTCGTAGTTCGAGACCTTGAAGATCTCGGGACCCTTCTCTCCCATGAACCGAAACTGCTTGGGCTGGGAGGCCCATGTGCTGTTGGGATCCACCCCGTCCGCCAGCGCGCGCACCAGGATGAAGGGCTTGAACGCCGACCCGGGCTGGCGGTGCCCGTTGGTGGCCAGGTTGAAGGGCCGGGTGCCGAAGTCGGTGCCGCCGACCATGGCCTTGACCTCGCCCGTGTCGTTGTCGATCGCGACCAGCGAGGCGCTCGGGCCGATGCCGGCCAACCGGCCGGCGATCGCCTGTTCGGCGGCCGATTGCAGCTCCGGGTCGATCGTCGTCTGCACCTTGAGGCCACCGCCGAACACCACGCTCGGGCGGTATTGGCGGACGAGGTGCTCGGTCATCCAGGTCGTGAAGTACGGCTGCGCCGACTCGACGCTGGGGGGATCGACCTGGTCCTCTCGGGGTAGGGGCGTTTGGATGCCCTCGTCGTACTGAGCCCTGGTGATCATCCCGTCGTCGAGCATGCGCGACAGCACGAGATCGCGGCGCTCCTTGGCCTTCCGGGGGTTCTGGACGGGGTCGTAGAGGCTGGGTGAGGCGATCATTCCGGCCAGCAGGGCGGCTTGGGCCGGCTCGACGTCGAACGAGTAACGCCTGTCCTCGTCGGCGGCGATCTCATCGACGGGCGCCGGCGCGCCGGGGACGGCTGTGCCGTCGCTGACGGTTCTCAGCTCGTCGTCGCCGTCACCGAAATAGGTGCGCATGGCCGATTCGACCCCATAGGCGCCGTTGCCGAAGTAAACGGTGTTGAGGTACTGGGTGAGGATCTTGTCCTTGGGCCACTTGCGCTCGAGGTGATAGGCGAGAGCGGACTCGCGCAGCTTCTGAAAGACGGAGCGGTCCCCCTGGGCCGAGAGGGCGTTCTTGACGAACTGCTGGGTGATCGTCGATCCACCCTGTACGGCCTGGCGGCGCCGCAGGTCCTGCCACAGGGCGCGGGCGATGCCGGTGTAGTCGACTCCCTCGTGCTCGTAGAAGCGGCGGTCCTCGATGGCGATCACCGCGTTCTTCAGATAGGGCGACACGTCGCCCTCGTCGACGAGGATCCGGTTGAGGTTGCCGGTCAGCTTTGCCAGCCGGCAGCTCGGGTTGTGGATCGCCTCGTCCAGCTTCTTGCACCCGGGGCCGTCAGCGAACAGCAGCGAGTTCTCGGCCGCCCGCAGCTCGGCGCGGTTGTCGAGCGAGGGCAGGTCGCTCGCCACCGCCATCAGCATTCCGAAGACCGTCGAGATCAGCGCCAGGATCGTCAGGCCGCTCAGCACGAGGAACAGCCGCAGCTTCTTGAGCCTGGGCTTGGGCGGCTCGGGCGGCGCCGGCGGGGGGTAGGACCCTTCCGCGCGGACGAAGCGTGGCCCGCGCTGCGGGGCGAGATCGTGGATGAACGTCGGCGGCTCGGGCATGATGTGCTGGGAGCGGCCCCAACAGAGGGGTGTTGCGCATGCGTGCGAGATCTGACGGCGGCTTCTGGCGCCCGTCGCACGGCCGTCCACCGGGCGCCCAGCGAGTCCGGCAGTCTAGCATTGGCCCGATGACGGACTCCGGGGCCGAGGCCGCCCGTTTCCTCACCCGTAATGCCGTCGACGCCCTGCCCGAAGGGGAGCTCGAGCGCCAGCTGGGCCAGGGCCGGGCCCTCCGCGTGAAGCTGGGTGTCGACCCGACGACACCGGACATCCACCTGGGTCACGCGGTGGTTCTACGCAAGCTCCGCGAGTTCCAGGATCTGGGCCATCAGGTGGTGTTGATCATCGGCGACTACACCGCGCGCGTTGGAGACCCGAGCGGCCGCTCGTCGGTGCGGCCGTTCGTAGATCCCGCCGAGATCGACCGCCACGCCGGGACCTACGAGGCTCAGGCGTTCAAGGTTCTCGACCGCTCGAAGACCGAGGTGCGGCGCAACGGCGAGTGGCTCGACATGCCGATGGAGGAGCTGTTCCGGCTCGCGCGTACCTCTACCGTTGCCCAGCTGCTCGAGCGTGACGACTTCGCTCAGCGCTACGCCGCGCGCGAGCCGATCTCGATCCTCGAGCTCCTCTACCCGCTGATGCAGGGCTACGACTCGGTGGCCGTGCGCTCTGACGTCGAGCTCGGCGCGACCGACCAGAAGTTCAACGTGCTGCTCGCTCGCGAGATACAGAAGGCCTACGGGGTCGAGCCCCAGTCGATTCTGACCATGCCGATCCTCCCCGGCATCGACGGCGTGTTGAAGATGTCGAAGTCGCTCGGCAACTACGTGGGCGTCGACGACCCGCCCGAGGAGGTCTACGGGAAGCTGATGCGGATTCCCGACGAGGTGATCTCGGTCTATGCCTCGCTCCTGCTCGACTCGCCCCTCGATCCCGCGCTGCCGCCGCGCGACGCCAAGCGCGCGCTGGCGTATGAGCTGACCGCCCGGCTGCACGGCGAGGCGGCGGCCGAGGCCGCTCAGGCGCGCTTCGACACCGTACACGTGCGGCGCGAGCTGCCCGACCAGATCGATGAATTCCCCTTCTCCGAAAACGGCGACGGGGCCGTCCACCTGCCGGCGCTCCTGGCCGAGGCGTTCGGGATCTCGCGCTCCGAGGGGCGACGAATGCTGGCTCAGGCCGGTGTGAAGCTCGATGGCGAGCCACTTGACGACTCGAATCTCGACCTGCCGGCAGAGCGCCTCGACGGCGCCGTGATCCAGGTCGGGAGGCGGCGTTTCAAGCGCCTGCGCAGGCTCTAGAACTGCTACACTGGTGCGTCGCGCTTCACGCGCTGGTGGTGACCCCACCCCTGAAGGGCGCACGGTCTTTGAAAACTCAGCAGTGCACGCGACCGATAACGCCGCTCGCAAGCAAAGCTTGCGTTGCGGCATAGGTCGCCCAGGTTCGACCCCGCCTTTCAGGGCGGGGCCTGAACAAGACCCGTCGAGTCCAGCCTTCCGCAAGTGTGCGCGGAGGCATTCGCCGCAGCGCAAGCTCTGCTTGCGGGCGGCGTTACAGACTTGACAACTCTCTAAACGCCGCCTTGCAAGCTAGCGCTTGCGCTGCGGCGCT
>Ga0307319_10000605_pt1 | contig 10984 bp, 12 predicted proteins | sample ER_DNA_368_FD_194491 | JGI IMG/M metagenome (GOLD analysis project Ga0307319, IMG submission 194491) | Bulk soil microbial communities from the East River watershed near Crested Butte, Colorado, United States - ER_DNA_368 | ecosystem: Environmental > Terrestrial > Soil > Floodplain | place...
AGAGCGAGGCGACGCCGCATGCGATCACGGCCTGCGCTCAGCTGCCGTTCGAGGGGCCGGAGGCGCCGTTCGCGATCGGCGACCTCACTGCCTCGGACGGCCATGACACCGGCCTCGTCTGGCTCGACGAGGTCGAGGGCAAGACGAAGGTCGGAATCATCCTTTTCGACATCGAGCGCGGCCCGGAGTCGGTGACCCTGCGCGGCGGCGGCTGCACCGGCGAGGTGCAGCAGGAGCTCACCCCGATGCGCGACAGCGAATCGGTCTCGACTGTCGATGCACCGCTCGACGAGATCGCCGACGGCAACCACTCGATCGTGCTCGGTCGCACCTGCGCCCGAGCGCTGAGGCCGGGCTAGTCCTCTTCGCGGACGACGTCGAACACCGTGTTCAGGATCCAGTTCACGAGCCAGACGACGATCGTCGCGCCGACGTAGGTCCAGAACCCGCTGATCGAGAAGTCCGGCGCGATCCACTCGGCTAGCGCCAGCATCGCGACGTTGAGCACGAAATAGAAGAGACCGAGGGTGAGCAGGATCAGCGGCAGCGTCAGGAGCGCGAGGATGGGCTTCAGGATCGCGTTGGCGATCCCGAGCACCGCGGCGCCGAGGATCACGGACCACCAGCGTCCAATCTCGACGCCGGAGAACACCCAGTCGATCACGAGCAGGGCGACGATGTTGACGCCCCAGGCGATCAGGATCCTGAGCAAAAGCCGGCCGGCCATCAGGGCGAGTATTTCACTCTGAGAGCTCGCCGAAGGCGATTATGTAGCCGTCCGGGTCGCGAGTCCGGATCTCGAGCCTCGTCCACGGCCGCTCCTCCGGGCCGTGCAGGAGGTCGGCGCCGCGCTCGACGAACTCTTCATGGAGCGCCGTGACGTCGTCCAGATAGAGGTACGCCTCGAACATGTCCGGCGGGGCGGCAACCGCGTTCGGCCGCGGCTCGACACCGTCCCAGTGGGCGAAGTGGAACCAGGCTTCGCCGCGGTTCGCGTAGCCGTAATGCGTCGGGTTCTCCTCGAAGCTCGTCACCTCGAAGCCGAGCTTGTCCCGGTAATACGCCATGGAAGCCTCGACGTCGCGGACGAGCTGGACGGTCGCGGCGCCGCGGATGTCGGGCATCAGGCGACGGCGGCTTCGCCGAGGAGCGCCTTCACCTCGCCGAAGAAGGCCGGCGTCGGCCTGACCCGGTGGCCCGGGCCGAACTCGAGCGTCTTCGGGCCGAGGGAGGTGTCGACGTCGAGGATCACCGGCGTCTCGCCCGGAAACCCGGCCATGATCGCCTTCAGCTCCGCGATCAGCCCGGCCGGCGCCTTCGTGGCGTCGACGCGCAGCCGCACCTCGCGCGCGGCCTGCGCCGCCGCGAACGGCGTGACCTCCATCGCGATCAGCTTCGTGTCCCCCTCCTGCTTGTGGTCGACCCGGCCCTTCACGACGAGGATCGCGTCTGGCTCAAGGAGCTCGCGCGACGCCGCGTAGACGGAGTTGAAAACGACCACCTCGGTGCTCCCCGCCAGGTCGTCGAGCCGGATGAAGACCATCGGGTCGCCCTTCCGCGTCGTCAGCTGCTTGATCGCGCCGACGATCCCGCCGACCGTCACGAACTCCCCGTCCCGCCGAGCCGCCACGTCGATCAGCGCGCAGTCCGTCTTCTTGCGCAGCTGCTCCTTCACCTCCTCGAGCGGGTGCTCGGAGACGTAGAGCCCGAGCGACTCCTTCTCGAGCGCTAGCAGCTCCGCCTTCTCGAACTCTCCGGTGGGGATGATCGGGCGCTCCTTCGGCGTCGCCTCCACCTCGGGGCCGAGGTCGAAGATCGACCCCTGGCCGAGGAGCCGGTCGGCCTGCTCGCGGCCGCCCCAGGCGAGCGCCGTGTCCAGCACGTCGAGCATCCCTCGGCGCGCGCCGCCGGTGGAGTCCAGCGCGCCGCACTTGATCAGCGACTCGAGCGCGCGCTTGTTGAGCAGGGCCGGATCGACCCGCTCAGTGAGATCCCAGAGCGAGTCGAACGGCCCGCTGTGCTTGCGCGCGGCGACGATCGCCGCCGCTGCCCCCTCCCCTACGTTCTTTACTGCGTTGAGCCCGAAACGGATGTTTCCCTCCACGACGGCGAAGTCCGTCTGGGACACGTTCACGTCCGGCGGCTCCACCTCGATCCCCAGCTCGCGGCAGGCGTTCACGTACAGCGGCACCCGGTCCTTGGTGTTCATGACCGACGAGATCAGCGCAGCCATGTACTGGTGCGGATAGTTCGCCTTCAGCCAGGCGGTGCGGTAGGCGATCAGCGCGTAGCAGGCGGCGTGAGACTTGTTGAACGAGTAGTCCTGTGACTGCTCGGTGTCCTTCCACAGCTGGGTCGCGACCTGGTGGGAGACGCCGTTTGCAGCGCAGCCCTCGAGGAACTTGTCCTTGAGGGAAGCCATCAGCGAGTGGATCTTCTTGCCGATCGCCTTGCGGAGATCGTCCGCCTCGGCCGACGAGAAGCCGGCCAGCTGCTTGGCGATCTCCATGTACTGCTCCTGGTAGATGCAGATCCCGTAGGTCGTCTCGGTGATCGGCTTCAGCCGGTCGTCGATGAACGTGACCTGCTCCTGGCCGTGCTTTCGCTTCGCGTAGCCCGGGATGTAGCCCATCGGCCCGGGCCGGTAGAGCGCGACGAGCGCGATCAGGTCCTCGAACTCCGTCGGGCGGACTTGCCGCAGCGCCTCCCGCATGCCCGACGACTCGAACTGGAAGACGCCCATCGCGTCGCCCCGCGCGAGCATCTCGTAGGTCCTGGCGTCGTCGAGCGGGATCTTCTCGTTCGAGAGCCCGCCGACCAGCTGGTACGTCTTCTCGATCACGTCCAGGTTGCGCAGACCCAGGAAGTCCATCTTCAGCAGGCCGAGCGCCTCGACGTCCCACATCCCGAACTGGGTCACGACCTCCTGGTCGGCGCCCTTCTGCTGCAGCGGGACGTATTCGGTCAGCGGCCGGTCGCCGATCACGACGCCGGCGGCGTGAATCGAATCGTTGCGGACGAGACCTTCGAGCGGCTTCGCGAGGTCGACGATCTCGCGCACCTGCGGGTCTGAGTCGTAGGCCTGCTTCAGCTCCGCGCCGGGCTTGAGGCAGTCGGCGAGGTAGACCTTCGGGCCCTCGGGGATCATCTTCGCGATCCGGTCGACCTGGCCGTACGGGATCTCCAGCACGCGGCCGGAATCGCGGACGGCGGCGCGGGCGAGCATCGTCCCGAAGGTGATGATCTGCGCGACGCGGTCGCGCCCGTACTTCTCCTTGACGTAGTTGATGACGCGGTCGCGGCCGGCGACGGCGAAGTCGATGTCCATGTCGGGCATGGACTTGCGGCCCGGGTTGAGGAAGCGCTCGAAGAGCAGGTCGTGGGCGATCGGGTCGACGTCGGTGATCTCGAGCGAGTAGGCGGCGAGCGAGCCGGCGGCAGAGCCGCGGCCGGGCCCGACCTGGATCCCGTGCTGGCGGGCGAAGCGGACGAAGTCCCAGACGATCAGGAAGTAGTCCGCAAAGCCCATCTCCTTGATCGTCTTGAGCTCGAAGCGGAGCCGATCGTTGAGCTCCGGAGTCACCCGGTCGTAGCGCTTTTGCAGGCCTTTCTCGCAGAGCTCGGCCAGGTAGTCGAAGGCGTCGCGGTCGTCAGGCGTCGGGAAAGTGGGGAGCCGGATCTGGCCGAGCTCGATCTCGACGTTCAGGCGCTCGGCGATCTCGAGCGTGCGGCGGAGGGCGTCCGGGTAGTCCGGGAAGTCGGCAGCCATCTCGGCCGGGCTCTTGAAGAAGAACTGGTCGGTCTCGAAGCGCCAGCGGTTCGGGTTCTTCAGCGAGTCGCCGGACTGGATGCAGAGGAGCGCCTCGTGCGCCTTCGCGTCCTCGTGGCGGAGGTAGTGGACGTCGCCGGTGGCGACGAGCGGCAGGCCGGTCTCGCCGGCGAGCGCGGCCAGCTGCGGGTTGATCTGCGCCTGCTGCGGGAGCCCCGCGTTCTGGATCTCGACGTAGACGTTGTCGCGGCCGAACACCTGCGTGAGGCGGTCGAGGTCGGAGGCGGCGTCCTTCGGCCGGTTCTCCTCGAGCGCCTTCGAGACACGGCCGGACAGACAGCCGGAAAGCGCGACGAGCCCCTTCGCGTGCCCCGCGAGGTCGGTCCAGTCGACGCGCGGCTTGTAGTAGTAGCCGTGCAGGTAGCCGGCCGAGGCAAGCCGGATCAGGTTCCCGTAGCCCTCGTTGGTCTCGGCCAGAAGGGTCAGGTGCGCGTAGCCCTTCTCCTGCCGCGAGGCGTCGTCGCAGACGTAGACCTCGCAGCCGATCAGCGGCTTGACGCCCTGCTTCCGCGCCTGCTGGTGGAGCTGGACGGCGCCGGCGAGGGAGCCGTGGTCGGTGAGCGCGACAGCGGGCATCTCGAGCGCGGCCGCGCGGGCGGCGAGGTCGGGAATCCGGCACGCCCCGTCGAGGATCGAGAACTCGGAGTGGACGTGCAGGTGGACGAAGTCGGCGGCCACGGCGGAGCAATTGTATGAGGGCCCTCGGAGGTCTCAGACCTGCCGATCACGTGGGTTCAGAAGCGCGTCACGGACCTCCCTCCCAGCGAGTGAAGCCCATCACCGGCAACGGGTCCTCGAGTCGACGCAGTGCCGCCTCGGCCTCGTGCTTCTGCTCGGCGCCGAGCCGCACGATCACCTCGGGGACAATGCGCGCCCGCCAGCCTCGAGTGCCGATGTCCTCGAGCGCCGCGACTGCATCGGCATCGCCTGCCTCCCGCGCCCGTTCGAGCGCCTCACGGAGAGGAGCCTCGAGACCCTCTCCCCACAGATCGCGCGATAGCCGGTGGGCCCAGCCGCGCGCCTCCCTGCCGCCGTCGTCCTTGTCCAGGGTCATGGAGACGAAGCTCAGGCAGGCACGACAGATCGGCGTTCTGTCGAGGCTGATGTCGAGGCGTTCTGCAAGGTCGCTCATGTCGCGACCCATGAAGCCAGACAGAACCGCGCGTGTCTGCGCCACCTCTGTGCCGAAACCGCGCCGATGTCCGTGGACTAGGCCCAAGGCAGGTGCTTCCAACCGGCCGGCCGCGCCGGTTGCCAGTGCGGGTAGGCGGCATACGCCTCAACCGGCGAGTGTGTCTCCGACTCGGCGCCGGCGCCACGGCGTCGGGCCAGCTCGGAACGCGGATACACCGTGTCCTTCTCTCGGGTTCGCGCGCCGACCATGAAGATGATGCAGGGGCCCGGTCCTGCCCCCACAAACGCGTGCTCGGTGTTGGGCGGGCAATGCAGGAAGTCCCAAGCTTTCAGCGTTCGCTCCTCGCCCTCGACGAGGAGCGTGCACTCGCCGGCGAGGACGAGAAACGCCTCTTCGTTCGTCTCGGCGTGGTAGAGGCCGCTCGGCTGTCCGGGCTGGATCACCTGGACTGTGAGGCCGAGATCCGCGAACCGATGGGCAGGCAGATCGGGTCGGATGCGAAGTGCGGGCATGCCACCCTCGAAGCCGCATCTCGCACCGAAGACGTCATTCGTGAGCCACGCTGCGTCCCGGACGTTGACCACGAACCAGCCGTCGCTCACAGGCGCGAGCCCGGAGCCCACGTCTTCGAGCCGTGCTTCTTTGACCACCGGATGGCCCATAGCGTCAGGTCAGGATCGACGCCAGGTTGGCGATCGTCTCGTCGAGCACGCGCTCGATGCCGCGGCGGACGAGCATGCGGTCGTACAGTCCGCGCAGCCCGCTTCTCGGCTCGTACTCGACGACGAGGCGGAAGCGAAAGCCGCCGTCGGCGGTGGCGAAGTGCCGCTCGTGGCGCGCATCCGGAAGCCCTCGCTGACGGCTCTCGTACTCGACGAGGCGGTTCGGCTCGAACCGCCGGAGGGTCATGTGCAGCTCGACCTCGCGGCCGAGCAGCCGCGTCACGACGCGCGCCTGGTCTCCAGGCTCGCTCCAGCGCGACCCCTGCTCCACCCGGACGAGCCCGGGCCAGTAGCGCGGCCAGTTCGCCGGGTCGGTGATGAAAGCGAACCCCTCCTCGACTGTGACGCCGAACGTCTGCTCGCGCTCGACGCGCATCAGCGGCCCGGCGGGAGTCCGAGGAACTCGGCGGCGTCGTGGACGGCGCGGTCGTCGAGCGTCAGCACACGGACATCCTGAACCCGCAGCCTGCGGACCGCGCGGTCGAAGATCGTGTAGTTCGCCCAGAGCGATTCGTGGATCGACCACCAGCGGATCCCGGCTGCGCGGGTTCCCTCGTAGACGGCGAGCGCCTGCGGCTGGGTGATCGCTCGGTCACGGGTGGCGACGAGGCTCGGCCGCAGCCGGCGGCGCCGGAGTTCGGCCGGATCGTCCAGGTCGGCCACCCCCGCCGAATCCGGCAGCTCGATCGCCGCGATCGCGAGCCGGTGGCCCCGGCGGACGAGGAGCGAGTCGATCAGCCGCTGCGTCCGGAACCGCGCGAGCTGCTCGACCACCCCGGAGACTTCCCGGTCGCTCAGATAGACGCAGCCGTAGACGTCGGGGTTGTCGTGGCGGCCGTCGCCCTGGAACTCGCGCGGGAACCAGAGCGGCGAGTCGGCCTGCTCGGGCAGGGCGCGCTCGTTCCAGGCGAAGCAGCGGTAGAGGATCAAGCGAACGAGTCCGCGCGCTCGGCGCGGATCGCCCGCATCAGCTCCTCGGCCCGCCCGGCGCGGACGAGGTCGATCGGCCGCCGGTCGCTGAGCAGCGGATTGACGCCCCAGAGCCACGCGCGAGCCGCCTCGGGCTCGTAGACGCGCAGCAGGTTCGACCAGACGAGCTCGAGCAGGTCGACCTTCTCGGCGTTCAGCGGATCGATCCCGGCGCCCTTCAGCCAGCGCGTCACCCGCGACCGGCTGACCCCGAGGATCTCGGCGAGAGCTGACTGCGAGCGGAAGTCGACGCTGAGTGCCTCCACCTTGGCTGCTGTTGCGACGGGCATGCACCAAGTATAGCGCAACACTTTCTGTTGCGCCTGTCTGCAAAATAGTTGCGTGTTCGGCCGATCCGGACTACTTACGAGGAATGGAGTCGCCCCAGCTACGAAGTCGACGTTGCGAATGCGGTGCCGCCGACTGCACCGCGGTCATCCAGATGTCGTGGGAGGAGCAGGATGCGGTCGACCACACCGGCCACTGGGCCGTCCATCCGGACCACGAGCCGCGCGGCGCCCGCAGCTGGCGCGTGATCCGTTCCACCGATCGCTTCGTCGTCGTAGAAATCGACGAACAGGATCACCTGTAGCCGCCCCGCGGCCCGGCCGCTTGTAGCGTCGGGCGGCGCGTGCTTAAGTCGCGCCGGTGGCAGACCAAGCCGCGGAGACGCCGCACCCCGGCGAGGACCTGCTTCGCGTCGCGGAGGTCGTCCACGCCGGGGAGGTCTCGGTGACCTTCAAGCCGGGACCGACCGTGCTCGCCAAGGTCGGCGACAAGCTCCTCGACATTGCCGAAGCGAGTCAGCTGCCCATCGAGTCCGGCTGCAGGATGGGAATGTGTGGCTCCGACCCTGTGCGCGTCCTCGAAGGAGAGGACAACCTCTCCGCCGTCCGGTCGGCCGAACGGCGGACGCTCGAGCGGCTCGGGCTCGCCGACGGGTGCCGGATGGCATGCGTCTCCCGCGTCCAGGGTCCCGTGGTCGTCGACCCACGATCCCCGCTGCAGGAGCCGACCGAGGCGGACGCCGACGAGACGCCGACGCCCATTGCCGCGGCGGACCCGGCGGTCGAGGCGGCCGTCCGGCGGGTCGTCGTCGTCGGCGCCGGTGTCGCCGGCGTGACCTCCGCCGAGGAGCTCCGGCGCGCATTGCCCGGGGCCGAGCTGATCCTCGTCGGCGACGAGCCGTACGACTTCTACAACCGAATGGCGATCACCCGGCTCGTGTCCGAGTCGGCGTCGATCGACAGCCTCTACCTCAACAGGCGCGACTGGGCGGAGTCCCGTCGCGTCGACTTCCGGCGCGGAGTGCCCGCCACGGCGATCGACCGGGAGAACCGTCAGGTCGCGATCGCCGACGGCGAACGACTCCCGTACGACCGGGTCGTGATCGCCACCGGCGCCCGCCCGTTCGTCCCGCCGATCGAAGGGTTCGGCGCAGATGGGAGCTTCGTGCTGCGGACGATCGACGACGCGGTTCAGCTCCAGCAATACATCCGCCGCATGCGTTGCCGAACGGCCGTGATCGTCGGCGGCGGCCTTCTTGGGCTGGAGCTGGCATACAACGTCCTGCAGCTCGACGTTCGGGTGCTCGTGCTCGACCGCGGCCGCTGGCCGCTCCGGCGGCAGCTCGACGAGCAGTCAGGTGCGCTCTTGTGGGAGATGCTCCAGGACCTCGGGATCGAGCTGATTGCTCAGAGCGAGGCCCAGCGCGTTCACGCGGATGAGCGCGTCACGGGGGTCGAACTGCTCGACGGCACGATGCTCGAGGCCGAGCTCTGCATCGTCACTACGGGCATCGTCCCGAACGTCGAGCTGGCCGAAGCGGCCGGCCTCGACGTCGAGGTGGGGATCACGGTGGACGACGGGATGCGAACCTCGGACCCGGATATCTTCGCCGTCGGCGATGTCGCCCAGCGCAACGGTCGCCCGCACGGTCTCTGGCCGGCGTCGGTGGAGCAGGCTCAGGTCGCGGCGGCGAACATGGCGGGCGGCGAAGTCGCCTTCGTGCACGCGACGCCTCCCGCAAGGCTCAAGGTGCCCGGCATCGATTTGCTCTCGATCGGCGCAGTGGACGCGACCGGCGAGTCACGAACGGTTGTCGTCAGCGCGTACGGCACGCGCAAGTACCGGAAGCTGATCCTCGACCACGGCCGGCTGACCGGAGCGATCATCCTCGGGAGCCCCGAGCTCTTCGACGACGTGACGACGGCGGTCGAGACCGGGCTCGAGGTGGGAACCGAGCTCGACGCGCTCGAGCACGGGAAGTGGGAAGCCTTGTCGCGAGCGGTGGAGGGTGAGACACTCGCTAGCTAGGTCATCCGTCGAGGAGGGAGGTCTGCCGTGGCAATCGAGGTAGAGACCTTGGAGGAGAGCTTCGACCTCGTCGCCCCCCAAGGCGATGAGCTTATTCGGACGTTCTACGACCGCCTGTTCGAGACGGCTCCCGCGGTAAAGCCTCTCTTCGAGAAGGTCGACATGGACCGGCAGCGCCAGGCCCTCCTGAACATGCTGCTCGTCCTCCGCGAGTCGCTGCACGATCTCGACGACATCGTTCCGGACTTGGAAGACCTGGGTGAGCGGCACGTCGAGTACGGCGCAGAATCCGCGCACTATCCCGTGGTCGGCGAGGTCCTGATCGGCGCGATGGCCGAGGTCGCCGGCGACCGGTGGAAGCCCGAGTACACGGCGGCGTGGCAAGAGGCGTACGGCGTCGTCCAGAACGTGATGATCTCGGGCGCCACGAAGGCTCATTGAGCCAAGCGAGCCTCGAGGACTCCCACCGCGGGTTCCTCGGGGACCTCCACGAGGCCGACGTCGCCGTCGTGCTCGGGTACACCCAGGCGCGGCTGTACGCGCCCGGCGAGTTCGCCGTCCGCCAGGGCGAGAAGGACCGTAGCTTCTTCATCATCTCGCGAGGCTCGTTCGAGGTCGTCGTTCCCACTGACCAGGGGTCACGACAGGCCCGGGTCCTGGAGGCAGGCGACCTCTTCGGCGAGGTTGCGTTCTTCGACGGGCGTCCGCGCTCGGCAGACGTGATCGCGCTGGAGGAGGCCGAGGCGCTCGTGCTCACCGAGGGCGCCTTTCAGCGGCTGCGGCTGACGCACCCGCGGCTCGCCCTCAGATTCGTCCTCGACCTCGGCCGGATCCTCGGCGAGCGGTTCCGGGCCTCCGACGCCGTCGTCGGCGCGGGCGAGCGTTAGCGAGGGCAGCCGAGTCGGCTCAATGGCTCTCCCTTGGGAGCTGCCGGTCATGCAGGCGCCAGTGGGTCCGGCGACGACTCCCGAGCTCGTGGCGGCGGTCTCGCGTGTCGGCGGTCTAGGGACCCTCGCCGCCTCGTGGACGAAGTCGGCGGAGCTCCGGAGGCAGCTAAGGGAGATTCGTGGCGCAGCCGGAGGACGCTTCTGCGTCAACCTCGTATTGGCTTTCGACCAGCGCGAACGGCTCGAGGTGGTTCTCGACGAAGGCGTGGAGTTCGTCTCCTTCTCCTGGGGCATCGACGCAAAGGCGATCCGGCGGGCCCAAGAGGCAGGCGTGACCGTTCTCGTGCAGGTGGGTGACGTCGACGACGCGGTCGCGGCCGCCGACGCGGGCGCGGACATCATCATTGCGCAGGGAGTCGAGGCAGGCGGGCACGTCCAGGGGGTCAAGCCGCTCGAGGCGCTGCTCGTCGAGCTCCGACCGGTGGTGGAGCTTCCCATCATTGCCGCCGGTGGCATCGCTGACAGCGCCTCGGCGCGGGCGGCAGTCGAGGCCGGCGCCGACGGTGTCGCCTGCGGCACCGCGTTCCTCGCCGCGGTAGAGGCAGATGTGCATCCCGCGTACGTCGACCGGCTGTTGAGTTCAGACGCCTCGGACACCGTCCTCACGACAGTCTTCGACGTCGGCTGGCCGGCCGCCCCGCATCGCGTGATCCGAAACGACACGTACGTCAGGTGGGACGCAGCCGGCAGACCGGCGCCGGGAGCGCGTCCGGGCGAGAACGAGGCAATCGGCAGCCGCGACGGCGCTGCCATCGTCCGCTACAGCGACCTGCAACCCACGAGGCGGACCGCCGGCGACATCGAAGCGATGGCCCTCTACGCGGGGCTATCGGTGCGCTACGTGCGCGAACGTTCAGCGGCCGCTGAGATCGTGCAGTCGATCGCGCGCGATCTCCGATAGGCGCGGGGCCGCACGAGCGGCTTGAACAAAATTCGGTGCGGCTCGAGCGCCTTTTCACCGCTCGTCTCGCGCACCCAGCGCTCGAATCCTCGAAGCTCGCCTCGAACCACGTGGCCTGCGAATCGCTCTCGCAGGCGAGGCGCTGCGTCGCAACGCGATCGAGGA
>Ga0307319_10000608_pt1 | contig 10949 bp, 10 predicted proteins | sample ER_DNA_368_FD_194491 | JGI IMG/M metagenome (GOLD analysis project Ga0307319, IMG submission 194491) | Bulk soil microbial communities from the East River watershed near Crested Butte, Colorado, United States - ER_DNA_368 | ecosystem: Environmental > Terrestrial > Soil > Floodplain | place...
GATCATCTTCGGCGTCGTGCCTGAGGCGATCAGCGAGTGGAAGCCGGACAGGGCGCCACAGGCGATGATGATGAAGACGAAGGGGAAGAGCGGGCCCGCGAAGACCGGCCCTTCGCCGTTCGAGGCGAAGTCCGTGACCGCCTTGTTCTGCATCGACGGGTGCGCGATCAGGATGCCGACAGCGAGGAGGGCGATCGTGCCGATCTTCATGAAGGTCGAGAGGTAGTCTCGCGGCGCGAGCAGCATCCACACCGGCAGCACGGACGCAATGAAGCCGTAGACGGCGATGCAGATCACGAGCGTCTCGGGCGAGAGCGTGAAGGCGTCCGCGACGCCGGGCAGCCGCTCCTGGACGATCCCGCCGCCGATGATCGCCAGCAAGAGCAGCCCGACACCGATGGCGGTCGTCTCGATCACGCGCCCCGGGCGCAGGACGCGCAGGTAGAAGCCCATGAAGAACGCGATCGGGATCGTCATCGCGATCGAGAACGTGCCCCAGGGGGAGGCGGCGAGCGCGTTCACGACGACGAGCGCGAGAACCGCAAGGAGGATGATCATGATCGCGAAGACGGCGACCAGCGCGGCGATGCCGCCAACGGGGCCGATCTCCTCCCGCGCCATCTGGCCGAGGCTCTTTCCGTCCCGGCGCATGGAGAAGAAGAGCGTCACCATGTCCTGGACGGCGCCGGCGAAGATAGCGCCGACGATGATCCAGATCGTCCCGGGCAGGAAGCCCATCTGCGCCGCGAGGATGGGTCCGACGAGCGGGCCGGCGCCGGCGATCGCCGCGAAGTGGTGGCCGAAGAGGACGCGGCGATCCGTGACGTGGTAGTCGATCGCGTTGTCGAGGCGTTCGGCCGGTGTTGCGCGCGTGTCATCCGTGCGAAGGACGCGCCGGACGATGAAGCGGGCATAGAAGCGGTATGCGATCGCGTAGGAACAGAGGGCGGCGAAAATGAGCCAGATCGCGTTGATCCGCTCGCCGCGAGCGAGCGCGACAAACCCCCAGGCGACCGCGCCGACGATCGCGACCGCACTCCAGATGAGCACCTGCCGAAGGTTCACGCGCGCCACTTCACACCCCCTGAGACGGGTCGGCATGCGGCCGACGAAGGATGGAACGCAACGCGAAGCGTGAGGCCTCTCCCGGGCGAAGCTCCAGCCGCGCGTTCTCGGTGAGCCGGACTTCCACGTCCCTCACGCGCACGCGTATACCCACCCTGGTGGCAAGTCACGCCAAGCCACGGGCGTAGCGGTTCAGGCCCGCGTTAGAGCTGCAGGCGAGCGCTCTTAGAGGTTGCCGCGGAAGAGAAAGAGCAAAAGGAGGAGGAGAAGCAGCAGGAAGAGGAACTTGCTGATGAAGATGCCGCCACCCAGCGCGAGCACCAGGATGATGATGAGGAGTAAGAGGAGCATTCAACCTCCCAACGGTCGCTGACGGGGGCCAACCTACACTTCCTCGAAGATGACGCACCTAAACCCTGGATGCCATTTCGCCCAGGACTGGCGGACCCGGCGACGGAGAAGGGAAGGCCACAGGAAATGGAAGAGCAAACTCTTCAATCGAGAGCCAGGGCGATCGTCGTCGACGCCTTCAGCGTCACGAAATATGACGGGCCGTTTGAGTCGCTGGTGGCGCCGACCAAGAGCTTTGGGATCCGCGGAACGAGTACGGCTGAAGTCTTTGCGCTGCGCTTGGCGGTCGGCGCCGCCAAGGCCGTAGACGAACTCGCCGCTGAGTTGGACCGCAGAGCCTCATAGGAGCACTCTCCCGAGCTTTACCGGCGGGACCTACTGTCCTAGAATCGCCGTACTTCCTGCAGAGGGAGGCAGCATGGGAGTCATAGGTTGGGTCCTGCTCGGCCTCATGGGTGTTGCGATTTTTGCGCTCTTGTCGATCGTGTACCAGCTCGTCCGGCAGCAGGGACGCATGCTTCTCCGTCTCGAAGAGCTCGAGATCCATTCCGCCGCGGCGGAGCCGAGCCCTGCGAACGGTCGCCCGGCTGGTTTTCCGGTCGCCACGCCTGTGCCCCCGTTCCGGCTCCCCGACCTGAGCGGCACGGAGGTCGGACTCGAGGACCACCGCGGGAAGCGGGTCCTCCTGGTCCACTGGGATCCGCAGTGCAGCTTTTGCCGTCGGATCGTCCCTGAGCTCGCCAGGCTCCAGGGCGGTCTCAGAGAGCGGAAGACTGAGCTCCTCCTCGTCAGCTATCGCGACACCGAGAGCAACAGGGCGCTTGCGGAGGAGCACGGGTTGCGCTGCCCGATCCTCCTTCAGCCCGAACGCGAGCCGGTCGAGGCGTTCGCCAGGCTCGGAACCCCGGCCGCCTATCTGCTCGACGAGAAGGGACGCGTCGCGAAGCCGCTCGCCCTCGGCGCTGATCAGGTTCCCTTGCTTGCACGCGAGGCCGCCGGGGGCAGGCCGCGCCTGGGCAGCGAGCGCCCACTCGCGGAAAGTCGTATCGAGCGCGCCGGGATCCCGGTCGGCAGCCGCGCGCCCTCGTTCGACCTTCCTGACCTCCACGGGCGCAAGGTCTCGCTCGACGACTACCGCGGGCGAGCGGTCCTCGTGGTCTTCAGCGACCCCGATTGCGGCCCATGCGATGCGGTTGCGCCCGATCTCGCACGTTTCCACCGCGAGCATCGCGACAACGGCCTCGACGTCCTCATGGTCAGCCGCGGCGAGCGCGAGGAGAACCGCCGCAAGGCGGCCGAGCACGGGATCGAGTTCCCGGTCGTCGTCCAGCGCGGCTGGAGGCTCTCGAAGAAGTACGGCATCTTCGGCACCCCGATCGCCTTCCTGGTCGACGAGCACGGCATGATCGCCCGCGACGTCGCGAGGGGCGGCCCCGAGATCCTGCGGCTGGCCCACGAGGGCCTGGCCGCGCGAGAGGAGGCGCCTATGGCCTAACTCGACGGACCCCCATCCGCGATCACCGCGTATGGGGTGAGGGGAGGAAGGAGGAAACATGAGCGGCGATCGCTTCGACGAGTTCTCGAGGGCGCTCGCGAGAACGACCACCCGCCGCCAGGCGCTCAAGGTGGTCGGCGCTACGGCGGTGGCGGGCGGGCTCTCGCTCGTTGGAGCCCGCGGAGCCGAGGCGGGGCGGTGCAAGCAGAACAAGAGCCCGTGTCGGTCTGACTACGAGTGCTGCTCGTTCTACTGTCCGCCCGGCACGGGAAGGTGTGCGTGCCCGCCGGGCGCTCAGATCTGCCCCAAGCGGCCGGGACGGCCGACCGAGCGGTGCGTGTTCTGCGGGTCAGGCCAGCGGATGAATCCCGACACGTGCGAGTGCGAGTGTGTCGAAGGCACGAGCCCGTGCGGGCAGTACGAATGCTGCACGGCGGAGCAGGACTGCTGCAGCTCCGAGTACTACGGGTACGAGATCTTCTTCTGTTGCCCGCCAGGGACGACTTGTACCGACGGGGAGTGCGTGCAAGCCGCCTGACGAATCCACAAAGTGAAACGGACCAGGGCCGCCCGCGGGCGGCCCTGGTCATTCATAGCCGAGCTCCTCGAGCCGCCTGATCATCTCCTGCTCCTCTTTCTTCGAATAGACGGATGCCTCGGCTGGACGCCGTGTCGCGGGGACGTTGCGCCGCTCTCGGACGCCGTCGCCTGCGAGGATGGCTTCGATCGGCGCCGCCTCGAGCTCGGCCGAGAGGCCGAGCAGGGCGAGGAGCGTCGCCGGTAAGGATGTGATCTCGGTCCCGTCCGGGACGACCGCTGGGCGGACGCCGGGTCCGGCGGCCGCGAGAATGCCGTTGAGCGCATGCTGCCCCGAGTAGCTCGTCGCGCCGCGGACGACAAGACGCTCATTTCGCTGGAACGCTTCGTGCCAGAGCTGGCGCGAGGAGTCGGCGTAGACGCGCTCGTCGCGGGGGAGCAGGAAAAGCTCGGGCGCGCGGTCGAGGAAGGGCCCGCGATAGAGCTCGTGCTTCGTCTTCACCTCAAAGACTGGCTCCTGCGTTTCAGGGTGCGTGATATCCGCCAATGCAGCCTTGAGCTCGGCGAGGAGCCCGTTGTCGCCTCCGCCGGCTCCGTCCGCGAGGTAGATCTGGCCGCCATAACCGACGGAATACGCTCGCGTGGCGTCGAAGTCGATCTCAGCCCGGGGCGGCTCATCTCGGTCGGGCCGCTTCGCCGCGGGAGTAGGCGAGCCTGGCTGGTAGCGGAGATAGCCCGCTTCCTCGAGCCACCGGTTCGTCCGAAAGAGCCAGTGGGTTGGCTTCATGCCGTGGTCGGACAGGACGACGACGGTCGGCTCCTCGCCGTAGAGCCAGGTCGCCTGCTCGATCAGTTCGCTGCAGGCCCGGTCGACCGCTTCGTACACGCGGATGAGCTCCTCACCCGGCTCGTCATGCGCCGGATGAGTCGGATCGAGACGGTGCCAGGTGAGATGGCCGGCAATGTCGGAGCTCATGAAATCGACACAGAGGAGGCCGAGGTCCGGCTCGAGCTCCATCGCCAGCAGGCAGACGTCTGCGATCTCGTCGACGTGATCGACGAGCTTTTGGGTGAAGGCATCCAAGTCGTTCCACCAGCCGGTCGGGCTCTGGGCGGTAACGAGATCCGGATGGGCGGCGAAAATGCGGTCGCGCGCGGTGGCCGGAAGGATCTCCGGCCGCTGCGGCCCACCCCAACCCGTGACCAGTAAGCCCGCGATCGGGTCCGGCGGGTACGTGAACGGGACCGTCACGAAGGCCGAGCGGATGCCCGCAGCCCCGAGAATGCGCCAGATCGGGACCCCCGCCCGATTCGCGGCGCTCTCGAGCCGCATGACCGCCCGCTGCGGGTTCGCTGAGAAGCCGAAGATGCCGTGGCCCCCCGGGTTGAGCCCGGTCAGGAACGACGACCAGGCAACCGGCGTGAGCGGGGGAATCGTCGAGCGGAGCGGGCCAAACGCACCATCGCGTGAGAGACGCGAGAGCGTCGGCAGCTTCCCCTGCGCCAGAAGGTCCTGCACGAGGTCGTAGTCGGCCCCGTCGAGCCCAAAGCAGAGGACTCTCATGGGCTCATGCTAGAGAGGCCGGCACAATCCGCCGCGCCTACCGCGTCGTAGGTGGGAACGAACCGGTTCACCGTCGAGAGGAAGGGAGGCAGGCATGCGATCACGCCTGTTTGCGCTCGTCGCGATCGTCGCGGGACTCACGGCCCTGGCGGTCGGCGCCCCAGCGGTTGCGGGATCGAATGGATCCGACCAAGCCACGGCTTGCGTGTTCACGACACAGCTGCGCGCCGCGAACGAGGTGCCGACGTCCGACTCGAACGCCTTCGGCTATTCGCAGATCAAGGTCCGGAACGGCGGGACGATCGAGTACAAGACGCTTATCGTCAACCCGGAGAACGAGGCGTTCTTTGCGGGGCACATCCACCTTGCACCGGCAGGCTCGCCCGGGCCGATCGTGCAGTCGCTGTTGTTCCCAGCTCCGAACAGCGACCGGGTGATCATGGACAGCGGCGCGGTCTCGAACCCCGCGCTTGGCGAAGCGATTTGCGCGAACCCGTCGGCCTACTACGTCAATTACCACACGACTGAGCATCCGACCGGGGCCGTGCGCGGGCAGCTCGGATAGCGACCACAGCGAGGCGCGGGAGCTCAGGCTCCCGCGCCGCCAGGATTCACGCGTTCTACGACTTCACGGAGGCGACGTAGCCGCGCACGTCCGCCGCCGGCTCCGAGTACGCCTCGCCGAGGGTGGTCTCCATGCGGGTCATGAACTCCTCCGCCCAATCCGGAAGGTCGTAGTCGATTGCGCGCAGGAATTCGAGTGTCGCGGCCAGGCGGATGTCGGCGATCGACGGTTTGTCGCCGCCGATGAACTGCTTGTCGCCCAGGAAAAACTTGCGGTAGACCTCGAGCGGCTCGGCGATTGCGGCCTCGGCGTCCTTCTGCGCCTTCGCCTTCATCTCGTCATCGGCCTCGGACGTTCCCACCTCTCCCGCGTACTGCGGGAAGCCGAGCGCCGGGTAGGTGGCGCGCGCGAGAAGCGGGTACAGCGTGCCGATCAAATAGAACATGGCGCTGTCCACCATCGCCCGCTCGCCCGGGTCGGTCGGATAGAACTCGTCGAGGCCGTGCCTGTTGCAGAGGTACTGCATGATCGCGCAGCTCTCCCAGAGCGCGCTGTTCGGTAGGCCCTCCTCCTCCAGGAGGGGAGTGAGGTCGGCCGGGTCCTTGGCCAGGAACTCCGGCGTACCCTTCTTCCCCCACACGTCCAGCTCTTCGAACTCGAGCCCGGCCGCCCGGACGAAGATGCGAGCGGTCAGGTTGTTGACGCTCGGCTTCAGGATGCTCAGCGTGTTTGCAGGCATGTGATCCTCCCGGTCTGTCGGTTGCAGGCGCGCTTCAGTAGGGATCCTTCGGCGATCGGTCCTCCGAGAGCGACGCCCGCGATCGCGTGACGAGCGCCTCGATGGCATCCGCAAGGTGGTCCTGGGCGATGTTGTAATCGCCGCGTTCCACCCGGATCTTGTGCGCCTCGAGCAGCACATCCGCATGCGTGTAGCCGAACGGCGGCTCGAAGCGATACGAGGCGAGCTCGATCAGGAGGCCGAGCGGATCCTCGAAGTAGATCGAGTCCATGAAGCCGCGGTCCTTGACACCGCTGTGCCGGATCGGCCGCTCGTCGAGGCGCTCCACCGCCTGGTGGAACGTCGCCTGCGAGACCGAGAACGCGATGTGGTGCACGCAGCCGATGTCTGTGGCAGTGCGAGTCGGATTGGGCTCGCGATCCTCGTTGGTGAAGATGGTGATGAGCCGCCCGTCACCCGGATCAAAGTAGAGATGGCTCTCAGCCTCGTTGTCGAGGTTGGGCTGCTCGAAGACGAACGGCATGCCGAGCACGCCTTCCCAGAAGTCGATCGACGTCTGCCGGTTGGCTCCGGTGAGCGTGATGTGGTGGACACCCTGGCTCTGAAGTTTTCGCATTGGCCTCGACCTGGACTAGGAGGGTTTGACGAAACGCAGCAGTGCCGCCGAGCCGCGCTGCTCGCCCCGATGCTACGTCCTCAGTCGCTTCGATAGCGCTGCTATCGGCGCTCCCTGCGTCCTCGCCTCGGAACGACCAGCGCACCCCGGCGACGAGCGACGTTCCACCAATCCCTCCTAGTGCTCCACGAGTTTCGACTTGTATTCGCTGCGCTGCAAGCTCCCCCAGGGCACGAGATCAACGCGCGTCTGGGTGAGGAGTACGCTGCGTAGTCTCTCGCGGATCGCTTCCGCAAGCGCGGCGTCGGCATTTGCGCCCCGCGCCAGCTCGACGCTCACAGGAAGTGGCGGCTCCTGCTTCACGCCCGCCGCCTGCGGCTTGACGAGGATGTGGCCACTGACCTCAGGAGCGAACGCGCTCACGACCTCACGGACGGCCGAGGGAAAGACGTTGACCCCGCGGACGATGAGCATGTCGTCCGTTCGCCCGACGCACCGAACGCGCGGGCTCGTACGGCCACACCTGCAGGGACTCATTCGGACCTCGACGTGATCGCGTGTGCGGAAGCGCAGGAGCGGTGCCGCGCGATGCTGGAGGTGGGTCAACACGAGCTCGCCCGTGGCTCCGTCGCCCAGCTCGATGGCGACTCCTGTTTCGGGTTCGATCAGCTCGGCGTGGACGAACCCGCGAGCGCCCAGATGCATGCCGTCTTGCTCTTCGCACTCCCCCCAGAGCGAAGCGCCGATGTCGCCGATGCCCATCACCTCGGTGACCCTCGCGCCCCAACCCTCTTCGAGCTTCGCACGGAAGGCCGGCTCGCCGCCGCCGGGCTCACCTGCCACAAGCACGCGCTCGACGCTCGAACTCCGGAGATCGACATCCCGCTCCGCCGCCCATTCGAGGAGATGGGCGGCATAGGAGGGCGTGAGCACCGCGGCTTCCGGCCGGAGCAGCTCGACCGCCGCAATCAGACGCTCGGTATTCCCCGTGCCGACCGGAATGTGGCACAGACCGATACGGTCGAAGGCAGCCAGCGCCGCACCGGCCACGAACGGCCCGGCGTTGTAGGTGGAGACGAGGCGCTGGCCGGCGGTGACGCCCGAGGCCGAGTAGCTGCGCGCCGAGCCGGTCACCCAGTTCTCGAGATCTGCCGCCGTCAGAGGGATGTAGGTCGGCGCCCCGGTGGTGCCGCTGGTCGAGTAGATCCGAACGATCTCAGACGGCGCCGCGCAGAGGTGCGCGCCGATCGGGTTGTCGGCGGGGCGCGTCGCCGTGAGCTCGCGCTTCTCCGTGAGGGGCAGCCGCGCGATGTCTTCGAACCCGCCCGCCGCCGGGGCCGAGGCGAATCCCGCCTCTTTCAGCTTCTCGCGATAGAAGGCCGAGCGGTCGAAGAGGTAGGCGAGCTGCGTGCGATATGACGCATCATCGATGGCGAGCTGCTCGGCCCACGGGCGAGCTTCGACCTCGGGTGCGAGCATCAGCCTCGCTCGTCTTCCGGCTGTCGCTCGTAGTCGATCGCCTCCTCCGCCTTCCCCGCCATCAGAAAGCCGACAGGGTTTTGTTGCTCTTCGGCCAGATGGGCGAGCAGCCCGGCCGTCCGAGCGAGCAGCGGAATCGCCTTCACGGTGGCGACCGAGAAGCCGAGGTCGAGCATCACCGCCGCGGTGGGCATGGCGACGTTCATCGTGAGCGGCTTGCCCCATGCCCCGGCCACCGCCTCACGAAGGTGGCGCGCGAGCAGAACGTGAGGGCCGCTCACCCCATGGGCGTCCGCGAGCTCGAGAATCCGCTCGGCGCGCGGGTCGAGCGGCCGGTGAATCGGATGGCCGAATCCCGGCACCTTGCCGCCGGAAGCGTGGATCGCCCGCGCCATCTCCTCGGCGACCGCGGCGGGCGCGCCACCGGCGAGCACCTTCTCCTGCGCCTCCTCGAGCAACCGTGCGCACGGCTCGGACGTGCCCAGGACCACCGGGCCGCTGCCGAGTATCCCCGCCGCGACCGCGCCCTGTAGGGATCCCGGGTCGGCGGCAAACGTCATGCGCGCCGCGACGTTACTCGGCATCATGCCGTGCTCCGCGATGGCGACGAGAAGCACGTCGAGGAAGAAGCGCTGGTCCTCGGTCGGCGCGCGACCGGTGAGCAGCAGGTGGAAGTACTCGGTGAAACTCACGCTTCCCATCAGGTCGCGCGTGAGGTCACGTCCCCGCACCTCGACCCTGTCGGGATAGGCCTGGCAGATGTGGCTGACAGGGGCCCCGGACTTACCGATCTGCACGCAACCGCCTCCGTCCTCCGTTCCGCCGTCGGAGGTGGCCTTTGGCCAGCATCCCGGCGACGCTACGCATCGCGCACCCGACCGTCAAGGCGACAGGGGGCTCTGCAGCGCCCGTTTCCCAGCGAGAGGTTTCTCGTCGCGAATCAGTCAGATACGATATATGGCCTTGTGCGGACGGCCGACGGACCTGCGTCCGAACGAACCGAACTCGATGCGGCCATCGACGAATGGCGCGCGCGCATCGGCGACGTTCCCGAAGCCTCGACGGACTCCGGCCTGGAGGTGGCGCCGCTCTACACACCGCTCGATGCCCCGGAGGAGACCTACGCCGAGCGCCTCGGTGTTCCGGGCGAGTATCCGTACACGCGCGGCATCTACCCGGCGATGTACAGAGAACGTCTCTGGACGATGCGCCTCTACTCGGGCTGGGGCGGCCCCGAGGACACCAACGAGCGCTTTCGCTACCTCCTGAGCCAGGGACAGACCGGGCTCTCCGTGGCACTCGATCTCCCGACCCAGATGGGGATGAACTCCGACCACGAGCTCGCCGAGGGCGAGGTTGGAAAGGTCGGCGTCGCGATCGACTCGCTGGCAGACATGGAGGCGATCTTCGACGGCATTCCGCTCGACCGGGTCTCGACCTCGTTCACGATCAACGCGACCGCGCCAATCCTCCTCGCCATGTACCAGGTCGTGGGCGAGCGCCAGGGAGTCGACCCCGCCGCGCTCCGCGGCACGGTGCAGAACGACATCCTCAAGGAGTTCCTAGCGCGAAAGACCTACATCTATCCGCCCGGGCCGTCTCTCCGGCTCGTCGCCGACGTGATCGAGTACTCGAGCCTCAACCTGCCCAAGTTCAACCCGATCTCGGTCTGCGGCTACCACATGCGGCAGGCGGGTTGCGATGCCGTCCAGGAGATCGCCATCACGCTCGCGAACGCCTCGGCCTACGTCCGATCGGTCGTCGACCGCGGGCTACCGGTCGACTCGTTCGCACCACGGTTCTCCTTCAACATCTCGACGATGCGCGACTTCTTCGAGGAGGTCGCGAAACACCGGGCGGCCCGCCGCCTCTGGGCCCGGATCATGCGCGACCGGTTCGAGGCGCAAGATCCCCGCTCGTGGACGCTTCGGCTCTTCTCGGGCGGAGACGGAACCACGCTGACGAGCGTCGAGCCGCTCAACAACGTCGTCCGGACCACGCTGCAGACGCTCGCCATCGTGCTGTCCGGCGCACAAGCGGTGCACACGATGTCCTGGGACGAGGCCCTCGCCCTTCCGAGCGAGGAAGCCGCCCTAGTCGCGCTCCGAACACAGCAGATCGTCGCCTACGAGAGCGGTGTGACCCGAACGGCGGACCCGCTCGGCGGGTCCTACTTCCTCGAATCCCTCACGGACGAGCTCGAAGAGCGGTCGGTCACGCTTCTCGACCAGATCGAAGCCGACGGCGTGATCGAGAAGATCGAGGACGGCTCGCTCGAGCGCGCCATCGCCGACGCCGCGTACCACCAGCATCGCGCGATCGCCTCCGGCGACCGCGTCGTGGTGGGGGAGAACCAGTTCCAGAACGAGAATGCGGACGAGCAGGACATCGAGCTTCTCTCCGTTCCGAGCGCGGTGCAGGATCGCCAGGTGGAGCGGCTCGAGCAGCTCCGCGCAGAACGCGACTCGGAGGCGGTGGCGACTGCACTCGCGCACGTCCAGCGCGCCGCGGAGGGCACCGAGAACACCGTGCCGGCGA
>Ga0307319_10000613_pt1 | contig 10891 bp, 9 predicted proteins | sample ER_DNA_368_FD_194491 | JGI IMG/M metagenome (GOLD analysis project Ga0307319, IMG submission 194491) | Bulk soil microbial communities from the East River watershed near Crested Butte, Colorado, United States - ER_DNA_368 | ecosystem: Environmental > Terrestrial > Soil > Floodplain | place: USA...
GTCAATGAGGAAACAGAAGTAGCGCCGCTCGTCGTCGCGCCGGATGCAAGTGCGGAAGAAGTCCTCGCTCTTTCGCTCCGTCTGCGCCGTGTCGCGGTTGCGGATCAGCTCCTCGTTGCCGCTTCGGTCGATGTAGTGGATGAGGGCGAACGCGGCGCGCTCGGTGTCCTTGGTCTCCGACACCACGACGGGCCGGGCGGCCAGCCCGGCGGCCAGCACGCCGAACACTCCGGCCACCAGCAGCGCCGTGCCGATTCGGTCGGACAGAACCTCGAACTGCGCCTTGGCGGGCGCCCCGGGCTGGGCCGCGGGGCGCCGCTTCCACAACCGGCGGGCGAGCCACGGACCCATCGCTCCGATCAGAAACAGATTGGCGAACGTGGCGACGAGGATCCCCGGGATCAGGTCGAAGCCCCAGCTCGCCGGCAGCAGCTCGTGCAACAGGAAGCCGTCGAGGAGGGTCACTCCCACGAACGTGGGCCACATCCAGGCTCCGCGCAGCCGCCAGCGCATTCGGGCCGGCCAAAAGCGCTGTTCTGAGTCCACCCACGGAGAGTAGCCTTGAGAGCAATGCCCGAACTGTGGGTCACGCAGCTGGGCCGGATCCCCTATCCGGAGGCCTTCGACCTCCAGCGCAGCCTGCATGCCCGGCGGGTGGCGGGTGAGCTGCCCGACCTGCTGCTGGTCCTCGAGCACGAGCCCGTGTACACGAAGGGAAAGCGCACCGAGCCCGGCGACCTCCCAATGGGCGAGAGCTGGTACCGCGCGCGGGGAATCGAGGTCTGCGAGACCGATCGCGGCGGTCGCGTGACCTACCACGGCCCGGGACAGCTCGTGGCCTACCCGATCATGGCCGTGGAGCGCGTCGGCGACTTCGTGCACGCTATGGAGAGAGCCATCGTCTCGGCCCTCGCCGACGAGGGCGTGGACGCCGACCCGCGCGACACGCCCTTCACCGGTGTGTGGGCCGGCGATCGCAAGGTCGGCTCGATCGGCGTGCGCGTGCGCGACGGGGTGTCGATGCACGGCCTGGCCGTCAACATCGACAACGATCTCGAGCCCTTCGAGTGGATCGTGCCCTGCGGTTTCGACCACGTGCGCGTCACGTCGCTGGCGGCCGAGACCGGCCGCGGACCTGTCCTGCCGTGCTTTCGCAAGCGTCTGGCCTACCGCTTCGCCGAGACCTTTGGGATGCGGCAGCGGCTTATCTCGCGGGAGCGGTTGCTCGCCCGGCAGGTCGTGGCGGCGTGAGCACGCGCTCGCGCTCGAATCCCGGGGGGGCCCGGGTGCTCGAGATGGGCGCCGTTCGGCCCTTCCGTGACCGCAAGCCCGAATGGTTCAAGCGCCCGGCGCCGGGCAGCGCGCGTTACCGCGAGCTGCGCGCGATGATCGAAGGGCAGGGCCTTCACACCGTCTGCCAGGAGGCGGCCTGTCCCAACATCGGCGACTGCTGGGAGCGCGGCACCGCCACGTTCATGATCCTCGGGGACACCTGCACGCGCCGCTGTGGCTTCTGCAACGTCAAGACCGGGAAGCCCACCCACCACGACCCGCTCGAGCCGCTGCGCGTGGCGCAGTCGGTCAAGCGCATGGGCCTGCGCCACGCCGTCATCACCAGCGTCGACCGCGATGACCTCCCCGATCTCGGATCGTCGGCCTTCGTGGGCGTCATCCGCTCGGTCCGGCGCTTTGCGCCCGGCTGCAAGGTGGAGGTGCTGACCCCCGACTTCCGCGGTGAGGAGATGCCGCTCGCGCGAGTGATCGCCGAGCGCCCCGACGTGTTCAACCACAACGTCGAGACGGTGCCCCGGCTCTACCCGCTCGCTCGGCGCGGCTCTCGCTTCCTGCGCTCCTGCCGCGTCTTGCGCAACGCCAAGGAGATGGGCGGCGACGAGGTCGTGACCAAGTCGGGGCTGATGACCGGGCTCGGCGAGTCGAAGGACGAGCTGATCGAGACCTTCGGAACCCTGCGCGAGCACGGCGTGCAGGTCCTCACGGTGGGCCAGTACCTTCGCCCCACGCGCGATCACCTCCCCGTCGTGCGCTACTGGCATCCTGACGAGTTCGCCGAGCTCGAACGAGAGGCGTACGCGCTCGGGTTCGAGTCCGTGGCCGCCGGGCCGCTCGTGCGCTCGAGCTACCACGCCGAGCAGACCCTCGCGCAGGCGTCCGCCGGCGCCTGAGCGACCCGGTTCCGCGACGCCGTGATCCCGCTGAAGGACGACATACCCACGCGACGGTTCCCCGTCCTGACCGTGGCGATCATCGCAATCTGCTGCGTGGTGTACTTCGGCTTTGAAGGAGGGCTCTGGTCGCTCGGCCAGACGGGCGACGAGCGGGTGCTCGAGTACGGGGCGATCCCCTACGAGATCACCCATCCGGGCGACGACTGCGCGGTCGCCTCGGACGGCAACGTGCGCTGCGAGGGCCAGCCCGAGGTGGGCGGGTCCCAGGCGCCCGCGCAGGCGCCCTGGTACGTAACCGTGTTCGCGTCGATGTTCATGCACGGCTCGCTGCTTCACCTGGCAGGGAACATGCTGTTCCTGTGGATCTTCGGGAACAACATCGAGGACTCGATGGGCCGTGGGCGCTTCGTCCTCTTCTATCTGCTGGGCGGCCTGGCCGCCCTCCTGCTGCAGGTGGTGACCGACACGTCGTCCACCATTCCCACCGTGGGCGCAAGCGGGGCGATAGCCGCGGTGCTCGGAGCCTACGCCGTGCTCTACCCCCGCGCGCGCGTGGTGACGCTCATATTCATCATCATCATCTTCACGGTCATCCAGCTGCCCGCCCTGCTCGTCCTTGCCCTGTGGTTCGGGTTGCAGCTCCTACCGGCCTTCAGCGAGCCCTTAGGGTCATCGGGCGGCGGCGTTGCCTACTTTGCCCACATCGGCGGCTTCCTGTTCGGGATGCTCGTGATCAAGCTGTTCGCCGACAACGTCCACGAGGACTACGAGGCGGCCCACCGCATCCCGGTCTACTGATGGCGCGCACCTTCGTCCTGACCGCCAGCCTGGGCATCATCTGCCTCCTGGCGTTCCTGACGGTCAAGGTCGCGCTGCGAGAGGGTGTGGACATCCTCGTGATCCTCTCCCTCATCGTGCTCGCGCTGCTCGGCTTCGGAGTGCTGGGCGCACTCGCCTCCAGCCCGCCCGATGCCTGAGCGCCCAAGACCTCGCCGGCGCCGCGGCCGGGTTTCGGCATGGCTCGCCGTCCTGGCCCTGCTGGCCGCTCCCGTCGCCGTGGCCGGCGCGGCCTACATCGCCTTTGCTCCCGGGGACGACCCGTTCGCGTCGCCGCCGGTCACGCTCGCCGTCGATTCCTCCTCTGCCGCGGCGTCACAGCCGTCGGCCCAGGCTACGCCCGACGCACCCGAGGAGCCACGCGAGCCGGCTCCGCTGATCGAAGGCGAGCCCGTGCCCTCGATTCCGCTGGGCCGTGTCGACGCCTTCCGGATCGACCTGCGCAAGCCGCCGCGAGCCGGGCTCGTCTTCGACCTCGACACGGGCGAGGTGCTCTGGCGCCGGCGGCCGCTGCGAGTGGTATCGATCGCGAGCCTGACCAAGATCATGACCGCGCTCGTGACGGTCGACCGCAGCGAGCCCGATGACCCCGTGCGGATCACCCCGGCGGCGCTGAGGTACGAGGGGTCGGCGATCGGGCTGCTGCCCGAGGGCCGGCGCGTACGGCTGGAGACGCTTCTGAACGGGCTGCTAATCGTGTCCGGCAACGACGCCGCGATCGCCCTGGCCGTGCACGTGTCCGGCACCCATCGGCGCTTCGTGGCGCTGATGAACCGCCGGGCGCGCGAGTGGGGGCTGGACTGCACGCACTTCGTATCGGCTCACGGCCTCGAGGACGGCAACCGCTCGTGCGCCCGCGACCTGGCCGTGCTCACCCGCCTGGCGATGGCCGAGCCGCGCATCCGCCGGATCGCGCGGCGCCGTCAGGTCGCTTTTCACTTTCCCATCAAGGGAGGCAAGCTCTACCTGACCGGCCACAACCCCCTCATGCGCCTGGGCTATCCGGGAGCGGTGGGGCTCAAGACCGGCTACACCGACAGCGCGGGGCGCTGCTTCGTGGGCGTGGCGCGTCGCGACGGGCGCCGGCTGGGCGTCGTGCTGTTGAACTCGCGTGACCCGGCCAAGCACGCGCCCAAGCTGCTGGACGCCGGCTTCGCCGAGGGCTGACGACGGAGACGTCCGCCCGCCGAATACGTTTTCGCCATCGAGTTCCCGCACTTCCTCCTGCACCTGCCGGAACACCACGTTGTCCCGCACGAGCGGCGCCGGCAGGGATTGCTGGTGCTCTGCGCCGCGATGTTCATCAGCGCGGTCGACATGACGATCGTCAACGTCGCGCTGCCCGACATCTCCGAGAGCCTGAACGCGGGCGTCGGCGAGCTTCAGTGGGTGCTCGACGGCTTTCTCGTGGCGCTGGCGGGTCTCCTGCTGGTGGGAAGCGGCTTGGCGGACCGCTTCGGCCGCAAGAAGGTCTTCCTGGCCGGCATGGCCGGCTTTGGCCTGGCCTCGGTCTTCTGCGCACTGGCGCCCTCTCCGGTCGCTCTGATCGCAGCCCGTGTCCTCATGGGCGCCTCGGCGGCCTGTGTGCTGCCGCCGGCCCTTTCGCTGATCGCGGTGATGTTCCCGCCCGACGAGCGTCCTCAGGCGCTGGGAGTGTGGGCCGCGGTTGCTTCGGCCGGCTTGGTGGCCGGCCCGGTGCTCGGTGGTGTGCTGGTTCGAGAGGTGGGCTGGGAGGCGGTCTTCCTGGTCAACGTCCCGGTGGCGATCGTCGTGGTACCCGCCGGTTGGAGGGTGTTGCCGGAGTCGACGCGACCGGGGACGCCCCCGATCGATCTGGTCGGCGTCGCGTTGTCGATCGTCGCGCTCGGAGGCGTGGTCTTCGCCCTCATCGAGGGACCCGACGCCGGATGGGGAAGCCCGGAGGTCCTGATCTTGGGAGTGATCGGGCTTCTCGCGGGGGTGCTGTTCGTGCGCTCGCAGCTTCGCCACCGCTATCCGCTGTTCGACGTACGCGTCCTGAGGCGCCCCGCCGTCGCCGCCGGCGCGATCGCGATCCTGAGCGTCTACGTCGCGTTCCTGGGAACCATGTTCCTGCTCCCGCAGTACCTTCAGTACGTCCAGGACCGGTCGGTCGTGACGGCCGGGCTGCTGCTGGCTCCCCTCGGCGTCGGGGGTGCTGTGGGCGCCCGCTACAACGCGCGGGTGTTCGGTCGGCTCGGAGCGCGCCTCACCGTGGCGGGCGGGACCGCCGCGCTGGGCGGGTCGATCGCTCTCTTGCTGCTGCTGGGTCGGACGACCACCGTGCTGCTCGTGCTCCTCGCCACCGGGCTGATCGGGCTGTTCATCGCGCTCGCCATTCCGCCGGCCACGGCGGTGATCATGAACGACCTCGGCGACGAGAAGGCCGGCGACGGCGGCGCCGTGAACCAGCTCGCGCGCCAGACGGGCGGGGCGCTCGGGGTGGCGCTCGTCGGCACGGTCTTCGCCGGCGCCTACACGAACCGGATCGACGAGCTCGACGGCCTCACGAGCGCGCAGAGGGAGCGAGCCGGCGAGTCGATCGAGGAGGCGCGCGACGTGGTCGAGGCGCTGGAGGGACCGATGCGCGCAGAGCTGGTCACGCGAATCGACGACGCCTTCGACGTCGCCGCCCGCATGGGCTTCGGCGTGTGCGTCGGCGTGTTGTTGCTGGCGGCCGCGGTGGCGGCCCTCGCGCTGGCGCCCGACCGGCTGCTGGGAAGCGTCCGGACCGGGGCGAGTGCCGAGTGACCGTGGCCTTCGGGCGGGCGTGATGGAGCCAGCCGGATTCGAACCGGCGACCTTTCGGATGCAAACCGAACGCTCTCCCAACTGAGCTATGGCCCCAGGGGCCTCCATGGTAAGGGCATTCGCTCAGCCCAGAAGTTGATTGCGGATCGCCGGTTCCGGGGAAGGCAAGGGTGCGGCATGTCCGATGAGGGCGAAAAGACGCAGGAGGCCGAGGGCCGGCCGGGTCGCGACGGCGCCGCTCCCACGGGAGTCGACGACACCCAGCAGGGCGGGCCGGGCGAGGAGGAGCGCGGCGGCCCGCACGCCGAGGCCGATGGGCACGGAGCGCCCGACAAGTCACCCAAGCCAACCGAGGAGCACGACCAGCCGCAGCGGGCGGAGGTCTCCAACTACGAGATCGTCTCCCACTGGTTCGGGGAGGCCGCCGAGCGCCTGGATCTGGCCGACGACGTCGCCGCCGTACTGCGCTCCTCGTACCGCGAGGTTCAGGTGCAGGTGCCGGTCAAGCTGCAGGACGGCAAGTTCCACGTGTTCGCCGGCTACCGCGTCCAGCACAATGGCGCCCGCGGGCCCTACAAGGGCGGCATTCGCTACCACCCGGAGGTCGACCTCGACGAGGTGCGCGCGCTGGCCGAGCTGATGACCTGGAAGACGGCGATCGCCGGGATTCCCTACGGCGGCGCCAAGGGCGGGGTGAACATCGATCCCAAGAAGCTCGAGTCTCACGAGCTGCAGGGAGCCACCCGCTCGTTCATGGACAAGATCGAGAAGGTCCTGGGCCCCACGCGCGACATCCCGGCTCCCGACGTCGGAACCGACGCCCAGGTGATGGCCTGGATGATGGACGAGTACGGCAAGCTCCACGGCCATACCCCGGCCTGTGTTACCGGCAAGCCGATCGCCCTCGAGGGGTCCTTCGGCCGCGAGGCGGCCACCGGCCGCGGCGTGGTCCACATGTTCCGGGAGGCCGCGCCGCTGCTCGATCTCACCCCGTCCGACACCCGCTTCGTCGTCCAGGGCTTCGGCAACGTCGGCTCATGGGCCGCGCGGATCATGCAGGAGCTCGGCGCGACGATGGTCGGCGTCTCGGACGCCAGCGGCGCCGTACGCAGCAACGAGGGCATCGACGCCGAGGCGCTTGCCGAGCACGTCGGCGAGGGCGGAACCCTGCCCGACTTCGACGGTGTCGAGGGAATCGCGCCCGATGAGCTGCTCGAGGTCGAGTGCGACGTGTTCATCCCGGCGGCGCTCGGAGGAATGCTGCACAAACAGAACGCCGATCGGCTCCGCGCCCGCCTCGTGGTGGAGGGCGCGAACAGCCCGACCACCCCGGCCGCCGACGAGATCCTCACGGACAAGGACATCCTCGTTGTGCCCGATGTGATGGCAAACGCCGGCGGAGTCGTCGTCTCCTACTTCGAGTGGGTCCAGAACCTGCAGCACCTCCGCTGGGACGAGCGGGAGGTCAACGAGCGCCTCGGCCGCATCATGCGCAGGGCGTTCCGCGAGGTCTCGCAGCGGGCGAGCGACGATGACGTCTCCCTGCGCACCGCGGCGTATGAGCTCGGCATCGAGCGCGTGGTGGAAGCCGCTAAGACGCGCGGCTACATCGGCTAGCCGCGGACTCCCCCAGCCAAGCGTCTAGCGTCGCGTGCCGGATTTCATGCATCCGGACACTCGGGCCGAAAAACCCCTACGACGGCATGGAGGGTTTCCGTCGAGTCAAGCGGCACGGGACGCCGCTTAGTTGCAAACGTGCGGGGGTCGCCGGGGCGGGCGGCCCCCGCCGCAACTAATCGAAGTCGAAGTCGCGCGGCGGCTTCTGCTCGAACCAGAGGCGATCGTGCTCCGGGGTCTCCTGGAGGAAGTCGGGGGTGTCGACCAGGAGGTCCTCGTCGGCTTCGTCGTCAGGCGCCGCTTCCTCCTCCTCCAGCAGCTCCCGATCGTCCTCGTCGAGGGCGTCGAAGCCGCGCGGAGGAGTGTCGCCGGCGGGGGGAATGTCGCCGGCCGGCGCCGCCGGCTCCTCGTGCTCGGAGGAATCGATGACCGGCTCGGCTTGGGCCGATGCGAACGGCGTGGGCTCTGGATCGGGAGCGGGCTCGCGCTCGCGCTCGGGAGGGGGCTCCGACGCGGGCTCGGGCTGCTCGCGCTCGAGCTCTGGCGCCGGCTCGCGCTCAAGCTCTGGCGCGGGCTCGCGTTCGAGCTCAGGCGCGGACTCAGAGTGCTCGCGCTCGCTTACGGCCTCGTCATAGGGCGCTTGGGGCTCGGCGTGCGCAGGGCGCACCGCGTCGCGCGTCTCGGGGACGCCGGTCTCGGTGATCTCGGCCTGAGGCTCCTCCAGGGCGGTCTCCGACGGAGTCTCCGTGGCCGGCTGCTCGCCGGTCGCGGCCTCCGGCGCCTCGGTCGAGGCGACCTCGGAGGGCGTTTCGGACGCCGGCTCGGGGCGCTCGCCGGCGCCATTACCGTCCTGAGGCTGGGTGGGAGCGACCTCGCGGCGTGCCGGCCCGAGCGCCTCTTCTTCCTGGCGCTGGAGCTCATCCTCCGCCGCGCCGTGCTTGCGCTTGAGCTCGAGATGCTCCCTAATCGCATCGTCGAGAAGGCCCATCACGGGAAGCCTATCGAGGCGTGCGGGATGGGTTCTGCCGGCCCCTGCGAGCGCCAGCCGGAGTCGCCGGCGAACTCATGCAGGCCCGGCGGCCGCCACCTGCTCGGCTCGCTCGACGCGGTTCTTCCCACCTCGTTTTGCCCGGTACAGAGCGGCATCGGCCGCGGCGACCAGCTCCTCACCGTCGCGGGCGCTCTCGGGTAGCGCGGCCACCCCGAAGCTGGCGGTCACCCGCAGGGACCCGGGCCGCCCGACCCTCGGCACCCGTAGTGCCTCGACCGTCTCGCGCATCCGCTCGGCAAGCAGGGCCGCCCCGTCGGTGTCGGTCTGGGGCAGTACCACGGCAAGCTCCTCGCCGCCGTAGCGCGCGGGCGTATCGATGTCGCGCGAGAAATCCCGCAAGACGCTCGCCACCGAGACCAGTACCTCGTCGCCCTGCTGGTGACCATGCTCGTCGTTCACGCGCTTGAAGTTGTCCAGGTCGACCATCACGAGACCGAGGGAGTTGTCGAAGCGGTGCGCCCGCTCCGTCTCGCGCTCGAGAATCGTGTGGAACTCGCGCACGTTGGCGAGTCCGGTGAGCTCGTCGGTGATCGCCTGGCGTTCGACGGTCTCGTGCAGGCTCGCGTTCTCGATCGAAACCACCGCCTGGCCCGCGAGGTACTCGAGCAGCTCCCCCTCCTCGCGCGTGAAAGCCCGGGCTCTGCGAGCGATCGAGACCACGCCGAGGAACTCCCGGTCTCCGGCGCCCCCGAGCGACCGCATCGGGATTGCCAGGGCGTGGACGCCTCCGGTTTCGCCCGCCACCGCGCGACGGGGCGGCGGGTGCGGCACGTCGGGGTCGAGCTGCGCGAGCAGCTCCCGGCCGGCCTCGGGGGTCGCCGCGAACGCCTTGCGCTCGGCGGCGGCGATCGCGGCCTCCAGCTCCAGGTCGAGCGCGCCCGAGCGGGCCTCCCGGAAGGCGTGCTTGTCCAGCGGGAACGCCCTGCCGGCCTGAGCCTCGCAGGCGTCCACGGCCTGGCGCACTGCCAGCTCCACCACACCGTGGCGATCGAGCCCGGTGGCGAGCGCGTCGCCGACCCGGCGAATCGTCTCCTCGAGCTCCTGGCGCTTGCGCTCGACCTCCTCGATCTTCGCCTCGAGCTGGCCCGACATGCTGTTGAACTCACGCCCGAGCTGAGCGAACTCGTCATCGCCCTCGACCGGGACCGGGTGGGCGAAGTCGCCGCGACCGAGGCGGCGAGCGGCCGCGAGGAACTTGGCGATCTGCGTCTCGAGAGCCCGGCCCACCAACGCAGCCGAGGCGAGAGCCAGTAGCAGGAAGACCACCAGCAGGCCGCCGATCACCAGACGGTTGCGGGCGATCCTCTCGTCGAGTTGTGTGGAGTCCCGCAGGACCAGGATCTCCACCGGCGGCCCCACCGGTTCCCTGACACGGTCGATACGCCCGCGGAAGTCAGCCTGGCCGAAGCTGAAGTCGCGCGGCTCGCCTCGACTGCCGAGCTCGGGCCGCGGACCGACCCCCTTGACCGTCGCCGCGAGCAGGTGGCCGCCGCGAAACACGCCCAGGTCGAGCCCCGTCAATCGCCTGACCCGCGCGACCAGCTCCGGGGCGTCGGTCGTTGAAACCGCAAGCACGCCGAGGCGCCGCCCCTCCAGCGAAAGCGGCGCTTGAGTCAGCGCCAACCCTCGCGGCGATCCCGACCGTGCGATCAGCTGGCCACCGGGCGAGCGGAACTCGATGGAGACGACACCATCGGATTGGCGCACCAGCTCGTCCATGCGCTGTTCGACGCGGCGGCGGGACCCGAGCGCCGCGTGTAGCGCGGGGTCTGAGGCGACGTCGCGCAGCGCCGGCGCCGTGGCGTGGGCCGCCTCCGCGTGGGCGCCGAAGGCAGCGCGCACGCCCGCGGCAACGCCGGCGTCCACCTTTCCGGTCTCACTTCGCTCGGTGAGCAGAAAGACCACGATCGCGAGCGCGACCATCGGCACGATCACGATGAGCGCGAAGAACAGGCGAAGCCGCGACCGAAAGCTCACTGCGCGCCAGAGAGTACCGTCGGCCAATCCCCCGGCCGAGGCGCTGAGCGGCGCTACCATGAACGCCCGCGGGGCTATAGCTCAGTTGGGAGAGCGCCTGGATCGCACCCAGGAGGTCGCCGGTTCGAGCCCGGCTAGCTCCATCGCTTCCCGTCGGGCGCCCCCGAGGGGATGGCCGTCGGCTGACTACGACGGTGCGCCGGCAACCCAGCCCTTTGCCGCCTCAATCTCAGCGCGGGCCATCCAGTCCATGTCGGTGACGATCTCCTCCAGGTCCTCGATCAGATACAGCGTCCGCAGCCCCTGCCCGGCGTCAAGAGCCTTGTGTAACTCGGGCACCAGAACGTCCTCGTAATCGTCGCGCTCAACCTCACCTGTGAACCGGAAACCGACGGTGCCGCCGGCATGTCCCTCAGTCGCTCGATCATGCCCGCACCATAACCGCGGCCGACGC
>Ga0307319_10000617_pt1 | contig 10865 bp, 10 predicted proteins | sample ER_DNA_368_FD_194491 | JGI IMG/M metagenome (GOLD analysis project Ga0307319, IMG submission 194491) | Bulk soil microbial communities from the East River watershed near Crested Butte, Colorado, United States - ER_DNA_368 | ecosystem: Environmental > Terrestrial > Soil > Floodplain | place...
TCATGGACATGTCCTTCGCCGACCAGTCGCTGTCGCTGGAGTGGCTGTCGCGCCAGCAGGACCTCGAGGTCCGGGTCCACGACGTCCCGGCCGAGATCGACGCCGAGGTGGCCAGGGTCAAGCTCGCCACCATGGACATCGAGATCGACACCCTGACCGACGCCCAGGAGAGCTACCTCCACTCCTGGACCGAGGGCACCTAGCCGGGCGGGGCGAACCCGTCGGTATCCACCGGGGAGGGCGGCGCGCCCTCCCCGGCCCCCTCCCGGGGCGCCAGGGCGGGGTGGGGCGTGGGCGACCCCGAACCCGGGGTCCCACGTCGGGTCCCCCGGTGGGGGAGCGTAGCCGACTCGCGGCCGGGGGGCCGGCCGCTGTCCACAGCCCCCCGCCCGGTCCCGACCCCCCGGCGGCCCGGCGCTGGCGCTGCTGGTAGGCGGCGGCCACACACGACAGGTACAGCTCGGGGGAGACCCCGGCCGGTGGCGGCGGCCGCAGCCGGCCCGCCACCGGGTTGGCGAGCTGCAGGGCCAGGGCCGAGCGGGGGCCGGGCGGCAGGCTGGCCGCCCTGAGCAGGAAGGACCTGACCGCCTGGTACTCCTCGGCGGTGAGCCCGCCCGGGTCCAGGGTGCCGGTGTAGTGCTCCAGCCCCGGCGGCGGCGTGAAGGTGACCGGCGCCGGGGCGGCCAGCGCGCTGCGCTCGCGCAGCACCAGGGTCCCGGCCACCAGGTCCCCGAGCCGCTGGTTGTCCTTGGTGAACAGGATGAACACGACCGCGAAGAAGCCCCCGGCGATGAGGAAGTCGACCAGCCCGAGCAGGCCCCGGATGGCCGCGTGCCGGAACCGGACCGGCGCCCCCTCCTTGGTGACCACCCGCAGCCCGAGGGCGGCCTTGCCGGGGGTCCGTCCCCGCCACAGCGTCTCGAAGGCGATGAAGTAGCCGAGCCACCACGCCGGCAGCAGGACCAGCACCAGGGTGAGGGCCACCCAGTCGGGCACGACCACGTCGCCGGCCTGCCCGATCAGGGTCACCGCGAACAGCCCGGCCAGGGCGCCCGCGACCACGACCACCATGTCGACCAGGTAGGCGAAGATGCGCGAGCCGAGGTTGGCCGTCCGGAACTCGAGCGCCACCGCCTCCGGCGTCACCATCCGGGCCGGCTCGACCTGCGCCATCCCGAGCGCTTCCCCCTCTAGAATCAGCCGGTGGACATCGACCGCTACATCGCGACCAACGGTCCCGTCTGGACCCGCCTGGCCGAGCTCACCGGCCGGGCCCAGCGAGGGGTCGGCCGCCTCTCCGCCGCCGAGCTCGACGAGCTGGTCCGACTCTATCAGCGGGTCGCCGGCCACCTTTCCTACGCCCAGACCTACTACCGCGACCCGGCCCTGACGGCCAAGCTGAGCGGGCTGGTGGCCAGGTCGGGGTCGGTGGTGTACGGCACCAGGCCGCGGACCGTGCGGGCCTTCGGGCGCTTCTTCACCGTGTCGTTTCCCGCAGCGGTGTGGCATTCGCGCTGGTTCGTGGTGGTGGCCGCCATCGCCACCCTGCTCCCGGCGGCCGGGTTCGGCCTCTGGCTGGCCAGCTCGCCCGCCGCGGTCGAGGCGGCCGCCCCACCGGCCGTCCGCGAGGCCTACGTCAATCACGACTTCGAGGCGTACTACTCGTCGGCCCCGGCGGCCCAGTTCGCCTCCCAGGTCTTCTCCAACAACGTCCTGGTCGGCTTCCAGGCCTTCGCCCTCGGCATCTTCTTCTGCGTCGGGACCCTGTACGTGCTGCTGACGAACGGGGCCAACCTGGGCGTGGTCGCCGGGCTGTTCGCGGCCGTGGGCCAGCAGCCCAGGTTCTGGGGCCTGGTCCTGCCCCACGGGCTGCTCGAGCTGACCAGCGTGTTCGTGGCCGGCGGGGCCGGGCTGCGCCTGGGCTGGACGCTGATCGACCCGGGAGACCGGCCGCGGGCCCAGGCCCTGGCCGCCGAGGGCCGGCGGGCGGTGGTGATCGTGCTCGGGCTGGTCGCCACCTTCCTGGTCGCCGGCACCATCGAGGGGTTCGTCAGCGGCCGGCCCTGGCCGACCTGGCTGCGGGTCGGGATCGGGGTGCTGGCCGAGGCCGGCTTCCTCGCCTACGTGGTCGTGCTCGGCCGCCGGGCCGCCGCCCAGGGCCTGACCGGCGCCCTCGGCGAGCAGGACACCGGCGGCTGGCTGACCGAACGCGACCGCCCGGCCGCCCCGGTGGCCGCCCCATGAGCCCCGGACCGCACCGGGACGCGACCGTGCTGGTCACCGGGGCCACGGGCGGGCTCGGGCCGGCGGTGGTGGCGGCGTTCCTGGACGACGGCTGGCGGGTGGTGGCCACCTCCCGCTCCGGGCGGCCGCCCCAGGACCTGGTCGGCCACGACCGCCTCGAGTCGGTGGCCACCGACCTGTTCGAGCCGGCGGACGTGACCGAGGCGGTCACGGTGGCGGCCGGCGACCGGGCCGGCGCCCCCCTGCGGGCCCTGGTCAACCTGGTCGGCGGCTACTCCGTGGGCGGCCTGGTCCACGAGACGCCGGTGGAGCAGTTCGAGCGCCAGCTGACCCTCAACCTGCGCCCCACCTACCTGGCCACCATGGCCGTGCTGCCGCACCTGGTCGACGCCGGGGGCGGGGCGATCGTGTGCGTGTCGGCGCGGGCGGCCGTGCGGCCGTTCCGGGGCGCCAGCGGCTACGCCACCGCCAAGGCCGCGGTGCTCGCCTTCTCCCAGGCGGTGGCCGTCGAGTACCGGGACGCCGGCGTCCGCTGCAACGCCGTACTGCCCAGCGTGATCGACACCCAGGCCAACCGCGACCGCGAGCCGGACGCCGACGCCGCCAAGTGGGTCCCGCCCGAGGAGGTCGCCGCCGTCATCCGCTTCCTGTGCAGCGACGACTCGGCCCCGACGAGCGGCGCCGCCATCCCCGTGTACGGCCGGGCCTAGGACCCGCCCATGGCCACCGAGCCCACCCCCGACCCGCCGCGGGCCGCGGCCGACCTGGCCCGGCGGGTCTATGCGGCCTCCCACCTGACGGGCACCTTCGTGCTCCGCTCGGGCGCGACCAGCAGCGAGTACTTCGACAAGTACCGCTTCGAGTCCGACCCCCGGCTGCTGCGCGAGCTCGCCGAGGCCATGGCCGGGCTGCTGCCCGAGGGGGCCGACGGCCTGGCCGGGCTGGAGCTCGGCGGGGTGCCCCTGGCCACCGTCCTGTCCCAGCTCACCGGCCTCCCGGCCGGGTTCGTGCGCAAGCAGGCCAAGCCGTACGGCACCCGCCGCCTGGCCGAGGGGTTCGACGTCGCCGGCCGCCGCCTGGTCGTGGTCGAGGACGTGGTCACCTCCGCCGGCGCCGTGGTCGAGGCCGTCGGTGCCCTCCGGTCCGAGGGGGCCGAGGTCGCCGTCGCCGTGTGCGTCATCGACCGCGAGGCCGGCGGCCCGGCCAACCTGGCCGGGATCGGGGTCGAGCTGCGCCCCCTGTTCACCATGACCCAGCTCAAGGACGCCGGCACCCGCTGAGCCGCCTGGTCAGAGCCGGCCGGTGGCCTTGACCCGCAGGTAGGCGTCGGCGAGGTCGGGGGCGAGGCGGCCGGGGGGCGCGTCGACCACCACCGCGCCGAGGCCGCGCAGGCGGGCCACGGTGCGCCGGCGGTCGGCCAGGGCGGCCACGGCGGCGGCCTTGCGGTAGGCCGCCCCGGGTTCGACCGGGGTGGCCAGGGCCCAGCCGCGCACCTCCGGGTCGGCCACGCTGGCCACCACGACCAGGTGGTCGCGGGCGATCAGGGGGAGCGCCGGCAGGAGCGTCTCGGACACGGCCTGCTCGGCCAGCTCGGTGAGGACGACCAGCATGGCCCGGCGCCGGAACCGGCCCAGGGTCTCGGCGAAGGCGCCCCGGTAGTCGCTCTCGACCAGCAGCGGCTGGAGCTGGTACATGGCCTCGGTGACCCGGGAGAGCTGGTCCCTGGCGTGCCCGGGCCCGACCACGGCCCGGACCTCACGGTCGAAGGCGACCAGCCCGGCCCGGTCGCCGAGGCGGGTGGCCAGCGAGGTCAGCATCATGACCGCGTCCATGGCATGGTCCAGGCGGGGCACGTCGGCGACCCGGCCGGCCATGGTCCGGCCGCTGTCCAGCAGCAGCAGCACCGTCTGGTTCCGCTCGGCCCGGTAGGTGCGCACGATCGCCTTGCCGGACCGGGCCGTGGCCGCCCAGTCGATCCGCCGGAACTCGTCGTCGACGCCGTACTCGCGCAGCGAGTCGAACTCGGTCCCGCCGCCCCGCCCCTGGGCCGAGCGGAGCCCGACCTCCAGGATGCGGGCCTTGTCGACCCGCAGCTCGGCCTCGTCCCGGGAGTCGAACGGCGGGTACACCCGCAGCACCCCCGGCAGCCTCCGCCGCCCCTGCCTGGCCACCAGCCCGAGCGGCCCCTCGACCCGCAGCACCATCTCGGTCGGGGTGAAGCGGCCCCGCCGGCTCGGCCGGATCGTGGTCGCCGCCGTCACCCTCCCCCTCGCCGGCACCACCACCCGGGCCCGCCGGGTCACCGCCCGAAGCGACGGCGCCAGCTCGTCCGCCAGCCGCACCCGCAGCCCCCGCCCCCCAGGGCTCCAGCGGCCGCCGCGTCCACCGTGGGCGACACGCCAGACGACCCGCGCCTCGGCGCCGAGGGGCACGATCCCCGGCAGGTCCCGCTCCACCTCCAGCTCGCCCGGCCGGACCGCCAGCAGCCAGTCGACCACGGCCGCCACCAGCAGCACCCCGTTGACCACCCACAGCCCCAGCGGCGGCCGGACCGGCACCAGCAGCACCGCCAGCGACCCCACCCCCGCCGCCACCACCAGTCGCCAGGTCGGCACCGGCAGGCTCATCCGGCCGCTCCGGTCACCGGGGGACCGGGACGGCGGCCAGGACGCCGTCGAGGACCCCGTCGGCGGTCACGCCCTCCAGCTCGACCTCCGGCCGCAGCTCGACCCGGTGGCGCAGGGTCGGCTTGGCCACGGCCTTGACCTCGTCGGGGGTGACGTACTGCTTGCCGGCCAGCCAGGCCCAGGCCTTGGAGGCGTGCAGCAGCATGGCCGCTCCCCGCGGGGAGACGCCGAGCTCCAGCGACGGCGACTCCCGGGTCGCCCGGGCGATGGCCACGATATAGGCCTGCACCCGGGCCTCGACCGGGATCGCCGCCACCTCCTTGCGGGCCGCCTCCAGGTCCGACCGGCCGGCCACCGCCGTCACCCCGAGGGTGGCCAGGTCGTGCGGGTCCATGCCGGCGTCGTGGCGGGCCAGCACCGCCTGCTCCTGCTCGGCCGAGGGGTAGCCCATCTGCAGCTTGAACAGGAACCGGTCGAGCTGGGCCTCGGGCAGGGGATAGGTGCCCTCGTACTCGACCGGGTTCTGGGTGGCGACGACCAGGAACGGGTCGGGCAGCGGGTGCCCCTGGCCCTCGACCGACACCTGCCGTTCCTCCATCGCCTCGAGCAGGGAGGCCTGGGTCTTGGGCGGGGTGCGGTTGATCTCGTCGGCCAGCAGCAGGTTGGTGAACACCGGCCCCTGGCGGAACCGGAACGACCCGTCGCGCTGCTCGAAGATCACCTGCCCGGTCACGTCCGAGGGCATCAGGTCGGGGGTGAACTGGACCCGCTTGAACTCGAGCTCGAGGGTCCGGGCGAGGGTCTTGACCAGCAGCGTCTTGGCCACCCCGGGGACGCCTTCCAGCAGCACATGGCCTCGGACCAGCAGGGCCGCGACCAGCCCGGACACCGCGCCGTCCTGGCCGACGACCGCCTTGGCGATCTCGTCGCGGACCCGGAGCACGGCCGCCCGGGGCCCCCGCGGCGCCGCCTCCTCGGTCACCGGCGCACCCCTTGACGGTCCGGGACGGCAGGCGGCGCGGGACTGCTTCGCGCGGTTCTAGCGGACACGGGTGACCTCCCGGCGGACGGTGTCGATGGCTTGGCTGAGGGCGACGAGCTCGGCCTCGTCGCCGGGCGTCGTCCGGGTGAGCGTCCGGAGCACCCGCTCCCGCGGGACCCCGGTCCGGGCGGCGGCGGCGTCGGCCACCTGGTCGGCCGGGGCCGAGGGCGGCAGGCCCAGGCGCTCGGCCAGGGAGCGGCGCAGGTCGTCGGTGAGCAGCCCGGCCGCCTGGCCACGCCCCTTGGCCCGCTGGAGCAGGTTGCCGACGGCCACCACCAGCTCGGCTCCGGGGAGCTGGACCGGCTGGGGCTCGGCCACCGGCCGCCCGAGCCGGCGCGCCCGCCAGAGGGCGAGCAGGACGAAGGCGACGACGAGCTGCCACAGGGCCAGGCGCACCCGGGGGGCGATCAGGTCGCCCAGCCCGGCGGCGCCCCCGCCGGGCAGGGGCGACTGCAGCACCTGGACGGCCGTCCCCTCGACCGGGACGAGCAGGCTGGCCAGCAGGATCGCGTTGTCGGCCTTGCCCAGCTCCTGGTTGACCAGGACGCTGGCCCCGCCAAGGCGCACCACGGTCCCCTCCCCGACCGGCTGGACCAGCAGCCAGGCGCCGTCGTTCCGGGGAAAGCAGGCCCGCGTGACGCCGGCCCCCGGGCTCCCTCTGCCCCCCGGACCCGCCTGGCCCTCGGGGACCTTGAACACGACCCCACCGGGCGCGGCCACCCGCCCGACGTCGCCGAGGGCGGCCACGGCGCAGCGCCGCTCGATCTCGGCGTCGAGCAGGCCGATGCGGGTCGAGCCGACCGGCTCCACCTCGGTCAGGCCCGAGCCGGGGTCGGCCACCACCAGCGTCCCGCCCCGGGCGACCCAGTCGAGCAGGCCCTGGCGCCGTTCGGGGGTGAGGTCGTCGCTGAGCAGCAGGGCGGTGTCGGTGCCGGCCCCAGGCCGGTCCGCGGACACGGTCACCCGGCCACCCAGCCCCCGCAGCACCTCCACCAGCGCCTTGGTGCCGAGCGGCCCGGTCGACGCCGGGTCGAGCGGGTTGCCCTCCTCCGGCCCCCGCCCCGCGACCGCCACCACCAGCGCCAGGCCGAGCACGAGGGCGACCCAGGGCAGCGCCCTCCGGGCCCCGGACCGGCCGCCCGTGCCGGCGCTCACCGCTCCGACCCCGGGTCGTACCGTGGCCCGCCGCTCATGCCCCGACCTGCCGCAGGACACGGTCGGACAGGTCCCGCAGGTGGGCCGCCTCGCCCGCGCCGGTGCGAGCGCGGCCGTACCAGGCGACCTCGAACAGCTCGGTGGCGCCGGCGAAGTCGGTCGCGGCCTCGGGCAGGGCACGCCCGACCTCCCGCCGGTACTCGCCGGCGGTCCGGCCAGGCACCTCCTCGACCAGCCCGCGCGAGGCCAGGTCGGCCACCAGGGCCCGGTAGCGGGAGCGGACCGCCTCCCGCCAGGCACCGGCCCGCTCCTGCGCCTCGGCCTCGGCGCGCCACTCGGCCGCCGACCGCCGCCGGCCCGCCGGCACGGCCGCCGCGACCTCGGGACTGGGCGTCAGCCCGCGCGAGAACCGGGCCGCCAGGACCCCCACCCCGACCAGCACCAGGGCCAGCAGGACCAGCCCGACGATCCCGCCGGCCCCGCTCCCGCCGAGCGCCGCCAGCAGCCGCCCGATCAGCTCCAGCACCCAGTCGACCAGCCGCTCGGTCAGCGACCGGTGCGGCGGCCGGAACTCGGGCCGGGACAGGACCTCCCGGACCACCTCGCGCACCTGCTCCGGGTCCCGGTCCGGCACCCGCAGCTCCCCCCGACCCTGGCCCTGCGCGACCACCCCGGCGAGGGGGGCCAGCGCCGGCAGCCGGGTGGCCGGGTCAGCGGGTCGGGGCACCGCGGGCCAGCTCGGCGGCGATCATCTGCAGGTCGAAGCCCTCGTTCCTGATCCGGAGGTCGAAATAGACCAGCGTGGCCAGGATCGACACGAACGGCGTCGTGATCAGGGCGGGCAGGATGGACCCGATGGCGGCCAGGATCCAGCCCCAGCGGTAGCCGATGGCCAGGGCCGCGATCGAGAACGGGCCGGCCAGGATGTTCCCCAGGAACCAGGCGAGGACGCCGCTGCCGATCCCGATGGCCATCACCGGCCAGAACCGCGGGCGGACCAGGGTGACCGACCGGGCCATGGCCTGGATCGGCCCGGTCTCCTCGACCATCACCGTCGGCGTGGTCACCAGGAACAAGGCCATCGGGACCAGCGCCCCGACCAGGCACAGCACCAGCCCGGCGAGCTTGAGCAGCAGGGTGAGGAGGAACACGGCCAGCAGGACGAGGAAGCGCCGGCCGGTGGCCCGCATGGCCGGGCCGGCCTTGAGCTCGCCGCCGAGGTAGCTGGCGGCGACGACCATCGAGGTGGCCCCGCCGATGAACGGGGTGACGAGGGCGGTCGCGAGCACGGCCAGCAGGCTGCCGACCAGGGGCCCGTTGGACGCCCCGGGGCCCGCGGCCTGATCGAGCAGGGACGGGTCCTGCATGAGCTCGAGCAGGCCGTAGCCGCCGAGCAGGTCGCGCTGGAGGAACGCCGCCACCAGGTTGACCGGGATCAGGAACACGGCGGCGACCAGGACGATGGTGCCCAGGTTGGCCTTGAGCAGCCGGAACGACCCGTCGAGGAGGTCGCTGAAGGTCATCGGGTGCAGCGGCAGCGGGCCCGTCCGCGCCGACCCGGCCTTGGGCAGCGGCGGGTACGGCGACGGCGGGTACCCCGCCGCCCCCCACCCCGGCGGCGCCCCGTACCCCGGCGGCCCGCCCGTGGCCCCGGGGGGCGGTCCCCACGCCGGCGGCTGGCCGGCCGGGGGCTGGCCCGGAGGCTCCCAAGGTGGTGGTGAGCTGCTCACGACCTTCCTTTCATCGGCGCTCGCGCGCATTGTCACGAGGCCACCCGGGCCGGTCAACGGCGTCCGCGACGTCGGTGGAAAAGGTGAATACTCCACTGTTGGGCAGGGACGTGACATCCTTGGCCGGTCGTCGTGCTGGGAAGGGGGCGGTAGTGCGTGAAGGGCAGGGTACTGGTCGTCGATGACGACCCGTCGCTCGGCGAGATGCTCGGGATCGTCCTGCGGCAAGAGGGCTTCGAGCCGGTGTTCGTCCGCTCTGGCGACCAGGCCATCGCCGCCTTCCACCAGGCCAAACCCGACCTGGTGCTGCTCGACCTGATGCTGCCCGGCAAGGACGGGCTGGAGATCTGCCGCGAGCTGCGCCTGGAGTCGGGCGTGCCCATCGTGATGCTGACCGCCAAGACCGACACCGTCGACGTGGTCCTGGGCCTCGAGTCGGGGGCCGACGACTACATCACCAAGCCGTTCTCGGCCAAGGAGCTGGTGGCCCGCATCAGGGCCCGGCTGCGCCGCCGCGACACCGAGGGGGCCGAGACCCTTCGCTTCCACGACATCGAGATGGACGTCATGGCCCACCAGGTGACCAAGGTGGGCAAGCCGGTGAACCTGACCCCGCTCGAGTTCGAGCTGCTGGCCACCCTGGCCCGGCGGCCCCGGCAGGTGTTCACCCGCGAGGTGCTGCTCGAGCAGGTCTGGGGCTACCGCTACGCCGGCGACACCCGGCTGGTGAACGTGCATGTCCAGCGGCTGCGGGCCAAGATCGAGGACGACCCGGAGAACCCCCAGGTGGTGCAGACTGTGAGAGGCGTCGGCTACCGGATCGGACCGGAGGGTGGCGCCGTCGAATCCTCGGCGCAGGCGGGTGATCAGGGATAGGACTGGGCCGCTTCAGCCTCGCCCGGCTCGACCTGCGGGCCAGGGTGGTGCTGTTCACGTCGGCGATCGTGGTCGGGGCGCTGCTGCTGCTCGGGGCGGCCCTGCACGCGCTGCTGGCCAAGTCGCTGTACAGCCAGCACAGCCTCGAGGCGACCAGCCAGGTCCGGCTCCTGACCGCCCCGAGCGCGGCCGGTGACCTCACCGGCTTCGACACCAGGCAGGTCCAGAAGCGGCTGGAGGGGAACCTGATCCTCCGCCAGAGCGGCCAGCCCAGCTTCAGCGGCCTGGTCCTGCGCGGCCAGGACGGGATCGAGACCCACTCCAACCCGAACCTGCGCTTCGAGCACGTCCCCGCCACCCTGGCCGAGCGGGTCGGGAAGGACAAGGAGCTGGCCTACGTGTACATCCGGTCGCCCCTCGGTCGCGGCCGCATGCTGGTCGTGGGCGCCCCGTTCCGCATCGACCAGAGCGACGTCGGCACCCAGCAGGCCTACTTCTTCTACCCGCTGAACTTCCAGGAGGAGACGCTCGCCAAGCTCTCCAACTTCCTGCTGATCGTGGGCGCCGGGCTGCTGGCGGCGGTGGTCATCATGGCCGCCATCTCGATCGGGCGGGTGCTCAAGCCGATCCAGCGGGCCCGGGACGTGGCCGAGGAGATCGCGGCCGGCAACCTGGCCGCCCGGATCCCCCAGGCGACCAGCCAGGACGACTTCGGCAAGCTGGCCGAGTCGTTCAACCGGATGACCGACAACCTGGCCCAGAAGATCGGCGAGCTGGAGCACGTCGGCAGCCTGCAGGCCAGGTTCGTGTCCGACGTCAGCCACGAGCTGCGCACCCCGCTGGCGACGGTGCGCATGGCCGCCGACTACATCCACGCCGCCCGCACCGGCCTGCCGCCGGATGCCCAGCGGGCCGCCGTGCTGCTGGAACGGGAGCTGGAGCGGTTCGAGAACCTGCTCGAGGACCTGCTCGAGATCAGCCGCTTCGACGCCGGGGTGATCAACCTGGAGCCGGTCGAGGTCGACCTCAGCGGGCTGCTCGACGAGGTGGTGGACGCCCTCGACCCGATCGCCCATGGGCGCCAGGTCGAGGTCGGCCTGCAGGTGGACCGCAGCCAGGGCCAGCCGCTGGTCGCCGCCGACCCGCGCCGGCTCGACCGCGTCTTCTCCAACCTGGTCAAGAACGCCATCG
>Ga0307319_10000618_pt1 | contig 10850 bp, 11 predicted proteins | sample ER_DNA_368_FD_194491 | JGI IMG/M metagenome (GOLD analysis project Ga0307319, IMG submission 194491) | Bulk soil microbial communities from the East River watershed near Crested Butte, Colorado, United States - ER_DNA_368 | ecosystem: Environmental > Terrestrial > Soil > Floodplain | place...
AAACGGTCCTGAGCCCGGCGGGCCCTGAACGTCGAGACGGGCGAGCCGTTCTGCAGGATGGCGAAGACGTAGCGCCGCTGGACGTAGCCCGACAGGGCCGACGCCTCTCTCGTCGTCCCGGTCTTGGCTCTGACGCGCCCAGCCGCCGGCGAGCCGCGCATGCGACGCCGCAGCGTCCCCGTCCGCCCGGCCAGCGGGAGCGACGACAGCAGGACCTCTCGCACGAGCGGGTCGGCATAGCCCTTCTGCAGCATTGCCACGAGCATGGCCGGCGTCAGGCGGTTGAGGCGCGAGAGCCCCGAGCCGTCCACGATTCGCACTCCGCCGACCGGGATCTGCTGCTCGGTCAGGATCTGACGGACGACAGTGGACCCCGCGAACGTCGTGCCCTGATCGGCGAGCTGCGTCCCGAGATGCTTGAGCAGCACCTCGGCGGTGAAGTTGTCGCTCTCCCGGTTCATGAACCGTAGAACGTGCAAGAGCGGCAACGACGACGAGGACGCGAGTGGAAATGCGCCTTCCGTGGCCTTCCCGACGAGCGTGCGCCCCGTGACCGAGACGCCGGCCGCGAGTAGCGCCTCGCGGAAGAGCTCCGCCGCGGCCTGCGCAGGGTTCCGGCTCGTCCGGCCGCGGTAGCGGCCCCGGTCGGCGGTCAGCGCCGAGAGCGGCGGCGACTCGTTGATGAAGAACCAGGACTTCCATCCCGGCGCCGTTCGCTTCGAGTCGAAGTACGACTCGTCGCCCACCAGCCGGCCGCTGACGCGTGTGATGCCGTATCCGCGCACCTGAGCCGCGAGCGCGTTCAGTCGCAGCGAGGACAGGGTCGGGTCGCCGTACCCCTTGAGAACGAGGTCGCCGCGCCAGAGCGCGCCTTCCTGCTCACCCTCGCCGATCACTTCCGTCTCGAACTGGTAGGCCGGCCCGAAGGCATGCAGCGCCGCGTACGTGACGGCGAGCTTCTCGTTGGAGGCGGGGATCAAGGGCAGCGTCAGGTTGTGGGAATACACGGGCCGCCCGGTCGCGAGATCGACGGCGAGGGCTCCCGTCCTCGAGGGCGCAACGTGTGGCGCCTGCAGGGCTTTTGCCAGCTTGCGGGCGAGGGGCGTCTGGTCGGCCGTGGCCGCCTGGGGCGAGGCGAGCCCGGAAACGACTGCAACGAGAACGACCGCCAGGCGCCGCGACATCCGGCCATGTCTAGCTATGCAAATGATCCTCGTCAAGAAAGCGTAGGTCCGTTGGCCGTAAAGATGGGCCGAGCGACCCATTGGAACCCTCGTTCGACCCACCCATAATCGCAGGAGCCAATGGGCGGCCGACTCGACATACTGATCGAGCGCATCGGCGATCTCCTAGCGCAACCAAGCCAGGGGCGCGGAGCTCCCTCGCGCGAGCGCATCGAGTCCGTCCTCACCGAGGGCTACGCCGAAGCGCTCGCCCTCGACGGGCAGCGGCTTCGCCTGGAGCGAAAAATCGACCAGGTCACCGCACACCTAGCGCGTGGTGGAGACACGCGGGCGGCGGATCTCCAGAAGGTCCTGGCCCGGATCGAAGCGACCGAAGAGGATCTGGCGCAGCTTCGTGAGCTGCTCACCGCCCTCCGCAGCAGAGTCACCCAGGCCGCTTAGGCCACGGGCCGCTTAGACAATCCCGGAGCGCACGGCGTACACCGCCGCCTGGATCCGGTTCTCGATCTGGAGCTTCATGAGGATGTTCGAGATGTGGATCTTGACCGTCTTCGGGCTGATGTGCAGCGCTTCGGCGATTTCCGAGTTGTCCTTGCCGTTCGCGATCAGCCGGAGAACGTCGAGCTCGCGGTCGGAGAGCTCGGCCCGGATCGTCTCCGCTCCCTGATCGAGCGTGACCGCACGCATCCGCTGCAGAACCTTGGATGCGATTGGGGGTGAGATCAGCGACTCGCCGATGGCCGCGGCGTTGATGCCCCGCATCAGCTCCTCGATCGAAGAGTCTTTCACCAGATAGCCGCAGGCGCCGGCGACGATTGCGTCCATGACGTCGTCGTCCTGATCGGAGATCGTGAGGACGACCACGCGGGTGAGTGGGGCGATGGCCGCGATCTCGCGTGTGGCCTCGACGCCGCTCATCCCGGGCATGTTCAGGTCCATCACGACCACGTCAGGTGCGATCTCTCGCACGATGCGCAGCGCATCCGTGCCGCCGGCGGCCTCCCCGACCACCTGAACCCCCTGCTCTTCGAGCAGGTTTCGGAGCCCGGTCCGGAAGAGGTCGTGGTCGTCGACCAGAAGGACCCTCAACCTGTCACCGTCTGCTCTCGGGCTCATCGACGCCCTCCTACTGCCGCTCGCCGCCCTGCGTACCTAAGTCAGTGCAATGTGATTGTGACGGTTCGCGTGCCCCACGCAAGGGCTTCTGCGCGTGTCGGGAACCAGAGGTCGATGTGCGCACCGACGACTCCGCCTCCCGTGTCCGCCGCCACGCCCTCACCATAGCCCGGAATGGTCATGCTCGTGCCGAGCGGGATGAAGCTCGGATCGACGGCCACTACGCCCCAACCCACGGGCACACCGGTGGCCGTCGTCCCTGGCAGCGCATAGCCGGTCGCCGTGACCGAGATCACCTTTCCCCCGGCGACGGGAGCCGCCGGCAACGATGGTCGAGCGGAGGCGGAAAGGGACCGGGCCTGCGCGTCGAGCGACGACGCCTGGGCCGAGTTCGACCGCTGTGCTGATCGCAACTGGACGACCGCGGCCGCTCGTTCGCTGCGCGCCTGCGCTAGCGCGGCGGCCGTCGCGGCTGTCGCCTCTTCCGCACGGCGAGCCTCTGCCTCGCGTTCGGCGAGCGTGCGAGTCAGGCTGACGAGCGTCTTGCGCGCCGCCTTCGCCTTCTGCACGAAGTCCTTGTCCTGCCCGGCTGCCCGATCGAGGCTTTCCAGGCCTTCGATCGCCTCGCTGAGCGACCCTGCGCCAAGGAGGACGGTCAGCGGATCGGTGTCGCCCTCCTGGTAGAGCGAACGAAGCCGGAGGGCGAGTCGCTGCTCCGAGATGCGGAGGGCACGCTTGGCGATCCTCAGCCGGAGGTTGGCCTCGGCGCGCTCGCGCGCGACCGCGCGGGTCCGGGCCCTGAAGCGGACCAGGGCGGCCTGAGACTGCTCGAGGCGCGTGTCCAGTGAGATGACGCTCAGCCAGGTGGCACGCTCCTGTGCGCTCAGTGACCCGTTCTCGGCCCGCAGGGACTCGGCCTCCTCGTGCAGACGACTGGGCGACTCGGCGCCGCTCGCCGCCGGCAGTTGAAGGGCTGCAATGGCCGCCAGCAGCACAAGGGCGAGCCCCCCGCTGAGGGCGATGCGGCGCTCTCCCACGCCGCGGAACCTACCACAGTGCCTGCCAGACTTTGTAACAGGGTAGGCGGGGGTAAGATTTGTACAGTTTTTGGCCTGCGAAAGCGGTTTGCGGTCGTCCGATCCCCCTGTTAGGGTGCTGTGCTCGTGACGTACCGGTCCCCCTCCGGTGCGCCTGCAATGCGGGTCGGCAGCAAGCATCGCCCGGTCTTGCGAAGACGTCAGGCGCTCGCACTCCTCGTCGGGCTTGTTTCGGCTTTCGCCGCAGCCCCCGCTGCGCATGCGGAGCCGGCGAGCGTGGCGGCGAAGCGCGCGGAGGCACAGTCCGTGCTGAATCAGATCCAGGGACTCGACGCGAACCTGTCGCATGCCGTCGAGGCGTACAACCTCGCGAACGAGAAGCTCGCGAAGATCCAGAGCGACCTCAGAGAAAATCGCCGGGAGCTCAAGCTGGCGCAGCGCAACCTGGGCCGCGCTCAGACCGCACTCGAGCTCCGCCTCGTCCAGCTCTACACGGCGGGGGGCGACGGCACCGGCCTCGAGGTGCTGATCGGTGCGACGAGCATCGAGGATCTGATCGATCGGCTCGATACCTCAACTCGCGTCTCCGACCAGAGCGCCCAGGTGCTCCGCGAGGTGAAGGCCTACCGCGTCGACGTTCGCACGCGGCGCGCTCGCCTGAAGCACGCTCGCGTCGAGCAGGCTCGGCTCGTGGCCGAGCGTGCGTCCCAGAAGGCGTCCATCGAGGGCCAGCTGTCCGAGCGCCAGCGCCTGCTGGGGTCGATCCGCAGCGAGATCGGCCGTCTCCAGGCCGCCGAGCGGGCGCAGCAGGCCCGGCTCGCCGCCGAGGCTCGGGCGCGGCTGAGCTCGCCCCAGACGGGCATGGAGGTGCTCGCCGCCAGCACCGGATCGCTCGGCTCCGGAGGCGGAGGTACCGATCCGATCCCGGTCGCCCCGCCTTCGCGGTACGGCGGAGTCGTCGGCATCGCGATGCAGTACCTCGGGACTCCGTACGTTTACGGCGGCTCCAGTCCCTCGGGCTTCGACTGCTCCGGGTTCATCATGTACGTCTACGCGAAGATCGGGGTCTCGCTGCCGCACAACGCGGCGGCGCAGTACGGCTACGGCACGCCGGTCTCGCGCGACCAGCTGCAGGCGGGAGACCTCGTCTTCTTCAACGGCCTCGGCCACGCTGGGATCTACGTCGGCGGCGGATCGTTCATCCACGCCCCGCATACCGGCGACGTGGTGAAGATCTCGAGCATGTCCGGCTGGTATTCGTCCACGTACGTGGGCGCGCGGCGGCTATAACCCGTCGCATCGCGCATTCGCACGCACCTGAACAGTCGCTGAACCGCCTCGCAGCGGTTGCCACGACGCACTGCCTGACCGGGTGCGCAATCGGCGAGGTGCTCGGAGTGGCTATCGGCACGGCGCTCGGCTGGGGCAATTTCGCGACGATCGTCCTGGCAATCGCGCTCGCCTTCCTCTTCGGCTACTCACTGACCGCCTGGCCGCTGTTCCGTGCCGGTCTGGCCCTCGGGACCGTCGCCGGGCTCGCATTCGCCGCCGACACGTTCAGCATCACCGTGATGGAGATCACCGACAACGCAGTCCTCCTCGTGATCCCAGGCGCGATGGAGGCCGGTCTCGACGACCCGCTCTTCTGGGGCAGCCTCGCGTTCTCGCTGGCGGTGGCGTGGGTCGCGGCCTATCCGTTCAACCGCTGGCTGATCTCGAAGGGCCGCGGGCACGCGGTCGTTCACGCCCATCACGGGCACTAGCTAAGCCGTGTACAGCGCTTCGATCTCGTTGGCGAAGTGCTCCTGGCAGATCTTGCGGCGGAGCTTCATCGTCGGAGTCACCTCGTTCTGCTCGGCCAGGAAGTCGCGGGGCAGGACTGCGAACGCACGCACCTGCTCGAAGCGGGCGAGATCCGCGTTGACGCCGTCGACGATCCCCTGGACGAGCTCCCGAACCTCCCCGCGGGCGGCCAGTCCCGCCATGTCTCCGTCAAATCCCTTTGCTTGCGACCATTTCTCGGCCTCCTCGGGATCGAGCGTGATGAGCGCGCTGACGAAAGGGCGGCGGTCGCCGATGACGAGCGCCTGGGAGACATACGGCGAGCCCTTGAGCTTGTTCTCGATGTTCGCCGGCGAAAGGTTCTTCCCACCCGCGGTGATGATGATGTCCCGCTTGCGGTCGGTGATCGTCAGGAACCCGTCGTCGTCGAGCTCCCCGACGTCGCCGGTGCGCAGCCAGCCGTCCTCGCCGAGCACCTCGCGCGTCGCTTCCTCGTTGCCGAAGTAGCCGGCGAAGACCGTCGGCCCGCGGAGGAGGATCTCGCCGTCGTCGGCAATTCGGACCTCGACGTTCGGCAGCGCGGGGCCGACCGTGCCGAACCGGAAGCGGTCCGGCAGGTTGCAAGTAGCGGCCGTCGTCCCCTCCGTCTGGCCGTAGCCCTCCAGGATTAGCACGTCGATGGCCAGGAAGAACTCGGCGATCTCCTTCGAGAGCGGCGCGGCCCCTGAGATCACGGCGCGCATCCGTCCGCCGAGCCTGGCTTTGACCTTCGAGTAGACGAGCTTGTCGGCGATCCGGTGCTGCGCGGCGAGACCCGCCGGGATCGGCTTCCCGGCCTGGCGCAGCTCGCTGACCCTGTGGCCAACGCGGAGCGCCCAATCGATCAGGCGCCGCTTCAGGCCGGTCGCTGCCGCGAAGTTGGCTGTCACGCCCGTGTGCACTTTCTCGAGCACGCGCGGGACCGTCGGCATGACTGTCGGTCGGACCGCCGGCATCACCTCGGCAAGCCGGCGCGGGTCGGGGCAGAAGGCGATCGTGAAACCGATGTGTGCCCCCAGGAGATGCATGTAGCGCCCGAAGTTGTGCGCGAGCGGGAGGTAGAGGAGGAGGACGTCCGTCGGCAGGAAGAACTGGTCGACGAGGGTGGACGAGCGCACCATCTCGAAGTAGTTGCTGTTCCGGATCATGCAGCCCTTCGGGGGGCCGGTCGTCCCCGAGGTGTAGATGAGGGTGAAGAGGTCGTCGTTGGCGATCTGGGCGGCTGCCTCGGCCACGGCGTTCGGGTGCTGCGCGGCGTGCTCGCGGCCCTGTTCGCGCAGGCCGTCGAGGTCGGCAAAGGTCAGCACATGCTTCAGCCCAGGGAGGCCGCGCGCCTCCTCGATCAGCGGTAGGTCGTCCTCTCCCTCGACGAGGACTCCTATTGCCTCGGAGTCCTCGAGAATGTGTCGCGACTCGCTCGGCGTCGATGATGGGTAGATGGCGGCCGCTCTGGCCCCGACGTGGGCGAGCGCGAAGTCGAAGAGCGACCATTCGAGCCGGGTCCGGGCGAGGATGCCGAACGCGTCGCCCTTACTGACACCGAGCGCCAGCAGCCCATGGGCGATCTCGTCCACCGCCTGGGCCGCCTCCGGCCAGGACACCTCGCGCCAGCCGCTTTCCTCCTCGACGAGGTAGGCGGGCGTCGTCCGGTTCTGGGCGACGGCGGTGTCCCAGAGGCTGGCGATCGTGCGCTTCTCGCTCACGGCCACAGCTTAAGGAGGGAACACTGTTTGCAGGGAGAACAACCCCGGTCCGACTACAATTCGGAGGCCCCATGCGCACCATCTGGAACGGCTCGATCACCTTCGGCCTGGTCAACATCCCGGTCGGAATGGCCCTGGCGACGAAACCTGCCGCCAGGCAGTCCGACGTGTCGTTCCGGACGCTGCACCGTGAGTGCGGCACGCCGATCAAGCAAAAGCGGTGGTGCCCGACCCATGACCGCGAGGTCGAGCGTGACGAGCTGGTGAAGGGCTGGGAGGTCGCAAAGGGAGAGTTCGTGATCGTCGAGGACGCCGACCTCGAGGCCATCGAGCAGATGGACGACTCGAAGTCGATCGAGATCACGCGGTTCGTCGACGCCGAGGAGGTCGACCCCGTGTTCTTCGACCGCACCTATTACCTCGCGCCGGCGCGTGAGACAGCCGCTCAGCGGCCCTACGTTCTGCTGCTGCGCGCGATGCAGGAGACCGGCAAGGCCGCGCTCGGCCGTTTCGTGCGGCAAAACACGGAGCATCTGTGCCTCATTCGGGCCAAGGGAGACACGCTCGCGCTCGAGACGATGTTCCTCGCGGAGGACGTGAACTCACAGGCCGAGATCGAGGAGACGGTCTCCGAGAGCAAGGTCAAGGAGGCCGAGCTCGACCTGGCGCGTCAGGTGATCGACAGTCTCGCCGGGGAGTTCGAAGTGGAGGATCTGACGAGCGAGTACCGCACGAACCTGCGGCAGATGCTCGAGGCGAAGCTTGCAGGCCAGGAGATCGCCAAGCCGGTCGAGGCTCCGACGGAAACCCCCGTCGTCGATCTCATGGAGGCGCTCAAGCAGAGCGTGGCCGAGGTCTCGGGGAAGCAGCCCGCCAAGCGCGCGAAAGCCGCCCCGAAGAGCGGCTCTCGAAAACGCGTTCCGGCGCGGAAGAGCGCCTGAACAGGACTTCTACGAGGCGAGCGCCTCAGGTGGGCGCGAGCCCAACGCCTGGAGCTGTGCGGCGAAGAGGGTCTTGTCGATCTTGCCGTGATAGATCGGGACGCCTTCTTCCATGCAGACCCTGATCACTTCGGTGCGATCGATCCCAAGCTCCTTCGAGAGCTCCTCGGGCGTCAGGTGGTTCGCCATGAATCCTCCTTCTGAGCAACAAAAAAGCCCGACACGCGTGGGCGCTCGGGCCTGCTCGATCCTTGGTTTGTCACCGCGGCGCTCATCGGCTCCGCGTTTCGAGAACATTCATCACCTCCAACGATAATGCCCGCGCGCGACGACCGCAACGGTTTAGGCGTAGGTGCCCTTCGGGCACTCGCGGAAAATGGTGCTTCTCGTCGCCGTGAGAGCGAAGCGCTCACGGCGAGTCCCCGCCCCGTGGGCGGGGACCTAGGCGTCCTCGAGGAGCGCACGGCCGAGATCAAGGACGTCCGGCTGCGCTACTACGTCGGGGGTGAGGGGCCCCCGCTGATCCTCGTGCACGGCCTCGGGGGCGCTGCGGCGAACTGGGCCGGAGTCGTCCCGCTGCTGGTCGCCCGGCACCGGTTGCTCGTGCCTGATCTACCCGGGCACGCCGGATCGACGCCCTTCCCCGCGGCGACGACGCTGGACCCGTATGCCGACCGGCTTGATCGCCTGGCCGAGCTGGAGGCGATGGAGCACGCCGGTGTCGCCGGACATTCGCTGGGCGGGCTCGTCGGGCTGCGCCTGGCGGTGAACTTCCCGCGGCGGGTCAGCGCTCTCGTCCTGACCGCTTCGGCCGGAATCCGCTCGTCGACCCGCGACGCCGAGCGCTATCTGAACCTTGCCGCCATTCTGCGGCCGACGCGCCGCTACGCACGCCACCGCGAGGCGATCGCGCGGAGCCGTGCCCTGCGCATGCTCGTCTTCGGCTACTTCGGCGCCTCCGATCCTGAGGCCATGCCGGACGGCGCAGTGGATGGATTCCTGTCCGCGATGGACATGCACACCGACACCGCTACTGCACGACGGGCCCTCGTGCGGGACGATCCTCGCCTCGACCTCGAGCGCGTCGCCTGTCCAGTCTTCCTCCTCTGGGGCGCGCGGGACAATCAGATCACCGCTGAGGACGCCTTCGAGTACGCCCGGCGGCTGCGGGCTCCTCTGCGGATGATCGCGGACTGCGGGCACCTGCTGATCGGCGAACGCCCCGACGCGTGCGCCGAGGCGATCGAGAGCTCTTTAGACCGGGTTCGGTAGCTCGACGAATTGCCATTCGAGCTCGAAGCGTTCCGCGAGCAGCGCAGCGAGCGCTTTGATCCCGATCCGCTCGGTGGCGTAGTGCCCGCCCGCCACGAAGTGGATGCCCAGCTCCTTCGACGCGTGGAGTGTCCCTTCTTCGGCCTCGCCGGTGAGGAAGAGGGCGTAGCCGTCGCGCGCCGCGTCGGCGATGTAGCGCGCCGCTCCACCGGTGACGACTGCGGCGGTATCGATCAACTCGGGCCCGTGATCGAAGACCAGCGGTTCGGCTTCGAGGACCTCTTTCGCCCGGGCGGCGAACCCGCCGATGTCGATCGGCTCCGTGAGCGGGCCGCCGAACCCGATCCCGGCGAACCGTCGCTCCGGCTTCACTCCGAGCTCGCGGGCGAGCAGCGCGTTGTTTCCGACCACGGGGTGCGCGTCCAGCGCGAGGTGGTAGGCAGCGAGTGTCATGTCCGCGTCGAAGAGCGCTTGCAGTCGGCGCTTGAGCGCCTCGTCGATCGCGCGCGGGTCACGTTCCCAGAAGAGGCCGTGGTGAACGAGGATCAGGTCCGCCTTCGCCTCGGCGGCGTGTTCGAAGAGCTCGAGTGATGCGGATACCCCGGCGACGATGCGCTGGATCTCGCGCGCCCCGGGCACCTGCATGCCCATCGGCGCATAGTCGGGGTAGGCGTCGAGATCGAGCAGCTCGTTCGCGTAGGCGAGGATCTCGTCCCGGTCGGCCACGCGCCGATTCTAGGGCGCGGCTCCTAGACAGCCGCGGCTTCGAACGGCACCTCCGGCGCGCCAGTCTCAGTTCCCGAGGGAGGCGACAGGAATTCGACGTGACGGGCGACAACCTCTACAGCGCTTCGCTTGTTGCCGTCGCCGTCCTCCCAGGAGCTGCTCTTCAGCCGGCCGTCGACGCCCGCCTTGCGACCCTTGCTGAGGTATTGCCCACAAAGCTGAGCCTGCTTGTTCCACGCCGAGATCCGGAAGAAGTCGGCTTCGTCGCCGCCGACCCGGTCGACGGCCAGAACGAACGTCGCGACCTGTCGCTCCTCCGAAAGCTCCTTGACCTCGACGTCGGTGGCCAGGTTTCCGGTCAGTACGACACTGTTCACGCATCCTCCTTCGTTGGCTGTTGAGGCAACATACCCGCGTAGATGCGACTGATCTGTGTCGGCTCGGTCGCAAGAGCGGACCTGAGCTAACCTGTGGCTTCTCGGGGTGTGGCGCAGCCTGGTAGCGCGCTCCGTTCGGGTCGGAGAGGTCCCCAGTTCAAATCTGGGCACCCCGATGCGCGTCACTGAACGGGCCCGGGATCTCCCGGGCCCGCGACTATTCTCAGGTCATGAGCGACAAGATCAGACTCGCCTGTGTGCAGCTGACGAGCGGCACCGACAAGGCCGCCAACCTGGAGAAGGCCGAGCGGCTCGTCGCCGTCGCGGCCGCGACGGGCGCCGACGTCGTCGCCCTGCCCGAGAAGTGGAACGCGATCGGCGATCCCGGTGTGCTCCACGACGCCGCCGAGCTGATCGACGACGGCGAGTCGGTCGAGGCGATGCGCGGCTGGGCGAAGCAGCACGGCATCACGCTCGTCGGCGGCTCGATCACCGAGCGGCGCGAGGGCCGCGAGAAGCTGTCGAACACGAGCCTCGTCTTCGATCCCGGGGGAGAGCTGGTCGCGACCTATCGCAAGATTCACCTCTTCGACGTCGACGTCGGCGGCCAGGCGTATCGCGAGTCCGAGGCCGAAGAGCCTGGGGAAGAGGCTGTCGTCGCCGAGGTGGAGGG
>Ga0307319_10000620_pt1 | contig 10840 bp, 10 predicted proteins | sample ER_DNA_368_FD_194491 | JGI IMG/M metagenome (GOLD analysis project Ga0307319, IMG submission 194491) | Bulk soil microbial communities from the East River watershed near Crested Butte, Colorado, United States - ER_DNA_368 | ecosystem: Environmental > Terrestrial > Soil > Floodplain | place...
GACTAGCGGTCGCGACCGCCGCCGCGGCCCCGGCCACCGCCACGGCCGCGCCCGCGCTCGCCGTCACGGCGCGGCGGGCGCTCCTCGCGCTCGCGCGGAGGCGCGTCCTTGGCCCGCTCGATCAGCTCCTCCGGCTGGACGAGGTTGCCGTTCTCGTGCTTGGCGACCAGCTTCAAGCCGATCCGGCCGCGCTCCTTGTCGACCTCCTGCACCACCACGTCGAGCACGTCTCCGCGGCCGATCACGTCCTCGATGTGGCCCACCCGCCCCGGGCCGACATTGGAGACGTGGAGCAGGCCGTCCGTGCCTTTCTTCAGCTCGACGAAGGCGCCGAACTGTGTGGTCTTCACGACCTTGCCGGTGTACGTGTCGCCGACCTCCGGCTCCTTCGTGATCCCCTCGATCGCGGCGATCGCGGCGTCCGCCTTCTCGCCCTCGGTCGCGTAGATCAGGATCGTGCCGTCCTCTTCGATGTCGATCTGGACGTCGTAGTCGGCCTCGAGGGCGCGGATCGTCTCACCGCCCTTGCCGATCACCATGCCGATCTTCTCGGGGTCGATCTTGACCGTCGAGATCCTCGGTGCGTGCGAGGCGAGCTGCGTCCGGCTCTCCGAAATCGTCTCGGACATCCGGTCGAGGATGAACTCGCGCGCCTGCTTCGCCTGCTCGAGCGCGTTGCGCATGATCTCCTGCGTGACGCCTGTGATCTTGATGTCCATCTGCAAGGCCGTGATGCCGTCGCGGGAACCGGCGACCTTGAAGTCCATGTCACCGAGATGGTCCTCGGCGCCCTGGATGTCGGTCAGGATCACGTAGTCGTCACCCTCCTTGACGAGGCCCATCGCGATGCCGCCGACGGGTGCCTTGATCGGCACGCCGGCGTCCTGCAGCGCGAGCGTCGATCCGCAGACGGAGCCCATCGACGACGAGCCGTTGGACTCGAGCGTCTCGGAGACGATGCGGATCGTGTACGGGAACTCCTCGAGCGAGGGGATCATCGGCTCGAGCGCCCGCTGCGCGAGCGCGCCGTGGCCGATGTCTCGCCGCTTCGGGCCGCGCATGAAGCCCGTCTCCCCGACCGAGTAGGGCGGGAAGTTGTAGTGGTGCATGAAGCGGCGCTCGGACTCGAGCGAGAGATCGTCGATCCGCTGTCCCTCCTTCGCCGTGCCCAGCGTGAGCAGCGACAGGATCTGCGTCTGGCCACGCGTGAAGAGCGCCGAGCCGTGCGTCCGCGGGCTGACGCCCACCTCGCAAGTGACCTGCCGGATCTCCTCGGGGTCGCGGCCGTCGGGTCGCCGCTTGTCGACGGCGATCTTTCGGCGGACGAGCTCCTTGTAGATCGTCTCTGAAGCGCGTTTCACGAACTGGCGCGTGATCGAGTCCTTCGCCACCGGCGTGTCCTCGTCGGATGCCGGAGCGCCGACGGGGAACGGGAGCTGAACCTCGTCCTCGATCCGCCCGAAGAGCAGGTTCCGCTTCGCGGACTTCAGCTCCTTCGAGTCCTGCTCCGCCTCGGTCAGCGTCCGCAAATCGTTCTCGAACTGCTCCCGCACGGGCGTCAGGACGGCGTCGAGCCGCTGCCTCTCTAGGACCATCGCGAGGCTCGAGCGCACCTGGATCTGGCGCCTGATGTCCTCCTCGGTCGATTCCATCGAGAGCGGCGGAGAGAGCTCTGTCACGAGCTCCTCGACGACCGCGCCGGCCTCGCGCAAACCCTGGGCGCCGATCCGCTCCTGGATCCTGGGGCCGTGGTCGTGCTCGAGCTGCGCGGTCAGCTCCGGGTCGAGCCACTTGTCCTTGCCGACTTGGCGGCGCAGGTCCTCCTGCGCCTCGCAGATCTTCAGGATCTCGTCGTGGGCGAGCTCGAGCGCCTCGATGATGATCTCCTCCGGGATCTCGTCCGCACCGGCCTCGACCATCGTCAGCGCTTCGGGGGAGCCGACGACGATCAGGTCCAGCGTGCTCTCGCCCTCCTCGACCGCGGGCAACGGCGGGTTCACGACCAGCTCGCCGTCGAGGCGACCGACGCGGACTGCGCCCACCGGCCCCAGGAACGGGAGCGGCGAGACCATCAGCGCCGCGGAGGCGCCGTTGATGCAGAGAATGTCGTGGGCGGTGACGAGGTCGACGGACAGCGTCGTGCAGACCACGTGCACCTCGTTCTTGTAGCCCTTCGGCCACAGCGGCCTGATCGGCCGGTCGATCATGCGCGCGGTCAGGATCGCCCGTTCGGTCGGCCGCCCCTCGCGCTTGAAGAAGCCGCCCGGGATCTTGCCGGCGGCGTACATCCGCTCCTCGACGTCGACGGTGAGCGGGAAGAAGTCGGCGCCCTCGCGGGCCTCCATGCGGCCCTGCGCGGTGGCGAGCACCATCGTGTCTCCGGCCCGGACGACGACGGCGCCGTCGGCCTGCTTCGCGAGCTTGCCGGACTCGAAGGTCAGCTCCTGGTCGCCGACGGTGACGGACACCGTGGCGGTCCGGGGCTCAGTGATTGTTGCCATCTGGTTCCTCCACTTTCTCGGGAGAGTGGAGGTTTGAGTCAGCTCCGCGCCTGCGGGGCTCGCTCAAACTTCCACTCTCCGGCTTGGACTGGGGTCTTGGTTCGGCCTACCTCCTCAGGCCGAGCTCCTGGATGAGGGCGCGGTAGCCCTCGAGGTTGCGCTTCTGCAGGTACTGCAGCAGCCGGCGCCTACGGCCGACGAGCTTGAGCAGGCCGCGCCGCGAATAGTGATCCTTCGGATGCGAGCGCAGGTGCTCGGTGAGCTCGTTGATGCGGGCGGTGAGGAGCGCGATCTGCACTTCCGCGGAGCCGGTGTCCCCCTGGCTGCGGCCGTGCTTGCCGACGATCTCCTGCTTCGCTTCCTTGGTGAGGGTCAAGCGGTCCTCCTTCTGACGCGGCTCCGCTGTCCAAGCCCGCCGCGAGGAAGCACACGCGAGCGGCCGAGACTGCGGTCTGCCGGGAAGGGTAGCAACGACGCCGTTTTCACGCGTTTCTCTCGCCGGGGCCCGGTGGCCACCATCCTCCTCCCCGCTGCGAGCGTATCCCGCCTGGGCGCACGCATGGTGACGCAGGTACCGCGAAAGCGTCACGATCCGTCCACAGTGCAGGCAGCGGTCGCAGCTGGGCATCCCGCCACGGTCGATGCGGGGATCGAGGTGCTGGCGGAGGGCGGCTCGGCCGCCGATGCCGCCGTCGCCGCCTGCCTCGCCTCGTGCGTCGCGGAGACGGTCATGACCGGTCTGCTCGGCGGCGGCCACGCCATTTACTACGACGCCTCGGCGGCGCGGGCGCGGAACCTCGACTGCTTCGTCGCCGTCCCGGGCCGCGATCCGAAACCGAGAGCACACGTCGAGTTGCTCGAGCTCGACGTTCCGTTCGGCGCCGAGCTCGTCCACTACGCGGTGGGCGTCGCCTCGTGCGGCGTTCCCGGCCTCCCGGCGGGGTTGGGCGCGCTGCACGGGGAGCACGGCCGGCTGGCGTGGGCACGGCTCGTCGAGCCTGCGCTTCGGCTCGCCCGAGAAGGAGTCAACTTTCCCGCGACGCATGCGGCGTGCCTGGCGATGCTCGCGCCGGTGATGACGATGAACGAGGGAGCCCGAATCTACGCGCCGGCCGGCCGGCTCCTGGAAGCAGGCGCGCGCCTCGAGCAGCCAGGCTTGGTACGAGCGCTGGAGCTGCTGTCTGAGGAGGGGCCGAGGAGCGCCTATGACGGCTCTCTTGGCGAGGCGCTGCTTGCACTGGTGGACGAGCGAGGCGGAGTCGTCACCCGTGCCGACCTCGCGCAGTACGAGGCGCACTGGTCGGCGCCTGTGGAGGTCGGCTACGCAGGCACGCGCGTCCTCACCCGTGCCGGCCTCGCGCCGCTCGGGGACGGCCTCTCGGCCCTGCCGCGACTGCGCGGGCGCTCGAACGCCGAGCGCGCGGTCGCGCTCGCCCGGGCGCTGGACGTGCCGGACGGTCCCGGCGACACGACCAACCTGGCCGTCGTCGACGGCGAGGGGAACGTCTGCGTCCTCACGACCAGCCTCGGCCTCGGCTCGGGCGACTTCCTCCCCGGTCTCGACCTACACCTGAACAGCATGCTCGGCGAGACCGACCTGATTCGGGGGCCGCTCGAGCCCGGCGACCGCGTGGGGAGCATGATGTCGCCGGTGATTGCGCTCGACGACGAGGGGCTCGCTCTGGCCGCCGGCGCCGCCGGTGGGACGCGGTTGCGGAGCGCGCTCGTCCAGGTCGTGGCGGGGATTCTCGACGAGGGCCTCGAGGCTACCGAGGCAGTGGCTCGGCCTCGACTCCACCCCGCCGCCGGCCTTGTTCATCTCGAGCCCGGGTTCGCCGAGGAGGTCGGGTCAGCTCTGGAGCGCGCGGGCTTCCACGTGCGCGCGTGGCCCGACCGGCACCACTACTTCGGCGGTGTCAGCGTCGTCACGCCAGCCGGCGGGGCCGGAGATCCTCGCCGGAGTGGAGCTGCGGCGACTCTCTCCTGAGCCCGAGCCAGCCGAGGTACCCGCACTCCGGACACCCTGGATTCGTCGCAGCCGTCCCCCCGCCTGCGGGCTTGGCGTATTCCTTGCCACACCCGAGGCAGCGGACGGACTCGAGCACCCTCAGCGTCCTCTGATTGCGCCACGGTCTCGCTCCCATGTCCAGAGAGAGACCGAAAGGTGCCGAAACTTGCGCTTAGCTGTCGATCTCGGTTTCGCGGTCGCGGCCGGCCTCGAGCGCAACCCACCCCACGCCGCCGCAGTCGGGGCACGGCTCGGCTTCGTCTTGCTCGAACGGCAGCTCGTAGACGGCGTCGCAGTCGAGGCAGCGGACGAGCGGTCGCTCCGCGGTTGATCGATGCTGCTCCATACACACACTGATGCGGGCGGCTGCCCGAACCTGCGCCTCTACGCGGGCGGGTGTGCGCGTCGCGTCGCTTCCACGTCGCGCGCGATCTGGGCGACGAGGTCGTCCTCGCTGTCGAATGCCCGCTCGTCACGAAGGCGCTGCCAAAGCTGGAGCACGAGCCTGCGCCCGTAGAGATCGCCCGTGAAGTCGAGCAGGAACGCCTCGATGCGCCGCTCACCGCCTCCGTAGTGCGGGTTGGTGCCGATCGAGATCGCGGCCCGACGGCTCTCCGCCTCGCCTGCGTAGATCCCGTAGCCGGGCACGAGGAGTTGCGGGTCCGCGCGCAGGTTCGCGGTCGGGAAACCGAGCGTGCCTCCGCGGGCGTCGCCTGCCACGACCGTTCCCTCCACCTCGGCCGGACGTCCGAGCAGCCGGGCCGCGCGTTCGACCTCGCCGCCGCGAAGCAGGTCGCGGATCCGGCTCGAGGAGGCATTTTCCACGAGCGGGACCGCGCGAACGTCGAAGCCGATTCGCTCCAGGAGCGCGAGGTCGCCGCTGCGGCCGCGCCCGAAGCGGAAGTTCGTCCCCGCGACGACCACCTCCGTCCCGATGGGCCGGAGGATCCGGTCCACGAACTCCTCGGGACCGAGCTGCGCCAGCTCGAGGTCGAAATCGACGACGAGCGTCTCCTCGATCCCGGCTTCGCCGATCAGCTCGAGCCTCCGTTCCAGCGTGGCCAGCAGCTCCACGCCGTAGCCCAGCGCCATGCGCGGATGCGGATCGAAGGTGACGACGGTCGCCGTGTGCCCTGCGGCGATGGCAGCCTCGAGCACCCGCCTGTGGCCGAGGTGGACGCCGTCGAACGTGCCCAGGGCGACCGCCCGCGGCGTCCGGGTCAGCTCACCGGGTTCGCGAACGACCCTCACGACGCCCTAGGCCCGCCGTCGCGGACTCCGACGCGAGCCAGCGCCTCCTCGGCCGGGATCAGCCGCTCCGGCTCCGCCTCCTCGACGCGGAACGGCCCCACTTCGGTGCGCCGCAGCGTCGCGCAGTGACCGCCGAGGGCGGCGGCGATCGCTCGCACGTACGTCCCCGAGCTCACGCGCAGGTCCAGCCGCACGATTCCGTCGCTATAGGAGATGACGTCGAGCGCGTCCACTCGGGAGCGTCGCAGGGGCATCTCGACCGCCACGCCCCGGCGGTGCAACCGATACGCGCGCTCCCCGCCGATCTTGACCGCCGACGCGGCCGGGACCGGCAGCTCCACCTCGCCGCGGAGGGCCCCGAGCCGGCGCTCGAGCTCCTCGGCGTCCGGCGCCACCCCGCGCTCCACGATCTCGCCCTCGCGATCGCCCGTGTCGGTCAGCGCCGTCAGGTCGACCGTCGTCTCGTATCGCTTGTCGAGTCCCACGAGCGACGAAGCCAGCTTAGTTGCCGACCCGGACAACACGAGCAGCAACCCGGTTGCGAACGGGTCAAGCGTTCCGGCGTGCCCGGTTCGCGCGCCCGTGCGCCGGCGCACCTCCGCCACGACCGCGAACGACGACGGCCCTTCCGGCTTGTCGATCAGAAAGAGCCCGCTCGGGCTAAGCGCCCGCGGCGGCACGGAACTCGCGGTGGATGAAGTCGGTGATCTCCTCGACCGAGGAGCTGCTCGAGAACCCGGCGGCCTGGCGATGGCCGCCTCCGTCCGACTTCCGCGCGATCGCCGACACGTCGAGCTCGTCGTTCGACGCGCGCAGGCTCACTCGCCGCGCCGGGCCGTCGCGCCGCGGCGGCTCGCGGATCAGCGCGGCCATCTCCGCGCCCTCGACCGCCCGCAGGTAGTCGATGATCCCTTCCGAGTAGGCCTCCGCTGCGTTCAGCTCGGTGAAGTCGCTCCGCAGCAGGTAGGACACGACGAGACGGCCGCCTTCGTAGACCTGCGCGCGCTCGAGCGCACGCGCCAGCAGCTTCAGCTTCGCGAACTCGACCGACTCGTAGACCCCCTGGAAGACGCGGTGCACGTCAGCGCCCGCCTCGACGAGCTCGGCCGCGAGCCGCAGTGCCTTGGGCGTCGTGTTCGTGTACTGGAAGCGGCCAGTGTCCGTCACGACCGCGATGTAGAGCGCCTCGGCGATCTCCGGCGTCAGCTCGACCTCGAGCTCGGCGAAGACGTCGCGAAGCACCTCGCCCGTCGACGAGGCATCCCCGACGACGAGGTTGAGGTCGCCGAAGCACGAGTTGTCGTGGTGGTGGTCGATGTCGAGCGTCAGCGGCGCCTGGTCGAGCAGGCCCGTGTCCGGCCCGAGCCGCTGCTCGTTCGCGCAGTCGAGCGCCACCAGCACCCGCTCGCCCGCGTCGTCGGGCGGCTCGCGCCGCAGGCCCTGCAGCGGCATGAACCCGTACTCCCGCGGCAGCGGCGCGTCGCCGTAGAGGTACATCTCGCTGTCCTTGCCGAGCGCGTCGAGGGCGAGCTTCGTCGCGAGCAGCGAGCCGAGCGCGTCGCCGTCGGGATTCTCGTGGGTCACCAGCAGAAAGCGGTCGTGTGACCGAAGCGCGTCCGCGACCGCCTGCAGGTCACTCGTCTTCTGGCTCTGGGGCGAGCTCATCGATCAGTTGCGTCATGCGGACCCCGCGCTCGACGGTCGGATCGTATTCGAAGGCCAGCTGCGGAGTGCGCTTCATTCGCAACTCGCGGGCCAATCGCGCCTGGAGGACCCCGTGAGCCGCCGCGAGCCCGGCAAGCGTCTTGCGCCGTTTCGCCTCCGAGCCGAGCACGCTGACGAACACGCGAGCGTGGCGCAGATCGGTCGAGGTCTCGACTCCTGTGACGGTGACGAAGCCGATCCGCGGGTCCTTCAGCTCGCCCACCCCTTCGGAGACCACCTCGCGAACCGCCTCGTTCACCCGACGCATGCGCTCGCTCACCCGGAGTATTCAAGCGACTAAAGGAAATCGCCGGAGCCCAGGGTCATAGTCGTGTGATGAATCGCGGAGCGCGACGGGCGGGCACCGGCCTCGACGAGCTCGAGGCTCTCTACCGACAGAAGCTGCCGCATTTCCGTCGCGTTGCGGCGGCGATCGTGGGCGACCCGGAACGGGCCTGTGACGCCGTGCAGGAAGCGTTCGGCACGGCGGTCAGGCGGCGCTCGAGCTTCCGCCGAGCCGGCCCGCTCGAGGCCTGGGTCTGGCGCCTGGTCGTCAACACGGCGCGCGACCACGCGCGTCGGCGCGACTTCCCGGCCGAGAACCTCGTCGTCGAAGACACCCGCACGAACGGTTCCACGCCTTTCGGCGAGGACGTGCGGGTCGCGCTCGCGCTCCTGCCGGAGCGGCAGCGGCTCGTGCTCTTCCTTCGCTACTACGCCGACCTCGACTACGCCGCGATCGCGGCCGCGCTGGAGATCGCCGAGGGCACGGTCGCAGCGACGCTGAACGCAGCCCACGCCTCGCTTCGCCGAACACTCCAGGAGGTACCACGATGAACGACCTCGATCCCACCCTTGCCGCGGCGCTCGATGAGCTCGTCCCGCCGTTCGAGGGCATTCCGAGCCAGTGGCGGGACGTGCTGCGCCGGGGAGGCGTCGGAAGGGGCCGTTCCAGGCGAAGCCGGTTGCTGATCGCCGGGGCCTCGGCCGCCGTGCTTCTCGGCGCTCTCGCGGCCACGTCATTCGGCCAGGCCGTTCTCGGCAGCACGCTGGATCGGCTCGGCGCGTGGACCGGAGTGGCCCCGGGAGAGCCTGCGAGCACCGCGCAGCAAGAGGCCTTCGACGCCGCAAACGAGGAGTCCTATGCCCACTTCCCGCCCGGGACGCAGGTCGGCAGGTTGCTGACGACGACCTTCGAAGGGGAGACCTACGAGCTGCTCGGCTTCCGGGACGGCGGGTCGATCTGCCTCCGGCTCGCCGGTCCGCAGAGCGAGGGCAGGCCGCCCGCCTCCTGCGCGCCGCAGCGGCAGCTCAGCGCCCTGGGCGAGCCCGCCGCAGTGCTGACCGCCGGCGATGTCTTCTCGCGCGGAGGCGAGGCCTCGGCCACCGCCCTCTACGGAGTCGCAGCCGACGACGTGGACGGGGTCCTAGTCGAGACCGCGGACGGCGAGCGGCACCCGGCGGCGCTGCGGAACAACGCGTTCATCTACCTCGCGCCCGGGAACCGGAGCTTCGCCGGGCGCGCCGGTGCCGATGCCCCTGTCCGGGCGATCGTCCACGAGGGCGGCCAGACGCTCTCCGTCGCCATCGAAACCGGGCCCGCCATCGATCGGCCCGAACCCGGCGACCTGCCCGGGCCGGCGACGGTCGAGCGCACGCTCGGGCCCTCCCACATCGGGTGGCTCGAGCGCGGCGAGGCGCGGGGCGCACCCTACGACTGGCCCGGCGCCGCACCGGAGACGGTCGTCACCTCCCGGCTGGTGCATCCGAATCCGGACAGCTCGTTCGAGATGGGCGTCGCTTTCGGCAGGGACGGCGGCGGCCAGGAGGCGGTCGGGTGGTACTGCCTCTCGTGGCTCTGGCCGCTCGTCAAGGGCTCCGGGAGCTACGGCTGCGCCCGCGAGACCGTCACGGGGCTTCTGCCGATGTACGGCTCGGGCCAGGGGGCCGATCAGTTCCCCTTGTTCGCCGGGCTCGCCGCCGACGACGTCGCCTCTCTCGAGCTCTTCTTCCCGAACGGGGCGCACGAGCAGGTGCCGCTCGTCGACAACGTCTACGCCTTCCAGGCGCCGCGCGCGCTTCACACGAAGCTCGTCGCGTACGACGCCGAGCACCGTGTAGTGGGCATCTACATGCTCTGACGGCCAACTCCGGAGCCGCCCCGGCGTCCTAGCAGGCGGTGGCACGGTTCGCTGTGGCGGTCTCGCTCGCCGTCGTCGTGACGGCGGCGGTGACGCACGCGGGCACGCCGAAGCCGTCTCGATTCCACGTCCTCGCCCACGTCGATCCCGGAGGCGGGTACAGCGCCGACGTCGTCGCCGAGCGGCACTACGCCTACCTGTCGAGCCGAAAGGGCCGTACCGACTGCCCGGCCCAGGGCGTGCGGGTGTACAACCTCGCGAACCCGCGTCGCCCGCGGCACATCTCGACGTTCGCGCGAGTCCCGGGTACCTGGTCGGAGAAGACGATCGTGAAGCGGGTCCGAACGCCAGGCTTCGACGGCGTCTTGGCGGTCACGAGCCTGCAGGCCTGCAGCGACGGCTTCGGCGGGTTCGCGCTCTACGACGTGACACGGCCGGCGAAGCCCCGGCAGCTCGCGCTCGTCCGCACCGAGCCGCGCGGCTCCCACGAGATCTGGCTCGCGGCGGCGCGCGGCCACGCCTGGGTCTACACGGCCGAGGCCGCAGCCGAGTTCGCCCTGACGCGGGAGTCGTTCGGGTTCCACATCTACGACGTGTCCCATCCACGAAAGCCCGCGGAGGTCGGTGGCTGGAGCGCCTGCCGCGACCTCAACGACTGCACGCCGCTGAACGCGCCGAGCGGCGATCACCGTCGCCTCGTCCACTCGGTGATCACCAACGCCGCCGCGACGCGCGCCTACCTCTCGTACTGGCGGCTCGGCACCGTCATCCTCGACGTCTCGAACCCGTCGAAGCCGCGCTACCTCGGCCGGACGGAGATCGGCCAGGGAAGTGCGCACTCGACGTGGCTGATGCGCGGCGAGAGGATCCTGCTCGAGACCCACGAGCTCACCCACGGCCGACCGGTGATCTGGAACGTCGCCGACCCGGCGCACCCCGTGAAGCTCGCGACCGTGAGGCTCCCGGCGAGCCTGCATCCGGGCGGCGCCTACAGCGGGCTCGCGCTCGCCGACAGCGTCCACGACCCGAAGGCAGGCGGCCGCTACGCCTACTTCTCGTGGTACGGGCAAGGCGTCGCGCTCTTCGACCTGAAGAACCCGCGCAAGCCGCGCTTCGTGACCCGCTTCCTTCCGCGCCCTGAACGCGACGATCACGGCCTCCTCTGCCCCGGCGAGCGCTGCACGGCGGTCTGGGGCGTCTTCGTGACGCCGCGCTACGTGCTTGCATCCGACCTG
>Ga0307319_10000623_pt1 | contig 10821 bp, 13 predicted proteins | sample ER_DNA_368_FD_194491 | JGI IMG/M metagenome (GOLD analysis project Ga0307319, IMG submission 194491) | Bulk soil microbial communities from the East River watershed near Crested Butte, Colorado, United States - ER_DNA_368 | ecosystem: Environmental > Terrestrial > Soil > Floodplain | place...
CGCCGCCGGACCCGCGACGTCGTCCGCGCCACCGACCCGCCGACCGACCCGATCCCCATCTGGACCCAGCCTGACGGTGTCGACATCGCCACCGGCCGGGCCGTCGTCGAGCTGGCCGTCCGCGTCGGGGTGGCCCTGATGGCCACCGGCGCCGAGGCGTCGGATGTCGTCGGCAGCGTGTTGAAGCTGACCGCCGTCTACGGGCTGCGGTCGCTGCACGTCGACGTGACGTTCAGCGCGCTGACCGTCTCCTACAACCGCGGCCCCAACGCCGACCCGCTGGGCGTGACCCGCGTGGTCCGGGCCCGGAACCAGGACTACACCCGCCTCCAGCGTCTTCACGACGTCGTCGACTCGATCGCCGCCGAGCCGATCCCCGTGTCCGAAGCCCGGGAGCGGTTCGACATGGTGGTCCGCGCCCCGCATCCCTACCGCCGCTGGGTGACCACGGCTGCCTCGGGAGCCATGGGGGCCGGGACCTCGCTGCTCCTCGGCGGCGGCTGGGTCATCGTGGCGACGAGCATCCTCAGCGCAGCGGTGATCTTCCGGGTGCTGACGGCGCTGGGACGCCGCGGCGTGCCAGGGTTCTTCGCACAGGCCATCGGCGCCGCGGTTCCCACGCTCTTTGCCGTCGCACTGGCGGTGGTCCAGTCCTCGACCGGGCGCTTCCAGGGTGTGCTGCCCTCGGTCGTCGTGGCGTCCGGGATCGTCGTGCTCCTCGCCGGGCTGTCGCTGGTGGGAGCCGCGCAGGACGCCATCGAGGGGTTCTACGTCACGGCCGGCGCCCGGATCTTCCAGGTCATCGTGCTGACTCTGGGCATCGTCGTGGGCATCGTCATCGTGCTCGGCGTTGCCAACCGCCTCGGCGTCGTCCTGGCCATTTCACCGGACACCGAGAACGTGGCCGGACGGTTCGTCCAGATGGTCGCCGCCGCACTCATCGCGGCGGGCTGGGCGGTCTCGACGTATACCGGCGTCCGTAGCACCCTGGTGGCGGCCGGTGTCGGGGCCGTGGGGTGGGCGGTCAACCTGCTCGTCTCCGAGGCTGGGACGAGCTCAGGCTTCGCCGCGGCCCTGGCCGCGTCGGTGATCGGCTTCGTGACGCAACTGGCCCTGGGCCGGATCCGCTTCTCGGCGCTGGCCGTCACGACGGCGGCCATCGTGCCGCTCCTGCCGGGCCGGGCGGTCTATCGCGGTCTGTTCGAGATCGTCTCGGGCGAGAGCGGGTCAGGCCTCTACCAGGGCCTCGGGACCCTGCTCGGCGCGGTCGGTGTCGGCATGGGGCTGGCGGCGGGGGTCTCGCTGGGCACGTATGCGGCCCGCGTCAGCGTCCAGGCGATTCGCGCGGCAGTCGACCGGCTGACCCGGTCATGATCGTGAGCAACGGCACGCATGGGTGACGTACCCGCATACCGGACCGTCCGGCAGGATGCGGGCCATGCAGTTCGGGCGCATGTACGAGGAGTTCCAGATCGGGGCCGTGTACAAGCACTGGCCTGGCAAGACGATCACCGAGTACGACGACCACCTCTTCTGCCTGCTGACGATGAACCACCATCCGCTGCACCTGGACGCGCACTACGCGGAGGGCTCGACCCAGTTCGGGCGCAACGTCGTCGTCGGCAACTACGTCTACTCGCTGCTCATCGGCATGTCCGTGCCGGACGTTTCAGGCAAGGCGATCGCCAACCTCGAGATCGAGTCGCTGCGCCATGTCGCGCCGACCTTCCACGGCGACACGATCTACGGCGAGACGACGGTCCTGGAGAAGTGGGAGTCGACGAGCAAGGACGACCGCGGGATCGTCCACGTCGAAACGCGGGGGTACAACCAGGACGGCGCCCTCGTCTGCGTCTTCCGGCGCAAGGTGATGGTTCCGAAGCAGTCCTACCTCGACGCGCGCGGCGGCGACCATCCCGGGCGGCCGCTCCCCGCGGACGTCGACCAGCGCTAGGTCACCCCACGAAGTTCTCCGCTGCGCTCCGATACTTCGCGGGGACCCCGACTAGCCGGCACACGCGTCGCTACGCTGGCGCCCGTGAGTGGGCGGATACCATCCGGCCGCCGGAGGCCGGATATCGCGATCGGCGCGATCGGCCGGTCCGCGACCGCGGAGGCGGCCGGCCAGTCGGTCGAACGGCTCGCCTTCTTCTCGGACGCCGTCGTGGCGATCGCCATGACGCTGCTGGCCCTCGATCTCCCGGTGCCCGATGCCGACTCGGCTTCTGGACTGGGCGAATTCGTTGCCGACCACTTGGGCGAGTACCTCGCTTTTCTGATCAGCTTCTTCGTCATCGCCCAGTACTGGCGCGGTCACCACCGCGTGTACCGGTACGTCACCGACGCACCACCGCGCCTCGTCACGCTCAACATCCTCTGGCTCCTGACGGTCGTCGTCACGCCGTACGCGACGCGGGTCATCTACGGCGGTGAGGACATCTCGCACAGCGACTTCCCGTGGCGGTTCGGTTTCTACGCCCTGGTCCAGGTGTGTGCGGCGCTGACCTTCTTCCTGGCCCAGCGCTACCTCGAGCGAGAGGGGCTGCTCGCACCGGAGACCCCGCCGGGCCTGCTGCAGCGGGGGCGGACCCGGAACCTCGTGCTCATGAGCCTCTTCGGGGTCTCCATCCCCCTCGCCTTTGTGATCCACGGGTGGGCGTTCGTCGCCTGGAGCCTCATCCCTGTCGTCATGGCCGCCGTTACGAGGGTGGTCCGGCGCCGACACCCCGAGGCCGGGTGAGCGGCGCTGGCCGGCATCGACCTGCATACACACTCGACGGCGAGTGACGGCACCGAGGCGCCGGCCGACGTCGTCGAGGCCGCCCGCCGGGCCGGCCTCGACGTCGTCGCGCTGACCGACCACGACACCGCGCACGGCTGGGAGGAGGCCGCGGAGGCGGCCGACCGGCACGGCGTGGCCCTGGTCCGCGGCATCGAGATCTCCTGCTCCCGGTACGGCCGATCCATCCACCTCCTCGGGTACCTCGCCGACCCTTCCCACCCCGGCCTGGCGACCGAGATCGGCCACGCTCGCCAGGCGCGGGTCAGCCGGTTGCGCCGGATGGTCGAGCGGATGGCCGCCGACGGCATCCCCATCTCGTATGCGGACGTCGTCGCCCAGGTGCCCCCGGGCGCGACCGAGGGCCGTCCCCACATCGCCGACGCGCTGGTGGCCAACGGGACGGTCCCGAACCGGGACGAGGCGTTCCTCCGCTGGCTCGGCAACGACAGCCCGTACTACGTGCGCCACTACGCCCCCGACCCGGTCGACGCGGTCCGGCTGGTCGTCGAGGCAGGCGGCGTGGCCGTGCACGCCCACCCGTTCGGGCGCGGCCGAGGTGCCGGGGCCGGCGACGCGATCATCGAGGAGATGGTGGCAGCGGGGCTGTCCGGTCTGGAGGTGCACCACCGCGACCACGACGAGGCGGCGCGGACGCACGGTCGTGAGCTGGCTGCGCGGTTCGGCCTGCTCGTCACCGGGTCCAGTGACTACCACGGCGCCGGTAAGGAGAACCGGCTCGGTGAGAACACCACGGCCCCAGACGTGCTGGCCGAGATCGAGGGTCGGTCGAGTGGCGTGGTCCCGGTGCTGCGGTGACCGAGAACTGGTCCGCCGCGGTCACCGTCTTCGTGTCGACCCTGATCACCTTGATCGTCATCATGGACCCGCCCGGAGCGGTGCCGATCTTCCTGGCCCTCACTGCCCGGATGACTTCAGCCGAACGGGCGGCGTCGGCGCGGCGGGCGTCCCTCGTCGCGTTCGGCGTCATCGCCCTCTTCGCGCTGTTCGGGCAGCGCATCCTCGACTACCTCCACGTCTCGATCGCCGCCCTGCAGGGCGCCGGGGGCCTGCTCCTGCTCCTCGTCGCCCTGCAGCTGCTCACCGGCCAGGAGTCGGACGCCATGGCCGACGCTGGGGTCAACGTCGCCATGGTCCCGTTGGGCACGCCCCTCCTCGCCGGCCCTGGGGCCATCGTGGCGATGATGCTCGCGGTCCAGCAGGCGGGCGCCGGGCCCGGGGTGCCGGGGTACATCGCCGTGGGTCTCGCGCTGCTCGGGACGATGCTCGTCGTGTACCTCTTCCTCCGTTTCGCGACGGTCGTGCGCCGGGTCCTCGGCGAGTCCGGCACCGTCCTGGCCACCCGCATCGCCGGCCTCCTGCTCTCGGCGATCGCCGTGCAGATGGTCGCCAGCGCCGTCCGGGCGTTCGTGACTGAAGGGGCGTGACCGCCCGGTCAGTAACGACAACGTAACTTGTCGTTGACAATTTTTGTTGTCGCTACGACACTTCGGTCATGGAGCTGAAGGAGATGTACGACTCCATCCTCTCCCTGCTGCAAGAGGCCTCGGGACCCGAGCGCCCGGCCGCAGCGGGCGGCGACGCGCTGACCATGGTCGAGCTGATCTCCCGAGCCCGGGTGGCCCTCGACATCCTCGAGGCCCAGGCGGTGCACGAGCTGCGGACCACCCTGCCGCAGACCAGCTACGGCGACATCGGCGCGGCGCAAGGCATCAGCAAGCAGGCCAGCCGGATCCGGCACGCGAAGCTCGAGCAGGTGCTCAAGGTGCATCAGCTCGACGGCCATCGGCACAGCCTGTCCAAGGCCGCGGTGAGCGCTCGTCATCGGCGCGCCGCCCGGCCGACACGCGAAGCACGACGCACCCATCAATAACGACCCGAGAGGACGGACGCCATGTCCCAGCAGCCCCAACCGCACACCAGCGCCTTCTTCGGAACGGCAGTGCTCTTCCTCGCCGTCACCGGCGTCTGGAACTTCGTCAACGTCTGGCTCCTCGACGTCAGCGTTCAGCAACGCTGGACGATGGGGATGAGCATCCTCTGCGCGATGTTCGCCGTCGTGGTGGTCTCGAAGGTCGTCCGCGACCGCGAGGAGGCCAACCGGACGCGCGTCGGCCAGTACGACCGGCTCTGACCGACGCCCGCGACCCGCCCCCGGCGTCTGTGGATCAATGCCGGGGGTCGTCGCCGCATCTCGGTACGTTGCCGATGTGACGATGCGGACGGCGGCGCGGCAGGGCATGTTCGAGGGCATGCCCACGCCGCTGTACGCGGCGTCGCCGAGTCGGCTGCTGGCCTACCTCGAGTGCCCGCGCCGCTACCGGTTCCAGTACCTCGACCGCCCACGGCCGACCGCCCGTCCACCTCGCGCGCACACGTCGGTCGGCATCGCCACCCACAACGCGTTGCGCGACTGGTGGGACCTGCCGCGTCGCAGGCGGACGGCGGCGGCTGGCGCGGAGCTGTTGCGGAGGGCGTGGATCGAGACCGGGTTCCGCGACGACGAGCAGAGTGCCCGATGGCGGGGAAAGGTCGGTGGCGAGGTGGAGGCATACCTCCGCGACGTCGACCCCGACACGCAGCCGCGCGGCATCGAGCGGGTGGTCTCCATGCGCACCGCCAGCCTGGTGCTGACCGGCCGGGTCGACCGGATCGACGAGCGCGAGGGAGCCGACGGGCCGGAGCTCGTCGTCGTCGACTACAAGACCAGCCGGCGCACCTGCACGGAGGAGGACGCGCGGACGTCGCTGCCTCTGGCCCTGTATGCGGCCGCAGCGTGGCGGATGTTCCGCCGCCGGTGCGTCCGGGTCGAGCTCCATCACGTGCCCACCGGCACGGTGGCGGCGCACACGCATACCGGCGAGTCGTTGGTTCGCAAGCTCGACGAGGCCGACTCGCTCGCGCGCGACGCCCGGGCCGCGGACGCGTCCTTCGCCGAGCACGGCGCGGCGTCACCGTCCTTCCCACCCCTGCCGTCCGCGTTGTGCGCGTGGTGCGACTACCGTGCTTGGTGTCCGGAGGGACAGCGGATGGGGCCGGAGAAGTCCTCCTGGGCAGCCCTCGAAGCCGGTGACGAGAGGCGTGCGCATGGCCAGTCGTACCCCGAGGAGGAGCTCCTCCAGCCCCTCCGCGGGCCGGGCGGCCTGGGTGGTCGCCGTGGCGAACCAGAAGGGCGGGGTGGCGAAGACGACGACGGTGGCGAGCCTCGGGGCGGCGTTCGCCGAGCGGGGTGAACGCGTCCTCCTGGTCGACCTCGATGCGCAGGCCTGTCTGACGTTCTCGCTCGGCGTCGACCCGGACACCGTCGAGACGTCGGTCAACGAGGTGCTCGCCGGGCGCACGCCGGTCGCCGACGCCGTCGTGACGTGCGCCGACGGCGTGGACCTGGTGCCGTCGGTGATCGAGCTGGCCGGGGCCGAGGCGCAGCTGCTGGCGCGGCCGGGACGCGAGTACGTCCTGCGGACTGCGCTCGAGCCGGTCCTCGACTCCTACGACGTCGTCGTCCTCGACTGTTCGCCGTCGCTCGGCGTCCTCACCCTCAACGCCCTCACCGCGGCCGACGGCCTGCTCATCCCGATGCCCTGCGAGATGCTCAGCCACCGCGGCGTCGGGCAGCTGCTCGACACGGTCTCCGACGTCCAGCGGATCCTCAACCCGGACCTCGAGATCCTCGGCATCCTGCCCACGCTGTTCGACGGGCGGAGCAACCACGCCCAGGCCGTGCTGGCCGACGTGGGTGAGCGCTACGGCCTTCCGGTGCTCTCGCCGCCGATCCCCAAGACCGTGCGGTTCGCCGAGGCGCCCGCCGTGGGTCGCTCGATCCTCTCGACGTCACGGTCGTCGAAGGGCGCGGCGGCCTACCGTGAGGTGGCCGCCGCGTTGCGCAGCCGGATGACGACTCGGTCATGAGTCCGGGCCCGTCCGGTCGGATTCCCGACCGGTCGAGCCCGGAACGAGTCGGCCGCGTCAGTCCTCGACGGCCGCCGGGGCGGTGTCGGAGCCGCCACGGCGGCGGCGGCGCCGCGGGCGGCGGGCCTGGCCGTCGGTCGACTCGGCAGCGGCGGCGGAAACCTCGGCGGGCTGCGGGGCGGCCCCCGCGTCACCGTCGGTGTGGGTGCGGACAGTCCGCCGGCGGTTGCGGTTCCGGGGTGGCCGCTCCTCGGTAGGGGCCTCGCGTCGTCGCTCGGGGCTCTTGCCGCGGCGGCCCGAGGCCTTGCCGGTCTCGCCGAGGTCCTCTAGCTCCTCCGCCTCGAGGCCGGCCCGGGTCTGCTGCGCCGTGCCGAGGCGTCCCCTGACGTCGGTGGGGATGTCGAGCTCGGCATACAGGTGGTCCGAGGAGGAGTAGGTCTCCTCGGGCTCCGGGATACCTAGGTCGAGCTGGCGGTTGATCAGCCCCCAGCGCGGCATGTCGTCCCAGTCGACGAACGTGATGGCGATGCCGGTGTTGCCGGCCCGGGCGGTGCGCCCGATCCGGTGGACGTAAGTCTTCTCGTCCTCCGGGCACTGGAAGTTGACGACGTGGGTGACGTTCTCGACGTCGATGCCGCGCGCCGCGACGTCCGTCGCGACGAGGACGTCGACGTTGCCGTGCCGGAACGCCCGCAGCGCCTGCTCGCGGGCGCCCTGGCCGAGGTCGCCATGGATCGCGGCGGCGGCGAACCCGCGCTCGGACAGGTCCTCGGCGACCTTGGCGGCGGTCCGCTTGGTGCGGCTGAACACGAGGGTCAGCCCGCGTCCGCGCGCCTGCAGGATGCGGGACAGCATCTCCACCTTGTCCATGGCGTGTGCCCGGTAGACGAACTGCTCGATCGCCTTGACCGTATGCGCGTTCTCGCTCGGGTCGCCCATGGCGCGGATGTGGGTCGGCTGGCGCATGTAGCGGCGGGCCAGCGCGACGATCGCTCCGGGCATGGTCGCCGAGAAGAGCATGGTCTGCCGGTTCGGCGAGGTGAGCGACATCAAGGTCTCGACGTCCGGGAGGAAGCCGAGGTCGAGCATCTCGTCCGCCTCGTCGAGCACCACGGTGCGGGCCTGGGAGAGGTCGAGGTGGCCCTGCTTGGACAGGTCGATGAGCCGGCCGGGCGTACCCACGACGACCTCGACGCCCTTGCGGAGCGCGTCGATCTGCGGCTCGTAGGCCCGGCCGCCGTAGACGGTGATGACCCGCGCGCCGCGGTTGGCACCGGCCCGTTCGAGGTCGCCGGCGACCTGGACGGCCAGCTCACGGGTCGGAGTGACCACGAGGGCCTGGGGCTTACCCGGCTTGGCCAGCGACGCATACCCCTCGTCGGTGGGGGAGACCACGCGCTGGAGGATCGGGACGCCGAAGCCCAGCGTCTTACCGGTGCCGGTCTTGGCCTGGCCGATGATGTCGTGGCCGCCGAGCGCGACCGGCAGGGTCATCGCCTGGATGGGGAACGGGTGGACGATGTCAAAGGCGGCGAGCGCCTCGACGATCTCGGGCCGGACGTCGAAGTCGGCGAAGGTGGGTTGCGAGGCGGGGGCGGGCGCGTCGGCCTCGGAGCCCTTGTCGATGCGATGGTCGATGCCGTCGTCGATGCCATGGTCAATGGACGTGTCGGTCATGTGGTTCTCTCGATCGAGCCGCGCGCGCGGAAGCGCTGGGCGGCGGTGTTGCGGGCCGATCGGAGGTCTGTCGTCGCCGTGTCAGGCGGGGGGAGTCACTCCCCTGGGTCTCGATTCGTGCCGACCGGGCACCGAAGTTGGCGTCAGTCTACCGGGTCACGAGGACGGCCTTCGTCCGGCGGTGACGAGGACCGTCGTGTACTGCACGAGGAAGGCACCACCGTAGGCGTCGATGGCCGCGGCGATGTCCGCCAGGAGCGCTCCGAACGACTCCGCCCACTCGCGATGGCGGTGCGGCTCCTCGTTGCGGTCGATCCCGGTCACGGACCCACTCTGCCGCTACGGTGACCGCATGGGCGACCCGGCGACCGAGCCCCCGGCGAGCGACGCTCCCGAGGTCTGGAGCGACGACTTCCGCGCCGCCGTCGTCGACCTGCTGGGCGCCCTGGCCTACGGAGAGCTGATGGCCTTCAGCCAGCTCGCCGCCGACGCCGAGTCGGCGCCGAGCCCGAGCGACAAGGCAGAGGTGGCCCGCCTCGCGGTCACCGAGTTCCACCACTACGAGCAGATCGTCGCCCGTCTCCAGGAACTGGGGACGGACCCGCAGGGGGCCATCGCGCCGTTCGTCGAGGCCATCGACGCGTTCCACGAGCGCACGGCCCCGAACGACTGGCTGGAGGGTCTGGTCAAGGCCTACGTGGGGGACGGGATCGCCCAGGACTTCTATCGCGAGATCTCGGCTTACGTGGACGCCGACACGCGCGCGCTGGTCGAGTCCGTGATCGAGGACATGGGGCGTGACGAGTACGTCGTGCGCGCGGTCCGGCAGGCGATTGCCGACGATCCGCGCATCGGCGGCCGACTGGCACTCTGGGGGCGTCGTCTGGTCGGTGAGGCGCTGACCCAGGCGCAACGGGTCGGGGTCGAGCGCGACGCCCTCGCGTCGTTGTTGGTCGGCGCTCCGGGCCGCCCTGGTGCGGATCTGGCTGAGCTGGGGCGGATGTTCGCCCGGCTGACCGACGAGCACACCCGGAGGATGGCGCGGCTGGGCCTCGCGGCCTGAGCCATCGAGAGCCTGAATCGAGAGAGAGCATGAGAGAGCCCGGCCGCGCAGCGGCCGGGCTCTCGTCAGCGCGCGATCAGACTGCGCGGCGGTTGGTCATTCTCCCGTAGATGACGATGATGATCGCGGCCACGATCGCCCCGAGGATCAACGGGATCCATGCGATGCCGCTCTGATTCTGGTAGCCCAGAGCAGTCACGATCCACGTGACGACCACGTTGGCGATGATGCCGATGATGATCGTGACGATGATCGAGATGTTCTGCTTGCCCGGCACGAGAAACCGTCCGAGCGCCCCGATGATGGCTCCCAGAATGATGGCGCCGATGATGGTGGAGATCACACTGCACTCCCTACTGGCCGCTTTCCGGCGGCCCTGTGGCCCGTCTCCGGGCGGAACCTACGATGACGCACCACCCAACGTCTCACTTCGTGGGGGTCGGATGGGGAACTGACGCGACCCAATTGGTTGCGATGTGGTGACGATCGCCCGTGGCGACGTCTCCCGCAGAGAGGAGTATTCCCGGGTCAGACCGTCCCGAAACCGACGCGGCTCTTCTCTGTCTCGCCGATGTGGACATATCCGAGCGCGCCGACGGGGACCACGTACCGGCGGCCCTTTTCGTCGCTCAGGGCGAGGGTTCCACCCTTCTTGAGGGCCTCGTCGACGACCGAGGTGACCTCTTCGACGCTCTGGTTGGACTCGAACGCCAGCTCTCGAGCGACGTTCTGGACGCCGATCCTGACCTCCACTGTGGTGCCTTTCTGGGGAAGCCGACGGCACCTGGCCGTCAGCGGTCGGGGGCGACTCGCATACCGGCGCCCGTCTGCTACCGCACAGTCAACTGCGGCTGAGGACCGCGTGTTCCGCCTGTTCGCTCTTGGGGAAACCGCCGATCCCGCGCCAGGCCAGCTGCCCGATGACTCGGGCCGCCTCCTCGCGCGGCACCTGGTCGCCGCGCGACAGCCAGTGCCGGGCGGCCACCTGGGCCATGCCGGTCAGCGCCATGCCGAGCAGGTGCGCGTCGGCGTCGGAGAGGTCGGTGTCGGCAACGATGACCTCGGCGAGCGCCTCGCCGCAGGTCAGGGCCAGTCCCTCGATCCGCTCGGCCACGGCCGGTTCGTTGGTGAGGTCGGACTCGAAGAGCAGCCGGAACGGCGCCCCCTGACGGGAGACGAACTCGAAGTAGGCGCCGACGCAGGCGAGCACGCGCTGCTTGTTGTCCGTGGTGCTGGCCAGCGCCGTGCGGACGGCGTCTTCCAGGAGCCCACGGTGGTGGTCGAGGAGGGCGATGTAGAGGTCGAGCTTCCCGGGGAAGTGCTGGTAGAGAACGGGTTTGCTGACCCCGGCCCGGTCGGCGATCTCGTCCAT
>Ga0307319_10000639_pt1 | contig 10654 bp, 10 predicted proteins | sample ER_DNA_368_FD_194491 | JGI IMG/M metagenome (GOLD analysis project Ga0307319, IMG submission 194491) | Bulk soil microbial communities from the East River watershed near Crested Butte, Colorado, United States - ER_DNA_368 | ecosystem: Environmental > Terrestrial > Soil > Floodplain | place...
GCGTAATCTCCGTGCCGCTTATCGTCAGTGGCGTGCGCGACTGGACGAAGCCCCACACGCTGCTGCGCAGGATCGCGACCACGATCAAGCCCAGGCCGGCCGAGGACAGGGCCACCCCCACGACGTCGAGCTGCGGACGCCGGGCCGCGCTAGGCGCCTGCGCGATCTGTCCGCGCAGGATCAGGATCAGGATCACTACGACGGTCTCGGCGGCGAATACGTAGCGCCACGTGAACTCCGTCGTCACCCAGCCGCCGATCAGCGGGCCGGCGGCGACCGCGATGGCGGCGATACCGCCGAGCAGCGCGTACGCCAGCGCGCGGTCACCGCCCTCGTAGGTCGCGGCGGTAAGCGCCGCGATCGCCGGCACCACGAGCACTGCACCGAACCCCTCGACCCCCGACCAGCCGACCAGCAGCACGCCCAGGTTCGGGCTTAGCGCCGTCGTGAGCGACCCGACCCCATAGATCGCGAGCCCGATGGCGAACGCCCGGTTGCGGCCCAGGATGTCGCCGAGTTTCGCGCCCAGCAGCATGAACGCGGCCATCACGAGCGTGTACAGCGTGATCGCCGTCTGCACGCCCTGGATCGTCGTGTCGAGGTCGTCGACGATCTGCGAGATCGCCACGTTCATCACGCTCGAGTCGAGCACCATGACGAACTGCGCCGAGGCAAGGATGAGCATGGGCAGCCACTTGCGCACGGCCGAGCAACCCTAGCCGGTCGAACGCATCCTCCGCCGGGCCGTCTGACTCCGCGCCGGGTTAGGGTCCCGCGGGGGTCCCATGCTCGCCGTGATCAAAACCCACCTGGGGTCACCACAGGTCTCGCGTGTCATCTACGGCGCGATCATCGGCCTGGCGCTGATCGTCGCGCTGGAGGACCATCCGCCAAGCCCGGGCGTCGTCGCCGCGACGCTGCTCGGCACCGCCGTCGCCGTCGGGCTCGCGGAGCTCTACAGCGACTATGTGGGGACCGAGACCCGCACCCGTCGGCACGTTCGCGGCGCCGAGGTGCGCGACATCGCGTACGACGCGGCCGCCGTCGCGCTCGGGATCGCCTTCCCCGTCGCTTTCTTCGTCCTCGCTGCCGCCGATGCGATCGAGGAGGAGACGGCCTTCACGATCGCCAAGTGGTCCGGCTTGGCCCTGATCGGCGTCTACGGCTTCTGCGCCGCCCGCCTGGCGGGCAAGAGCATCCCACGGTCGGTGCTGCGGGCGCTCGCCGTCGCGCTCATCGGAGCCTTTCTCATCGCGCTCAAGGCGCTGGTGCACTGACCCGACCAGCGTCCGGGTTCGGACGACCCCTACACCCCGCGGTTAGGAGTGGGACTGCTGATGGGTCTGCCAGAGGTTCGTGAGCATCGCCGGACCGAGGTCCTGCTTGCGCACAAAGGCGGCTGCGCCCGACGCCGCCACCTCGGGTCGGGTGGCGAGGCCCTGCTCCACCGAGATGAGCACGACCACCACGTCGGGATGCGTAGCGCAGATCCGCCTGGCAGTCTCGATGCCACTTATCCCCGGCATCTGCACGTCCAGCAGCACGAGCGCCGGCTCGAGCTGATCGACCGCGTCGAGTGCAGCTTCACCGGATGCAGCGTCGCCGACCCAGCGAAAGCCGGGTGTCGAATCCACCACCTCCCGAGCGGCGGCGAGGAAGACCGGTTGGTCGTCGACCGCCAGCACCCCCACCCGCTCGTCGGTCAGTGTTTCCATCCTCGCTATCTACCCAGCTGGTGCCCCTGGGAGGCGTCATCCGATTGGGGTGAGATCACACGGCCGGCCGTGCCCGGCGTTGCGCAAGGATGTGTCCCGGCGGGCTGCGCAGGCGAAACCCGCACTCCGGGAGGGAAACGGGCCGCACCAGACACGCAGGTGTGCGCGGTGGACCTCCACGGTCGCCACTGGGAGGCTCAGCCGCTGTGGCCCACGCCCTGACGGCACCCCTCGGCAGCTTTGAATCTCCGCGCCTGCACCCAAGCGCATTGCGCGGGTGGGCAGGCATCGAGACCGGCCTGCTTCACCTGAAGAGCGGACCGGTGGCCCTGCATCCCCGGCGCGTGCCTCGGGAGCGGCTCGTTCGGCGCCTCATGGCCGCCCGAGACATCCCGACCGCCCTCCTCATCGCTCCGACGGGTTACGGAAAGACCACCGTCATGTCGCAGTGGGCAGAGCGCGATGACCGGCCGTTTGCGTGGGTCACCCTGGACGCTTCGGACAACGACCCAATGAATCTGCTCGCCGCCGTCGCGCTGGCGCTCGACACGGTCGAGCCGGTGGGTTGGGAAGTCTTCGAGGCGCTTTCCTCCGGACGGTCCGACGCTCCCACCGTGGCGCTGCGGCGCCTCGCCCGTGCCTTGAAGGCGAGAGACCGGACCTGTGTGCTGGCCCTCGACGATGTCCATGTTCTGAAGAGAACCGTCGCGCGACAGTGGGTGTTCCCGATCGCGCGGGCGCTTGGTCCGGGCTCCCAGCTCGCGTTCGCCGGCCGCAGCGACGCGGCGCTGCCCGTGGGGCGCATGCGGGTGCAGGGAAGCTCAGTCGAACTGGGCGCCGACGACCTCTCCATGACGAGGTCGGAGGCGACCGCCCTGCTGCGGCTCGCGGGGCTCGACCTGGAGCCCGACCAGGTCATCGAGCTGCTGCGCCGCACCGAGGGTTGGCCGGCCGGCTTGTCTCTCGCGGCGCTGTCCCTGGGCGCACAGAGTGGGTCCGGTCCCAACCTGGATGACTTCGCCGGCAACGATCACTTCGTGGCTCAGTACATCCGGGAGGAGGTGCTCGCCGCGCGCCCGGCCGACCAGCTCGAGTTCTTGACCAGAAGCTCGGTTCTCGGCGACCTTTCGGGGCCGATCTGCGATGCCGTTCTCGAGGCTCGCGGCTCGGCGGACATGCTTGCCCGGCTCGCTCACTCCAACGTGTTGCTCGCGCCGACCGACCGAACCCACACCCGGTACCGCTACCACGGGCTCTTCGGAGACGTGCTGCGGGCGGAGCTCGACCGTCTCGAACCGGGCCGGGCCGGCGACCTTCACCGCCGGGCGAGCGAATGGTGCGAAGCGCACGGAGACATGCAGGGCGCGATCGGTCACGCCATCGATGCGCACGATGCCCAGCGCGCCGGTCGCCTGCTCTGGGGAAGCGCGCTCGAGGACCTCGCGCGCGCGCGCGGCGAGGTGTCCCAGGGGTGGCTGAGTCGCTTCACCGAGCACGAGACCCGCTCCCAGCCGCTCCTGGCCCTCGTCAGCGCTGCCGGGAGTCTCGCCGCCGGCAACCTCTACGAAGCCGAGCGCTGGACCTCGCTCGCCGGCGGCGCCTCCGACGGCACCAATCTCGTGGAGGCGGGCGTCGCGATCCTGCGGGCAGGAATCGGGCGCCAAGGGGTCACGCAGATGAAAATCGACGCTTCGTCGGGGCGGAGGCTGCTCGAGGAGGACAGTCCGTGGCATCCGCTGTGCCTGTTCTTCGAGGGAGTGGCACTCCACCTGACCGGCGACCGGGTTGGTGCACGCCACTCACTCCAGGATGGCGCTCACCGCGCCGCGGTGTCGGCGCCGATGGTTCAGGCGCTCTGTCTCACGCAGCTGGCGCTCCTGAGCGCGGAGGAGGACGACCGCGAGAGAGCGACCGTCTTCGCCGACCGGGCTCGAGCGCAGGTCGAGCGCTGCGGGCTGGAGGATTGCCCCTCGATGGCGTTGGTGTTTGCCGTATCGGCGGCGCTGCGAGCAGAGCGCGATCGCGTCGAGGAGGCGCGGGCTGACCTGCGTCGCTCTCTCGTGCTGCTCTCCGGCATGACGGACCCGAGCGCCTGGTACGCGGTCGAGTGCCGCATCCTGGGGGCCCGAGCGACGCTTCGGGTGAGCGGTCCCTCGGGCGCCCGGGATCTTCTCGCGCCGGCCGGCGCGGCGATGTCCAAAGCGCCCGACGCCGCCGTTCTCGCCGAGTGGTTCGAGGAGGTCCAACGGGACGTGGACGTGGCCCTCGACTCGATCGCCCAAACGGATTGGTCGCTGACCGCCGCAGAGCTGCGCCTGCTCGGCTATCTGCCGAGCCACCTGTCGTTTCGCCAGATCGCCGAGCGCCTCTTCGTCTCGCCCAATACGGTCAAGACCCACGCTCGAAGCATCTACCGAAAGCTCGGCGTCTCATGCCGCGGCAGCGCTGTGGACTACGCGCGCGATGTGGGTCTCATCGACGTCGTCGGAGACGAAGTGCACTAGATGACCACTCCTCCAGAGAACCGCCAGTTGCTCAACGTCGAGCTCGAACGCCTCGGCCGGATGCGCGACAGCGGCCTGCTCGACGCCTCCGAGTACACGGCGGAGAAGGCGAGAGTCCTGGCCAGCAGCGCGCCCTCAGGCTGATGTGCCGCTGGAACGCCTACGTGGGGCAGCCTCTGGTGATGGGGGAGCTGCTCTACCGCACCCAGCACGGGCTGATCGACGAGAGCCTCCACTCGCGCATGGGAGCCGAGACGACCAACGGCGACGGGTTCGGCGTGGGCTGGTACGGCGTGGGCGACCGCACGGTTCCCGCCCGCTATCGCAGCGTCAACCCGGCGTGGAACGACTTCAACATGCGCGAGCTCGGGGACCACATCCAGAGCCCGCTCTTCCTGGCCCACATACGCGCGGCCATCGGAAGCCCCGTCCAGCAGAGCAACTGCCATCCCTTTCGTCACGACCGCTGGCTGTTCGTGCACAACGGCTTCGTCGCCGGCTTGTCGACCTTGCGGCGCGACCTGTTGATGACCGTCGACCCCTCGCTCTTCAACGGCATCGCCGGATCGACCGACTCGGAGCTGCTCTTCCATCTGGCGCTGACCTTCGGCCTCGAGCAGAATCCGGTCAGCGCGATGGAGCGGGTGGTGGGTTTGGTCGAGACCAAGGCGCGTGAGCACGGCGTGGAGAATCCGGTTCAAGGAACCTTCGGAATAAGCGAGGGCGAACGAGTGTGGGCCATCCGCTATTCGTCCGAGCACCACTCGCGCACGCTCTTCGTTTCCGCCGACGTTGATGCCCTCCGTCGGCTGCATCCCCACAATGATCGCCTCCAACAGCTGAACGAAGGCGACCGGGTGGTCGTCTCGGAGCCTCTCGGCGACCTGTCGGGCGCATGGCTCGAGGTCCCCGAGTCGACGGCCCTCGTGATCACCGACGGCGACTTGCAGCAGCAACCCTTCACGCCTGTGGAGAAGTCCTGATGCCTGCGCCGAGTGCCGCGGCCCAGCTCTTGATCTACAGATTCCCGCCGGGCGCCGACTTCGAGGGCCGGCTCGTGGGAGCCATGGAGCGGATCGAAAGCGGCGGCGCGCTGAAGATCCTCGAAGCGCTGTTCGTGGCCAGCGATCCCGAGACTCGCGAACCGGTGGCGATCGACCTGATGGGCGAGGGCGGCGCGGGCATCGTGGCGCCGCTCGTGAGCTTCCGCTTCGAGGCCGCGGAGCGAGAGCGCGCAACGAAACGCGCGATGGACCCCAACCGCGGGGGACTTGCGCCTGACACGCTGCGCGAGCTTGGGAGCGCGCTGGAGCCGGGCGCGGCCATCGTCGCGATGCTCGTCGACCACGCCTGGGCGCGGGCCCTCGAGGATGCGGTGTCGCGGACCGGGGGGACCGCTCTGGCCCGAGAGTTCGTGGATGCCAAGCGGCTTGCCGAGCTCGGGCCCGACCTGCTGGCGGCCGTCGCGCGGAGCTAGGCGCGCTCAGCGAGGGCGACCTGAACCGACCCGGTGGCCACGGTTCCCCTCCCCGGCACCGAGTCGAGCGAGAAGGTGCCGTCGACGGCGGCGAGGCGATCGGCCATGTTGCGAAGGCCGGATCCTTCCGCGCGGCGGCCCGGGACGAAGCCGACCCCGTTGTCCGAGACGCTGAAGCTCAACACGTCCACCTCGGTCCAGAGCCGCACCTTGACACCCACTCCCGGACCCCCGTGCTTGGCGGCGTTCTGGAGGGCTTCCACGCACGCGAAGTAGACGGCCGCCTCGATGTGTGCGGGTAAGCGCGGGATCTCCTGAAGATCCGAGACGGTCGGCACTCCGGAGCGGCTAACCGCCGATTCGAGCGCGGTCCGCAAGCCGAAGTCCGCGAGCACCGAGGGGTAGATGCCCTGAGCCGCCCCCCGAAGCTCCTCCAGCGCGCGATCGAGATCCTCGCCGAGCTTGGCGAGACGTGCGGAGGTGTCCGGGCTGGTCCCGGCGCGCTCGCGTGCGAGCTCGAGGCCGATTCGGATGGCCACAAGGCGCTGCTGAGAGCCATCATGCAGATCTCGCTCGATCCGCTTTCGTTCGTCCGCCACCGCGGCGGTGAGCCGGCGCTCGGAAGACTCCAGCTCCTCACGCGACTGGCGAAGCTCCTCGTCGAGCCGGCGATTCTCCAAGGTCATAACCGTGGCTGCCCCGACCGCCTCGACAAGCTCGGGGTCCTCATTGAGCGCGGGGTCGTGAACGATCGCTACCACGGGCTCGCGCTCGGTGGATCCGAAGACTTGCACGGCAGGACCGCTGCCATTGGCGGAGGGCAGCTCCACCGGCTGGGCGTCGGCGTCCACGAACTCGGGGCCGTCCGGCAGCCAGAACGCCAGCCGGGCGGTGGAGTCATCGAGCACGCGGCGGACCGTGACCTCAATCGCCCGCAGAGTCGAGTCCCTGCTCAGCTGGCGGACCATGGCCTGCAGGGCCCCGCCCGCGTGAGCGCGAGTGAGCACGAGCGCTGCGATGAAAGCCAGGGGGAAAAGAGACCGAGCGAACGTGACTCCTAGGCCGATACGGTCGAGTGACACCGGCGATACGTCGGCATTGACGGCGGTGTTGTAGACCGCGAACGCAACGAGCCAAAGGCCTATCCCCAGGTACACCGGGAGGAGCGTTCGGCGTCGCGCTCGGCTTGCCCGCACGTAGCGAACGGTGAGCAGGGTCACCAGCGCAACCGTTACCGCGATGCGCGCCCCCCAGCGTTCGATCTGGCCCAAGACATCGGCCAGACCGGGCTCGGAGGCGATAAGGAGGTGATTCGACGGGCAGGCCGCCGTGCAGCGCGCCAGCGGGGTCGCCCCGCCGATCTCCACCGATAGCAGGACCTTTGGCACGAACGCCAGCAACACAACCGCCCCACCCAAAGCCAGCAGGATCCGACCGGCCCTGTCGAGCCGCGGGCCCGGAAAGAGGACGGTGAGATACCAGGCGAGGAAGATCACCAGTCCGTCGCTCAGGACAGCGATGCTGAAAGCAAGACCGCTCGAGCTGCCCTGAAAGGCCTGCAGGCCCAAAACGAACCCGAGCGCGCACAGCAGCGGCCCGATTCGACTCCACGGCCGCGCCCGCCACCAGAGCAGGCCCGCGGCGGTCCAGCTGAGCATCGACCACGCTTCGAGGGCCGCGAGGCCACCCGGGTGCGCCACCGTTTGGTCGGAGAGGGGTACGACCAGTGCCAGAGCCGCCGCGCTGAGCGCCAGCCCCCCAACCGCCAGCTCGCGAGTGCGGGCGGAGACGTCGCCGACCCGCCGAGGAACGAGCAGCGCCCGAGCGGTCAGCGTCGAAGCCTGCGAAGAAGCGGAGTTCATGGGAGGGGCCCCGTTAGCCTCGCGTCTCTGGAAAGTTCCATCGACTGAGCCTCCTGAGGATCAGGGGACCGTAACAGCCAAGAACGGTCGGCTGTCCAGCAGTCGACCCGACTATTCAGACCCGGCGCATCGGCGGCGGCCGATGATCGGGCCGGGTGCCCCAGTCGTTCTTGCAGCTTGAGCGCCGGCTCGGCCCCGCTATGGCGCCCCAGCTAGAGCGAGAGACGCGACTGAAATCGCCCGAAAGGGATGAACCGGCCGATACTTCCGACCGGCAAGATCACCGAGGCCGCATGACGACCACTCCGCCGCCCGACCCGGCTTCGACCATTCGGAGCAAGCAGTTCGTGGTTCTCCTCGTGCTGGCGGCGATAGTGGGAGTTGTCGCGTCGGTCGCGGCGTGGGGCTTCCTGGAGGGGCTCGCAACCGGCTTGACCCGGCCGGTCGAGCTGCCCGAGGTGATGCTTGCGGCCGTTGCCTCGATCGGCCTGGGGGTCGTGCTGGGACCCGAGTCGGCGGGTGCCTCCGAGCGCCCATGTGACGACCGAGGTACGTCGGCCCGCACTTCCCGGCCCTGGGCGACTCTCTCTGGAGACGTGGGTTCCCGGGATGTCACGGTCGCCCCCACCCTTCAAAGCCTCGGCGAGATCGGCAGCCGGCGCATCACCCCATCAGGATGAACCGCAACGGTTCGGGCCGGCATAGGGTCGCCCGGCAGCCTCGCGACGCCTGCCGGCGCTCGATCCACGTCACCCATGAGCCTGTTCATGAGCATCATCATCCTCATTGCCGCCAACGTTGCGGCGATCGCAGCGATGCTCCTGGTCCGGCGCCGGGCGCCCGAGGGCAGCTACTTCGCGGACGGCGATCGCGCGTCCGGGGTGTTCGGGGTGCTCGCTGGTGGCTTCGCGATCTTCGCCGGCTTCATCATCTTCCTGGCCTTCACCAGCTATGACCAGTCGCGGACTGGCGGGGAAACGGAAGCGCTGACCGTGACCCAGCAGTTCGAGACCGCGGAGCTCCTACCTTCGGCGATCCACGACCGCATGACCGGGCAGCTCGTCTGCTACGCACGCTCGGTCGTGCACCAGGAGTGGCCGCAGATGGAGGACGGGAAGGGCGGCGACACGATCAACCCCTGGGCGGTCGCTCTGTTCCGGAGCCTGAGGCACACGAATCCGACCAGCAACAGCGAGCAGTCCGCGTTCGACAAGTGGCTCGATCAGACCTCGGACCGCGAGCAGGCCCGCAGCGATCGACTGCACGGCGCGGAAGGCATCATCCCGACCTCGGTTTGGATCGTCCTGTTCCTGATCGCGGGCGTGGTCTTCGTCTACATGCTGTTCTTCGCGGACAGCGCGGAACTAGCCGTCTCACAGGCGATGCTGATGGGATCGGCAACCACGGTGATCGTGCTCACGCTGATGGCGATCAACGCGCTCGACAATCCGTACGGGGGCACGGTGGGGAAAATCAGACCGGTCGCGATGGAGCGGTCGCAGCGGATCCTGGACAGCGAGCGCGCCGTCGTCAACGAGACGGCTCCACTTCCGTGCGACGCCCGGGGCGCCCCCGCCTCGTCATGATGGGGGACGACGCAAGGCGGGACCGTTTGCAGCGCCGCCTCGAGCTCGCGGCGACCGTGCTCCTGGCGATGGCTGCGGTGGCGACGGCTTGGGCGGCCTATCAGTCGGCGCGTTGGCACGGCAAGCAGGCCCAGTCCCAGAGCGCGTCGATCGCCGCTCGCGTCGAGTCGACACGCACGGCGAACGTGGCGAATCGCCAGGCTCAGATCGACGTTGCGTTGTTCACGCAATGGGTGGACGCCTACGCGCGCGACGAGAACGAGCTGGCCGCCTTCTATCGCAAGCGCTTCCGCACCGAATTCCGGCCGGCGTTCGAGGCATGGGTCACGACCAGGCCGCGAACGAATCCCGGTGCCCCGCTGTCGCCGTTCGCCATGCCCCAGTACAAGCTCGCCGCCACCGCGCAGGCCGACCGCCTAGAGGCGCAGGCCGCCGCGGCTTCCCAGGACGTGGGGCGCTTCATCCAGCGGGCCGACAACTACTCGCTGACCGTCGTGCTGTTCGCCGCCTCGCTGTTCTTCGCGGGCATCAGCACCCGGCTCCACTCGCCCACGACACGGATGCTCGTTCTCGGGCTCGGCTACGCCCTGTTCCTCGGCAGCTTGATCTGGATCGCGACGCTCCCGGTCAGCCTGTCCGTGTAGGGCCTTGCGTCCGCGCGCTGGCGTCACAGACCGGCCAGTCTCGGCGGACATCACTGGGGGTTTGAGCGTGACGTCACAGGGCGCACGCTGCTGGCTGTCAGGCCTAGGCCGCGCCCGGCGCGGCACCTGCCCTGCCGGCGAGCGCCGCGCGATCGCCGCGCAGCCGCAGCCCGACAATCGGGAAGATGGTGGTGGACAGGATCGCCGCGCCGATTAGCGATGCGGCCGTTGCGGAGCGCATGTGGCCTTGCTGGATAGCGATGGTCGTGATCGCCACGACCATCGGCAGCGCGGTCGATGAGAAGATGGCGAGGGCCATTCGGTCGCGCGAGTCGAACTCATTTCGGTAGAGCAGCAGCGCGGGTGCGCCTCGCACGACGAGGAAGAGCGCAAGGAAAAGCGGCAGCTTCAGGAGGTTGACCGGATCGTCCACGAGCGCGTCGAGGTCGAACTTGATTCCGCTCACTACGAAGAAGAAGGGAATAAAGAAGCCGTAGCCGACCCCGATCAGCTTCGACTCGAAGAGACGCACCTCGTGGCCCTTCAACGCGAGGCGGACGATCACCCCGGCGACGAAGCCGCCGAGCAGCAGGTCGAGACCGAGCGAGGCGGCGAGAGCGGCCAGGCCGAAGACCATCAGGACGGCGACCCGGATCCCGAGTTGTCCGCTGGTTTCCAGGTTGCGCTCGAGCCTGCCCCAGCCCCGTCCAACGCTCCTGACGGCGACTACCGCCGCGAGAACCGCCACCGCGATGAAGAGGGCCAGGATGATGGCGTTCGCTCCAGTGCTCTTGGTCGAGAACACCAGCGTGACGAGGAGGATGGGACCGAATTCGCCGGCCGCGCCGGCGGCGAGAAGGTACGTG
>Ga0307319_10000640_pt1 | contig 10653 bp, 11 predicted proteins | sample ER_DNA_368_FD_194491 | JGI IMG/M metagenome (GOLD analysis project Ga0307319, IMG submission 194491) | Bulk soil microbial communities from the East River watershed near Crested Butte, Colorado, United States - ER_DNA_368 | ecosystem: Environmental > Terrestrial > Soil > Floodplain | place...
CCCCGAGGGTGACCGAGACGCCGTCGGGCATGCTCAACGCGATCGGCCTGCAGAACCCGGGGGTGGAGGCGTTCTGCGCGGTGGACCTGCCGTTCCTCGCCGAGGCGGGCGCCCGCGTGGTGGCCAGCGTGGTGGGGCGGAGCGCGGACGAGTTCGGCCGCGTCGCCGCCCGGCTCGCCGCCGAGCCGGCCGTCCGGCTGCTCGAGGTCAACCTCTCCTGCCCCAACGTCGAGCACCGCGGCGAGGTGTTCGCCACCGACCCGGAGGCGGCCGCGGCGGTCATCCGCACCGTCAAGGCCGCCGCCGGGGTGCCGGTCCTGGCCAAGCTCACCGCCGACGTCACCGACCTGGTCGCGGTGGCCAGGGCGGTGGTCGACGCCGGCGCCGACGGGCTCACCCTGATCAACACCCTGCTCGGCATGGCGGTGGACACCAAGCGGCGGCGGCCCCGCCTGGCCGCGGTCACCGGCGGCCTGTCCGGCCCGGCCATCCGCCCGGTGGCGGTCCGCTGCGTCTGGCAGGTCGCCACCGCCATGCCCGGCGTGCCGATCGTCGCCACCGGCGGCGTGGTCACCGCCGAGGACGCCGCCGAGTTCCTCCTGGTCGGGGCGACCGCGGTGGCGGTCGGCACGGCCAGCTTCGTCGACCCGAGGGCGGTCGTCGAGGTCGCCGACGGTCTCGCCGGCTACCTGCGAGCCCAGGGTGTTGCCACCGTCGGCGACCTGCCCGCGCTGTTCAAACCCGGAAGGTGAGGATGAGGTCGAGCATCGTGTTCCGCCGGGGCGACGAGCACCCGGCCCCAACCCGCTCCCCGGTGGTGCTCGCGCTGGACACCGACGACCTGGACCAGGCGCTGGACTGGGCCGAACGCGCCGGCCCGGCGATCGGCATGGTCAAGGTCGGCCTGGAGCTGTTCTGCGCCCATGGCGACCGCGCCGTGCGGGCCCTGACCGACGAGGGCCACCGCGTCATGCTCGACCTGAAACTGCACGACATCCCGGCCACGGTCGCGCGGGCCGCGCGGGCCGCCGCCGACCTCGAGGTCGAGCTGGTGACCGTCCACGCCCTCGGCGGGCCGGCCATGCTCGCCGCGGCCGTCACCGCCGCCTCCGACCGCTCGGCGGTGGCGGCGGTGACCGTGCTGACCAGCCACGACGAGGCCGAGCTTGGCGCCATCGGCCTGGCGGGCGCCCCCGCCCTGGCCGAGCGGCTCGCCCGCCTGGCGCTCGACGCCGGCTGCCAGGCCCTGGTCTGCTCCCCACGGGAAGCCTCCAGCCTGCGCGCCCTGGCCAGCCCGGACGTCCAGCTCGTCTGCCCCGGCGTCCGGCCCCGATCCTCCGCGGGGGCAGACACCCCGGACCCCCGCGGCGTGGTGGGCGACGACCAGGCCAGAGTGGCCACGCCGGCCGAGGCGGTCAGGGCAGGGGCGGACTGGCTGGTCGTCGGCCGGCCGATCACCCGCGCGGCCGACCCGGCCGCCGCCGCCCGCGCGCTGCGCGACCAGGCCCTCGCCGCCCGGGCGGTGCCGCCGAGATGAACTTCCCTGACGGCCAACCCACAGGGTCCTTCAAAGGTCCCTTTGATGCCGAGATCGCGGGCCCGAAGGGCAGCGAGGCGAGCGCGCAGCGTGGCCAGCCAGCCGGTAGCCAGGCCGGCGCCGCAACCACCAGCCCGGCCGGCGCCGGTCCGGCCCTGCCGCCCGGCCCGCTCGACCAGGCGGCCGTGCTCGACCTCTACCTGGCCGCCGGCGCGCTGCGGCGCGGCCACTTCATCCTCTCCTCCGGCCGCCACTCCGACACCTACCTGCAGAGCGCGCTGGTGCTGCAGTGGCCCAGGCTGGCCGGGGCGCTCGGCCGGGCGCTCGCCGGGCCGTTCGCCGGCCGCGTCGACGTGGTCGCCGCCGCCGCCATCGGCGGCCTGCTCATCGGCCACGAGATCGCCCGTGAGCTGGGCGTTCGCATGGTCTTTGCGGAGCGGGCCGGCGGGGTCATGCGGCTGCGCCGCTCCTTCGCCCTGGTCCAGGGCGAGCGCGCCCTGCTCGCCGAAGACGTGGTCACCACCGGCGGCTCGGCCAGGGAGGTGGCCAGCTTGGTCGGCGCCGCCGGCGCCGTCCCGGTCGGGCTTGCCGCGATCGTCGACCGCCGGCTCGAGCCGGCCTCCGGACCACTGTCAGCGGTGGTCCTCGCCAGGGTCGCCGCGGCCGCGTGGGACCCTGCCGACTGCCCCCTCTGCCAGGCCGGGGACGCGCCGGAGTCGCCCGGCTCGCGCCGCCTCGCCGGCCACACACCGTGACCGACCGAGGCGCGCTCGTTTCGGCCGGTTTATCGGGAAATAGCTAGAGGACAAGTTCTGACCTGCGAAAATCATGGGCCGATCGATTGAGACCTGGGCCGAGGTGTGCGTAGAATCCGCGCGTTCTTCGAAACCAGCACCTGGGGGGCGTGCGCATCGTCCGCCCTGGCTACCCGGTCGCGAGGAGGAACCATGCCACTGCCCACCTTGACACCCGAGCAGCGTCAGCAGGCTCTCGAGAAGGCTGCCGAGGCTCGTCGCAAGCGCGCCGAGCTGAAGGCGCAACTCAAGAGCGGCAATGTCTCTCTTGCCAGCGTGCTCAACAAGGACAGCGACGACACCGTCGGCAAGATGAAGGTCGCCAGCGTGCTGGAGAGCCTGCCAGGCGTCGGCAAGGTCCGTGCGCGCAAGATCATGGAGAAGCTCGACATCTCGGCGTCGCGCCGCGTCAGGGGCCTCGGCTCCAAGCAGAAGGACGCCCTGCTCGCTGAGTTCTCCGGCAAGAAGTAACGCCCTGCACGCCGCGTCCCGCGGAGGGTTGCAGGAGCGCCGCGGCCGCCTCATCGTCCTTGCCGGTCCGTCAGGGGTCGGCAAGGGCGCTGTCGTTTCGCGGCTGCTTCGTGCCCTCCCTGACCTCGAGCTGTCGATCTCCGCGACCACCAGGTCGCCGCGTGCCGTCGAGGACGAAGGCAGGCACTACTACTTCGTGGAGCCGGACGTCTTCTCCAAGATGGTCGCGGAAGGCGGCTTCCTCGAGTGGGCCGACATCTTCGGCAGCCGCTACGGCACCCCGCGCGAACCGGTCGAGCGCGCCCTGGCCGAGGGCCGCTGCGTCCTGGTCGAGATCGACGTCCAAGGCGCCAGGCAGGTCCGCGCTGCCACCCCCGACGCCTTCATGCTGTTCCTCAAGCCGCCGAGCCTCGAGGAGCTGGAACGGCGGCTGCGCAGCCGCGCCACCGAGACCGACGAGCAGGTCCGCCGGCGCCTGGCCAAGGCCACCGACGAGCTCGCCGCCGAGCCCGAATTCGACGTCTCGGTGGTCAACGACGACCTGGAGACCGCCGCCCGCGAGGTGATCGAGATCGTCAGGCGGGTGTGCGAGCGCCGCTGAGGCCACCTACTATCGGTAGCGAAGCCAGTCGAAGGAGCCCAACGCGTGATCGAACCGCAGATCGACGACCTGCTCGCCCGGGTCGACTCGAAGTACACCCTGGTGATCCTGGCCGCCAAGCGGGCCAGGCAGATCAACGGCTACTACGCCCAGCTCGGCGAGGGCATCGGCGAGTTCGTGCCGCCCATGGTCGACGCCGGCCCCAACCGCAAGGCCCTCTCGGTCGCCCTGCAGGAGATCGTCGAGGACAAGCTGCAGTGGGAGCGGCCCGCCGAGGTGGCCGAGTCGTTCAAGTAGCACCAGCCAAGAGGCGGTAGCCATGCCCGGCCAGGACCGCCAGGACACCGAACCCTCCGGCCCGCTCGCCGGCGCCAGGGTGCTGCTCGCCGTCAGCGGCGGGATCGCGGCCTACAAGGCGGCCGAGCTGGCCCGTGAGTTGATGCGCCACGGCGCCGAGGTGCAGCCCCTGCTCACCACCGGCGCCGAGGCGTTCGTCACCCGGGCGACCTTCGCCGCCCTCACCGGCCGCCGCGTCCCCGCCTCGATCTGGGAGGACCCGGCCGCGGTCGAGCACGTCGCCCTGGCCCGCTGGGGCCAGGTGCTGGTGGTCGCCCCCGCCAGCGCCCACACGCTGGCCCGCATGGCGGCCGGCCTCGCCGACGACCTGGTCACCAACGTCGCCCTGGCCTTCGCCGGGCCGGTGGTGGTGGCGCCCGCGATGCACACCGAGATGTGGCTGCACCCGGCCACCACCCGCAACCTGGAGATCCTGATCGACCGTGGCGTGCAGGTGGTGCCCCCGGCCAGCGGTCCGCTCACCTCCGGCGACGTCGGGCCCGGACGCCTGGCCGAGCTGCCCGACCTGGTCGACGGCCTGGCCGCCGCGCTCGGCCCGGCGCGCTCCCTGGCCGGCGTGCGCGTCCTGGTCAGCCTCGGCGGCACCCGCGAGCCCCTCGACCCGGTCCGCTACATCGGCAACCGCTCCTCCGGACGGATGGGCGCCGCGATCGTCGCCGAGGCCCTGCGGCGCGGCGCCGAGGTCACCGCCGTGGCGGCCGCCGTCCGCGTCGAGGTGCCCGCCGGGGCTCGGATGGTCGAGGTCGAGACCGCCCAGGAGCTCTACGACGCCGTCCTCGCCGCCGCACCCGACGCCGACGTGGTGGTGATGGCCGCCGCCGTGGCCGACTTCCGGCCCAAGGCGGCCGCCGCGGAGAAGCTCAAGAAGGAGCGGGGCGTGCCAGAGGTGGTGCTCGAGCCCACTCCCGACACCCTGGCGGAGCTGGGCCGCACCCGCCGCCCCGACCAGGTCCTGGTCGGCTTCGCGGCCGAAACCACCGACCACATCGCCGGCGGCCGCCGCAAGCTCGAGCGCAAGCACCTCGACCTGGTGGTGGTCAACCACGTCGAAGCCGCCGGGAGCGCCTTCGACGCCGAGGACGCCACCGCCTACCTGGTCGACGCCACCCAGGTCGACCAGCTGCCCAGCGCCAAGGACGAGATCGCCAGCCGCCTGCTCGACCGGGTCGAGCAGGTACGGGCCGGCCACGCGCCCCCGGTGGGGTAGGGCGGCGAGCGTCACGCTCCCGGCGCGGACGCCTCCGGCGGTTGGGCCGCGACGGCGGCGTTGCGCAGCTCCGCGGTCCGGGCGAGCGCGATGCGGCGGGTCGTCCAGCCGTCGTTGAGGAGCAGGACCCCACCGGCGATCAGCGGCGCGGCCACCGCCATCAGGACCTGCCTGGAGAGGAACCAGACCACCACCGCGAGCGCGGCCAGGCTGATCACGGTGACGCCGAGCCGCCGGCGGACCCACGGCCGCCGCACCGTCTCGGTCTGCACGCGGCGGGCCAGGGCGACCGCCGCGCGGGCCTCGGCGCGGTCGGTGAGGGCGGCGCCCTGGGCGACCGCCCGCGCCACCCTGCGGCGGGCGTCGGGCGGAAGCGCGCTGAGCTCGTCCAACGGCGGTCCTCCCGGAGCAGCAAGTCGATCTCGGCCGAATCGATACGGTATCGTTCCCTGGCCGAAGTCGGGGCGAACCATCGCTGTTTGCCTCCGCGTCGCCGGCCCGGCTACCCTTCCCGGAACCCTGCTTCGCGCCGGGTCTCGAAGCGCATCCTGGAGGAATCCCAGTGGCGAACCGCTACCTGTTCACGTCCGAGTCGGTGACCGAGGGCCATCCCGACAAGATCGCCGACCAGATCTCGGACTCGGTCCTGGACGAGATCCTGCTGGCCGATCCGACTGGTCGCGTGGCCTGCGAGACCCTGGTCACCACCGGGCTGGTGGTGGTCGCCGGGGAGATCTCCACCTCCACCTACGTCGACATCCCGGCCACGGTGCGCCGCACCATCCAGGAGATCGGCTACGACCGGGCCAAGTACGGCTTCGACGGGTCGACCTGCGGCGTCACCGTCGCGATCGACGAGCAGTCACCCGACATCGCCCAGGGCGTGAACCACGCCTTCGAGGAGCGCGCCGGGGACACCGACCCGCTCGACGCCCAGGGCGCCGGCGACCAGGGCATGATGGTCGGCTACGCCTGCAACGAGACGCCGGAGCTGATGCCCCTGCCGATCGCGCTGGCCCACCGGCTGGCGCGCCGCCTCGCCGAGGTGCGCAAGTCCGGGCTGCTGCCCTACCTGCGACCCGACGGCAAGACCCAGGTGACGGTGGAGTACGAGGCCGGCAGGCCGGTGCGCCTCGACACGGTGGTGGTCTCCACCCAGCACGGCCCCGACGTCGACCTCGACACGCTGCTCACCCCGGACGTGCGCGAGCACGTGATCGACCCGTCGATCCCCGACGGGCTGGCGGTCGACGGGCTGCGGGTGTTCGTCAACCCGACCGGCCGCTTCGAGCTCGGCGGCCCGCAGGCCGACACCGGCCTGACCGGCCGCAAGATCATCGTCGACACCTACGGCGGCATGGCCCGCCACGGTGGCGGCGCCTTCAGCGGCAAGGACCCGACCAAGGTGGACCGCTCGGCCGCCTACGCGGTCCGCTGGGTCGCCAAGAACGTGGTCGCCGCCGGCCTCGCGGAGCGCTGCGAGGTCCAGGTCGCCTACGCGATCGGCGTGGCCCACCCCGTCAGCGTGTTCGTGGAGACGTTCGGCACCGAGCGGGTCGACCCGGAGAAGCTGGGGAAGCTGATCCCCGAATTCTTCGACCTGCGCCCGGCCGCGATCCTGAGGGACCTCGACCTGCGCCGGCCGATTTTCCGCAAGACGGCTGCGTATGGGCATTTCGGTCGGACCGAGCCGGAGTTCACCTGGGAGTCGACGGACCGGGCCAAGGAGCTGGCCCGCGCGGCCGCCACGCTGTAGCGGCCCGCCACACCAGGGGGCTTCCACCCGGGGGCTAGGCCCCGGGTGGAACCAGACCGCCCGGCGGACGGCGCCATGAGCGCCGTCCACGTGGTCGTCGACGTGCCCCTGTTCCACCTGGACCGGCCGTTCACCTACCGGGTTCCCGAGGCGCTCCTCGACACGGTGCGGCTCGGCTCCCGGGTCAAGGTCCCGTTCGGCGGGCGCCGGCGGGTCGACGGCTGGGTGGTCGGCTTCGCCGACGAGCTCCCTCCAGGCGCGCGCGACCTGATCCGGCTGGTCTCTCCGGTGCCGGTGTTCGGCCCCCGCGACCTCGCGCTGCTGCGCTGGGTGGCCGACCGCTGGGCGGGCACCCTGGCGGACGTGCTGCGGCTGGCGGTGCCGCCCCGGGTCGCGGCCGCCGAGGCCGTCGTCGGCGGCCCGGTCGTCGGCGGCCCGGACGGCCAGCGCCCCGGCCCGGCACCCGACGACCCGCTCGCCGCCCTGGTGGCGCGGGGCTGGGCGGGCGCGGTCCTGTGGCGGCCCCTGCCGGGTGAGGACCGCGGCGCCCGTGCGGTCGCCCTGGTCGAGGCGGCGCTCGCCGCCGGCAAGGGCGCGCTGGTGATCACGCCGGAGGTGGCCGCCGGCTCGGACGTCGGCGACGCCGTCCGCAAGAGCTTCCCCGAGGCCGCCGACCTCTCCAGCGACCTGCCTGACCGGCGCCGCTACCGGGCCTGGGTCGAGCTGCGGACGGGCCGCAAGCGGCTGGCCGTCGGTGGCCGCTCGGCGGTGCTCGCGCCGGTGCCGCGGCTCGGCTGCATCCTGGTCGACGACGAGGCCAACCGCGCCCACAAGGAGCAGCGCACCCCCCGCTACCACGCCCGCGAGGTGGCGCTGCGGCGGGCGGCGGTCGAAGGCGCGACCTGCGTACTGACCGGCACGGTGCCGTCGGCGGAGGCGGTCGCGGCGGTGCGTGCCGGGCGGGTGCGGCTGCTCGCCCCCGACCGGGCGGTCGAGCGCCGCGCCCGGCCGGTCGTCGAGGTGGTCGATCCGTTCGACCAGGATGCGGGCCCCGGCGCGGCCGGGCTGCACCGCCGCGCCCTGGCGGCGGTGGGGGCCGCGCTGGCCCGCGGGGAGAGCGCCTACGTGCTGGTCCCCAGGCGCGGCCCGGCGCAGCCGGGCGCGCCGGCGCTCCGCACCGCCGGCCAGGTCGCCGAGGAGCTCGCCCGCCACCTGGGTGGGACGCAGGTCTGGCGGCTGGACCGGGAGGTCCTCGACCCCGGTGCGGTGCCGCCCTGGGCGGGACGCGGGCCGGGAGTGATCGTCGGCACGGTGGCCGGCGTGAAGGACCACCCGCCGCTCACCGGCTGCCGCACGGTGGTGGTGGTCGGCGCCGACGCCGCCCTGGTCCAGGCGGAGGTGCGCGCGGCCGAGGAGGCCTACCGGACCTGGAGCCGGGCGGCCGCCTGGTGCGGCCCGCAGGGCGGGGTCGGGCGCTTCGTGCTGCAGGCCCGCGAGGGCGGCCACCACGCCGTGCAGGCGCTGGTCCGCTGGGACCCGGGGTTCTTCTGGCGCCACGAGCTGCCACGCCGGGTCGAGCTGGGCTTCCCTCCCGCCCGCAGCCTGGTCATGGCCGAGGGGCCCGAGCCCGCCGAGGCGGCCGACGCCCTGGCGGCCATGCAGGCCGCGCTCGGCCCTGCCGCGGAGCTGCTCGGCCCGGCGGCCATGGGCCGTGGCTGGCGTATCATCGCCAAGGTCTCCGACGCCGAATCGGCCGCCCGCGCCCTGCGACCGATGCTGGCCGAGGCGTCCAGATCCGGTGGGCCGCACCTCTCGGTCGACGTCGAGCCGCTCGAGGTGCTCGCCGCGGCCCCCGCTCGCCGGGACACCCGGAGGCAGGCGCCCGCGCCCACCCGGCGAGCCGGGACGGCATAGAGAATTTGTGAGGAGTGCTGGTGGCCCTGCTCGAGATCCGCATGTTCGGCGATCCGGTGCTGCGCGAACGCGCTCTGCCGGTCACCGAGTTCGATGCCGAGCTGGCCCGGTTCGGGGCCGACCTGCTCGAGACCATGCGTGCCGCCCGCGGCGTCGGCCTGGCCGCGCCGCAGGTCGGCGTGCTGCGGCGCATGTTCGCCTATGACGTCGGCGTGGACGAGGAGACCGGCGAGCACCCGTTCGGCGTGGTGGTCAACCCGGTGATCGTGGGCCGCTCCGGCGAGCAGCTCGGCGAGGAGGGCTGCCTCTCCTTCCCCGGCCTGTACTACGAGTGCGCCAGGGCGATGGAGGTCACCGTCGACGCCCAGGACGTGGCCGGCCAACCGCTCAGGCTGGAAGGCTCCGGCCTGCTCGCCCGCGCCTTCCAGCACGAGATCGACCACCTCGACGGGGTGCTGTTCATCGACCATCTCTCCCGTGGCGACCGCAAGCGTGCCCTGAAACAGTGGCGCGAGCGCGAGCTGGACCTGGAGCATCCCGGGATGCCGCCCCACCTGCACCGCTCCGACGCCACCCCCACGCCGTAGCGCCCCATTTCCAACGCCAACGAGGAGCTGCCCGCCGTGCGCGTCGTCTACCTCGGCACGCCGCCCGCGGCCGTGCCGCCGCTCGAGGCCCTGCTCGCCTCCGACCACGAGGTCGTGGCGGTGGTCACGCGACCCGACAAGCCCCGCGACCACCGCGGCGGCACGCCGGCGCCCTCACCGGTCAAGCAGGCCGCCCTCGCCGCCGGGCTGCCGGTGCTGACCCCGCCGAGGGGCCGCGACCCGGAGCTGCCCGACCAGCTCGCCGCTTTCGGCGCCGACATCGGCTTCACCTGCGCGTTCGGCTACCTGCTGCCAGACGAGGTGCTGGCCGCCTTCCCCCGCGGCGTGCTCAACCTGCACTTTTCCCTGCTGCCGGCGTACCGCGGCCCGGCGCCGGTGCAGCACGCCCTGCTCGACGGGCAGACCGTCACCGGGGTCACCACCTTCGTGATCGACCAGGGGATGGACACCGGCCCGCTGCTGCTCTCCACCGAGGTGCCGGTCCAGCCCGACGAGGACGCCGGCCAGCTCACCGCGCGGCTCGCCGAGGTGGGCGCCCGCCTGACCGTCGAGACGCTCGACGCGGTGGAGGCGGGCACGGTCGCCCCCCGCCCCCAGCCGGAGACGGGGGTCACCCTCGCCCCGAAGCTCCGTCCCGAGGCGGCGTGCCTGGACTGGACCGCGCCCGCCGGCCGGGTGGTCAACGCCGTCAGGGCGTTCAACCCCGCGCCCGGCGCGTGGACCACGCTGCACGGCCGCCGGCTCAAGGTGCTCCGCGCCCGCCCGGTCGAGCCGGCGGCCACCGGCCCCGGCCTCACCGCGGCCGGGCCGGACACCGGTGCGCAAGCGCCCGACCTGGCCGCCGACGGGCTGGATCGGCTCGCCCAGGGGGAGCTGGCCGTCGGCCCAGGTGGCGAACTGCTCGCCGGCACCGGCGACGGCGTGGTCGAGCTGGTCAGCGTGCAGCCCGAGGGCAGGCGGGCGATGTCGGGCAGCGACTTCGCCCGCGGCGCCCGGCTCGTCCCCGGCGAGCGCCTCGGCCCGCGCTCACGTTGACCACCAGCGCCCGCGGCGTCGCCCTGGCCGCCCTTGGCCGCGTCGAGCAGGCCGACGCCTGGGCCAACCTGGTCCTGCCCGGGCTGCTCGCCGGCTCCGGGCTCCAAGCGGGTGACCGTGCCGCGGTCACCGACCTCGTCAACGGGTCCCTGCGGTTGCGAGGGGCGCTCGACGCCGCGCTCGCGCCGCTCTCGCGCCAGCCCCTCGAAGACCTCCAACCGCTGGTCCGCAACGGCCTCCGGCTGGGCGCCTACGAGCTGCTGTTCGCCGGCACCGCGCCCCACGCCGCCCTCGACGAGGTGGTCGGGGCCGTCCGGCGGGCCGGCAACCAGGGCCAGGCCGGCTACGTCAACGCGGTCCTCCGCCGTCTCGC
>Ga0307319_10000641_pt1 | contig 10629 bp, 4 predicted proteins | sample ER_DNA_368_FD_194491 | JGI IMG/M metagenome (GOLD analysis project Ga0307319, IMG submission 194491) | Bulk soil microbial communities from the East River watershed near Crested Butte, Colorado, United States - ER_DNA_368 | ecosystem: Environmental > Terrestrial > Soil > Floodplain | place: USA...
ATGCCCAACGTTTCCGGCCACGTCCTCGGCGGTCACCTTGTAGTAGTAGGTCCCCGCAGCGAGGCCCGAGTCCGTGTAGCTCGTCCCCGTGGGCTGAGCGATCCGGTTTCCCGCCGACGGCGTGAAGCCGCTCGTTGTGCTCCGGTGGACGTTGTAGCGGACGACGCCCACGTTGTCCGTGGCGGGATTCCAACCCAGTACCGCCTGACCGGCGCCGCCCGTTGCGGCGAGGCCCGTCGTCACGCTGGGAGGAATGGTGTCCGCCACGGTTGCGCTGGCGGTGTTCGAGACGGGCCCGACGTTGCCGGCGGCGTCTTCGGCCGTGACTTTGTAGAAGTACGTGCCCGGGCTCAACCCGGCGTCGGAGTACGTCGTGCCCGTGGGCTGTGCGAGCCGGTTGGCCGCCGAGGGAGTGAAGCCGCTCGTTGTACCCCGGTGGACGTTGTAGCGGACGACTCCGACGTTGTCGGTGGCCGCGGTCCACGAGAGGTTGATCGTCGTCCCTGCCGCGCCTGCGGTCAGTCCGGTGGGGGCGCCGGGGGGCGTCGCGTCTGCCACGGTTGCGCTCGCCTCGTTCGACTCACCGCTGACATTGCCGGCGACGTCCTCGGCGGTGACCTTGTAGTAGTAGGTGTTGACGGCGAGACCGCCGTCGCTGAATGTCGTCCCCGTCGGCTGGGCGATCCTATTGGCCGGGCTGGGCGTGAACCCCGGAGACGTCGACCGGTAGACGTTGTAACGGAACACTCCGACGTTGTCCGTGGAGGCCGTCCAGCTCAGGTTGGCGGTGTTGCCCGTGACCGGCGCGGCGAGCCCGCTCGGGCTGGTGGGCGGCGTCGTGTCGGCGGTCACGACGGCATTCGCTTCGTTCGTTGCCGGCCCGACGTTTCCAGCCGCGTCTTGAGCGGTGACCTTGTAGTAGTAGGTTCCCGGGGCCAGGCCGGCGTCTGAGTAGGTCGTGCCCGTGGGTTGCGCGATCCGGTTGGCCGCCGAAGGCGTGAATCCGCTCGTCGTCCCGCGGTGGACGTTGTAGAGAACGACGCCCACGTTGTCCGTGGAAGGACCCCAGCTGAGATTGGCCGTGCCGATCGAACCGGTTGCAGTCAGCGCCCCCGGGGGTCCTGGGGGCGTGGTGTCCCCCACGATGGCCGAGGCTTCGTTGGACGGGGGCCCAACGTTTCCGGCCGCGTCCTCGGCGGTCACCTTGTAGTAGTAGGTCCCGGCCGCGGGGGTGTCCGTGTAACTGGCCCCTGTCGGCTGTGCAATCCGGTTCGCCGCCGACGGCGTGAAGCCAGGGGTCGTCGAGCGGTGGACGTTGTAGCGCGCGACACCGACGTTGTCGGTAGCCGTGCCCCAACTGATCTGCGCAGACGTGAGTCCCCCCGTCGCCGTCAGCGTGCCGGGCGCAGACGGAGGCGTCGAATCGGGGTTCGTGATCGCCGCGTTCATGTCGCTCTGGATCTGACCCACGGTGAGAGCGCGGTTGTAGATCCGCACCTCGTCGATCAGACCGTTGAAGAACTCGCCCCAGATGGCGTTGCCGCCGATCTTCAGCGCTCCCGTCGTGGTGATGATCGAGCCGCTCGCGAAGACCGTCGCGGCCTGCGTCCCGTTCACGTAGAGGGCGAGCACGGTGCCGTCGTAGGTGGCGGCGAGGTGCGTCCAGGTGGCGAGCGGTAGCTGCGCCGTCCCGCGCAGGTCGTAGTCGAGGTTCGTGTAGATGTTGGCCGAGGGACGGTTCGCACCCGTGTTGGCATAGAGGGCGTCCGCGTAGTAGCCGGGCCGCTCGCGGAAGATGACCGTGTTCCAGTCCCCGTTCGAGAGGGTCGTCGGGCGCACCCAGGCCTCGAGCGTCATCCCCGTCGTCAGGGCGAGCGAGGCGGAGCTGGGGATGCTCACCGAGGCGTTCGTCCCGTTGAAGGAGAGGGCGTTGCCGAACTTGCCCGTCGTGGGCCCGGCCCAGGTCACGTTCGTCAGCGTGCCGTTGTTGCCGTTGCCCGACTGGTCGGCGAGCGTCGTGCCGGATCCGGCGTCCATGCCGTAGGCGGCGACGAGCCCGGGCGGCGGCCCGTTGGGCACCGTCGCGCTCGCCTCGTTCGAACCGGGCCCAACATTGCCCGCGCTGTCTTCCGCAGTGACCTTGTAGTAGTAGGTCCCCGCCGCCAGTCCGCCGTCCGCGTAGCTCGTCCCCGTGGGCTGGGCGATCCGGTTTCCCGCCGAGGGCGTGAAGCCGCTCGTTGTGCTCCGGTGGACGTTGTAGCGGGCGATCCCCCCGGCGTCGGTGGCCGCCGTCCATGTGAGGCTCACCTGTTGGGGTGCTCCCGTCGCCAGAAGGTTGGTCGGCGCCGTCGGCGGCGTCGTGTCGGCCGTCGCCGCCGCGCTCGCCTCGTTCGAGACCGGGCCCACGTTCCCGGCGGCGTCTTCAGCAGTGACCTTGTAGTAGTAGGTGCCGGCTGCCAGACCGGAGTCGGTGTAGCTCGTCCCAGTCGGTTGGCCGATCCGGTTACCCGCGCTCGGCGTGAACCCCGGAGTCGTCGAGCGGTGGACGTTGTACCTCACGACGCCGAGGTTGTCGGTCGCGGCACCCCAGCTCAGATTGACCTGCCCCAGCCCGCCGGTTGCCGTCAACGTCCCCGGTGCGCTCGGCGGCAGGGGATCCGGGGGGCTGACCGGAGCATTCATGTCGGCCTGGATCTCCGTTGCAGTGAGCGCGCGGTTGTACACACGCACCTCGTCGATCAACCCGGCGAACCACTCGCCCCAGATCGAGTTTCCGCCGATCTTCAGCGGCGAGCTCGAGGTGAGAATCGTCCCCGAGATGGCGAGCGTCGAGACCTGCGTCCCGTTGACGTAGAGACGCTGCGTCGTCCCGTCGTAGGTGGCCGCGAGGTGGGTCCAGGAGCCTGACGGGATCGTGGCGGTCGCGTTCAAAAGCCGCGGCGTCCCCCCGACCGTGACCTGCGACTGCGGGCGGCTCGTGTCCGAGCTCGAGTAGAGGCCGTACACGAGGTCGCCGGGCCGCTCCTTCACGATCGTCGTCCGGAAGCCGCCGTTCGCGGTCGGGTTGACCCAGCCTTCGATCGTCATTCCCGTCGTGAGGTCCAGCGAGCTCGAGTCGGGGATCGAGACGGACGCGTTCGTGCCGTTGAAGGAGAGCGCCTTCCCGAATTTCCCGGCAGTCGACCACGTCGTGTTGGAGATCGTCCCGTTGTTGCCGTTGCCGGATATGTCGACCGTGGTCGAACCGCTCCCCTCCTCGAAGCCGTACGAAGCGATCGCCGCCCCGCCGACGATCGTCGCACTCGCCTCGTTCGACGCCGGACCGACGTTGCCGGCCACGTCCTCCGCAGTGACCTTGTAGAAGTAGGTGCCCGCGCTCAGGCCGGCATCCGTGTAGTTCGTGCCGACCGGCTGCGCGATCCGGTTCGCGGCCGTAGGGGTGAACCCGCTCGTGGTGCCGCGGTGCACGTTGTAGTGGGCGATGCCCACGTCGTCGGTCGCCGCGGTCCACGTGAGCGACGCCTGCCCCGGCGCGCTGGCCGCCTGGAGGTTCGAGGGAGCCGTCGGCGGCGCCGAGTCGACCGGCGCGGAGACGGTCATCATGACCCCGGTGGAGGGGACCTTCGCGCCGTTGAGGATGAACAGCATGTAGTCGCCCGGCGGCGCGAGATTCGCGTTCGCCGGCGCCTGCACAGTGATCTTCCCGGCGCCTTGAGTGAAGTTGAGGAACTGGAAGCGCTGGTTCTGGTCGAACCCGTGCGTCACCGAGGGCGACCTGACCAGGGACACCTTCGTGATCTGGGCGGCGTCCGGCGTCTGGATGTCGAAGGAAGAACCGTAGGTCGCGGACAGGGGAGCTGACGAGATCGTCGGGCGAGCTCCCTTGAACAGGTACGGAGGCGAGTAGATCTCCGCGTTCTTCTGGTCGGTGGCCCGGCCGGGGAGGGCGCCGCCGCCGGCCATGAGCACGCGGCCGTCAAGCAGAAGGAGGGCCGTCGAGTGGTACTCCCGGCCGTTCTGGAGCGAGGCGACCGTCGTCCATGTCTCCGTGTCCGGATCCCAGATCTCGGCCGGAAGCACGGCCTTGGTGAGATCGGTCCCATCCGACCCGGACATGCCGCCGCTCGCGAGGACGGTGCCATCGGGGAGCAGGGTGAGGTTGTGGTACGAGCGCCCGAGCGCCATCGGCGCGGTGGAGCGCCACGCAGGCGTGGGCGCGCTCATGTCGATGACCGTCGTGCCGCCTGCGGCGTTGTACGCAAGCGCTCCGTTCCAGTCCGGGTCGGCCCACGTGCCGGCCTTCATGATCTTGTTGGGCCGGTACATGACCGCGCTCATGCCGTCGATCGGGCTGGTTCCCACAGTCGTCCACGTCGACGTCCCGACGTCGAGGATCCGCGTTGTCGTATCGGGGCCTGCGTCGAAGACGCGACCGTCCGACAGCACGAACATGAACGGGTAGAGCGGGGACGTCAGCGTCGCAGCCGTCAGGTCCGTCCAGGTGTTCGTCTTCGGGTCGTACACAGAGGGGAGCGAGTCAACCGAGGCGTCCGAGAACGGATGCGTTGCGCCGGGCCGGTCCTGGACGATGTTGTCGCCCGAGAAGGCCAGAACGCGGCCGTCGGGCAGCACGGTGGCGGTCGGATACCAGCGGCCCACCGACATGTCGCGCCCGCGGAAGTACGTGTTCGTCCGCGAATCGAAGATCGTCGTGTCCGCGAGACCCGAGTTCGCTGTGATGTGGCCGCCCACGATGAGCGTGCGGCCGTCCGCGAGCTGGACGTGGCCGGCGCAGAAGAGATTCCGGTTGTACGGAACCGCGGTGAAGGTCCCGCTGACGGGGTTCCAGAGCCGCTCCGAGTTCAGCGCCGCGTCGAACCCGTCGAGCGTGAACACCCGGCCGTCCGGCTCGAGCGACATGTGGACGGCGACGAGGGGCCAGGCGACCGGCGCGCTCCACTGCCCGACCTGATCCGGCGTCGCGCTGACTGCCGCTTGCGAGCCGGCCAGCTGAATCAAGCCCAGGACGATGATTCCGGCGGCGAGCGCGGAGCGCTGCCAGAGGGTTGTTCGGGTCAGCCGCCAGAGGCGGTTGGTTTGGGCCGCTGCGGTCCGCACGTCACTGAGCCGGCGAGGATCGCCGGTATCAGGATTTATCCCGTTTTCAGGGTCTGTCAGGCAACGCCCCGAAGTGCAGGCTGCACCTACCCATAGGTCGAGGCTGCGGTTTGCCTGTGGGCAGCGGGAGCCGCTAGGGCCGCGGCGAACCGACCGCGACGTGCTCCGCCGCGGGCGCTCTGCCGGCGATGCGTGCCACGACAGCCTCGGTCGCGAGGGCGATCGCGTAGGCGGCCATCGGCACGAACGCGAGCTCGAGGCGAAACGCGCTGAACGCCGGCGCCGCGACGACATAGAGCACGGAGAGAACCGCGCCCGCTGCCATCAGCAGCGTCACCGGGTCTCGCCGGCGTAGCCAGATAAGACACAGCGCGAGCGAAAGACCCGCCCCGAGGAAGTAGAGCGCGGTGTACCACTCGCCGTCCCGCAGGAAGCCCGCGTTCGCGCGGATCAGGTCGACGACCGCGCCGGGGTAGTGGCGGGCGATGAACGACCACGACGTGTCCGACGGGAGGTTCGAGTCGTTGACGAGCAGCGCGAGCAGGTTCTGTACGGGAATCCGGAAGAGCAGGAGAGCCGGGAGAGCCGCGGCCAGCCCCGTGCCGAAGAGCCAGAGCGCGCTTCTCGACCGCAAGCGCCAGGCGCACCACCCGATCGCGAGGACGGGGATCCAGGTGCTGTCTCTCGTGAGAGAGAGGACGACGATGACCGGGATCCAGAGCGCGAGCCAGCGTCGGCCGCGGTCGAGCGTGAGGATCGCCGCTGCGAAGGCCGTCGCCTCGAGAGCGAGCCCCCAGCTGTCCGTGAGCGGAAACGAGGAGTGATTCACGAGCGGCGGCAAGAAAAGGGTCGCAAGCGCCACTCCGGCGGCGACGACGAGCCTGAACCGCAGCAGCAATAGCCCGAAGACGGCGACGACGGCCGCCACATAGCCCGCGAGGGAGATGTCGAGCAGCGAGCGGTCGTGGCCGGCCGGATAGAGAGCGGCCCCGACAACCGGTACCGCGAGCCGCCGCTCGTAGAAAGGCTCGTTGTAGGCGACCCAGGTGGGGTTACCTGTGTGCAGTGGATCGCGGGCCCGGAGCTCCGCCGAGAGGGGGCCGCCGAATGTCCTCGCGATGGCCTCGTCGTGGTCGGCCCCGCGGATCTCGAGCAGCCGCGCCTGGTAGTAGAGCGCATCGGGCGTCCACGTGACCGGATCGCCCGTGGCGGGCCAGATGTTCACGCATGCGATCGCGGCGAGCGCGCCCGCTGTGCAGAGGACCGCGAGGTTTCGCACGTACTTGATGCTCCCTCGATCCCCGGTGGCGGGCAACTCACCGATTGGTTGGTCCCTCGCCGCTCGGCGGGTTTTCGTTTTCTGGTCTTCAAGTGACCCGTATCCGGGTCATACGCTCACTTCCACGGGCGCACGAGCGCTGCGAAACCATGGAAATCGGGACCGAGCAAATCCTTTCACGGCCCCAGGCCGTGCCAGAGCAGGGGCTGCTTCACAGCGGCCGCACCTGGATCCTTGCCGCAGGGGACCTCGCCGCGCTGGTCGTGGCCTATGTCGTGACGTACATCGCCAGCGACTGGCTCGGGGCGCTCCCGCCCGTCTCGGCTCCGGGCTGGTTCCTCGTCTCGCTCGGGGTTGTGGCGGGCCCGATCTGGCTCGCCGTCTTCACCGCCTACCACTTGTACGAAAACGACAATCTGAAGATCTCGATCGCGAGCTTCGACGAAGTGCGCGACCTCTTCCACGCGATGCTCGCCGGTTCGCTCGCCTTCCTCATCCTGTCCCAGGGAGTCGATTTCTTCTTCGACTGGTGGGTGTACACCGCGGTCGAGGCGCTGTTTTTCATCACCGCCGCCCTCATTCTGGTTCCCATCGTCCGCGGCTCGATCCGCAGCTGGGTCTTCCCGCGCGTCATGAGCCCGAGGCGAACGCTCGTCGTCGGCGGGGGGCACGACGCGCGGCTCGTGTACCGGAAGGTTCAGGCTCACCCGGAGTACGGGCTCGAGGTCGTCGGCTTCCTGGCGGGAGGCCGGGAGAGCGAGGATGTGCCGGGCCCGATCCTCGGCGCTGCCGACGACATCGCGCAGGTGGTGGACGAGTTCGAGATCGACCGCGTTCTCCTCGCCTCCTCGATCGCGAGCCACGAGGAGATGCTCGACCTCGTGCGGACGGTCCGGCGCCCGGACGTCCACGTCTCGATCGTGCCGCGCTATTTCGAGATCTTCACCTCGCACGCCACCCTCGACGACATCGAGGGCATGCCGATCGTAACGCTTCCGCCGATGCGCCTCGGGCGCAGCTCGAGGCTCCTGAAGCGCAGCTTCGACGTCGTGGTCTCGGGCGTCGCGCTCCTGCTCATCTCCCCCCTCCTCGCGGCGATCGCAGTTGCCGTCAGGCTTGACAGCCCCGGCCCGGCCGTCTACCGGCAGCCCCGGCGAGGGCGGATGGGCTGCACCTTCCGGATCGCGAAGTTCCGCACGATGGCGATCGGCGCGGAGACGCAGCGAAGCGAGGTCCTCCACATGAACGAGGTGGACGGGCCGCTCTTCAAGATCAAGGGCAAGGACCCCCGCGTCACCGGGGTAGGGGCGTTCCTCCGGCGGACGAGCCTCGACGAGCTGCCCCAGCTCTGGAACGTGCTCAAGGGCGAGATGAGCCTCGTCGGCCCCCGCCCGTTCGTCGTTTACGAGGCGGACCAGATCACCGGCTGGGCAAGCCGCCGGCTCGACATGACGCCGGGAATCACCGGCCTCTGGCAGGTGCTCGGCCGCAACGACCTCCCCTTCGAGGAGATGACCAAGCTCGACTACCTCTATGTGACGAACTGGTCCCTCTGGTGGGACCTGAAGATCCTCTGCCAAACGATTCCCGTCGTCCTCGGGAAGCGAGGTGCGTACTAGGAGATGAAGCGGAAGCTCGTCCTCCACGTCGTCGGCGCGCGCCCCAACTACATGAAGGTGGCGCCGCTCTATGCGGCGCTTGCCGAAAGCGGGCACGTCGAGCAGCGCCTCGTACACACGGGTCAGCACTACGACGCGATCGTCAAGGACGTCTTCTTCGGGGAGCTCCCGCTCCCACGGCCGCATATTCAGCTCACGGTCGGATCTGGAGCCCACGGGGAGCAAACGGCGCGAGCGCTGACCGACATCGAGCAGGTGCTGCTCGACCTCCGTCCCGACCTCCTCATCGTCCCCGGCGACGTCAACTCGACGCTCGCGGCGGCTCTCGCCGCTGTGAAGCTCCACATCCCGGTCTGCCATCTCGAGGCCGGGCTCCGAAGCTTCGACTGGGAGATGCCGGAGGAGCACAACCGCCGGCTCACAGACCACATCTCGACACTTCTTCTGACCCACTCGGCAGTGGCCAACGACAACCTCGCCCGCGAGGGAATTCCGGAGAACCGGATCGCCTTCGTCGGCAACACGATGATCGACTCGCTCCTCAACACGGTCGACCGCGCCCGCTCAATGGGGGCGTGGCGCCGCTACGGTCTTCGCCGCCGGGAGTACCTGCTCGTCACCCTCCACCGGCCGGCGCTCGTCGACGACCCGGGCCTGCTGCTCGAAACGATGGCCGCGCTCGAGCGCGTCGCGCGCCGCCTGCCGGTCATCTTCCCGGTTCACCCGCGGACGCTCGAGCGGCTCACCAACCTCGGGTTCGTCGCCTCGAAACGCCTGACCGTCACGACGCCGTTGGCCTACAGGCGCTTCGTCTCGCTCGAGGTGGGCGCAGCCGCGGTGCTCACGGATTCAGGCGGCGTCCAGGAGGAGACGACGGCCCTGGGGATTCCGTGCTTCACGCTACGCGAGAACACCGAGCGGCCCGTGACGGTCACTCACGGCACAAACACGGTCCTCGGGCTCGAGCCCGCCCGGATCGACGAAGTGCCCGCGCTCCTCGACGAGATCGTTCCGGCCGGGCCTCCACCGCTCTGGGACGGCCACGCCGGTGAGCGAGCCGCCTTTGCCGTTGAGAGCTACCTCGAGGTCGGCGCGGAGCGCGTCACCACGACGGCCCTCACCCACCCGCTGGCAGTTCGCGCGCGCCCCACCCTGCAGTAGCTCCTCTTACAGCGCGCCGGCGACGCCTGCCGACCGCAGGCCCCGATGCCACTCGATCGTGCGCGCCAGCCCGTCGTCGAGGGTCACACTCGCTTCGAACCCGAGGATCCGCTGCGACTTCACGGTGTCCGGGATGCGGTCCCTGACGTCCTGGTACTTGCCGGGCAGCTGCTCGTAGGGGATGAACTGCGCCCGCAGCGGCGCCGGAATTCCAAGCTGCTGCTGAATCCGTTGGGCGAGCTCGACGATGGTGACGGTGTCCGTGCCGCCCACGTTCAGGACCTCCCCCCTGGACGCAGGCGTCACGAGGGCGCGCACGAAGCCGTCGACCGTGTCCGTGACATACGTGAACGTCCGCGTCTGGTGCCCGTCGCCGTGGATCTCCATCTGCTTTCCGTCGAGGAGCGCCTCGATGAAGGTGACCGTCGGTCCTCCCCACCAACTGAGGTGATTCTGAGGTCCGTAGGCGTTGAAGAGTCGGAGGATGGTCACGCGGAGGTCGCGTTCCTCGGCGAGCGCAAGCGCGACGTGCTCGTCGTACATCTTCGAGACCGCGTACGCCCACCGCTTCGTAGTCGGCGGGCCGATGACGAGCGAGTCGTCCTCGGCATAGGGCGGCTTGCCGTCGCCGTACACGTCCGACGTTGACGTGACGATCAGATCCGCATCAAGCGCGAGGGCGACCGCGCAGGCCGCGTTGACGCCGCCCACGTTCACCTCGAGGGTCGAGAGGGTGCCGCCAAAGCGCGGGATCTTCTTCGCAGCCAGATGGGCGATCGCATCGCAGCCCGCGAATGCCGATTGGAGTGCGAGCCGGTTCGTGCAGTCGAGGACCTCGAACCGGAAACGCGGCGAATCGAGACAGTGAGCGAGATTCGAAACGGAGCCGTACGAGAGATCGTCCACTCCGACGACCTCGAGTCCTTCGTTCAGCAGCCGCTCGCACAGGTGCGAGCCGATGAAGCCGGCAGCGCCCGTGACCCCGACTCGGTTCACGCGGCCACCCTCGTCTCGCCCGGAAGGCGCTCGAGGATTCCCGGCACGACGCGGTCCGCCACCCCGATCACGGCCTGGCCGCTGACGATCTCCGGATAGACGTGCGCTGTCGAGGCGAGCGCCAGGTTCGGGAGCGGGAACATGTCGGGCAGGCGCTTGGCGCCGCCGAGAAGGTGGACGGGCTCGGTGATCCGCGCGCGTTGCACCTTCGAATCGACGATCTCGTCGTCGCGCAGGTCCGGAAAGATCGTTCGCGCATGCGCGAGGTAGTCGCGCCTGACGTCGTCGAGCGGCCGCTCGTGGTCTGCGTGCGAGGGGTCGACGTACTTGGAGACGTAGAGCAGCGAGCCCCCGACGTAGTCGGGGTCGACCACGTGCGTCGTCTCGACGATCGTCGTCAGCGGCACTCGCCGATCCGTGAGGTTCAAGTGGTAGTACGGACTGACGCTGCGCTTG
>Ga0307319_10000643_pt1 | contig 10594 bp, 10 predicted proteins | sample ER_DNA_368_FD_194491 | JGI IMG/M metagenome (GOLD analysis project Ga0307319, IMG submission 194491) | Bulk soil microbial communities from the East River watershed near Crested Butte, Colorado, United States - ER_DNA_368 | ecosystem: Environmental > Terrestrial > Soil > Floodplain | place...
GCTGGTGTGAAGGTCGCGGGCTCAGGTAGCGGGGCAGGCGCTGCGACCGGAAGTTGCTTCAGGCGGACGTCTGCGGCGTCGAGCCAACGAACGATTCCCTCGAGCCGGAACAGCTCCGCGTCGGCGACGAGTGCGAGCGCCACGTCATCCTCGGCGGCCGTCGCCTTGACCCTGGTGTAGCGCTGCATGACCTCGATCACATGGCGGCGGTGGGCCTGCAGGATCTCCTCGACATCGGCCCCGGGAACCTGCAGGGCGACGAGCACCTTGATCACGAGCTCGTCCCGCGGCGGCGGCACGAGCTCGGGCGGCGTCCTGAGCCACTTGGTCAGTTCACGGTGGCCCTCGGACGTGATCCGGTAGCGCTTCTGCGGCCGGTCTGCCGCAGCGTCGTCGGTCTCGACGAGCCCGTCTCTTTGGAGGCGCTGGAGCGTGGTGTAGACCTGGCCCACGTTGAGCGGCCAGACCTCGCCCGTTCGGGCTTCGAACTCGTTCTGCAGGCGCAGGCCGTACTTCGGTCCTTCGCTCAAGAGCGCGAGGAGTGCGTGCGGGACGCTCACTCAGGGCTCCAACGCTGGTACATACTGAGTAATATACCGGGTATACCCACTCCGCGCAAGCCGGCCACATTCAGCGGTCGGAAGGCCGAGGACTAGGGCTGCTGCAACGGGGGCGTGCGGGAGATCGTCTTCTTGTCGAGGATGCAGTACTTGGGCAGATAGACGATCACGGCGTTCCCGCGGAGCTGGAAGGAGGAGCCCGACGGCGGATCGCCGATCGTCGTCGCGCACCTGCCCATGCTGCGAATAACCGCGGACGGCTTCGCTCCGGGCGGCAAGGTCATCACGATCTTCGTCGGCGATGTCCGCGGCTTGCCGAGCACGAGGTCCCGCGACAAGCAAGCGAAGGCGGCATCTGCATACCGCAGCAGCCGGGTCGACTGGTGCGGCTTCAGGGTCCTGTAGTTCGCGGCGACGAGCTGCGCGTACGTGTTCTTGCCGGAAGCCTGCGATGCCTTTACCGGCGCGCCACCTGTCGTACCTACCGCTCGGGTACTGCCGCCCTGCGTCGCGAGGACGACGCCTGCGCCCGCGGCGGCGAGCGCGATCGCGGCCGCCGCGAAGAGGAGCGGCCGTCTTCGCAGCATGCTTCGATTGTGGCACCGGCGGCTTAAGAGACGGGTAAGAAAAGGCCAGGCTCGTCGTCTCGGCTAGGGAAACCAGCCGCTTGCCGGATCGAGGTCGAGCCGGCCGCCGTCGCGACACTCCGCAGGCAGCGCGTACGCCGGGTCCTGCCGGCCGCGGAGCGTGCTCTCTATGCGCTGGGCCCGCATGAGGCGCTCCGCTGTGCCCTGCGATAGGCCGAGATGCTCGCCCAGCTGGACGCCGGACTGGAGCGCGTAGCACTCCGTCGTCCCCTCGTCGGCCACGCCTCGCAGATGCCAGGCCTCGTGGGCGAGGACGGCGATCGCGAGCCCGGTCCGGCTCGAGTCGACCTTGCCCTCGAAGGCGAGCCGGTAGAGAGCCAAACAGCGCTCGGGGGTCAGGTAGGCGAGGTTTCCGCCGACCAGGGCGACGCCGTCCGTGTGCTGGACGGCTCCGACGAAGTTCCCGGACTCGTCGCACCGAATGGTGACCGGCTTTCCGGCGACGGCCGAGGCTTCGCGGGAGAAGCGCGCAGTAGCCGTGGCGCGCGCGTCCTCGGAGAGGCCGTTCCAGCCCGAGCGGCTCTCGACGAACCAGAAGATCGCCGCCAGCACCCCGATCAGCGCGAGGCCCGCGAGCAGGCGGCGGAGCGCCCGCCAAGAGCGCCCTTCCGCGGGGGCCGGCTCGGCATCCTCCTCCTCCTCCTCGTCGTCGTCCAGCTTCCGCGCATCGGCGATCAGCTCCTCGACCTCCTCGGCCGACTCCCCCGAGTACGGCACCCAGATCTCGGTCGTCCCGTCCCGGACGAGCAAGAGCTCGTCCGCCTCTCCGTAGCCATAGAGGTCGAGGTCGGCCTCTTGCGGACCGCGGTCGGAGCGACGAGTCGGGGGCGGTCGCAGGCCGCCGGCGAAGAAATGGAGCTCGAGGCCGAGCGCGATCAGGAACGGAACCCAGACCGGCACCGCGGCCCGCAGTTCGTACGGGCCGAAGATCCAAGCGAGGACGAATACCACGAGCGCGATCCGCACGAGGACAGGACTGTGGGGGAGCCGATCCGTGAGCCATTGCACGCCTCGACGGTAGCTCGTGACCCGTTTCGAGTCCGGGCGTCGACTCTTGAGCTGAACCGTGGTGGCCGGAACGGACTCGCGCATCCTCGACCGGGGAATCTCCTTCCCGAGAGATGAGAATCGTCTGCGTCGGCGGAGGCCCAGCGGGGCTCTACCTCGCAATCCTGATGAAGGAGCGCGACCGCCGGCACGAGGTCAGCATCTACGAGCGGAACCCGGCAGGTGTCACCGAGGGCTGGGGCGTGGTGTTCTGGGACAGTCTGCTCGACCAGCTGCAAGCCACGGACCCGCCGACGGCTCAGGCGCTCGCCACGAGTGCGTTCCGCTGGGGCGGCGAACAGCTCGTCGTCGGGTCCGCGCCCCCGGCGGCGATCCGCGGCCACGGCTACGGCATCGGTCGGCAGCGGCTGCTCGACCTGCTGCTCGAGCGCGCGCTTTCGCTCCGAGTCGAGGTCGAGTTCGAGCACGAGGTGGGCGACCCCGCGGAGGTGTCGGACGCCGACCTCGTGGTCGCCTGCGACGGCGTCTCGAGCCGGCTCCGGGAGGGTCACGCCGACACGTTCGGAACCGAGCTCGTGCGCGGGCGCAACCGGTACGTGTGGCTCGGAACGAGCAAGGTCTTCGAGGTCTTCACCTTTCCCTTCGTCGAGACCGATGCGGGCTGGATCTGGGCCCACGCCTACGGCTACGCGGACGGCGCGAGCACCTTCATCGTCGAGTGCTCGCCGGAGGCCTGGGCCGGGCTCGGGTTCGCCGAGCTCGACCACGACGACTCGCTCGCCCTGCTCGAGTCGCTGTTCGAGCGCCAGCTGGACGGCCATCCGCTGAAGAGCAACGCGAGGCCGGGCGCGCCGCTACCCTGGCTCTTCTTCCGCACCGTGACGAACGAACGGTGGCACCACGGCAACCTCGTCCTGATGGGGGACGCTGCGCATACGACCCACTTCACGATCGGCTCAGGCACGAAGCTCGCGCTCGAGGATGCGATCGCCCTGGCCGCCGAGCTCGACTCAGAGTCGGACCTCTCGGCGGCGCTCGAGAACTACGGCCGCCGGAGGCGGGAGGCGCTACGCCCGGCACAGACTGACGCGCGGTTCAGCGCCCGCTGGTTCGAGCAGGTCGAGCGCTACGGCGGCCACGACCCCGAGCGCTTCTTTGCCCTGCTGCGGGAGCGGCGCTCGCCGCTCCTGCCGTCGTTCCCGCCTGGCGCCTACTACCAGCTACACCGCGCCACGCACGACGTGGAGACTCTGCGTCGGCTCCGCCGGTGGGCTGCGCCGGTGATCAAGGGCGCTTACGCAGCGCGGCCCGGCCGCGGCACTCGCGCGTAGAGCCGGCGCGCCGTCGGCGAGCGCTTCAGCCGGCGGCGTAGCCGGATGCCGTTGAGGATCGCCTGCACGGCCGCCTGCCCCCGCAGGGTCGCCGCCAGGCCGAGGCCCTCGTAGATCGGCTCGGCCCCGTCCGCAAGGCGCTCCTTGTACGGCGTCGCCGCGCCCAGGAACTCGACGCGCTCGACTCCCTCCGTGGCCGCAATCTCCAGGGTCGACAGCAGAGCCTCCGTGCCGGGTGCGTATTTCGCGTACTCGGGGTCGAACGCCATCGTGACCCCGCAGCACATCCTGTCGAGCTGGAGGTAGAGGTTGTAGGCGACCGCGCGGTCGCCGACGCGGATGAGGAGGAGGCGGGGGACGCCCAGGGGCGCGAGCCGCAGCGCCGCGGCTCGGTGGAACCTCTGGCCCGTCGGCGAGGAGAACCCCGACGTCTCGCGGTGGCCCGCCCAGCGGAGTGCGTGGAGGCGGAACGCCTCGTCCAGCGCCGGGTCGAGCTCCTCGGCCGTACGGGCAACGGTGATCTCCACCGGCCCGAGCTTGGCCAACTTCTTCAACCGCTGGCGCCTCGTCGCACGCGCCTTGGAGGAGAGGCGGCTTCGCTCGATCTCCTCCCAGCCCTTCGAGAGGTCGAGCACCGGCGCCTCGAGCCGCTCGACCAGTTGCAGAGAGCCCTCGGGCAGGCTCTTGATCAGCCGGCTGCGGCTTGACATCCCGAACAGGTCGGCGAAGTCGTGGTCGCCCACCATCGCCTCGCCGACGAGGCCCGCCGCCGTGTCGCCGTTTTCGCCCGGCGCAAGCAGCAGGTCGGCGAGCGGGGTCCGCGAGCCGCCGACGAACTCCGTGACGGCGAGGCCGTACCGCCGCCGCCGGCACAGCGGCAGCGCCCCGACGAGCCGGCCCTCCCGCCGGGCGACGTGCACCGTCAGCCGGCCGCCGTCGCCGTAGTGACGCCACCACTCGAGCAGCCAGTCGTGGAGCAGGAACGGGCTCGGGCGGGGCATCGACCGCACGAGCTCGTCCCAGTCGACGCCGATCGTCTCGAGGGCGGCTTCCTCCGAGAGAACCTCGGTCGTGACCATGTCGCTAAAGCAGACCGAGCGCCGCCGCCACCGCGACCCAGACGGCGACGAGCACGGCGAGGACCCAGAGCAGGAAGGCGCCTTCGCTGACCGGCAGCCACGAGATCTCGACCTCCTCGACCCGGAACCAGACCTTGGGCGCGGGCGCGCGCTTGCTGCGGACGTCATTCATCGGCCCGGCCTCTGGAACAGCGTCGAGACGGTCTTCGCGCAGATGGCCAGGTCGACGGTGAGCGTGCGATGCCGGAGGTACCAGAGGTCGTACGAGAGCTTCTCCGCGGCGCCCTCGGTGTCGGAGGTGTAGTCCCGGCGGAGCTGTGCCCAGCCGGTGATGCCCGGCTTGACCAGGAGACGGCGGGTGAAGAACGGGATCGCCTCCTCGAGCATCGGGATGAACTCGGGACGCTCGGGGCGCGGGCCGACGACCGACATGTCCCCCTTGAGCACGTCCCACAGCTGGGGCAGCTCGTCGAGGTGGAGCTTCCGGAGGACACGGCCGACGCGGGTGACTCGGGGATCGTCCTCCGCGGCCCAGGCCGCCTGTCCGGGCTCCTCGGCGTCGGCCCGCATCGTCCGAAACTTGTACATCGTGAACCGCCGACCGCCCTCGCCGACGCGCGTCTGCCGGTAGATCACCGGCCCGGCGGAGAGCCGCACGAGCGCGGCGATCACGAGCATGAGCGGCGCGGCAATGAGCAGCGCGATCGACGCGCAGACGACGTCGAAGGTCCGCTTCGCGAACCGCGTGTACGGCCGCTGCCAGACGTGGAAGATGCTCATGAACCACGTCGGGGTCAGGTTCTCGAGCGGCACACGCCCGAACGCGTGGTCGAAGAAGTGCGCCAGCCCGACGACGCGGAAGGTTCCCGAGGGACCGGAGAGGAGCCGGTCGATCGCCTTCGTCGAGCCCTCGCCGTCCGTCAGGACGATCAGGTCGGGATGCTGCTCGTCGATCACCCGCATCAGCTCGGCGACCGATCCGAGCCGTTTCGCGTCGCGCTCCTCGTCGTCGACGGCCCCGACGACGGTGAACGGGGCGTCGCCCTCGAACGAGATCGCGTCGGCGACGGCCTCCGCCGAGCTCGTCGTGCCGACGACGAGCACGCGCCGCTTGCCGACCACCCGTTGCGAGATCGCCTCCCAGATAGTGGTCAGCGCGAAGACCGAGATCGCCAGCAGGAACACGGTCGTGAAACCCATGCCCATGCCCGGGATCCAGAGCGCGACGGCAGAGACACCGATGAAGCCCGTCACCGTTCCTGCGGCGCACCGGACCGCCGCGCCCAGGGTGGGGTGGACGGCCGAGAAGGCGCTCCGGAGGCAGATCAGCCAGACGGCTGCGAGGAGGAGCGACGCGGTGAGGGAGAACCGGCCCGGCCCGAAGCGGTGCGCCGTGAAGGTGATGCACGGAAGCCAGACGAGCAGCGCCTGGCCCGCGGCGGCGACGGCCCTGGGGTCGAGGGCGACGGCCGACGCCCGCCAGCGCCGGTACGCGATTCCCCCCGCCTGAGCCCTGGAGCCCACATCAGAAAGCTTCCCCCGGCAGGACTCGGCGAGTCCCCAAGTCGGAATCTTCAAGGAGAGGATGAAGCGTGTTGCGGTAATTGGCCCCGCCGGGGCGGGGAAATCGACGCTTGCCGGCGAGCTCGGGCTGCGCCTCGAAGTCCCCGTGCTGCACCTCGACCAGCTCTACTGGCGGCCGGGCTGGGTGGCGACGCCGCCCGACGAGTGGGAGGTGTTCCAGCGCCGGGCACTCGCGGAGCCGGCGTGGGTCGTGGACGCCCAGCACGACGACCTGCTCCCCGACTGGCTCGAGGTCGCGGACGTCGTCGTCTTCCTCGACGCCTCACCGGCGCGCTGCCTTTGGCGGGCCGGGCGCCGGCGCCTCAGCCGAGAGCCTGTCGAGGGCGTCCCGCGCGAGTCGCCGCGCGGCCGCGCCGACCGGTCGCTAGCGACCTTCGTCCGCGGCCAGTGGCAGTACCGCCGTCACCTGCGCGGCGACCTCCTTGCCGACCTCGGTCGCCACCGCAACGGCCGAGAGGTCGTCGTGCTCCGGCGGGACGCGGACCGGCAACGGTTTTTGCATCACGTGGACTCGGCCGTTCTGGGGCGGGGAACGTTCTAAGAGTGGGCTCGGCCACTGGTTCTGGCGGTCTGACGCTCGAGACCGTCTCGGGCGACGACGCCTTCGCCCGGCTTTCCGGAGAATGGGACGACCTCGTCCGGGCGATGCCACGGCCGAGCCCGATGCTCTTGCACGGGTGGCTGCGGGAGTGGTGGCGGGAGTACGGCTCCGGCGGACGCCTGGCCGTCCAGGTCGCCTACCAGGACGGCCGCCTGGTCGGGGCGCTGCCGCTGTGTGTCATGCGCCGGCGCGGCCTCGACGTGCTCTCGTTCCTCGGCGGCGACCAGTCGGCGCTCGCCGACCTGCTCGTCGATCCGAACGACGGCGTCGTGGCGGCCAAGGCGCTCACCGAGCGCGCGGCCGGGACGCCGCACGACTTCGCCGACCTCTTCGGGATGCCCGTCGGCAGCCGCCTTGCGCGGGAGCTCGGACCCTCCCGACTCCTTCTCCTCGAGCGCGCCGAGGCGCCGGTGCTCGACGTGGACGGCGACTGGGACGCCGTCTACCGCGACAGGATGTCCGGCAAATCACGGGCTCAGCACCGGCGCCGCAGGCGCCATCTCGCCGAGCTGGGGAAGCTCGAGACGGTCGTCGCGCGGACGGCCGACGAGCTGGTCGAGGCGCTCGAAGACGGCTTTCGGCTCCACCTGCTCCGCTGGGAGGGCCGACCGGACGGCTCGCGCTTCGCGACGCCGGAGGGAAAGCGCTTCCACCGCGCGGCGATTCGGGCGCTCGCCGAGGTCGACGCCGCACGGATCGTGACGCTGAAGCTGGACGGCCGCGCGATCGCCTTCCACTACCTCTTCCTGTTCGAGGGGAGCATGTACGTCCACCGGATCGGCTTCGACCCCGCCTACGGCCGCTACTCGCCGGGCTTCCTGAACACGCTCGACGCGATGGAAACGGCGATCGACGAGGGGGCGACGAAGGTGGAGTTCCTCGGCGGCGCTGACCGCTACAAGCTCGAGTTCACGACCAAGTTCGAGCCGCTCTGCCAGGGCTTCGGGCTCGCGGCGAGCCTGCGCGGCTCCGCCGCGGTCACGGCCCGCGTCAACGCGATCCGGCTCCGGAAGCAGCTCAAGCGCTCGGACCGGCTGCGCCGCTTCTACTTCACGGGCCTCTCGCCGGTGCGACGGTTGCTGGGGCGCCTGCGGTGAGCTTCTACGGGCTCAAGGCGCTTGCCACCCGCTATCGCTCGGAGGCGTGGCTGCGGCGGACACAGGGCCGTCCCGACGCAACCGGCCTCCGCATTCTGTTCTACCACCGGGTCTCCGACGACCACGACGAGCTCGCCGTCACGCCCAAGGCCTTCCGCGAGCAAATGGACTATCTCGCCTCGGAGTCGTACCGGGTGGTGGACGTGGTCGAGGCGGCGCGGCTCCTCGAGGAGCGGGCCTGGCCGCCGCGGACGATCGGGCTGAGCTTCGACGACGGCTTCCTCGACGTCGCCGAGCAGGCGCTGCCGATCCTGGCCGAGCGGGGATTCCGGGGCACTGTGTTCGTCGCAACCGCCGTGACCTCCGGCTGGGCGCAGTTCGACTGGTATCGGGACCAGCCGCCGCTGCTCGAGTGGGACGAGATCGCCGCGCTCGACGCGGAGGGGACGCTTCGCTTCGAGGCGCACTCCGTCACCCATCCGAACCTGCTCCGGCTGCGCGACGGCGCCGCGCGCCAGGAGATCGAGGGGTGCAAGGTCGCCCTCGAGGACCGGCTCGGCCGGCCGGTGACCGCCTTCTGTTACCCGTCAGGCCTCCACGGACCGCGCGAGCGGGCGCTCGTCGCGCAGGCCGGCTACCGCGTCGCCGTGACGTGCGAGCCCGGCGTCAACACGTCCACGACCGACCGGCTGGCACTCCAGCGCCGCCAGGTGGACGCCCGCGACTCGCTGCTCGACTTCCGCGCCAAGGTCGGCGGCGGGCACGACTCGCCACTCCCGTTGCGTGACGTGTACCGCCGCCGGCGCTACGGAGCCGGTACCGGCAGCCCCCGCGTTGCGAGCTCGCGGGAGTAGAGCTCGAGATGTGCTTGCCGAAACGCGTCGAGGCTGAAGTCCCTCATTGCTCGCGCCCGCGCCGCGTCGCCCAGACGTTGCCGCCGGGCGCGATCCTCCAGCAGCCAGGCGAGCGCGCGCGTGAGCGCGGGCACGTCGCCGGGCGGTACGAGGAGCCCGGTCTCGCCGTCGAGGACGAGCTCCGACACGCCGCCGACTTCGGACGCCACGACGGGGAGTCCGGCGGCCATCGCCTCGAGCACCGAGACCGGCAGCCCTTCCGAGCGGCTGGAGAGCACGAACACGTCGGCGCCGGCGAGGATCGCCGGGACGTCGTGGCGCTCGCCGGCGAGGCGCACGGTGCCGGAGAGCCCGTGGCCGACGAGGGTGCGCGCCACGATGCGGCGATCGGGGCCGTCGCCGACGATCAGGCCCTCGAACGTCCCTTCCGGCAGGAGGCCGAGGGCGCGGACCAGCGTCAAGAAGTCCTTCGGCGCCTTCAGCCGGCCGACGGAGACGATCAGCGGCCTGAGCCGCTCCCCGGTCGCGACGGGCCACGCGTCGAGGTCGACGGCGTTTCGGATCACGACCGTTCGTCCCGGATCGCACGTGCGTGCCGCCAAGCCCGCCGCGCGCTCGCGCTCCGACACGCAGATCGTCTGCGAGGTCAGCGGCCGCATCAGGCGGTCGGCCAGCCGGTACAGGCGGGAGGTAATACCGGCGCGGGCGCCGAACGCCCAACCATGTGCAGTGAAGATTCGGATCGGCACGCCGGCAAAGAGCGCCGCCAGCCGACCAAGCACCCCCGCCTTCGAGCTCGACGCATGGACGATGTCGGGCCGTTCGCGCCGCAGCACCCGGGCCAGCTCCACGAGCCCGGCCACGTCCCGGAAGGGATTGATCGCGCGGCGCACGTGTCGAAGCGGGATGAAATGGGCCCCCGTGGTTGCCGCAGCCTCGCGGAGGGGGCCCATACCATGTGCTGCGACGGAGACGTCGAAGCGGCCGGCGAGCGCGGGCAGGAGCGCGGCAACGTAGCTCTGCGCGCCGCCCACCTCCGCCAGCGTGATCACGAGCAGCACCCGCGGCTTCCGCGGGTGCGTGCCTGAGGGTCCCTCGTGGAGATCGTCCAGCCGATCGCCGTCCGGCGCGGGCAGGCGGTGCGGGCGGCGGCCCTCTCCGCGGCTGCTGCTTCGCTGCTCGCGGTCTTCCTGGCCCTGGGGCTTGCGTTGGGCCGCCACCCGCTTCCTGTGCCCCTCGTCCTTGGCTTCGGTCTCGGTCTGTTGGGAACGCTGGCGCTGGCGCTCACGCGCTACGACGCCGCCGTCGCGGTCGGGATCCTGCTGCTCGCCGCCGTGCGGATCGAGCCGGCGCCGGCCGACCTCGTCTTCGGCGTCCTGATCGCCGTCGCGGTCGCCACTTGGCGCTTCGACCTCCAGCGCGTGCCGCTCAGCATCACGCTGCTCGTTGCCGCGTTCCTCGCGCTGAACCTGATCGCGTCGATCGAGGTGATCGACGCGGCGCGCGCGGTCAACTTCTTCGGGATCACCCTGTACCTCGGGGTCTTCGGGCTCTGGCTCGCCTCGTACGTACGCTCCTCCTCGCGGGCGCGCCTGGTACTCGTCGCCTACCTCGCCGCGGCCGTTCTGTCGGCCGCGCTCGCCTGCCTCGCGCTCCTTGCCCCCTTCCCCGGCTCGGATGCCTTCGTCCGCGGGCCGCGCGCCCAGGGCCTGTTCAAGGATCCGAACGTCTTCGGACCGTTTCTGGTCCCCGCCGCGCTCGTGCTGATGGAGGAGATCGTGGCGCCGCGGCTGCTCCGGCTGCGGCTGCCCGCCAAGCTCGTGCTGCTCTCCG
>Ga0307319_10000644_pt1 | contig 10591 bp, 12 predicted proteins | sample ER_DNA_368_FD_194491 | JGI IMG/M metagenome (GOLD analysis project Ga0307319, IMG submission 194491) | Bulk soil microbial communities from the East River watershed near Crested Butte, Colorado, United States - ER_DNA_368 | ecosystem: Environmental > Terrestrial > Soil > Floodplain | place...
CTCGACGAGGGCGCGCGGCGGCTCGGGGAGGTCGCGTTCGGCCTCAACTACGAGATCGACCGCTTCACGCAGAACACGCTCTTCGACGAGAAGATCGGCGGCACCATGCACGTCGCCCTGGGCTCGTCGTTCGAGGAGCTCGGCGGGCGCAACGAGTCTTCGTTGCACTGGGACCTCGTCTGCGACCTGCGCGAGGCCGGGGAGGTCTACGCCGACGGAGAGCTCGTTTGGCGGGCGGGGAGCTTCCTGGAGCAGCCCGAGACGGCGGTCGAGCGTGTCTGAGCGGCTAGGGCGGCTGGCCGAGGTGCTCGTCGGCTACTCCGCGGGCGTCAGGCCGGGAGAGCTGGTGCTGCTCGAGGGCCCCGCCACCGTCGAACCGCTGATCGACGAGCTCTATGCGAGCGTCCTGCGGGCCGGCGCCCATCCGGTCACGCGCGTCGCTCCCGAGCTCGAGGAGCACCTGCTGGCAGAGGGCAACGACGACCAGGTCGAGTGGGTGAACCCGGCGCTGCGCGAGGACATCGAGCGCGCCGACGTGCGGATCGTGATCGAAGGCCCGGCGAATACGAAGTCGCTGACCGCGGTCGACCCCATGCGCCAGGCGCTGATCGAGCGCTCGCGCCTCGAACTTCGCGACCGATACCTGGAGCGTGCGCGGAACGGCGAGCTGCGCTGGGTGCTGAGCGGGTACCCGACGAAGGCCGCCGCCCAGGACGCGGAGATGTCGCTCGCCGAGTACGAGGAGTTCGTCTACGGCGCGGCCTTCCTCGACGACGGCGACGCGGTCTCGCGCTGGCAGGCGTTCGCCGAGGAGCTGAGCCGCGTGGTGGAGTTCCTGAGCGCGAAGGAGGAGCTGCGGTTCGTCGCCGAGGGCACCGACGTCACCTTCGCCGTCGGCGGACGCACGTGGATCCCCGCGGACGGACACGAGAACTTTCCGGACGGCGAGGTCTTCACCGCGCCGCACGAGTCCAGCGCCGAGGGCGAGATCCACTTCACCTACCCGGCCGTCTTCCGCGGTCGGCAGGTCGACGACGTGCGGCTGCGCTTTCGCGACGGAGAGGTGGTCGAGGCGACCGCTGCGCACGGGCAGGCCTTCCTCGAGGAGATGATCGCCGTGGACGAGGGAGCGAGGCGCGTCGGCGAGCTCGCGTTCGGGCTGAACGACGCGATCGCCGTCTTCACGCGCAACATCCTCTTCGACGAGAAGATCGGCGGAACCGTGCACCTCGCGCTCGGCGCGGCCTACCCTGAGTGCGGCGGCGAGAACCGCTCCGCGCTGCACTGGGACATGATCTGCGACCTGCGCTCCGGGAGCGAGGTCTACGCTGACGGCGAGCTCGTGTACCGCGACGGGCGCTTCCTCTCCGTCTGACGCGCGTCGCCGTCATCTCCGACACGCACCTGCCCCGCGGGTCGCGCCGGCTTCCCGAGGCGTGCCTGCGTGAGCTGGAGCGGGCCGACCTGATCCTGCACGGGGGCGACCTCGTCGCCGCCTCCGTGCTTCGGGAGCTCGAGGCGATCGCGCCCGTCGAGGCGGTCTTCGGGAACATGGACGAGCCGGCGTTGAAGGAACTGCTTCCGGAACGGCGCGTGGTCGAGGTCGAAGGCGCGCGGATCGGCATGGTGCACATCGCCGGGCCGAGGGTGGGGAGGGAGGAGCGCCTCGTGTCGTGGTTCCCCGGCTGCGACGCGGTCGTCTACGGGCACACCCACGTTCCGCAGCTCGAGCGGCATCGAGGCGTCTGGATCCTCAACCCCGGCAGCCCGACCGAGCGACGGCGCGCTCCGCAGCGATCGATGCTCGTCGTCGAGGTCGCGGGCGAGCGTCTCGAGCCGCACTTCGTCGCGTTAGTAGCTTGACACGAACACCTGTTCGCGTTAGCATGGCGAACATATGTTCGGAAAGATCCTCCTGATCTCGGCGCTGGCGTTGATCGCGTGGGCGGTCGTCGCCCGGGCCTCGCACGGCGCGGGCGCAGAGCTGCGATACACGGTCAAGCCGGGCGACACGCTCTGGTCGATCGCTTCCAGCCATTACGCGGGCGACCCGCGGGACGCGATCTACCGGATCGGCCGGCGCAACCACCTGGGCGGGAGCGTCATTGTCCCGGGTCAGCGCCTCGTGCTGCCCTCAGCCCGGTAAGGGCAGGCCGGCCGTGTAGACGCGCTCGCCTCGGAAGAGCCCCTGCTCGCGGTCCCAGGGGAAGAAGATCGTCACCTTCCAGGCGAGCAGCTCGCCGGTCGGTGCGACGCCGAGCCACTCAGCCTCGTGGGTGCCGGTGACGTCGGCCTCCTCGCACACGCCTTGCGGGCCGATCACGATGTTCGTCAGCTGGAAAACGATGTCGGGGAACCCGCCGAGCAGCCCCGTGTAGAAGCGCGCCGCACCTTCGTGGCCCTCCCAGCGGTGGCCGGTCTGGACGAGCTCGTAGACGCAGTCCTCGGTCAGCGTCGAGAGCAGTCCCGGGAGATCGCGGTTGTCCTCGGCGATCGAGTGCCGCTTCCAGAGCTCGCGGATCGCCTCGTGCTCCTCCGAAGAGGGCTCGCGTCGCAGGAGCTCGCGCACCTCCTCACGCACGAGCGCGACTCTAACCGGCGCGCAGGACCGGTTCGTCGAAGCCCAGCTCGCGGCCACGGTGAGCCGCGGCCTCGAAGAACGCGTCGACGACCACGGGCGAGAACTGCGTGCCGCGGCCTTTCCGCACCTCGACCAGCGCCTCGTCGATGCTCAGCGCGCGGTGGTAGGGCCGGTCGGTCGTCATCGCGTCCCACGCGTCGGCGAGCCCCACGATCGCGGCCTCGAGCGGAATCTGCGCGCCCGAGAGGCCGTCCGGGTAGCCCGCGCCGTCCCAGCGCTCGTGGTGGTGCCTGATGATGGGCACCGCGCTGCGCAGGCGGCCGAACTTGCCCACGATCCGCGCTCCCTCGGCCGAGTGCGTCTTCATCTGGACGTACTCCCAGTAGTCGAGCTTGGCGGGCTTGACGAGGATCCCGTCGGGAACCGCGATCTTGCCGATGTCGTGGAAGAGCGAGCCGAAGCGCAGCGCGTCCAGCTGGTGTGCGGTCAAACCGAGCTCCTCGCCGAGCGCGAGCGCGACGCGCTGGACGCGCAAGGAGTGCCCGGCGGTGTCGGGATCCTTCGCCTCGACGGTCGCGTTCAGGCTCTCGACCGCTTCCAGTGAGCTCTTCTCGAGCTGCTCGTACGCGTCCATCAACGCCCGCGACCGTTCATGGAGCTGCCCCGTCTGGCGGCGGAGCGTGCTGGAAGCGCCGCGGACGAGCAGGGCCAGCGCGGCCCAGAGCATGAGCAGGACGCCAGCGACGGTGGCCCAGATCAGGTGCCGCCGGGTTGCGAGCGTGTGCTCGAGCCCGGTCGGGTCGGCGTAGATCTCGTAGGCGCCGAGCACGCCGCGGCCGTGGTCGGAGAAGATCGGCGTGTAGACCTCGAGGAGGTGGTCGTACCCGAGCCCGCGCTCGACGCGGTCCTCGTCGGCCGAGAGCTGGTCGATGTGGCCCGCCGTCCGGCCGTCGCGAATGGCCTCGGCGAGGTCGCCGTCGAGCTCGAACGGCCGTCCGATTCGTCCCTGCGCGCGGTTCGTCCACGCGAGCACGCCGTCGGGGCGCCACACCTTCACCGTGACGAGCGCGCCGTTACGCCGCAGCTCGTCGCGCAACCGTGCCGGGATCTGACCGCTCACCTGGAGCCGGCCGTCGCGGACGAGGGCCGTCCGGAGGACGCCGTCGACGTACTGCGCGAGGCTCGCTCGGCTGTCCCCGACGGCCTGGTCCGAGAGCGCGCGCGTGAGGATCGAGCTCAACACCACGCCGCCGAGGGCGACGATCAGCGCGCTCGCGAGCAGGAAGACGCGGAGCAGCGTGAGCGAGCGCTCGGTAGCCGCGCCCAGGTTCGAACCGGTTCCGGCCAGCAGTCGCACGGTACGGCTGGATATCGGATCGCCACCGGAAACCCTTGAGGCACCAACACTAGACTCACAGCGTGGATCTGGACCTCGTTTTCCTGGGCACCTCGGGCTCCGTGCCGACGGCGCAGCGCGGGCCGTCGGCGCTGCTCCTGCGCCGAGGCGGGGAGCGGCTCCTGTTCGACTGCGGCGAGGGCACGCAACGGCAGCTGCTGCGCTCGTCCGTAGGGCTGATCGAGCTACGGGAGGTGTTCGTCTCGCACTTCCACGCCGACCACTACCTCGGGTTGCCCGGGATGCTCAAGACGTTCGCGCTGCGCGGTCGTGAGGTGCCGCTGACGGTGTACGGGCCGCCGGGGCTGAAAGACCTGTTCGGGGCGCTCCGGCGCGTCTTCGGCAAGCTGACCTACGGGCTCGAGCTCCTCGAGCTTCGGCCCGGGGACGTGCTCGAGCGCGGCGAGTACGACCTCGTCACCTTCCCGGTCGCGCACTCCGTGCAGTCGCTCGGCTTCGTGCTCGTGGAGCACGGGCGGCCGGGGCGCTTCGACGTCGACGCCGCCGACGCGCTCGGCGTCCCGCCGGGCCCGGAGCGTGGGCTGCTCCAGGCGGGCGAGGCGGTGACGCTCGACGGCGGCCGCGTCGTCACCCCGGACGACGTGCTCGGCCGGCCGCGGCCGGGCCGGAAGGTCGTGCTGAGCGGCGACACGGCGCCTTCCGCAACGGTGCTCGAGGCCGCGCGCGGAGCGGAGGTGCTGGTGCACGAGGCGACGTTCCTCGAGGAGGAGCGCGACCGCGCCCGTGAGACCGCGCACGCGACCGCGCTCGAGGCGGCGGACCTCGCGCGCGAGGCCGAGGTCGGCCTGCTGGCGCTGACGCACCTCTCGAATCGCTACTTCGGGCCCGAAGTGGCACGCGAGGCGCGTACGATCTTCCCTGAGACCGTGGTGCCCAAGGACTTCGACGTGATCGACGTGCCGTTTCCAGAGCGCGGCTCCCCCCGGCTGATCAAGGGCGGCGTCGCACATCGTCAGCCCGAGCGCGAGCCTGCCCCCGAGCCGGAGGCCGTTCCGTGAGGCGTCGCTTGCGATGCCGACCTGAGGACGCACGAGCTCCGCTCGTGCGTCCGTCTGCAATGACCGGTCGACACGTCGACCGTGAGGGAGGAGGTTACGCGTGAACGGGGGTCTAGTTCAGGTCGCGCTGGCCGAGAGCGTCGCCGAGGCGGAGGAGATCCAGGAGATCCTCCGCGCCGCCGGGATCGACGCCAAGCTCGAGACCGCCGTCGAGCACCACCCACGCGGCGTCGAGGACGCACCCCAGAAGGTGCTGGTGCCGGAAGGCCAGCTCGAAGCCGCCCAGCACGCCATCGAGTCGCTGACCGACCCCGACGATCTCATCGCGGACGCCTGATTTCTCCCGGCGCGCGGCCGTCTACGACCGGCTGCGACCGTATGACGCGAACTGGCGCGAGGTTGCGGAGACCCTGATTCGCGAGGGCGACCTGGCCGGCCGGCGGGTGCTGGACATCGGCTGCGGGACCGGGCGCTTCCTCGCGCAGCTCACCGAGATCGCGAAGGCCTGGGGCGTCGACCGCTCGCCGGAGATGCTCGAGGTCGCGCGCTCGCGTGTGGAGGCCGCGGGGCTGAAGCTGGGCGCGGCGGAGGAGCTTCCCTTCAAGGATGCTTGGTTCGAGCGCGCGACGATGTGGCTCGTCGCTCACCTCCTCGACCGGCCCCTGGCATTCGCCGAGGCAATCCGGGTGCTCGAGCCCGGCGGCCGCTTCGCGGTCGCGACGTTCGATCCGTCGTACTTCGACGAGTTCTGGCTGAACGCCCTGTTTCCGACGATGGAGGAGGCCGACCGGGCCCGCTTCCCGGCCGCCGGCGAGCTGGAGGCCGAGCTCGAGGTCGCCGGGTTCGCCGAGCGCCGCTTGAAGCGCCTCTCGCAGCGCGGGTCGCTCGACCGCGAGACGGCGATCGAGCGCATTCGGGGGAAGCACATCTCGACGTTCGACCTCATCTCGGACGACGAGTACGAGGCCGGCCTGGCGCGCGCGGAGCGCGAGCTTCCGGAACGAGTCGACTACCGCGTGGAGTGGTTGATCGCCGTCGCAACGACCTGACCCGTGACGGCGTCCGGCCGGGTCGCTAGAGTTCCGCACCGATCAGTACCCCTTTAACCCGGTCCCGTGAGGCCGGAAAGGAGTCGAAGGTGAGCCAAGCCCTGACTGCGCGATAGCCGCGCAGGCCTCTGAAGCCAGGACCGTCCTCGATGCCGACGCGATCGGCAAGGCGCTGACGCGGATCGCGCACGAGATCGTCGAAGGAAATGCCGACCTCTCGCGGGTCGCCCTGATCGGCATCCACACGCGCGGGGTGCCGCTGGCCCAGCGGTTGCGCCGGCGCATCTTCGACCTGTCCGGAACCGAGGTCGCGTTCGGCCAGCTCGACATCACCTTCCACCGCGACGACGTGTACGTGCGCGGCGGTGAGGTTCCCCGGCACGCGCAGCCGCTCGTCCGCTCGACGACCGTCGACTTCCCGCTCGAAGGGATGACGTGCGTGCTCGTCGACGACGTGCTCTACACGGGCCGAACGATCCGGGCCGCGATCGAGGCGCTCTTCGGCTACGGCCGCCCCGAGCGCGTGCAGCTGGCCGTGCTCGCCGACCGCGGGCACCGCGAGCTCCCGATCCGGCCGGACTACGTCGGCAAGAACCTGCCAACCGCCCGCGACGAGCGCATCCAGGTCGAGCTCGTCGAGGTGGACGAGATCGACCGCGTCCTACTTATCCCGTCACCAGAGGAGTCGGAGTCACATGGGTGAGATCCACGTCATGCGGGAGCAGTTTCTCCCGCCCAAGCCGCCTCCGCGCCGGCATCTGATCTCGATTGCCGACCTCTCGCGCGAGGACGTCGAACGGCTGCTCGCCACGGCACGCAGCTTCTCCCGGTCGCTCGAGCGGGAGGTGAAGAAGCTCCCGACGCTGCGCGGCCACACGATCGTCAACGTCTTCTACGAGTCGTCCACGCGCACCTCGTCGAGCTTCGAGCTGGCGGCCAAGCGGCTCTCGGCCGACACGATGTCGATCAAGGCGTCGGGCTCCTCCGTCGACAAGGGCGAGTCGCTGAAGGACACCGCGCTGACGCTCGGCGCCTACGACCCGGACGTGATCGTGATCCGGCACCCGCAGATCGGCGCGCCGCAGCTCGTCGCCCGCTACACCGAGGCGCACGTCGTCAATGCCGGCGATGGGAAGCACCAGCATCCGACGCAGGCGCTGCTCGACCTGTACACGATCCAGGAGGAGCTCGGCCGAATCGAGGGGATCCACGTCGCGATCGTCGGCGACGTGCTCCACTCGCGGGTCGCGCGCTCCGACGTGCAGGCGCTGACGCTGATGGGCGCGCGGGTCACGCTCGTCGGGCCGCCGCCGCTGATCCCGCGGGGGATCAAGGCGATGGGCTGCGAGGTCTCGCACGAGATCGACGCGATCGCCGCGGCCGACGTCGTCTACGTCCTGCGCATGCAGCGCGAGCGCATGCAGGAGGGCGCGAACTACGTGCCCTCGCTGCGCGAGTACAGCGCCCGCTGGGGAGTGACGCCCGAGCGGCTGCGGCCGGGCCAGAAGGTGATGCACCCGGGCCCGATGAACCGCGGCGTCGAGATCGATCCTCGCGTGGCCGACGCGGCCGACGCCTTGATCGAGACGCAGGTCCGCGCGGGCCTCGTCACGCGGATGGCCGTGCTCTACGACCTGCTCACCACCGGGCCGGTCGGCGTCCGGGCGCCCGACCCGCTGGAGGTGGCGTGATGCTGTACGGCAAGACCGGGCCGAGCCTCGTAGATCTCGTCGTCCGCGGCGCGCGAGTTATAGACCCGGTCGAGAAGCTCGACGCAGTCTGCGACGTCCTCGTGGACGGCGGCGTCGTCTCGCAGCTCGGGACGAACGTCGACGCGAACGGACATCGCGTCGTGGACGGGGCCGGGCTCGTGCTGGCGCCGGCCTTCGTCGACCCCCACGTACATCTGCGGGTGCCAGGCGGCGAGGACGAGGAGACGATCGCCTCCGGGACGGCCGCCGCCGCTGCCGGCGGCTACTGCGCGATCCTCGCCATGCCGAACACCGAGCCTGTCGTGGACTCCGCGGCGGTGCTCGGCTCGCTGATCGAGGACGCGAAGGCGCAGGCGGAGGTGCCGGTCGGGTTCCTCGCCGCGATCACCCGAGGACAGGACGGCGCCGAGCTGACCGAGATGGCGGAGCTGGCCGAGCAGGGCGCGGCGGGCTTCACGGACGACGGCCGGCCGGTCGTGCCGCCGGCGCTGATGCGTCGCGCGCTCCAGTACCACGGCATCACGGGCCGGCGGCTTGCGCTGCACTGCGAGGAGCCGACGCTGTCGCGGGGCGCCCAGATGCACGAAGGCGCGGTCTCGGCCGAGCTCGGCTTCACCGGCTACCCCTCGGTCGCCGAGAGCGTGATGGTCGAGCGCGACCTCTCGCTCGCGGCCTACGAGCAGGCGCCGCTGCACCTGCTTCACCTCTCGGCGCGCGAGTCCGTCGAGGCCCTGCGGGCGGCCCAGGCGAACGGTGTCGCGGCCACGGCGGAGGTCACGCCGCACCACCTCTGCCTCACCGAAGAGGCGGTGCGGACGCTCGACCCGAACCTGAAGATGAACCCGCCGCTGCGCAGCGAGGACGACCGATCTGCGCTCGTCGGGGCCCTCCGCGACGGGACGATCGGCTCGGTCGCGACCGACCACGCGCCGCACGCGAGGCACGAGAAGGAAGTGCCCTTCGAAGCCGCGCCGTTCGGCGTGACAGGGCTCGAGACGGCCTTCGCAGCGCTCTACACGAGCCTCGTCGAGCCGGGCCTGGTCCCGCTGGAGACCCTGCTCGAGCGGATGTCGGGCGGGCCTGCGCGGGCGTACGGGCTCGAGCCGCCGCGGATCGCGGTCGGCGCGCCGGCGAACCTCGTCCTGCTCGACACCCAGGCGACCTGGCGCGTCGAGGAGGACCGGTTCCGCTCGCGCTCGGCCAACTCGTGGCTCCTCGGGCAGACGCTCCGGGGGCAGGTGCGGATGACGGTCGCCGCCGGACGGATGGCGTTCGACGGATGACCGTGGCGGCACGTACGTACCTCGACGAGCGGACCGAGGCCTTCGTGGCAGAGGTTCTCGCGGCGATCGACGCCAACGCGACGCTGCTGGAGGCGTTCGTCGTCGGCTCGGGCGCCGCGGGCGGCTTCGATCCGAGGACGAGCGACGTCGATGTCGTGGCCGTGGTCGAGGGCCCGCTCCGCGACCGCCGGAAGCTCGTGGCCGACGTGGCCGCGCTGCCGAGACCGGTGCGCGACCTCGAGCTCGTGGTGTACGTCGAGGGGAGCCGACCCGGAGACTTCGAGCTCAACCTCAACCACGGCGTGGAGCGGCCGGACGAAGAGCCGTTCTGGTTCGTCCTCGACGCCGCGCTGGCACAGGAGCACGCCGTCCCGGTGTGGGGCGCACGCCCGTGGAACGACTTCTTCGAGCCGCTCCGGCCCGAGGAGATCCGCGAGGCGACGCAGGCTTCGCTCGACTGGGCGAGTCGCCAGAAGCCCGACGACGAGTTCGCGCGCCAACAGGCCGCGCGTGCGCAGCACTACCTCGAGCACGGCGAGTGGATCACGAAGAAGGAGGCGGAGAGATGAACGGGTTCCTGGCCCTCGAGGACGGAACCGTGTTTCGCGGAGACGCGGTCGGAGCGGAGGGGTTCGCCTTCGGCGAGGCCGTCTTCACGACCGCGATGACCGGCTACCAGGAGGTCGTCACCGACCCGAGCTACGCGGAGCAGATCGTCTGCTTCACGGCGCCGATGATCGGCAACTACGGCATCGAGCGCGACCGCTGCGAGTCGCGCCGGCCGCAGGCGCGGGCCGTCGTGATGCGGGAGGCGCGCGGACCGGCGTGGACCGACTGGCTGCACAGGCGCGGCATCGTCGCGCTCACCGGTATCGACACCCGCTCGCTCGTCGTCCACCTGCGCGAAGCGGGTGCAATGCGCGCGATCGCGGTCGCCGGCGACGCGTCGGTCGAGGAAGCGGTCGCCGCCGTGCAGGAGCAGCCGCCGATGTCGGGACGCGCGCTCGCGGCCCAGGTCTCGACCCCCGAGCCGTACGTCTACTCCGATGCCGGCACCACGCGGATCGCGGTCGTCGACTACGGCTGCAAGCGCTCGATTCTCGACCGGCTCGCGTGGGCGGGCGCAGCGGTGACGGTGTACCCGCACGACGTGGACACCGCCGAGCTCGCCCGCTTCGACGGCGTCCTCCTCTCGAACGGCCCCGGCGATCCCGAGCCGCTCGCGGCAGAGGCCGAGACGGTGCGGGCGCTGCTCGGCCAGGTGCCGATCCTCGGAATCTGTCTCGGCCACCAGTTGCTCGCTCTCGCGGCCGGGTACGAGACGTTCAAGCTGCCCTTCGGGCACCGTGGCGCCAACCACCCGGTCCTCGAGAAGCGGACGAACCGCGTGCTGGTGACGAGCCAGAACCACGGCTTCGCCGTCGCGCGCTCGGACGCGCCCGAGGTGACGCACGTCTCGCTCTACGACGGCACCGTCGAGGGCCTCGACTTTCCGGAGCTGCGCGCGCGCTCGGTTCAGTTCCATCCCGAGGCGCGGCCCGGGCCGCACGA
>Ga0307319_10000650_pt1 | contig 10556 bp, 8 predicted proteins | sample ER_DNA_368_FD_194491 | JGI IMG/M metagenome (GOLD analysis project Ga0307319, IMG submission 194491) | Bulk soil microbial communities from the East River watershed near Crested Butte, Colorado, United States - ER_DNA_368 | ecosystem: Environmental > Terrestrial > Soil > Floodplain | place: USA...
GTAGCCCCGTGATCGCAGTCGACGCGAACGGCGCCGATCAGGGGCCGGGCGCGGTCGCGGAGGGTGTCCGCCGCTCCGGGCTTCCCGTGCTGCTGTTCGGGCCGGCCGGCGAGCTGGCCGCCGCCGGTGCGCAGGCGGAGATCGTCGACGCCCCGGAGTCGCTCAAAGGCGGCAACGAGCCTGCCGCGGCGGTCCGCGCGCGTCGCGAGGCCTCGATCGTCAGGGCGGCCGAGGCGGTCGGGGAGGGGCGCGCGAAGGCGCTCGTGAGCGCGGGCTCCACGGGCCCCACGCTGGCGGCCTGCACGATCTCGATCCGTCGCATCCACGGCGTCTTTCGGCCCGCGCTCGCCGTGCTGCTGCCGCTGCCGCACGGGGACGTGCTGCTGCTCGACGCCGGCGCCAGCGTGGAGGTGCGTCCCGAGCACCTCGTTCAGTTCGCCTACATGGGAGCCGGGTTCATGGAGGCGGTGCACGGCGTGCAGCGCCCTCGGGTCGGGCTCCTGAGCGTGGGCGAGGAGTCGGGCAAGGGGACGCCGGACGTTCTGACGGCCTACGAACGCATCGCCGAAGGCCGGCTCAACTTCGTCGGGAACGTCGAGGGCTTCGATCTGCCGACTTCCGGCGCGGACGTGATAGTGACCGACGGCTTCACCGGCAACGTGGCGCTCAAGGTGCTCGAGTCGACGGCCAAGACGCTCACCGGCGCCATCCGCGGCGCGATTCGCTCCGGCGCGATCTCCAGCCTCGGCGGGATGCTCGTGAAGGGAAGGCTGGCCGCCCTCGGCGAGCAACTCGACCCCGAGCGGACGGGGGGCGCGATCCTGCTCGGGCTCCGCAAGCCGGTGGTGGTCGCGCACGGGTCGTTCGGCCCGCGGGGCATCGAGAACGCGGTGCGCCTAGCCGAGCGCGCGGCGGTGGAGGACATGGTCGGTCGCACCACCCGCGCGCTTCGAGGCGCCGGGGTCTTACGGTCCGCACCCACTGCTACGGTCGCCGGGCCGTGACTCGAGCGGAGGTCCTTCAACGCATCCGTGAGCACCTGGCCACCGAGTTGGAGGTGGACCCCGACCGCATCGAGGAGAACACGCGGTTCAAGGAGGACCTGGAGGCCGACTCGCTCGACCTCGTCGAGTTGGTCGTCGAGCTCGAGGACAACTATGGGGTCCGCATCCCCGACGAGGAGGCGGCCCGGATCACCACGGTCGGTCAGGCCGCGGATTTCGTCGCCGCCCATGCCGCGGAGATCGAGCACTGAGGGGCTCGGAGAGCTGCTCGCGGAACTGCCGGCGGAGCTGCGGCGGCAGGCGTTCACCCACGCCTCATGGGTGGAGCATCGCTCTCAGTCCTACGAGCGCCTGGCCTTCCTGGGGGACGTGGTCTTGAGCCTGGCCGTCTCCAACCACCTCTACCCGCGCTTTGAGCGCTACGGGGCCGGGCGCCTGACCAAGGTGCGAGCGCAGGCGGTGAGCGGAGCGTCCTGCGCGCGCGTCGCGCGCACGCTGGGTGTTCCCGGAGAGCTGCGTGCGTCCGCCCCGGAGGGGACGGGACGCAGCGCCGAGATGCTGGTCGACTCCGAACGCGTGCTGGCCTCGATCTGCGAGGCGATCATCGGGGCGGCATATCTCTCCTTCGGCCTGGAGCGGACTGCCGCAGCGGTCGTGGAGTCCTTCGCGGCGGAGGTCGACGAGGCGCTCGAGCATCCGGTGGACTACAAGTCCGTCCTCCAGGAGCGCCTCGCGCGCAGGGCCGAGGCGGTCGCCTACCGAACCGTGTCCGAAGAAGGGCCGCCCCACGATCGTTCATTCGTCGTAGCGGCGGAGGTGGCGGGGCAGGAGCTCGGCCGCGGGGAGGGAAAGACGAAGAAGGGCGCCGAGCAGGAGGCCGCCCTCCAGGCGCTCGAGGGAATCGGCTAGAGAACGACAACTCGTGCATCTGCGCTCCATCTCCATGAAGGGCTTCAAGTCCTTCCCCCACAGGACGAAGCTCGACTTCGCTCCCGGGGTGTCGGTGATCGTGGGGCCGAACGGATCGGGCAAGTCGAACATCACCGACGCCGTGCTGTGGGCGCTCGGGGAGCAGTCGCCGCTCGCCGTGCGCGGACAGGTGATGAAGGACGTGATCTTCGCCGGCGGCCACGGCGTCCAGGGGTCCGGAGCCGCCGAGGTGGAGGTGGTGATCGACAACGGGGCGGGCGTGCTGGCCACCGACTTCGCGGAGATCTCGATCGTGCGGCGCCTGGAGCGCGACGGGGAGGGCGAGTACCGGCTCAACGGAGCGCGCTGCCGACTCGTCGACATCATCGAGGTGCTGTCCGACTCGGGTCTGGGCAAGGAGATGCACTCCGTCGTCTCGCAGGGCAAGGTCGAGCAGATCGTCATGTCGCGCCCGCGCGAGCGCCGGCTGCTGATCGAGGAGGCCGCGGGCCTGGGCAAGCACCGTAAGCGCCGCCGCCGCGCGCAGCTCAAGCTCGACCGCACCGAGGAGAACCTGGGCCGCGCACTCGACGTCGAGCGCGAGGCGCGCTCGCGGCTGCGCCCGCTCAAGCGCCAGGCCGAGGCGGCGGAGCTGCACGAGCGCCTCGAGCGTCAGACCTTCGAGGCCCGCCACGCGCTGGCGCGCGACTCGGCCAGAGCCGCGCGCGTCGCCCTGCAGGGCGCTGAGGAACGGGCGCGCTCGGCCGGAGCGGAGCGCGATCGCACCGAAGCGCAGCTCGGCGAGGTCGCCCGCCGCCGCGAGGCAGCGGAGGAGACCTTCGCCGAGCAAAGCCGCGATCGCGAGCGCCTCCAGGGGCGTCTCTTCGCCGCCCGGACTGCCGCCGAGCGCATCTCGATGCGCCTCGAGCGAGTGCGTGAGCAGGCCCAAGCCGCGGCCGAGCGCCGCGAACGGCGCCTGCGCCAGCTCGAGCTGCTCGAGGCCCAGGCGCAGCGGGCGGCCGCCGCGGAGGCCGAGCCGCTGCCCGAAGAGCGCCTGCCGCGTCCGCCCGAGCCGACGGCGGCGGATTCCACGCCGCCGGCGGCATGGGAGGCGTTGGCGGCGGCCGACCGCACGCGCTCGCTGGAGCGCGAGATACGCCGGCTCGAGAGCGACCGCGAGGCGCGCCTGCGCGATGAGATAGCAGCGCTGGAAGAAGAGCGCGGCGAAGCAGCTGCCGCCCAGGAGCGCCTGCGGGCAGTCGCCGTAGGGCGGCGCACGGCGCTCGACGAGGCCGAGCAGAAGGTGGAGCGAGCGCGCAACGAGCGCCGGGAGGCAGAGCGCGTGACGGAGGCCGCGCGCGCTCGCGCCGCACAGGCCGGCGCCGAGCTGGCGGCGGTCAACCAGTTTCTGCGCAGCGCGGCTTCGGCGCCCGACGGCTCGGCCACGCTGGCCGCATCGCTGGACGTCGAGTCTGGCTACGAGCTGCCGCTGGCGGCGGCGCTCGGTCCCATCCTGTCCGCGGCCCTCGTGGAGGACCTCCCGACGGGCGAGCGCTGGCTCGATCGCTCGGGCGAGCGTGGCGCGTCGGCGCTCGTGCGCTCCCGGGGAGGGGGGCGCGGCGACAGCGGAGCGCCTCCGCCCGCAGGACGGCCCCTGAGCGAGCACGTCGGCGCGAGCGACGAGCTGCGCCCGCTCGCCGACCGGCTGCTGGCCGGCGTCTGGGTGGTCGACTCCCTCCTTTCGATCCCCGAGGGCTTCACCGGCGTGGCCGTCACCCGCTCGGGTCGGCTGCTCGACGGCGCCACGGGCCGGCTCTCCCAAGCGTCGGTGGGGGGCGCCGACCGCGTGCTGGAGGAGCGCCGTCGCCGAGACGAGCTGGTCGCCGCCTCGGAGGCCGCGGCTCGCGACGAGGCCACCGCCGCCCGCGCCGCCGGCCAGGCCGGCGACGCGGTCCTTGCGGCGGACACGGCGCGCGAGGAGGCCGAGGTCGCGCTGAGGCGCGCGGCCCGAGAGGAGGCCGAGGCGGCCGAGGCGCTGTCCAGGGTCGAATGGATCATCGCGCGCCGGCGCGAGGCCCCCGACGAGGGGCCCGGTGCAGTGCGGCGGGCCGAGCTGCTCGCCGACCTGAGGGCCGAGCGGCGCCTGGCCGACCGGATCGAGGAGGAGCACGCCGAGCGGGGCCGAGCGGTGGATGCGCTTCGCAGCGGGACCGAGCGCGACGCCGAGATCGTTCGCGGCGGCGGGATCGCAGCGGCGGCGCTGGATCGCGCCGCCGAGGCGGTTGGCGCGTGCCGCGACGCGCTCTCGGCCGAGCTCGAGCGCCACGCCGCCGGGGGAGAGCAGGCGGCCGCGGCGCTGCGCGGCTTTGCCCGTGAGGAGGCCGAGATCCAGGGTCGCCTGAAGGGCGCGAGCGAAGCCGTGACCGCTGCCGAGGTGGCCGCCCAACAGGTGCGCGACGGCGCGGCGGAGGTCGAGCGCGAGCTGCACGAGGTCGCCGTTCGCCTGGGCCTCGAGCCCGAGCCCTCGGACGAGCCGCTGCCCGACGAGGAACGCGAAGCGCTCAACCTGCGAGTCGAGCGCCTCGTGCGCCGCCGCGAGCAGCTCGGCCCGGTCAACCCGCTGGCCAAGCAGGAGTACGAGGAGGCGGTGGGCCACGTCGAGGAGCTGGAGGCCCAGCGCGCCGACCTCGAGTCGGCGCTCGCCGAGCTCCAGGGGCTGATCAAGGAGACCGACCGGCGCATCCGCGAGAGCTTCGAGCGGACCTTCGAGGCGGCGGCGAAGAACTTCGAGGACGTCGTGCAGCACCTCTTCCCGGGCGGTCGCGGCCGGCTGCGGCTGGTGCGGGCCGAGCAGATACCGCGTGGGGTGATAGCCGGCGAGGAGGCCCCTGGAGCGGCCGAGCCCGAGCCGGAGGTCGCCGAGGAGGATCAGCCCGACACCGGCGTCGAGATCGAGGTCACGCCCCCCGGCAAGTCGACCAAGCGCCTCTCGCTGCTCTCCGGAGGCGAGAAGTCGCTGGTCGCTCTCGCCTTCATGTTCGCCGTCTTTCTCGCTCGCCCGTGCCCGTTCTACATCCTCGACGAGGTCGAGGCGGCGCTCGACGACGTGAACATCGATCGCTTTCTCGAGCTCGTGCGCCGCTACTCCGACCGGGCGCAGTTCATCGTCGTCACCCACCAGAAGCGCACGATGGATGCTGCAGACACGCTGTACGGCGTGAGCATGGGCGGCGACGGCATCTCGCGTGTGGTCTCGCGCCGGCTGGGCGGTGCCCGGGCCGACGACGTGGCGGCGGCCTGAGGCCTCCACGACGCCGAGCACTAGGCTGGGCGCGTGGCCCGCACCTGGCAGGAGCTCTTCGACACGGGCGACGACTCGCCGCCCCCTTCCTCAGACGCGGATGCGGCCCCCGAACGCAGGGGCTTCTTCCGCCGCCTGCGCGAGAACATGAGCAAGACCCGCGAGGCGCTCGGCGCCGAGCTGCAGGCCACGGTCTTCCAGTCGCTCGACGACGAGGCGTTCGAGCACCTAGAGGAGACACTGATCTACGCGGATGTCGGCGCGCCCACGACGGCGGCGATCGTGGAGCGCCTCGAGCGCGAGGCGGAGTCCGGCGAGCTGAGCGGGGGCGAGGACCTCTCGCGCCGCCTCCAGGAGCTGCTTGCCGACACCGCGCGCGTCGACGGCGACACGATCGCGCTGACCGAGCACCCCACGGTGATTCTCATGGTGGGAGTCAACGGCAGCGGCAAGACGACGACGATCGGCAAGATGGCCTGGCACCTGCAGCGAGAGCTGGGACGCTCGGTGCTGCTGGCCGCGGGCGACACGTTCCGCGCCGCGGCGGCTGAGCAGCTCACCCTGTGGGCCGAGCGGGCCGGGTGCGAGCTGGTGCGCGGGGAGGCCGGCTCGGATCCCGGGGCGGTGATGTTCGACGCGATCGAGGCGGCAAAGGCCCGCGGGCACGACGTCGTGATCTGCGACACGGCCGGGCGCCTGCACACCCAGCAGCACCTGATGGACGAGCTGCGCAAAGTGCGCAAGGTGATCGAGCGCCAGGCGCCGGGCGCGCCGCACGAGACGCTGCTGACGATCGATGCCACCACGGGCCAGAACGGGTTGCGGCAGGCGCTGTTGTTCCGCGACGCCGTCGAGGTCACCGGGATAGCGCTCACCAAGCTCGACGGGACGGCCAAGGGCGGAATCGCGCTCGCCATCGCCCAGGAGCTGGGCGTGCCGGTCAAGCTCATCGGGACCGGCGAGGCGCTCGAGGACCTGCGGCCCTTCGACCCCGAAGACTTCGCACGGGCGATCCTCGCGCCGTGACCGAGCGCGGCACACAGGTCGTTCGCGCCGGGCTCCCCGAGCCGCAGTCGGGCCAGCCGTTCCTGCCCGGCCCGGTGTTCGCGGCCCCGTTTCACCTGACGGGCGATCCGCACAGCGCGCCTGCTTCCTACGGCCGCTACGGCAACCCCACCTGGGAGGCCTACGAGCACGCGCTGGGGTCGCTCGAGGACGCCGAGGCGGTGCTGTTCTCCTCGGGCATGGCGGCGGCCGCCGCGTTGCTGCTCACCGAGCTGCAGCCGGGCTCCGCCCTGGCCATGGACTCCTCGTGCTACCACGGTGTGCGCCGCCTGGCCACGACTCATCTGGAGGCCAACGGGGTGGAGGTGCGCCTGGCCGCGCCGGCCGATCTCCCGGCAGCGGCGAGCGGTGCGGCCATGCTGTGGCTCGAGACCCCGTCGAACCCCAAGCTGGAGGTCTATGACATCGCCGCCATGGCGCGGGTGGCCGACGCCGAAGGCGCGCTGACCGTCGTCGACAACACGACCGCGGGGCCGCTGCTTCAACGCCCGTTGGAGCTGGGAGCGGGAGCGGTCTTGACCAGCGCCACCAAGCAGCTGTCGGGCCACGCCGATCTCCTGCTCGGCTCCGTGACCACGCGCGAGCCCGAGCGCGCGCGGCGCCTTCGCGACTGGCGCCGCGACGCCGGGTCGATCCCCGGCTCCTTCGAGGCGTGGCTCGCCCACCGCTCGCTGCCGACCCTCGGCGTGCGCCTCGAGCGCGCCTGCGCCAACGCCGCCGCGCTGGCCGAGTCGATCGCCGCGCGCGACGACGTTGCCTCGGTTGCCTACCCCGGGCTCGCCGCCGACCCCGGTCACGAGGTGGCCCGCCGGCAGATGAGCGGCTTCGGGATGGTGCTCTCGTTCGACCTCGAACGCGCCGACCGTGCCGAGCGCTTCCTCGCCGCGGCTCGGCTGGTGACCGACGCCACCAGCTTCGGCAGCGTCCACACGACTGCCGAGCGGCGCGCGCGCTGGGGCGGCGACGACGTCTCCGAGGGTTTCATCCGCCTGTCGGCGGGGATCGAGGCCACCGCGGACCTCGTGGGAGACGTCAACCAAGCGCTCGACAGGTCCTTTAGCTAGCGCCGTCGCGCGCCGATAGTCCCCCTAAGCTTGGTGCTATGGAGGAATGGGTCTGGTGGATGATCGCCGCAGGTGTGCTCGCAGTAGGCGAGATCTTCACGCTGAGCTTCTTCCTGGGCCCGATCGCCGTGGCCGCCGTGGCCGCCGCGATCGTCTCGCTTGTCGGAGCGGGCATGGGCATACAGTGGATCGTGTTCATCGCGGTCTCACTCGCCTCACTGGCGGTGCTGCGCCCGATTGCCCGCCGCCACCTGCGCACGCCGGGGCAGATTCGCACCGGAACTGCGGCCCTCGTCGGGAGCCGCGCGGTCGTCCTCGATCGCGTGGACGGCGACGGGGGACAGGTGAAGATCGGCGGCGAGGTGTGGAGCGCGCGCTCCTTCGACGAGGACCACGTCTTCGAGGAGGGAGCGCGCGTGGAGGTCTTGCAGATCAAGGGCGCCACGGCGCTCGTATCGGACTAGGAAAGGCTCGCTGAAATGGCCACTTTGATCGTTCTCATAGTCGTCGCCGCCGTGGTTCTCATCACGCTGTCCCGGGGCATCCGCATCGTGCCTCAGGCGCGGGCCGGGGTCGTCGAGCGGCTCGGGCGCTACCACCGCACCCTCGACGCCGGCTTGGCGCTGGTGGTGCCCTACGTCGATCGCGTCAGGCCGCTGATCGACCTCCGCGAGCAGGTGGTGTCCTTCCCGCCGCAGCCGGTGATCACCGAGGACAACCTCGTGATCAACATCGACACGGTCATCTACTTCCAGGTGACCGACCCCAAGGCCGCCACCTACGAAATCGCGGACTACATCGGCGGCATCGAGCAGCTCACGGTCACCACGCTGCGCAACGTGATCGGCGGGATGACCCTGGAGGACACGCTCACCTCGCGCGACAAGGTGAGCGCCGCCCTGCGCCACGTGCTCGACGAGGCCACGGGCAAGTGGGGCATCCGCGTGAACCGAGTCGAGCTGAAGGCGGTCGACCCGCCGGCCTCGATCCAGGAGGCGATGGAGAAGCAGATGCGCGCCGAGCGCGACCGCCGCGCGGCGATCCTCACCGCCGAGGGGGTCAAGCAGTCTCAGATCCTCACGGCCGAGGGCGAGAAGCAGAGCTCGATCCTGCGCGCCGAGGGACAGCGCGAGTCGCAGATCCTGCAGGCGGAGGGCCAGTCGAAGGCGATCGAGACGGTCTTCGAGGCGATCCACCGCGGCGACGCCGACCCCAAGCTGCTCGCCTACCAGTACCTGCAGACGCTGCCCCAGATCGCGCAGGGGGATTCGAACAAGATCTGGATCATCCCGAGCGAGTTCACCCAGGCGCTGGGCCATCTGGGCGAGAGCATCCTGGCCAAGCCGGAGGCGCAATCCGACTCCAACGCCCGGCCGTCCGACTCGAACGCCCGGCCGCCCGACTCCAACGCCCGCCCGAAGGACCTGCCGCCGGCCGCCTGATCGAGCTTCCGGGGGAGCGCTAGCCTCCCTCGGGAGATGTTCGACACCCTTTCCGACCGCCTCCAGGCAGCCCTCGGCGACGTTCGCTCGCGCGGCAAGCTGACCGAGGACGATGTCAACAAGGCCATGCGCCAGGTGCGCCTGGCGCTGCTCGAAGCCGACGTCAACTTCAGAGTCGTCAAGCAGTTCACCGCCGCGGTCAAGGAGCGCGCGCTCGGAGCCGACGTCCTCGATTCGCTCAATCCCGGTCAGCAGGTGGTGAAGATCGTCTCCGAAGAGCTCACCACCCTGATGGGCGGGGCGGGTCGTGACCTCGCGCTGGCTCGTCCCGGGCCGACCGTGATCCTGATGGCCGGTCTCCAGGGCTCGGGCAAGACGACCGCCTGCGCCAAGCTCGCGCGCCACCTGAGCGAGGAGCACAAGATGGACGCCGCCCTGGCCGCGTGTGACGTCTACCGCCCGGCCGCGGTCGACCAGCTCGTGAAGGTCGGAGCCCAGGCCGGCGCGCACGTCTACGAGCAGGGCACCTCGCGCGATCCCGTCGACATCGCCGAATGGGCGCTCAACGAGGCAAAGCGCGACCGCCGCGACGTGCTGATCATCGACACGAGCGGCCGCCTGCACGTCGACGAGGAGCTCATGGCCGAGCTGGCCGAGATCAAGAAGCGCACGAAGCCCCACAACGTGCTGCTAGTCGTCGACGCCATGACCGGTCAGGACGCGGTCAACGTCGCCGAGCAGTTCGCCGAGACCGCCAACTTCGACGGCGTGCTGCTCTCCAAGCTCGACGGCGACTCGCGCGGCGGCGCCGCCCTCTCGGTGAAGGCGGTCACCGGAAAGCCGATTCTCTACGCCTCGACAGGGGAGAAGCTCGCCGACTTCGAGCGCTTCCACCCCGACCGCATGGCCCAGCGCATCCTCGGCATGGGCGACGTAATGACGCTGGTGGAGAAGGCCGAGCGCCAGATGGACGAGCGCCAGGCCAACGAGCTGGAGCGCAAGATCCGCAAGGACCAGTTCACGCTCGACGACTTCCTGGAGCAGATGAAACAGGTCCGCAACATGGGCCCGCTCGGCAACCTGCTCAAGATGATGCCCGGGGTCGGCTCCCAGCTCGGAAGCCTCAACGTCGACGAGAAGGAGCTCGACCGCCTCGAGGCGATCATCCTCTCGATGACCCCCGCCGAGCGCGCCAACCCCAAGCTCATCGATGGGTCACGCCGGCGGCGGATCGCGCGCGGCTCGGGTACCAACGTGCAGGCGGTGGGCCAGCTGGTGAAGCAGTTCGCGCAGATGAGGAAGCTCATGAAGCAGGTCGCCGGCGGCAAGATGCCCGATCTGCAGCAACTGGCCGGTCGTCGGTGATGCGGCGCCCGCAGGGCGCCCGTCCTTTCGGAGCGCGGGCAGGATGCCCGCGCCAGCTATCCTCGCCGCTATGCCTGTACGCGTACGCCTGACCCGAGTGGGGAGCAAGAAGAATCCGATCTGGCGAGTGGTCGTCGCCGACGGACGCTCGCCGCGCGACGGCCGCTTCATCGAGACGATCGGTCACTACAACCCCCAGACCGAGCCGTCGACGATCCTGATCGACGACGACCGCATGCAGCACTGGCTCGCCCGCGGCGCCCAGCCCAGCGGGACGGTCAAGCAGTTGATGAAGGCACGGCGCAAGAGCGCCCCCGCAGAAGCGGATGGCTCCGGTGCGGGCAGCGCCCGCCCCCTCGCCGAAGCGGATCGCTCCGGTGCGGGCAGCGCCCGCCCCCTCGCGCAC
>Ga0307319_10000653_pt1 | contig 10546 bp, 10 predicted proteins | sample ER_DNA_368_FD_194491 | JGI IMG/M metagenome (GOLD analysis project Ga0307319, IMG submission 194491) | Bulk soil microbial communities from the East River watershed near Crested Butte, Colorado, United States - ER_DNA_368 | ecosystem: Environmental > Terrestrial > Soil > Floodplain | place...
GCACCGCCCGTCCGAGCTCTCCGGCGGCCAGCAGCAGCGCGTCGCGATCGCCCGCGCCCTCATCTCCAAGCCCACGGTCATCTTTGCCGACGAGCCCACCGGCAACCTCGACTCGACCACGAGCGCCGAGATCCTCGAGCTCCTGCGCCAGTCGGTGTCCGACTACGGCCAGACCACCGTGATGGTCACCCACGATGCAAACGCCGCCGCCATCGCGGATCGCGTCTTGTTCCTGGCCGACGGGTGCATTGTGAAGGAGCTTCGCGGCGCGGCCGCTCACGACATCCTCAGGGCGATGGAAGAAGTGAGCCGGTCGTGATCGGCGTCACCCTCAGAGGGCTCGCGGGGCGAAAGCTCCGCTCTCTCCTGACCGCCTTCGCGATCGTCCTCGGAGTGACGATGGTGAGTGGAACCTACGTCTTGACGGACACGATCGACAAGGCGTTCAGCAGCATCTTCCAGGAGACCTACGCGAACACGGACGCGGTCGTCTCGGGCAAGGCGGCCGACATCGACGTCGACGGCGAGACAGCGTCGGCCCCGTCCATCCCGGACACCCTGCTCGCCAAGGTCAAGGCGCTCCCCGACGTCGCTGCCGCAACCGGCATCGTCGCCGACGACACGAACACGAAGATCCTGCAGAAGGACGGCAAGGCCGTGGACACCGGCGGCGCGCCCTCGTTCGGCTTCGGGATCGATCCGTCGCAAGCCCGTTTTAACCCCCTCAAGCTCCTCGACGGCCGCTGGCCTTCCACGGCGAACGAGGTCGTGATCGACGTGGGCACCGCCGACGAGCAGGGGTACAAGATCGGCGACCCGGTCAAGATCGCGACGGTTCAGCCCGTCAGCGAGTTCAAGATCGTCGGGCTGGCCCAGTATGGCGACGTCAGCTCGCTCGGTTCGGCGACGTTCGCCGTCTTCACGATCCCGGCCGCACAGGCGCTCCTCGACCGTGAAGGCCAGTTCGACGCCATTTCGGTCGCGGGCAAGAGCGGGACGACGCCTCAGAAGCTGGTGAGCGAGATCCGACCGATCCTGCCGAACAACGCGCTCGTGCGCACGGGCGACCAGCAGGCGACCGAGGATCTGAAGGACGTCGCGTTCACGAAGTTCATCCGCTACTTCCTGCTTGCGTTCGCCGGAGTAGCGCTCTTCGTCGGCGCCTTCGTCATCTTCAACACGCTCTCCATCACCGTCGCGCAGCGAACGCGTGAGTTCGCCACCTTGCGGACCATCGGCGGCTCGCGCCGTCAGGTGCTGTGGTCGGTGGTCTTGGAAGCGCTCGTCATCGGGTTCCTTGCGTCGCTGGCCGGGCTATTCCTCGGCCTCGGCCTGGCAGCGGGGTTGAACGCGCTCTTCAGGGCGCTCAACTTCGACCTGCCGACCCAGGGGCTCGTATTCGCGCCGCGGACGATCATCGTCTCGCTGATCATCGGCGTTGGAGTCACTCTTCTCGCCGGGATCTTCCCCGCGATCCGGGCCACCCGAGTGCCTCCCATCGCCGCCGTCCGCGAGGGCTTCACTTTGCCACGCGGGCGCCTGGCTCGTATGGCCCCGTACATCGCCATGGTCGTGATCGGCATCGCGGTCGTGCTTCTGAGCTACTCCCTCTTCAAGGACAACCTGGGAACGGCCCAGCGGCTCATCTCGATCGCCGTCGGCGTCCTCGCCCTCTTCGTGGGCGTGGCGATGATCTCGTCACGGCTCGTCCGCCCTCTGGCGGCGTTCGTCGGCTGGCCGGCCACTCGCATCGGCGGCGCGGCGGGCAGGCTCGCGAAGGGGAACTCGACGCGGAACCCGGGGCGGACCGCGTCGACTGCGGCCGCCCTCATGATCGGCATCGCGCTCGTGACGTTCGTCGCCGTGCTCGCCAGTGGGATGAAATCCTCGAACACCGACGCCATCAAGAAGCAGGTGGAAGCCGAGTACGTGCTGACCGCACAAGACGGCTTTTCCCCCTTCGTCACCTCAGCCGCCGACGCCGTGGGTCGTTCCCCCGACGCCCAGTTCGTGACGAGCGTCCGCTCAGGGCTCGGCAAGGCCGACGGCGAGAGCGGCTACGTCACCGGCATCCAGCCGGGCGCCATCGCTCAGGCGTACACGTTCGACTGGAAGCAGGGGTCCGACGCGGTGCTCGCGGAGATGGGGCAGAACGGCGCCATCATCGACAAGAGCTTCGCCGAGGACAAGAACCTGAAGGTGGGAGACCAGTTCCCCCTCTTGACGCCGGACGGGGACACCACGCAGCTCGTCGTGAAGGGCATTTACGAGCCGCCCCCGTTTTTCCCGCTCCTCGGCAGCGTCTCGATCACGCAGTCGCTGTTCGATTCGATCTACGAACGCCCGCAGAACTCGTTCGTGTTCGTCGACGTGAACGGCGAGCCGACCGCGGCCACGACCGCGTCGCTCGACGCCGCGGTCAAGGACTTCCCGGATGCGAAGGTCCAGACGCGCGAGGGCTGGATCCAGCAGCAAAACCAGGACTTCGACAACTTCCTGAATATTCTGTACGTCCTCCTCGCCCTCTCGGTCGTGGTCAGCATCTTCGGAATGGTGAACACGCTCGTCCTCACGGTCTTCGAGCGGACGCGCGAGCTTGGGATGCTCCGGGCGGTCGGGATGACCCGGCGCCAGGCACGCCGCATGGTGCGGCACGAGAGCGTCATCACGGCGCTGATCGGGGCGGCGCTCGGGCTTCCGCTCGGGATCTTCCTCGCGCTTCTGATGACCAGGGCGCTCTCGGAGTTCAACGTTCAGATCACCATTCCCGTCACCCAGTTGGTCGTGTTCGCGATCGTGGCGGTAATCGTCGGGGTGCTCGCGGCGATCCTGCCCGCGCGGCGGGCGGCGAAGCTCAACGTCCTGCGTGCGCTTCAGTACGAGTAACGAGTAACGGCAGCGCGGTGACGCGCCGGCGCTCTCAGTAAGGCGTCGGCGCGTCACCCGCGAGCTCGACCGGCCGATCGGTGGCCGCGAGGGCACGCGGAATCCGCTCGATCGCCTGCTCGATGTCCTCAGTGGAGATGTCGAGATGGGTGACCGCGCGGAGCACGTCCTTGCGCGCAGCGAAGGAGAGCAGGACATCCTCGGCGCGCAGGCGGGCAACAGCGTCGTCCGCCGAGAGCCCGAGTCGCCCGACGTCGACGAGGACGAAGTTCGTCTCCACCTGCTCGAGGTCGATCGGCAGGCCGGCCTCGGCAAGACCCTCTCCGAGCCTGCGCGCGTTCGCGTGGTCGTCGGCCAGGCGGTCGACGTTGTGCTCGAGCGCGTAGACCCCGGCCGCGGCGACTATCCCTGCCTGCCGCATGGCCCCGCCGAAGAGATGCTTCATCCGACGCGCCTTGGCCATTCGCTCTCGCGACCCCGCGATGAGCGCGCCGAGTGGGCAGCCGAGCCCCTTCGAGAGGCAGAGCGTCACAGTGTCGAACTCACGCCCGTACTCGGCAGGGGCCAGACCGGCGGCCACGGCCGCGTTCATCAGCCGTGCGCCGTCGAGGTGGGCCGTCAGATCGTGCCGGCGCGCCTCGGCGACCACCGAGCGAAGGTGGTCGAGCGGCCAGACGCGCCCTCCGCCCCCGTTGTGGGTGTTCTCGAGGCAGACGATCCTCGTCGGCGCAGTATGCAGGTCGCCCCGCGGGCTGACCGCGTCGCGCACCTGCTCGGCGGTGAAGATCCCGTGCTCGGTCGGCAACGCCTTCATGGCCAGACCGGAGTGCACTGCAGGCCCGCCGAGCTCGTAGCGGAAGACGTGCGCCAGCGACTCGGCGAGCACCTCATCCCCGGAGGAGGAGAGGATCCGCAGGGCGATCTGGTTCGCCATGGTTGCGGTCGGCAGGTAGACAGCTTCCTCCTGGCCGAGCAGCTCCGCCCCGCGCTCCTCGAGCGCGAGCACGGTGGGGTCCTCGCGCTTCTGCTCGTCGCCGACGACGGCCTCCGCCATCGCCTTGCGCATACCGGGCGACGGCTGGGTCAGCGTGTCGGAGCGGAGGTCGATCATGCCTTCCAAGTTAATCGAAGAACGTGTCCTCGTCCGAGTACGGTGGCGCGCAGCAACAGAGGAAGCGCACGCCGGACTCGCCCGCGCGGATCTGATGCCGGGCGCCCGCCGGGATGAGAATCGCGTCTCCGGGCTCGACGGAGGCCCGGTCGCCCTCCACCTCCATCTCCGCCCCGCCTTCCAACAGGACGTAGATCTCCTCAGTGGCGGCGTGGTAGTGCCGCTGCGTCTCCTGGGCGGGCCCGAGCTCCGCCTCGGCGAGGCTCTGATTCGCGGCGCCGCCTCCCCGTGCGTCAAGCAGCACGCGGATCGTCGAGCCGTCCAGGGTGGTGAATGCCTGCGCGCGGTCGCGTGAGCCGACCTGCACGCCTACCCCTCTCGCGTCCGCTGCTCGCTCTCCTCGACCTTGCGCATCGTGCGCTTGATCCAGCCGCCTTCCTCGAGCCGCTGGTTGAGCACGTCGAAGCCGCCTGTCTCCGGCTGGCGATCGAGGAGCACCTGGCCGAGCGACTCGCGCGACTCCTCGTCGAGCGAGTCGGCGAGCTCCGTGACCGCCGCCACGAACTCCGCCCGGTGCGGATGCTCCTCCCGCAGGACGTCGACTCGGCGCTCGAGCTCGTCCCGGTCCATCAGGCGCCTTTCTGAGCCTCGACCGCCTCGCCCTCGGAAGCGTCCCCGCCCAGGTCGGGATGCTCGTCGAACTGGTAGCGGACGATCGCGCGCTTGGCCGCCTTCACCTCGTCCAGCCTTCGAACGGGCCGGTGGTGCGGCGCGTCCTTCAGAAGCTTCGAGTTCTTGGCCGCATCACGGGCGATCTCGAGCATGGCGTCACAGAAAGCATCGAGCGTCTCCTTTGGCTCCGTCTCCGTCGGCTCGATCATGAGCGCCTCGGGGACGATCAGCGGGAAATAGATCGTCGGCGGATGGAAGCGGTAGTCCATCAGCCGCTTGGCGACGTCGAGAGCGGTGATGCCGTGCTCCCGCTTGAGGGCGCGCGCGGACAGGACGAACTCGTGCATGCAGTGGCGGTCGAAGGGCAGCTCGTAGGCGTTCCTCAGCCGCGCGAGCATGTAGTTCGCGTTCAGAACGGCTACCTCCGACATCTCGCGCAACGCCGGCCCGTACGCGCGAATGAAGGCGTAGGAGCGCACGAAGACGCCGAAGGGGCCACCGAAGCCGCGCACCTTGCCGATGGACTTCGGGCGGTCGTAGTCGAGGCGAAAACGCTCGTCGGCGCGCACGACCGCAGGCACCGGGAGAAACGGCTCGAGGATGTCGCGAACGGCGATCGGGCCGCCGCCCGGCCCCCCGCCTCCGTGCGGCTGGGAAAAGGTCTTGTGCAGGTTGATGTGGACGATGTCGAACCCCATGTCGCCCGGGCGGGAGATGCCGCAGACCGCGTTGAGGTTGGCGCCGTCGTAGTAGAGGAGCGCTCCCGCGTCGTGGAAGATCGCCGCGACTTCTTCGATGTGCTCGTCGAAGAGGCCGAGCGTCGAGGGGTTCGTGAGCATGAGGCCAGCGGTCTCCTCGTTCACCTTCGCGCGCAGGTCGTCGAGGTCGAGATTCCCACGCGCGTCGGTCTCCACTTTCTGCAGGTCGAAGCCGGCCATCGTGACGCTGGCGGGATTCGTCCCGTGGGCGGTGTCGGCGGTGATCACCGTACGGCGCCGGTCGGCTTCCCCGCGATCCGCGAAGTACGCACGCATGAGCATCAGGCCCGTCAGCTCGCCCTGCGATCCCGCCGCCGGCTGGAGCGAGACCGCATCGAGCCCGCAGACCTCGGCGAGTATCTCCTGGAGGCGCCACATGAGCTCCAGCGCGCCCTGCGAGCCCTCCTCCTCCTGCAGCGGATGGAGATCGCGAAAGCCCGGCAGCGAGACGACTCGCTCGTTGACCCGCGGGTTGTGCTTCATCGTGCACGAGCCGAGCGGGTAGAAGCCCGTGTCGACGCCGAACGTGCGGTCGGCCAGCGCGGTGAAATGGCGGACGATCTCCGGCTCGGCGAGCTCGGGGAGCCGCGGCGGCTTGCGGCGGCGCAGGTCCTCGGGGACCTCCGGGATCGGCAAATCAGGCTTGGGGATCGCGGCCGCCCGCCGGCCCGGCTTCGACCGCTCGAAGATCAGCTTCATGCCGCCACCTCGGCGAGCACCTCCGCCAGGCGGTCGATGTCGGCGGGCGTCCTCTTCTCGGTCACGCACACGAGCAGCGCGTCCTCCATCCCGCTGTAGTCGCGCTTGAGGGCGTAGCCAGGATGAACTCCGCGCTCGCGGGCCGCGCGGATCGCCTCGTCGGCGGGTCGTCCGACGCGCACGGCAAACTCCTTGAATGTTGCCCGATCAGGAAACAGCAGCGGGAGCCCGATTCGTTCCTTTGCATAGTCCGCGAGGGCCATGCAGGTCTCCCCCGCTTCACGTAACCCCTGCGGGCCCAGCCACGAGAGGGTGACAAGACCCGCCAGCGCGAGCAGCGTCTGGTTGGTCGTGATATTCGACGTCGCCTTCTCCCGACGGATGTGCTGCTCGCGGGTCTGCAGGGTGAGGACATAGCCGCGTTCACCGGCGGTGTCGGTCGTCTCGCCGACGATCCGTCCGGGCATCCGGCGGATGTAGTCGGAGCGGGAGGCGATGAATCCGTAGTGCGGTCCTCCGGACGACTGGTAGTTGCCGGCGCTCTGGCCCTCGCCGATGGCGAGCGCACACCCGTAGTTCCCGGGCGCCTCGAGCAGGCCGAGCGACATGGGATCGACGTGAGCGACGGGCAGCGCCTCGGCGGCGTTGGCGGCAGCGGCGAGGTCGGGCGCGGGCTCCAGGCACCCGAAGAAGTTCGGCTGCTGGAAGATGACGCAAGCAGCGCCTTCCGCGGCGCGGGCGAGCTCGTCCGGATCCGTGACCCCGTCGTGATGCGGCACCTCGACGACCTCGAGCCCGAAGCCCGGTGCGTATGTCTTGACGACCTGGCGCACCTGCGGGTTCAGGGCCTCGCAGAGAACGACCTTCGACCGCCCCGTCACGTGCTTGGCGACGTAGCAGGCATCCGCGGCGACCGTCGTTCCGTCGTAGCCGGACGCGTTGGAGACGTCCATGCCGGTCAGCTCGCAGATCACCGTCTGGTACTCGAAGATCGCCTGCAGGACTCCCTGGCTCATCTCCGGCTGGTAGGGCGTGTAGGCGGTGAGGAACTCGCCCCGAGCGAGGATCGCATCGACGATCGCGGGGACGTAGTGGTCGTAGATCCCGGCGCCCAGGAAGGAGAGCTCGCTGCCGGTGTGAGCGTTTCTCGCTGCGAGCTCCTCCAGGTGGGCGACGAGCTCCGCCTCCGGCAACGCCGGCTCGAGGTCGAGCTCGCGCCCGAAGCGAACAGCGTCCGGAATGTCATCGAAGAGCTCCTCGACCGAGGCGACCCCGATGGCCTCGAGCATCGCCTCCCGGTCGGCGTCGGTCAGCGAGAGGTAGCTCACTGATCCTCGAGGAGTTGCTTGTACGCCTCCGGGTCGAGGAGATCGTCGACCTCCGCCGGCTCGGTGAGGGTGATCTTCACGAGCCAGCCCTCTCCGTACGGGTCCTCGTTGACCTTCTCGGGCTCCTCTACCACCGCGGCGTTCACCTCGACGACCTCACCCGAGAGCGGCGAGATGAGGTCGGAGACGGCCTTGACCGACTCGACCTCTCCGTAGCTCTCGTCCCGCGCGACGGAATCGCCCTCGCCCGGCGGTTCGAAGTGAACGAGCTCGCCGAGCGCGTCCTGCGCGTACCAGGTGATTCCGAGCGTCGCCGTGTCACCCTCGATCCGCGCCCAGTCGTGCTCGCGGTGGTACTTGAGGTCGGCGGGATAGCTCTCCTCCGCAGCCACTAGCTCTCCTCTCTCCGATAGATCGGCTTCTTCACCACGCGTGCGGCCTTCGCTCGCCCGCGCACGTCGATGCTGAGCGGCGTCTCTGGGGCGGCACGCTCGGCCGGCACGTATCCCAGTCCGATGCCGACGTTCAACATCGGCGACAGGGAGCCGGACGTGACCTCCCCGCCCTCCGCGATCTTCATTCCCTGGCGCGGAATCGCCTTCTCCTCCATGACGAAGGCGACAAGCTTTTCATCGGGCCCTTCCTCCTTCTGGCGGCGGAGAGCGTCGACGCCGGTGAACTCCTTGTCGAGCGCGCAAGCCCACCCGAGACCGGCCTCGATCGGCGTCCGTTCGGGCGAGATGTCGTTCCCGTGCAACGGGTAGCAGACCTCGAGTCGAAGCGTGTCGCGTGCGCCGAGCCCACAGGGGACGACCCCCCGCTCGAGAATCGCGTCCCACAGCGAGGGGGCGTCGTCCGGCGAGCAGCCGAGCTCGCACCCGCGCTCGCCCGTGTAGCCAGTTCCGGCCACGAGGCAGCGAACGTCGAGGACATCGTCCTCCCGGAAGGTGAACGGCTCGATGTCTGTCCCTAACCGCTCGAGCGCCTCCGGCCCCTGGACCGCGAGCAGGGCCCACTCCGAGGAGACGTCCTCCGTCTCGTCGAGCGCGGCGTGATCGGGCTCGACGTTCGCGGCGTTGACCACCAGCAGGTAGTCGTCGTCCCCGCGCCGGTACGCGATCAGATCGTCGGTGATCCCTCCGCGCTCGTTCGTGAGCAGCGTGTACTGGGCCTGGCCCGCCCCGATCCGGTCGAGGTCGTTGGAGAGACGCGACTGAAGGTACTCATGCGCTCCACGTCCTCTGAGCGAGAGCTGGCCCATGTGCGAGACGTCGAAGACGCCGGCCGACGTCCGCACGGCGCGATGCTCGTCCACGATGGACGTGTACTGAACGGGCATTTCCCAGCCCGCGAAAGGGACGAGACGCGCGCCGAGAGCGGCGTGGCGCTCGAAAAGAGGCGTGCGCCGGAGCGTCTGCACGGCGGCGATCCTACCCGTAACCGAGAGGTGCCCGTGACCGTTGTAGAGCGCAGAATGAACCCTTCCGTCGAGCGCATAGCCGAGATCGAGTCGCTGTTCAGGAACGTGAACGAGCGCATCGCGACAGCGGCCGCGAACTACGAGGTCGAGAGCGCCGAGTTCTACTGCGAGTGCCACGACCCGGCCTGCGGCGCCCGCGTCACGATTCCCCTCGACGAGTACGAGGACGTGCGTGCGGAGAGCACGCTCTTCGTACACGCGCCCGACCATGTCGAGCCCGAGTTCGAGCGGGTCGTCGACGAGACGCCGCGCTACACGGTCGTCCGGAAGGTCGGCCGCCGTCTGGCGGAGATCGTCCGCCGGCTGGATCCCCGCCGGCCCGCTGCGGGCTAGCGCCGCCGCAGGAACGACGGGACTTCGAGCACTTCGGCCGGAACGTCGAAACCGCCGCTGGCGGGCTCCCGTTCGCCGCGTTCGCTGCGCTCGGAGCGCTCCGTGCGCTCGCCTTCGTCCCGTTCCCGGCGCTCGCGCCGGAGGCTGCGGTCGAAGCCCGTCGCGATGACGGTCACTCGAACCTTGCCTTCCATGTTCTCGTCGATGACCGCGCCGAAGATGACGTTGGCGTTCAGGTCGGCGGCACCCGTCACGACCTCCGCAGCCTCGTTTACCTCGAACAGGCCGAGGTCAGAGCCGCCGGTGATGTTCAGGAGGATCCCGGTCGCGCCCTCGACGGAAGCCTCGAGGAGCGGAGACGAGACCGCCGTGCGAGCAGCCTCGGCAGCGCGGTTCTCACCGTCCGCCTCGCCGATGCCCATGAGGGCGGAGCCCGCGTCGGTCATGATCGTGCGGACGTCGGCGAAATCGAGGTTCACGAGACCGGGCACCATGATCAGGTCGGTGATGCCCTGCACGCCCTGGCGCAGGACTTCGTCGGCCAGCCGGAACGCGTCGACCACTGACGTGCGCTTCTCGACGACCTGAAGCAGCCGGTCGTTCGGGATGATGATCAGCGTGTCGACCTTGTCGCGGAGGGCTGCGATGCCGGCCTGAGCCTGCTCGGCTCGCTTGCGGCCCTCGAAGTGGAACGGCCGTGTGACGACGCCGACGGTGAGAGCCTTGAGATCGTCCCGGGCGACTTCGGCGATGATCGGCGCCGCGCCGGTGCCGGTTCCGCCGCCCTCGCCCGCGGTGATGAAGACCATGTCCGCGCCCTTGAGCGCTTCCTTGATCTCGTCGCGGCTCTCGAGCGCGGCCTCCTCGCCAACCGTCGGGTCGGCGCCCGCGCCGAGCCCCCGGGTCCGCTGCGTGCCGATGTGGAGCTTCTGCTCCGCCTCGGACATGAGGAGCGCCTGCGCGTCCGTGTTCACTCCCACGAAGTCGCAGCCGCGCAACCCTGCTTCGATCATCCGGTTGACCGCGTTTGTCCCGCCGCCGCCCACCCCGACGACCTTGATCACGGCCAGGAAGCTTCCCGACTGGTCTCTCACTCTTGTTTCCTCTCCGATCTCTAGCTCAGCTTGAGCGTGCGCCTGAGCCTACGTCCGACTTCCCACGATGTCAAATCCGCATTTGCAGGGAAGATATGGGCAAACCCTAAAGCTCAACCTCCGACTTGAGGGTTGGTCCCGACGACGCTTCGCTCCGGCATGCTCACGTCGACATACGTCACGAG
>Ga0307319_10000656_pt1 | contig 10512 bp, 8 predicted proteins | sample ER_DNA_368_FD_194491 | JGI IMG/M metagenome (GOLD analysis project Ga0307319, IMG submission 194491) | Bulk soil microbial communities from the East River watershed near Crested Butte, Colorado, United States - ER_DNA_368 | ecosystem: Environmental > Terrestrial > Soil > Floodplain | place: USA...
CACGGACAGCGTCGACGGCAGGGTGTCCATCGAGGTCGACCCGCGCCTCGCCCATGACGCTGATCAGGCGATCGCAGAGGCACGGCAGCTGTGGCGGCTCGTCGACCGGCCCAACCTATTTGTCAAAATCCCGGCCACCCAGGCAGGCCTGCCCGCCATCGCACAGTGTCTGGCGGAAGGGATCAGCATCAACGTCACCTTGATCTTCTCCCTGCAGCGCTACGCCGCGGTGATCGAGGCGTTTCTCGACGGCATGGAACGCGCCCTCACCGCCGGACGCAACCTCTCCACCCTCACCTCTGTGGCATCGTTCTTCGTCAGCCGAGTCGACACCGAAATCGACAAGCGCCTCGACCAGATCGGCACCCCGCAGGCACGAGCGCTGAAAGGGAAAGCGGCGATCGCGAACGCCCGGTTGGCGTACGAACACTACGAGCGGGTTTTCGCCGGTGACCGCTGGGGCGCCCTACTGGCGGCCGGTGCGCACCCGCAGCGGCCGTTGTGGGCCTCCACCGGTGTCAAGGATCCGTCCTATGACGACACCAGGTATGTCGTTGACCTGGTCACCCGTGGCGTTGTCAACACCATGCCGCAGGCAACCCTGGCGGCGGTTGCCGACCACGGCACCATCCGCGGGGACACCATCCGACCGTCCTACACAGACGCGCATCAGGTGCTCCATGACATCGCTGCCATAGGAGTCGACTACGACGACGTCGTGGACCTGCTTGAAGACGAGGGCATCCAGAAGTTTGAAGCCTCATGGGCCGCGGTCACCGCCCAGCTCAGCGACCGCCTCCGCGCCACACCCCCAACCTCCCACCGCAGCCAACCTGCTGCATTCTGATTAAGGACCACTTATGACAACCCAGTCCACCTTCATCATTGTCGGCGGCGGCCTGGCCGGCGCCATCGCCGCTCAGACCCTGCGGGAGGAAGGGTTCCCCGGCAGGATCACCCTGCTCGGCGACGAGCCGCACCGCCCCTACGAACGCCCTCCGTTGTCCAAGGACTACCTGCAAGGCAAGGCTGACCGCGACAGCATCTTCGCCCACCCGGAGCCCTGGTACGCCGAACACGCGGTCGAGCTGCGCCTCGGCACTGCAGTGACCTCGCTCGACCCCGCTGCGCGGACCGTCACCACCGCCACGGGTGTACAGCTGGGCTACGACAAGTTGCTGCTGACAACCGGGTCGACACCGCGACGCCTCAGAGTGCCAGGGGCCGACCTCGACGGCGTGCATTACCTGCGCAGCGTCGATGACAGTGAGCGCATCAAGGCCGGGTTCGTCCAGGCGCATCGGGTTGCCATCATCGGCGCTGGCTGGATCGGACTTGAAACCGCCGCCGCCGCCCGCAACGCGGGGCTTGACGTCACCCTCCTCGAGCACGCCGAGCTGCCGCTACTGCGGGTCCTCGGACCCGAGACCGCACCCATCTTCGCCGACCTGCATCGTGACCACGGCGTGGACCTGCGCAGCCAGGTTGCGGTGGCCGAACTCACCGGCAGGGATGGGGCCGTGACCGCTGTCATTCTGAGCGACGGGAGCCGGATCGACGCCGACATGGTCCTCGTCGGAGTCGGAATCACCCCCAACACCCAGCTCGCCGCACAGGCCGGCCTCAAGATCGACAACGGGATCATCGTCGATGAGCATCTCCGCACCTCGGATCTGAACATCTTCGCCGCCGGCGACGTCGCCAACGCCTACAATGCGCGGCTAAATCGCCACATTCGTGTCGAGCACTGGGCCAACGCCCGACGCCAAGGCGCCACCGCCGGCAAAGCGATGCTCGGACAAGATGCGGTCGACGCGCGACCGTCGTACTTCTTCTCCGACCAGTACGACCTCAGCATGGAATACACCGGCGACATCGGCCCATCCGGCTATGACCAGGTCATCTTCCGCCGATACCCTGACCCCCGCCAGCTCATCGTCTTCTGGCTCTCCGAGCAACGCATCCAGGCCGGCATCAACATCAACATTTGGGAGGTCGCCGACGACATCGAACGACTCGTCCAGTCACCACACCCAGCCGACACCGACGATCTCGCCGACCCGGGCATCCCGCTCGCCAATCTGTTCCAACGGGCGCCCGGTCCAATGTTGCTCAGTTCGTGACGCCGCCATCCAACGGAGAATGACATGATCGGGCATCCCGCATTCGTAACCGAGCCGTGGTGCCTGCGGGAGACAGGCCTTGACTTGGACGTGCTTGCCCAGACGGAGTCAGTGTTCGCATTGTCCAATGGGCACATCGGTTGGCGCGGGAACCTGGACGAGGGTGAGCCGTACGGCTTGCCGGGCTCCTATCTCAATGGGGTCTTCGAAATCCGGCCCCTGCCGTACGCGGAACGCGGCTACGGCAATCCCGAGTCTGGGCAGACGATCATCAATGTGACCAATGGCAAGGTCATGCGACTGCTGGTCAACGACGAACCGTTCGATGTTCGCTACGGCGAACTGCGTTCCCATGAACGCTGCCTCGATTTCCGGGCCGGGGTATTGGGCCGTCAGGCCGAGTGGGTCTCGCCGGCGGGCTCTGCGATCAAAGTCAGCTCCACCCGAATGGTGTCTTTGATGCAGCGCTCGATCGCGGCGATCTGCTATGAGGTGGAGCCGGTCAACCAGAGGACGCGGATTGTGGTGCAGTCCGAGCTGGTCGCCAACGAGCAGCTTCCCGTGCCGGGCAGGGATCCGAGGGGGACTGCGGCGTTGCCGGAGCCATTGGTCGAACAGGCCGATGCCTCTCGGGGTGCTCGCGCTGGTTTGGTGCATTCCACGCGAGAAAGTGGCCTGATAGTGGCCGTGGTGATGGACCACGCCGTCGATGGGCCACCTGGCACGCTGGTGCAGTCCGAGAGCTTCCCCCACCTGGCTCGGACGATGGTCTCCACCAGTTTGGAACCCGGGCAGCGACTGCAGCTCATCAAGGTCGTCGCGTACGGTTGGTCCGGTTCCCGATCGATGCCGGCAGTTCGCGACCAGGCCGACGCGGCCCTGGCCGGTGCCATGCAGACGGGTTGGGACGGGCTGCTGGCCGAGCAACGCAGCTACCTGGACAAGTTCTGGGCATGCGCCGACGTCGAGCTCGACGGCGATAGCACAATTCAGCAGGCCGTGCGTTTCGGGTTGTTTCACATCTTGCAGGCCGGGGCGCGCGCAGAGGGCAGGGCGATCGCGGCGAAAGGACTGACCGGGCCTGGGTATGACGGGCATGCGTTCTGGGACACCGAGACCTTCGTGCTGCCTGTGTTGACCTACACCGCACCGGATGCGGCCGCCCACGCCCTCCGGTGGCGCCATAGCACGCTGCCGCTGGCGATCGAGCGGGCCCGGCAGCTAAGGCTCAACGGCGCGGCATTCCCGTGGCGCACCATCCACGGGGAAGAATGCTCCGGTTACTGGCCGGCAGGAACGGCCGCTTTCCATGTCAACGCAGACATCGCCTGTGCCGCGCGCCGGTACGTTCGCGCCACCGACGACACCGCCTTCGAGCAGACGACCGGCTTGGACCTGCTCGTCCACACGGCCCGGCTGTGGCGGTCGCTCGGCCACCACGACAGCCACGGCCGATTCCGAATCGACGGAGTCACCGGCCCCGACGAGTACAGTGCCGTTGCCGACAACAACGTGTATACGAACCTGATGGCGCAAGAAAACCTGTCTGCGGCCGCTGACGCGGCCGCGCGGCACAGCGACCGTGCCACCGAACTCGGCGTCGACGACGAAGAGATGACCAGCTGGCGGGAGGCGGCCGCCAGCATGGTCATTCCGTATGATCAGACGCTGGGAGTCCATCCCCAGGCCGACGGATTCACCTGCCACGAGGTCTGGGATTTCGCCAACACCACGGCCGAGCAGTACCCACTGCTGCTGCACTTCCCCTACTTCGACCTTTACCGCAAACAGGTGGTCAAACAGGCGGATCTGGTGCTGGCCATGCAGCTGCGCCCGGACGCGTTCACGCAGGAGCAGAAGGCCCGCAACTTCGCCTACTACGAGCGGCTGACAGTCCGCGACTCCTCGTTGTCCGCGAGCGTGCAAGCGGTCATCGCGGCCGAGATCGGTCACCTCGACCTGACCGAGGATTACCTCGCCGAGGCTGCCCTGATGGACCTCGACGACCTCGAACACAACACCACCAATGGCCTGCACCTGGCCTCGCTGGCCGGGATCTGGACCGCGCTGGTGGCCGGCTACGGCGGGATGCGGCACACCGACGCTGCGCTCAGCTTCACACCGCGGCTGCCGCCGGCACTGACCCGGCTTGCGTTCGGGTTGCACCTGGTCGGGCGAACGCTGCGCGTGGAGGTCAGCAGCGCGGCAGCCACTTACTCCCTCGACGACGGCAAGCCCCTGCAGCTCCTCCACCACGGTCAACTAGTCGATGTGTCCATGGATCAATCAGCAACCTGTGCAATCCCCGACCTGCCGCCGCTAGGCCCCAGACCGACTCAACCACCCGGGCGAGCTCCTCACCGCCACCATCCGACCACGCGGTGATCACTTCGGACACCGCAGTTTCACCATTCAAAGGGGGCGCTGGCCAAAGGTTCACATCGAGGCCGCCTGTCGGTGCCCGGGCTGATCATCACCTTGACCGCCGCTGCCGCTGATGGTTTCTTCCCTTTCGACGGACTCCTGACTCAGCCGTTGGGGGGTCACCGTTTATCTCACCGACTCAAGATGGCGGCGAGCACCGCGGCTTCACTGATGTCGACAGCTTTACTGCCAGTCAGCAAGGTCAGGCGACGGTCAGCGGCTAGGTCTCGCAAGTGTTGCAGGGCTTGAGCTCGCTCGGCTTGTTCCAGCTCGGCGCCATAACGGCGCGTGAACTCCTCAAACTTTGCAGGGTCGTGGCTATACCACTTGCGCAGCTCCGTGGAGGGGGCCACGTCCTTGCACCACTCGTCGAGTGCTGCCCTCGCCTTAGTCATTCCACGCGGCCAAATCCGGTCGACCAGGACCCGGACACCGTCGTTGTCTTCGGGCTCGTCGTACACCCGGCGTACCCGCACCTCCGCTATCGCGGACACGGCCCCAACCTTCCCGACGGTTCACGCCAAAGACGAACGCCCACACAGCAAAGCGTAAACACCGGTTCACAAGATCCAGCAGCGACTTTGCACTAGCCCCGAACAGTTCTTCGACTCCGCCGCAGGCCTGTGCGTCGAGACCATTACGCTTTACCACCCTCGCGAGCTTCCTGCAGGTACGTACGTTGTGCCGTCACGAAGACTCCCTTCTGGTCTGCATCAGACCATGATCGAAAATGTCCCCGAAAAGCGGAAGAAACTCCCGGCAACATGGTCGTCGACTTAGCCCCAAGACAGCAGGGCACCGCGTGCGTCGTATGTAGCCCGTGGTGACCAGGTGATCTCCCACCGGTTGCCCTCCGGGTCGGCTACAAACGCGGAACGGCCGCCCCACGACCGGTCGGTTGCGGCGGCCACCGGAGCCGCACCGGCGGTAACGGCCGCAGCGAATGCGCTGTCGACCTCATCCCGGGTACCGACTGTGCAGGCCAGCGTGACGCCGGACCACCCAGTCGGGGTGGTGCTATCGGGCGCTGCCTCGGCGGTCAGGTCGCTAATCGGGAAGAGCGCTAGCAGGACACCTCCGAGGAGAAAGCCAGTCCAAGAGCTGTCACCGTTGGGCAGTTCGGGCCAGCCCAGCGTCCGGTAGAACGAGCGGAGGACGTCCATATCTCGTGCGCCCAGCGTGATGATGGATAGTCGGGCGGGAATCTCAGTCATGTTCAGATCCTGCCAGGACCGGACGACGTCTCCGTTTTCAAGGATCGTCAATCTGCCCATGCCGTGAGAGCAGCCGCCTTCGGCAACCGCCTGATCGTGCTCGGGCGTCCCGTCGGCCAGGGCCGATCGCGCAGACGACGCCCTCACCGGACAGCAGCGGGCAGCCGGCTCGCGCGAGTGTCTCCCGGGTGGCTTCTGGTCCAACGTCCATGAAGTCGTTCGGCACGGCTATTAACGCGTCGATGCTTGGGTCCGCGAGCAGTTGGGCGTACGGGCCGGCGCCCTCGAAAAATTGCGGCTGCGGCTGCCGCGGCCAGCCCGAGTTGCACCTGACCGCTGCTGTCGCTGCGCACGACAGCGGTGAAGAGCAGATGACCAGATGCCAGCCGAACAGGTCGACGGGTGCTCTGGACTGTGGCCGCTCGACTCCTAAGAGCCAGTCCCCGGGTCCCCTACCGGGATTCGACCGCATCCACGCCGGCAGATCAATGTCGACCTCTCTCAGCTCGCGCGCGTCAATATTTCCAGCTTGCCGAGCCTCGGCAAGGAGACCTCACCGAGTGTGTCCGACGCTGCATCTAGTTGGCAACGCCTCAGTCCGACAGTATGGGAGATGCGAACGAGCGGCCCGCTTGCGTCCGTCTCAGTTATCCACTGGAACACCAATCCCCCGGGCCGACCCTGTGAGAGATACATCGCCAACGAGAAGAAAGGAGTTGTCGATGGCCATGTCGATAAACGACGTGGACACGCGAATCAATCATGAACCCGACAACTAAGACGATTCCTCGGCATAAGCGTCCTATCGCATCAACCCTAGCCAAACCCGACCTGGTAAGAGCGGCGCAGATCACCAGACGGGTGGAGGCACTGACGGTCTCTGAATGCCGGGAACTGCTCAAGGAGCATCACTTCGGACGGCTGGCCTTCCTCGACGCGGTGGGTGTATTGCCTGTGATCATCCCGGTCAATTACTTGCTTGACGAGGACACGGTGGTGTTTCGAACCGACGCCGGTAGCAAGCTTCACGCGGCAATCCGCGGCGCCCCGGTCGCCTTCGAAGTCGATGGCGTCGACCAAGACCGCCAGGTCGGCTGGAGCGTTGTCGTCCGTGGCCGCGCCGAGGAAGTGACCGATCCCGTCAAACTTGCCGAACTTCGGCAGAGTCCCTTGGTGGCGTGGCACCCCAGCGCAAACTCGCGCTACGTACGGGTCAAACCGAGCCAGGTGATCGGCAGGCGCATCACGATTGCCGACCTCCCTCCCAACTGGTGGGGATAATTCGCTCGCTCATAACCGACCGTCAACCAAAGCTCACGCTGCCGCCCCCAGACAGCGGCGTCGGACCAGATGACAGGTACTAGCCGAGCAGAGCGACGGGTGCGCGCCTCCGCTGCGACCGCGCCCGGGACCTCCAAGAACCAGTCCTAGGCCCACTCGGCTCGACCACGATCGGCACTGACCGTCGTATCTATGTCGAAGCCCTCCCAGCTCGGGTCCGTCAACTTCTCTACATTGCCAGCCGCCTGCAAGTAAACGCCACAAGATATGCCGACGTTGCCAATGGCTCAGCAACCCATTCATCGACAGCATGGGAGATACGAACGGCAGGCCGCCCCAAATCCACAACCCGAATGCGACCCGCGAGAAATAGCGCGCTGACAAAGGCAAAAGGAGGAGATGTCAGTGGCCAGGTGGAGGGATCCTCAGAGTCGCCTCGATCTGCACAACATCAGCATCAACTTCGCTGCAGCCAGCCGAGGGCGATGCGGCTTCACCCATCTCGACAGTGGACGGGTCTGCCAGCTCCCGCACCGACACCGCGGACCCTGCGACCTTCGGCCTCAAAACCGTGTGTGCGCGGCCGCGGCTAGTTCGAATCTGAGCTAGACGACCGCCCCAGCATGCCGGCAACCGCTTGCGCCCGGCCCACCCCCATTTCGGCAAAGAAGGAACCAACGATGAGTCAACAAATCCAAGCCAACCCGCGGCCCGCCCAAGCAACTCTGGTGCCCAAAGCTCACCTGCCGCGCCTCCGCGCAGAACTCGAGCAGCAACAACGCTTCCGGCTCGACCAGATTGACCAGCTCGCCTCCGAAGCGGCGTTAACCGCAGATGAGGCCAGACGACAGGTCATTCGGGCGCTCATCACGGCCGCCGAGTGGGCATTGGGCGACATCAACTGGGCCCTACAACGGCTGCACCGCGGCACATACGGGACGTGTGAACGCTGCACTGCGCCGGTCCCGCTCGAGCGACTGAACATCCTGCCTATGGCCAGACTGTGCATGCCGTGCCAACGCCGCAGCGAGGCCTCCAAGCCAGGCGGCCGCGCCAACGGTGACATGTAGATCAACGCTCCACCCATGTGTGCGTCGCTAACCGCCCGTGACGTACGACCCCACCGCGTAGCCGCAGCAGGTGCCCGCTATTAGCGGGCAATTAGCACGGTGAACCCGGTCACCCGCGGTATCTCACGAGCACGCTCCGCCGCCTGCAATCGCGCCTTTTGGCGCCGCTGGCGACCTTCCAAGCTGGTCATCTCGCTGATGGCAGCACTGTAACCACGCTGCACTTCTCAACCGTCGAGAGATACGAGGGCGGAAGCCGCGCCGTGGTGCGGCATACACCCTCTACTCGCTAGATGCGCTTACAACCGTCGGACGGCACCTGCTTGTTGTCGGCCAAACTGTCGGCCAACCAGCCCGCACAGTGGCACACATTGGCGATCCTCCACACGCTCCAGATGCCACATTCGCCCGTGTTCCTACGCAGGGGTTCTGCCCTGACACGGAAGATCGCCTTCCAGAACGGCGAGTTGATCTTCCTTCGAAATTGGGCCTATGTGTACAGACTTGCCGAGAAGACCGACGGATCATCGAAGGTTGCCGGGAAAGTTCGCGGTCGCCCCACTCCCCCGGTCTGAACGGCCCGGGCGTGTCTACTCTCGGCGGTCACAACCTGGCCATCGGCACCAACGCCGCCAACAAGGGCACCGCAGCCGACTTCATCAAGTTCATGTCTTCGGAGGAGGTCGCCAAGGCCGATACGCTGGCCACCGGCCAAGCCCATGTCAATCGGGCCTTGTACTCCGATCCGGACATCTTGAAGAAGTTCCCGCACTTCCCGATCTTGCTGAAGTCGATCGAGACCGCCAAGCCGCGCCCCAAGGTCGTCAACTACGGCGACGCGACGCTGGCCATGCAAGACGCCGCGACCAGCGCCCTGCAGGGTCAGGTCCCTCCAGACGTTGCGCTCAGCGACCTGCAGAGCCAGCTCGAATCGCTCACGAAGTAGCCGCCAAACCGATAGATGTGTCGGCTCCTGCCCCACGCACCCAGGGGTAGCGGGAGCCGACACACAGTCGGGGCCGAGACTCGTCGGGTCAGCTGCGCTTACCCGCGAATCCTTCAGACCATCAACGCATCATCAAACGCAATATCACCGAAGGAGCGATCGTCTTGTCCACCAGCACTTTCAACATCGGGGTCCTCGGCGCCGGCCAGATCGCGCAGGCCGCGCACTTCCCTGCCGTGCGCAAGGCCAAGACCGCACAGCTGTACGCGATCTGCGACGCCGCCGATGATCTTCGTGAGCGAATGGCCGCCGTCCACCAGCCGACCACCACCTTCGCCGACTACGACGCAATGCTCGCCGACGACCAAGTCGACGCGGTGATCGTCGCCGTCGCCGACCAGTTCCACGTCCCCTTGTCCATCAAAGCTCTCGAGGCCGGCAAGCACGTCCTGGTCGAGAAGCCGATGGCCACCACCGTCGAGGACGCCGAGGCTCTGCTCAACGCCGCAAGAATCAACGATCGGGTGCTGCTGGTCGGCCACGAGAAGCGCTACGACCCCGGCGTCGCGTTCGCCCACGACTTCATCGGCGACGAGATCGGTGAGCTGATCGGGCTCAAGCACTGGTACTGCGACTCCACCTACCGCTACAGCATCACCGATACCCTGCAGCCGATCATCGAGTCCAGCGCGGCGGCCCGCCGACCGCCCGGTAACCCCAAGGCGGACCGACAGCGCTACCTCGTCCTCGGCCACGGCAGCCACCTGCTCGACACCGCCCGCTATCTCGGCGGCCCACTCGAGGCGATCCGGGCGCGGCTGTCGACCAAGGCCGACACCTACTGCTGGTTCCTCGAGGTCGCCTACGCCAACGGCTGCCTCGGACAGCTCGACCTCACCATCGCGGTGCGGATGGACTGGTGGGAAGGCTTCCAGGTCTACGGCAGCGAAGGCAGCGTAATTGGCAAGCTGTTCCACCCCTGGCACCTCCGCGCCGCCGAAGTGCAGGCCTTCTCAGCCAAGGACGACCAGTATCACCAGCCCATCGGCGAGGATGCCAACGTGTTCCGCCTGCAAATCGAGGACCTGGTCCACGCCGCCACCACCGGCGCCACCCCGCGCGGCGCGACCGCCGAAGACGGGCTCGCCTCGGTGCGCGCCATGGTGGCCCTCGCCCAGTCGGTGACCACCAGCGATTGGGTCAGCCTCGACGAAGTGACCGGGGGGCTCGCCTGATGAGACTCGGCATCTTCGCCAAGACCTACGACCGGCCCGACGTCGCCAGCTGCCTGCAGGCCGTCGCCGACGCCGGCATCCCCGCCACCCAGTTCAACCTGTCCGTGGCCGGGCTGCCCACCATCCCGGACGCGCCCGTACCGGACGCTGTCATCCACCAGATCCGGGCCGCGGCCGGCCACGCCGGCGTCGCCCTGGCCGCGATCTCCGGCACCTTCA
>Ga0307319_10000658_pt1 | contig 10500 bp, 12 predicted proteins | sample ER_DNA_368_FD_194491 | JGI IMG/M metagenome (GOLD analysis project Ga0307319, IMG submission 194491) | Bulk soil microbial communities from the East River watershed near Crested Butte, Colorado, United States - ER_DNA_368 | ecosystem: Environmental > Terrestrial > Soil > Floodplain | place...
ACCCGGCAGCGGGGCTTCCTGTCCCGCGAGCTGATCGTTCAGGAGGCCCTGGCCCTGCTCGACGAGCAGGGCCCCGGGGCCCTGTCGATGCGCCGGCTGGCCGACCGCCTGGGCGTCGCCCCCAACTCCCTCTACACCCACGTGCGCGGCAAGGCCGACCTGATCGACGGACTCATCGACCAGGTCTACGCCGGCCTGGAGCTGGACCCCGACCCGGCCGCCGGCTGGGCCCAGCAGCTGGCCACCCTCAGCCAGGCCGTCCGCGCCCAGCTGCTCGCCCACCCCGCCGTGGTCCCCTTCGCCCTCCAGCAGCCCGGGCTCGGCCCCCACGGCCTGCGCCTCGGCGAGGCCATCTACGCCGTGCTGCGGCCGGCCGGGTTCTCCGACCAGGCCGTGGTCGGCGCCGTCTACGCCCTGCTGACCTACATCCTCGGGTTCGTCGCCCTGGAGGTCCCCCGCGCCGGCACCGACCCCCAGACCAGCGACGAGTTCGTACGCCGGCTCCACGGCTTCTTCGCCGCCCTGCCAGCGGGCGAGTTCCCCCACACCGTCGACCTGGCCGCCCTGCTGGCCCGGATCTCCACCGAGGACCAGTTCCAGTTCGGCATCCGCACCTTCCTGGCCGGCCTCGCCGCCCGCCGCGCCTGATCAGCCGAGCGCGCGCTGGTGCTGGGCGGCCAGCAGAGCGACCGCCGGGTCGTGGGTCCACATGCCCTCAGGCCGCTCGCGCCCGAGGTCGGCCAGCACGGTCTCCTCGCCGTCGCCGACCACCACGGCCAGCCGGCCCCCGTCCGGCTCGGGGCGGCGCCGGACCCGGATCCCGTCGCCGTCCGGGAGGTCGGCCGCGGCCCCGCCGTCGGTCACCAGGTCGACGGCGACCCCGCGGTCGGCGGCCGCCCGCAGTGGCCCGGCCAGGGCGGCCAGCTCGGCCGCCGGGATCATGGCCGTGAGCCGCTCCCGGGCCCGGTCGATCACGGCCCGCATGGAGTCGACCACGTGCCCGCGCCCGGCCAGGGTCCAGGTCAGCTTGGTGTCCTGCTCATGGCCGAGCTGGGCCAGGCCCTGCTCGACGGCGCTGAAGGTCGCCTCCATCCGCTGGCGGAGCCCGGCCACCAGGTCGCGGTGCGGGACCGGCGCCCACAGCGTGGGCTCGGAGCGCTGCACGAGCACGGCCCCCTTCTGGTGCAGCCGCTCCAGGGTCTCGTAGATCTTGGAGGTGGGGATGCCGGCCGTCTTGGCGACCTCGTGGCCGTTGGCCGGCGACTTCTGCAGCAGGGCGCAGTAGGCGCGGGCCTCGTACTGCGAGAACCCGAGCGCCTGGAGCCGCTGGACGAGCTCGTCGAGGCCGGCCATGGATCCCTCCTTGACGACACTACCGGGGTAGTGTCATCATCGCTCTTGTCTACTACCGCAGTAGTGTAGCAAGGAGGCTCTCCATGATCGAGCCCATCGTCGGCCAGCTGGCGGTCCACCACACCCGCGATCTGGCCCACTCCGCCCTCCCCGGCGCCCCGGCCCGCCACCAGCCCCACCCCGGCCCGTCCCGGCCGCTGCGCCGACGGACCGCGGTCGTCCTGCGCCACCTGGCCGACCGCCTGGACCGGGCCCTCTGATCGACCGACCCGGCCCGTCGGCTTGACGGGCCGGGTCGCGCCTGTGGTGGACTGCCCGCATGGTTCCGCATCCTCAGATGAGGGCGGCGACGCGCTCGCGGAACAGCTCCAGCTGCCGCAGTTCGTCGCCGAGCGGCCACACGAAGACCCGGCTCGCGCCCGCGGCGGCGAACGCGGCCAGCCGCTCGGCGCACACCTCCGCCGGGCCGATGAGCAGCGGGGCCGAGCGCAGCTCCTCGGCCGGGCGGCGCAGCATCGGCGCCAGCAGCTGGCCGAGCACCCGCTCGGCGACGCCCCTGTCCTCGGTGACGTGCAGCCAGGTCGTGGCGATCGCGCTCGGGAACGCCGGCGGCGGCGGCCTGCCGATGCGCCGTCGCTCCTCGGCGAGCCGGTCCAGGCCCTCGCGGAACCGGTTCGGCGTGGTGTTGTAGGCGGACGCGAGCCACCCGTCGCCGAGGCGGGCGACCCGGCGCAGCCCCGCCGGCGAGCCCCAGCTCGCGACCCAGATCGGGGGCCCGGGCCGCTGCGCGGGCCGGGGCTCGAGCACCACCCCGTGGGTGGAGTAGAACTCGCCCTCGAACCCGGCGCCGTCACCCCGGAGCAGCACGCGCAGCACCTGCACGGCCTCGTCGAAGCGCGGCCACCGCTCCTGGAACGCGATGCCGGCGGCGGCGTAGTCGGCGGCCGACGATCCGGGCCCCACCCCGGCGACCAGGCGCCCGCCGGAGAGCAGGTCGATCGCGGCCAGGGTCTTGGCCAGCTGGGCCGGGCCACGCAGCACGGGCAGGCTGGCCGTGGTGGCCAGCCGCAGGTCGCCGGACTCCTCCAGGAGCGCGGCCAGCGCGGTCGGGCCGTCCAGCCACGGCCGGTCGAACAGCAGGTGGTCGTTGGCGCACAGGTAGCGGTAGCCGAGCCCGGCCGCCGCCCGCGCATAGGCCCGGAGCTCCGCCAGGGACCGGCCCGCCCCCAGGTCGATCAGGGGCAGGTGGGCCCCGTACTCCACCTCCTGGTCCACGGCGGCCCTACAGCCACGCCGGCTTGCGGACCACGACCTCCAGGTAGTCGAGCCGCAGCACCAGGGTGTCGTCCTCGGACACGTCGAACCGCCTGGCCAGCTCCCCCAGCTCGGCCTTCAGGGCGTCGGCGCGGTCCGGCCCCAGGGCCTGGAGCGCCCCGACGGTCGGGCCGTGGAAGCTGGCGAAGAACTCCACCTGATGCTCGGCCGAGGGGAAGCGCCACAGCAGGCTGCGCCGTGGAGCGGCGATGGCCACGGCGGGCCCGAACAACGCCCGCAGCCGCTCCTGGCCGCCCCACGGGACGGACGCCTCGTCCCCCGGCGGCACAAGGTGCCGGCCGATGGCCGCGAACAGCCCGCCGACGTAGCCCCCGGGCGCCCAGTGGACCATGCCGATCCGGCCTCCCGGCCGGCAGACCCGCAGCAGCTCGGCGGCGCTGTGCCGCGGGTCGCGACCGGCCAGGTCCTCGCCGGCGGACAGCACCGCCTCGAAGGAGCCGTCGGGGAAGGGGAGGTCCTCGGCCTCGCCCTCCAGGAACGTCACCTCCAGCCCTTCGGCCTCGGCGCGCCGGCGGGCCCGCTCCAGCAGGTCGGGGTCGCCGTCGACCCCGACGACCCGGCAGAAGCGGCGCGCCGCGGCCAGGGCGGCGTTCCCGCTGCCGCAGCCCACGTCCAGCACACGCTCACCGGCGTGCAGGTCGACCGACTCGCACAGGAGCTCGCTGGTGAGCAGGATCCGCGACCCGACGGCGGCGTACGCACCCGCCGACCAGACCGACCGCTGGGGCTGCTTGACGACGCTGAGCTCCACGGACTCCTCCTGGACATCGTCTATCGACTGGCAGCAAGCCTCACCCGGCTCACTGGATCAGGTCAAGTGATGATCTCTATGTCTTGATAAGCTCTGCTTATGTTAGACCCACGACGTCTCCGGGTGTTGCGGGAGGTCGCCATCCGCGGCTCGTTCTCCGCGGCCGCCGCCACCCTCGCCTACACCCAGTCGGCCGTCAGCCAGCAGGTGGCCGCCCTGGAGCGTGAGACCGGGACCAGGCTGGTGGAGCGCGGCGTGCGCCCGGTCCGCCTCACCGACGCCGGCCGCGCCCTCCTGGCCCATGCCGAGGCGGTGCTGGCGCGCCTGGACGAGGCTGAGCAGGAGCTCGGCGAGATCGCCGGGCTGCGCCGCGGCCGGCTGCGGCTGGCCAGCTTCCCCACCGCCATCGCCACCCTGGTCCCCCGGGCCGTCGCCCGGTTCAGCCACCGCCACCCCGAGGTCGACCTGACCGTGCTCGACGACCACCGCCAGGGGCTGCTGCCACGGCTGGCCCGCTGGGAGCTGGACCTGGCCCTCATCTACGACCACGAGGCGCTGCCCGAGCCGGACGTCGAGCTGGAGCGCACCCACCTGCTCGACGACCCGTTCGAGCTGGTGGTGCCGGACGGCCACCCGCTCACGCGCCGGGCCCCGGTCACCGTCGAGGAGCTGGCCGACGAGACGTGGATCGGCGGCACCGCGGACGGCGCCTACAGCCGGATCGTCCTCCACAGCTGCCGGGCGGCCGGCTTCGAGCCGCGCCTGGCCTTCGGCAGCGACGACTACAACGCCGTGCAGGCCTTCGTCGCCGTGGGCCTGGGGATCGCCATGCTCCCCCGTCTCGCCCTCACCCTGGTACGACCGGGGCTGCGCCGTGTCGTGCTGGCCACGCCGCCGGTGCGGCACATCGCGGCCGCCCGCCTGGCGGCCAGCCACCGCTCCGCCGCCACCACGTCGATGCTCGGCGTGCTCAGGGAGACCGCCCGGGATTTCACCCCGACGGGGTGAGGCCCGCTCACCCGGTGACCTGGAAACTCACCGCAGCCGGCAGGCGGCATGGAACGGGAGGTGCGGTGGTGAGCGACGGCGACAGGCCGAACATCCTGGTCATCTGGGGTGACGACATCGGGATCACGAACCTGAGCTGCTACAGCGACGGCCTGATGGGCTACCGGACGCCCAACATCGACCGGATCGCCGACGAGGGGATGCGGTTCACCGACTCCTACGGCGAGCAGAGCTGCACGGCCGGCCGGGCGGCGTTCATCACCGGCCAGAGCGTGTACCGCACCGGGCTCAGCAAGGTCGGGATACCGGCGGCGCCGGTCGGGCTGCAGGCCGAGGACCCGACCATCGCCGAGCTGCTCAAGCCGCTGGGCTACACGACCGGGCAGTTCGGCAAGAACCACCTCGGCGACCTGAACGAGTACCTGCCGACCGTGCACGGCTTCGACGAGTTCTTCGGCAACCTCTACCACCTGAACGCCGAGGAGGACGACGCGACCGAGGAGCCCCGCTGGGGCCGGGTGGGCCGCCAGCGGATCGAGGACACCGGGCCGCTGACCAGGAAGCGGATGGAGACGATCGACGACGAGATCCTGGAGCACGCCCTGGACTTCATCGACCGCCAGCATCAGGCGGAGGCGCCGTTCTTCGTCTGGTTCAACACCACCCACATGCACCTGCGGACCCATCCCAAGCCCGAGAGCGTCGGGCAGGCCGGGCGCTGGCAGTCGCCCTACCACGACACCATGATCGACCACGACAAGGTCGTGGGGACGCTGCTCGACAAGCTGGACGAGCTCGGGATCGCCGAGAACACCATCGTGGTCTACTCGACCGACAACGGGCCGCACATGAACACCTGGCCCGACGGCGGAATGACCCCGTTCCGCAGCGAGAAGAACACCAACTGGGAGGGCGCCTTCCGCGTCCCGGAGATGGTCCGCTGGCCGGGCCGGATCCCCGCCGGCGTGGTCTCCAACGAGATCATCCAGCACCACGACTGGCTGCCGACGTTCCTGGCCGCGGCCGGCGACCCGGACATCGTCGAGAAGCTGAAGCAGGGCCACACCGCCGGCGACAAGTCCTTCCGGGTCCACATCGACGGGTTCAACCTGCTGCCGTACCTGACCGGGGAGGTCGACAAGAGCCCACGCCAGGGGTTCATCTACTTCTCCGACGACGGCGACGTGCTGGGGCTGCGCTTCGACAACTGGAAGGTCGTGTTCATGGAGCAGCGGGTGCAGGGGACGCTCCAGATCTGGGCCGAGCCGTTCGTGGCGCTGCGCGTCCCCAAGCTGTTCAACCTGCGCACCGACCCCTTCGAGCGGGCCGACGGCACCTCCAACACCTACTACGACTGGTTCCTCGACAACGACTACATCGCGTTGGCGGCCACCGCGGTCGTGACCCAGTTCCTCCAGACGTTCAGGGACTTCCCGCCCCGCCAGAAGGCGGCCAGCTTCACCATCGACCAGGCGGTGGCCAAGCTCGAGGCCGCCCTCACCACCGGCCAGTAGGAGCCGGACCGTGGCCGTCGCGCAACCAGTCGGGCCCGACCCCCGGCCGGGCCCGGACATGGTCTGGGTCCCGGGCGGGACCTTCCTGATGGGCTCCGACCACCACTACCCGGAGGAGGCGCCCGCCCACGAGGTGACGGCGGACGGGTTCTGGATCGACCGGCACACGGTCACCAACGCCGAGTTCGCCCGGTTCGCGCGCAAGACCGGCCACGTCACCGTGGCCGAACGGCCCGCGGATGCGGCCGACTACCCCGGCGCCAAACCGGAGCTGCTGGTCCCCGCCTCAACGGTGTTCCGTGCCCCGCCCCACCGGGTCGACCTGGGGAACCACTACAACTGGTGGACCTATGTGCCAGGGGCCGACTGGCGCCACCCCCAGGGGCCGGGCAGCTCGATCAGGAAGAAACCCGACCACCCGGTGGTCCATGTGGCCTGGGCGGACGTCCAGGCCTACGCAACCTGGGCCAGCAAGGAGCTGCCGACCGAGGCCGAGTGGGAGCTGGCCTGCCGCGGCGGCCTGGACGGCGCCGAGTTCGCCTGGGGCGACGAGCTCAACCCGGACGGCCGCTGGATGGCCAACACCTGGCAGGGCGAGTTCCCGATCGAGAACCTGGAGCTGGACGGGTACGCCGGTACCGCCCCGGTGGGGCGGTACCCGGCCAACGGCTACGGCCTGCACGACATGATCGGCAACGTCTGGGAGTGGACCGCCGACTGGTACCAGGCCCACGGCGAGCTGGCCCACGCCTGCTGCACCGCGACCAACCCCCGCGGAGGCGAGCGTGAGCGCAGCACCGACCCCCACGACCGGGCCGCCATCCCCCGCAAGGTGATGAAGGGCGGCTCCCACCTGTGCGCCCCCAACTACTGCCGCCGCTACCGACCCGCCGCCCGCATGGCCCAGCCGGTCGACACCGCCACCTCCCACCTGGGGTTCCGCTGCATCGTCAGAGGCCGTCCCGGCCCGCACTAAACCGAGGGAGCGGCTGCGGCGAGTTACTAGACAAGATGGGACAAGATGCGGGCGATCGGGACGAGCTCCCCGGGCCGACGCCGGAGTCGTTCGAGGTGTTCTACCTCCGGGAGTATCCCAAGGTGGTGGGACTGCTCCATGGGCTCCTGGGGAGCCGCCTGGTGGCCGAGGAACTCGCCCAGGAGACCTTCCTGGTCGCCTACCGGGACTGGGATCGGATCAGCAGGCTCGACAACCCACGGGCCTGGGTCCGCCGGGTCGCGATCAACCAGCGGAACGGGTAGCGGCCGGACCCGGGGGATCCGGCCGCTACCGGTCGTGCGTGCCTGGGTGGTCGCCTGGGCTATGGCCGGCCCGGGCCGGCCTCCTCGCCGGTCACCTTGAAGGCCTTGTCGACCTCGACGGTGACGCGGCGGCCGTCGGTGGTGGTGAGGTGGGCCTCGTAGACGCCGTCGGAGTCGGTCTCGACCCGCAGCACGGTCGCGCCCGGGTACCTGGCCAGGGCGGCCGCCCGGACCTTGCTGGCGGTGTCGCCGCTGAGCAGGTGCTCGTCGGGCCGCTGGCTCCTGGACTCGTCGACGTTGCCGCCGTGGCGGGGGCCGGCCGGGGCCCCGTAGGCGCCGTTCGCCGCGCCGTAGGTGCCGTTCTGGCCGGCGGTGCCGTTGTTGTTGTTGTTGGCGGCGTTGGCGGTCAGCGTCCCGGCCAGGACTCCGCCCACCAGCAGCCCACCGGCGGCCAGGGCCGCCTTCCCGCCCCAGCGACGCCAGCCGGGCCGCTCGTTGGTGCCGTCCACATGTCCCTCCTTGGTCGGTGGCTCCGATCGAGCCGGGCATGGCGACCCTGGCAGGGGGACCTTGGCCCGACCTTGAGTCGAGCTGGCAGTTGCCTGAGAGCCGCGGCGGCCGGAGGGGAGGACCCGCTCAGTCGCGGCCCATCGTGGTGCAGACGTCGACCTCGTTGCCCTCGGCGTCGGCCAGCACCCACCACTCCGGCGCGTGCTCGTCGGTCACCAGCCGGCCGCCGGCGGCCAGCGCCGCCGCGATCCGCGCCTCGGCCTGGTCGTACGGCACCCACACGTCGATGTGGATCCGGTTGCGCTGGGGACGCGGGGTGTCCATCTGCTGGAACCAGAACGGCGCCCCGCGGCCCTGGGGGTCGATCAGGTCCTCGTCGGGGCTGTCGCCGCGGTACTCGTAGCCGAGCACGGCCCGCCAGAACGGCAGCACCTCGGGGCCGACGAGCGCGTCGATCGAGACCTGGACGGTCTGCACCGCCGAGGGGTCGGCGAGGAGGCCCTGCTCACGCGCCAGCGCCGAGATCCGCCGGGCCAGCTCCAGGTCGCGCCCGCTCAGCCCGTAGTAGTCGTCCGTGATCGTGATCAGCCGCACGGTCACTCCCCCGTGGCGCAGGTCGACGTCGGGGTGGTGGTCGTCGAGGCCGGCCAGCCCGCCGATCGCGTCCACCAGCCGGGCGCCGGCCGCGAACGACCCGGTGCGGAAGTACGTGCACGCGCCCTCGCCGAGCACCCGCCAGTCCTCGACCCCTTCGGCCTCGTGGAACCGCCGCGCCGAGATCGGCTCGGTCGTGCCCGGCCCGGTGGCGCCGGGATCGGCATGGACGTCCATGGCCGAAGGCTAGGCCATGCCAGCGACATCCGACCATCTGGGACCTCAGGGACGGACGGGATCCCGGAGGCGGGGCCGGACGGACCCGTACTCCCCGTCGTGGCCGGGCGTGCGCACGACCTGGCCCCACCGCACCATGCCGATCGCCTCGGCCACCTCCGGGAAGCCGGCCTCGTCGATGGCGTCCAGCGGCAGGCGCTCCAGGATGGGCAGCTCGGGGCCGAGCAGCTCGATCATGGCGTCGACGGTCCGCCGCACGGTCTTGCTGGTCGGGCCGACCCCCGCGACCTCGGCGACGACCTCGTCCAGGGGGAGCAGGTTCCGGCAGCCGGCCGCCCCCGCCGGGCGGGCGCCTTCCGGGCGGTCCGCCAGGTCCTCCACCCGCTGCAGCACCCCCATGGTCAGCCGCTTGCCGCAGACGGGGCAGCGCATGCGCGCCCGCCGTGCCTCGGCCGGCTCGAGGCGGACACCGCAGCGCCGGTGTCCGCTCAGGTGGTAGCGGCCCGCCTCGGGGAAGAACTCGACCGTCCCCTGGAACCCCTCTCCGGTCTCCAGGGCGCGGCGGATCGCGAAGTAGTCCAGGTCGGTGTCGACCTCGGTCGCCTCGCGGCCGAGCCTCGACGGGGCGTGCGCGTCCGAGTAGCTGACCACCCGGAACCGGTCGAGGCGCGAGACTCGCCAGTTCATCGGCGGGTCCGCCGACAGCCCGGTCTCGACCGCGAAGATGTGGCGCGCCAGGTCCCCGTAGCAGGCCTCGATCGAGTCGAACCCGGTGGTGGCGCTCAGTACGCCCACCCACGGTGTCCAGAGGTGCGCCGGCACCAGGTAGGCGCCGTCGCCGCTGTCCAGGGTGGCCTCGAGCAGGTCGCTCGCGTCCATGGCGAGGGTCGGGCGCCCGTCTTCGGTGAGGTTCCCGCTGCGGCCGAGGCGGTCGCGCAGGATCGCCGCCTCCTTCAGCCCCGGCACGTACAGCAGGTGGTGCATGCGCCGAGCCCGCCCGTCCCGATGGAAGGCCGTCGAGACCTCCACCGCCAGGAGGAAGCGCAGCGGCCCGCGGCTCGACGGGGGCAGCCGCTCGACCACCGCCCGGTCCAGTTCGTCCCGGAGCCGGAAGAGGCCGGGCTCGGCCGGCTCCAGGCGCTCCTTCAGCTCCTCGAACCAGACCGGGTGGGTGAAGTCGCCGGTGCCGAGCACCGTGATCCCCTTGCGCCGGGCCCACCACGCGAGCTCGACGAGGTCGGCGTTCCGGCTCGTCGCCCTCGCATACCTGGAGTGCAGATGCAGATCGACATAGAACGACATGCACCTATTCTTCCCGCTTCCCGACCCTGCGAACGGGGGGCAGGACATAGGTTCCGTCCAGGACGGGCTGCCGGGGCTGGTAGCCGAGCTGGGCTACCGGCTGACCAGGGCGGGCCAGGTCGTGCCGCCGTCCGCCTCCGAGCATCCGTACCCCCACTTCGAACGCACCCGGGCGGCCGTCACCGCCACGCTGGACCCGCAACGGCTCCGGCAAGCCTGGTCCGCGGGCCGCCGGATGTCACCGACGGACGCGGTCCGGTACGCCCTCACCCCGCGCCCGGCCCCGCTCGAGGCCAGCCTGGTCGGCGGTTGAGGCCGCTGACTGGTCGCTCATGGGCGCCGCCGTGATCAGTGAACGCCGCGGCGGCGAGCTGCGGCGCGGCTGCGCCATTGCTCAGCCGTGATCGCGTAGATCACGGCCTGGAAGATCATCCCCATGTCCTCGATCTCGGCCTGGTGGTCGAACACCATCCCAAGCCGGCGCATCACGGCCAGGCTGCGCAGGTTCGCCGGGTCGGTGATGGAGATGACCCGCAGGAGGTTCAGCACATGCCCAGGAAGGCACCGTCCTGGCGGCGTTCCACAGCCAGCAGACCAAGTCCCTCCCGCGCATAGCACTCCTGGGCCCAGGCCGCG
>Ga0307319_10000661_pt1 | contig 10455 bp, 10 predicted proteins | sample ER_DNA_368_FD_194491 | JGI IMG/M metagenome (GOLD analysis project Ga0307319, IMG submission 194491) | Bulk soil microbial communities from the East River watershed near Crested Butte, Colorado, United States - ER_DNA_368 | ecosystem: Environmental > Terrestrial > Soil > Floodplain | place...
CCTCGGCGCCTCGGCCAACCAGACCAGCACCGACAGGCCGAAGCCGACCGCGAAGCGGGCGGCGTGATCCCAGTCGCCTCCGAGCAGTGCGAGGAGCCCACCGACCACCAGGCTCAGGCGGATCAGGTCGACCGGGTCGCGGAGGAGCCGGCCCCAGTCGCCCACCAGCCAGCGCGGCAACACGGGGTAGGGGCGGCCCTGCTCACCGGCGTGCCCGCGCGGCGGACGAAGCCGCGCGATGCGCTGCCCGAAGCGCGCGAGCAGGTCCTTGTTGCGGTCCGGCGGCGCGGTCGGCATCGGCTCCTCGCCGCGCAGAGCGGCGCCCGGAGTACGCCAGGTGCCCCAGCCGCGTCCGGTCCAAAACAGCAGGATGACGGCGCCCATCAGCGCGCCGAGCGTGTCGTCGATCAGGTCGCCGATCGAGTCGCCGTAGGTGACGAACATCTCCGTGCCGAACACCTTGTTGGAGAACCACTCCCACATCTCGAAGATGCCGCCGACCATCAGCCCGAACGCGAGCGTTATCAGCACCATCGCGATGCGGTCGTGCAGGCCCGCGTCCTCGGACAGGTCCGGCACCAGCCGCAGGTGACAGAGGCAGATGTAGAGCAGCATCGACGAGCCACAGGGAAGGAGGAAGTGGACGACCTTGTCGTAGCCGTAGATGTGGTCGAAGAGGGCGAAGACGTTGCCCCAGATGGCGAGGTTCATCCCGATCTGGAACATCAGGTCGAAGGGGCGCTGCACGTTGAGCACGCGCGGGGCGAGCACGATCAAGAAGCACCCGACCAACTCGCCGGTGTGCGTGGTGTCGCGCACGATCAGCGTCACGATCGCGCCGATCAGTGGAGCCAGGCGCAGCAGGTCGAGCGGGTCGCGGATGACCCTGTTCCAATCCCCGACCAGCCACTTCGGGAGATTGGTCGGCATTGGTTTGGGGCGAACCACCACGCGGCGCCAGAGCGCCGGCGGGCGTTCACCAGGCGGGTGGCCGATGCCTGCCATCAGGGCCCCTACCCTAAGCTCGCCGGGGGGCGCGGCGCAAGGCTGCGTCAATGCTCCCAGAGGCCGTACTCGGGATCCCGCGTCTTCATCTCCTCGAACAGCAGCACCATGCGATCGATGTACCAGAGCTTGCCCCCCTGGACGATGAGCACTCCGAGGACGGTGGGAGTGGCCTTGAGTGCGGCGAGGCCGTAGACGAGCGGCGCCAGACCGATCGCCTGGTATGAGGCGGCCACGGTCGGGACCACGGTGTTGAATTGATCCGGCAGCTCGGATCGGTCCCGCTCCGTCCAGATGCGCTCGCCGAGCACCCCCTTGGACGCCCAGTTCCTCGTCGACCGCGGCGGTCTGAAGAACAGCGGATTGACGACCAGCCACGCCGATGAGACCGCGACCGGAATCAACGAGCGCCGGCCGATCCACTTCCTGCTCCAGATCGACCCGGCGAGCATCGGAAGGACGGCAAAGCGCGTCCAGACGCTCGCGGGATTCGAGTGGCGCATCCAGCTATCGCCCTCGAGCCCGAACGCGCCGCTGATTTTTTTGCGGAGTTCCATGCGACTTCCCCCGACATCGAAGCACGCCGGGCCGAACCATGCGGACTCGACTTGCCATCGGACCGGCGTTGCGCTTAGGGTGCTCCCCGTCCGTAGGCCCCGCCCCCGTCCGTAGGCCCCGCCCCCGTCCGTAGGCCCCGCCCCCAGGAAGGACCCTGCGATGCGTACACGCTCCCTCTTGATCCTCGCGATCGTCCTTCTGCCGGCGATCTGGCCGGCTGCGACCGTCGCCGGCCAATACAAGGTGAAGCAGCTGCAGGCGATCTCGGGCCCGAGCCCGTTCCCGGGCGGCTGCCCCGGCGCGATATTGGACGAGACACGCATCCCGGGCGCGGAGATCGAGCCCGCCATCACGGTCAACCCGGCGCACCCGCGCAACATCATCGCCACCTGGCAGCAGGACCTCGGCCAGGGCGCCGCCCGCACCGACCTGATCGGGACCTCCCGCGACGGCGGCAGGACCTGGAAGCGCGTGACCGTCCCCGGTCTCTCGCGCTGCACCGGAGGAACTTTCGACTCGGCCACGGACCCCTGGCTCTCGGCCGGTCCGGACGGCACCGTCTACTTCACCGGCGCGACGCTCTCCTTTGCTTCCGAGCCCGAGTCGGCCGCGCTCTTCGCGAGCCGCTCGCGCGACCGGGGGCGCAGCTGGGCGCCCCCGGTCCCGTACGCCGGGCCGAGCCCTCGCCTCGAGAGGGAGGTCATCACGGCGGACCCGATCCGGCCGGGTAACGCATACGTCGTCTGGTGGGAGCGCGACCCCCTGATGCCGTTCGTCGGAAGCACGCACCAGTTCGCGCGCACCACGGACGGCGGTGCGACCTGGTCGACGCCGACGACAGTCGACGCGGCGCCGGATGGAGCGCTCGACCAGTCGGCGGAGATCCACGTCCTCCCGAACGGATCGCTGCTGGCGACCTTCGCCCGGATCCAGATCGAAGGCACCGCCGCCGTGCAGCAGCTGCTCGCGTCGCGCTCGGACGACCAGGGCCAGACCTGGTCTGAGCCGGTGGAGGTGGTCTCACAACCGATCCAGCCCTACCTCGACCCGGAGACGGGGGATCAGCTCCCGAACCAGGACCTGACCTTCCACTCGGCGGCGATCGCCCCGGACGGGACGGTCTACGTCGCCTGGGACCGGGCCAGCTCGCCCACGACCGGGGAAATCGACATCGTCAAGTCGAGCGACGGCGGTGTCACCTGGAGCGGCCCGACAACGCTCCCCGGCGTCAGCGCGTTCGCGTTCCAGCCGGCGATCGCCGTCGACGCGCGCGGGACGGTGGGCGTGACCTGGTACGACACCCGCAACGACCTCCCGGGTGACGCGCCGCTCACCACTGACGTCTGGTTCGCTCACTCGCGAGACGGGGGCACCTCCTGGAGAGAGCTCCACCTCGCCGGCCCGTTCGACTTCCGCACGGCTCCCAGGCCCACGGGCTTCGGCCGGCTCGGGGAGTACCAGGGGCTCGCCGGATTGCGCACGCGCGGGTTCGCAGCCGCGTTCACACAGGCGGCGCCGCAGGCACAGGACGGGCCGACGGACATCTTCTTCGCGCGGATTGGACCGCGGCATCACTGACGCCGGCGCCCTCGTGCGCTCCCTGTACGAGGCCTACGGGCGGCGCGATTGGGATGCCTGCGTCCCGCTGCTGCATCTCGACGCCGTCTACGAGCTTCCCCGCACCGGTGAGCGCGTCGAGGGCGGTCCGGCCGTCCTCGACTACCAGCGGGCCTACCCCGAGCCGTGGGGGGAGCTGTCCGTGTTGCGCGTGATCGCCGGCGCGGACGAGGCCGCGGCTGAGATATCGGTTCGTGGCGGACGCGAGAGCGACTTCCTCATGGCCGCGTTCTGGACCGTCCGCGACCGTCAACTGTGGAGGGGAGTCGAGTATTGGGCGCCCCTGCCTTGACGGTCGCCTACGGCCTGACGTAGTTGTGGACCGCGAACTCGGTGGTCGTGGGCTGGGGTCCGCCGGCCGGATCCATGCCGGAGACCTGGCGAATTGCCGGGAAGAGACGCTCCTCCCGGAAGCTGTCATAAGCCGCGCGGCTCTCCCAGAGATCCATAACGGTCCACTTGCCGTCAACCTCTCCGGCCCAATGGAAGATCAACCCGTCGGGCGGATCGTTCTCTAGGTCCATCTCCGCGCTGACCCCGTCGTACATCTTCGTACCGACGTCCTCGGGAAAGTCGGTTGTGCGTATCGCGACCGCCATTGCGCTCCCTCCTCCGATCTTCACTCAGCGCTCGCCGAGCGCCCCTCTCGAACCGGCTCACCCTATCGCCCGGCCTCGCGCCCGCGACGGGAGGCTGCGTGCTCGGAGCGCTCGACGGTGCGTGCGACCTCGACGCGAGAGGAAACGTCGAGCTTTCGGAAGATGTTCCGCATATGTGTCTCGACCGTCTTCGGACTGAGGAAGAGCGCGTCGGCGATCTCCGGGTTCGTCCTGCGATCGACCACGAGCCGCGCGACCTCGAGCTCGCGCTGCGTCAGCGCCTCGATGCCGGTCCGATCGATCCTGCCGGGGCGGGTGCGGCGGTGGATGCGCTGGCCCAGGCCACGCAGTTCGCGCTCGGCGGCGGCGCGATATCTGAGCGCCCCGCAGGCATGAAGTTCGGCGGCGGCGTGTTCGAGCTGGGCCATCGCGCGCTCGGTTTGGCCGGCTTGGGCGAGTGCGCGGCCCGCGAGCGTCCGCGCGAGCGCCGCCTCGACAGGCGCACCGACCTCGTCCGCCGCGGCGGACGCGGCGAGGGCGCGCCTGGCAGCGAGGTCGAAATGGCCGGCATCCAGCTCCACCGCGGCCGCGGCACGATCCGCCATCGAAGTCGCCATGCGGAGCCGCAGCGCCGCGGCCGCGGCCTGTGCCGCCGCGCTCGAGCGTTCGGCTGCGCTGCGCCACCCGAGCGCGAGCTGGCAGCGGGTCAGCAGCTCCAGCCACTTGGCCCTCCAGACGCCCGGGATGAGCGGAAGCTCATCGCCCCCCGAAGACTCGACGAGGGACTCGACGGCGCGCTCCGGGTCGCCGGTCTCGAGGAGGGCGGCGGCGAGCGCCACCCCGGCCGCGCAGACGAGACTCTGGTCGAGCCCGCGCGTCAGCTCGACGCACTCTTCTGCGGTGGCGAGCGCACCGCGGACGTCGCCGGCCGCCAGCGCCGCAAATGAGCGATTGCCGAGATTGCCGGCCAGCGCCTGGACGTTGCCCGACAATCGTGCTCCCTCCACGGCGTCGTCGAGCAACTCGGCGGCTTTGGCGAGTCGGCCGCGCAGCAGCTCGACCTGGCCGAGAATCGAGTACGGAAGTGGGATGAATTCACTCTGGCCCGTCGCCCGGCCGACAGCGATCGCTCGCTCGGCGTGGGCTCCAGCCTCCTCGTAGCGGTCGAGATAGAGCTCGGCGCCGGCGAGGTTGGCGGCGGCATCGAGCCGCTCAGCGAGCTCGGCGTCGTTCAGATCCGCGACGAGGGTGGCCGCCTGCGAGCGACGCGCTTCGGCCTCCGGGGTGGCTCCGCTCGTGGCGCCCGCGAACGCGAGAACGGCCTCCGCTGCCGCGGTCAGTGGCCGGTCGCCGAGCGGCCGTGCGGTGCTGAGCGCTCGCTCGGCCCACTCGCCCATTAGCTCGTAGTCCATGCGGAAGAAACCATCCATCGCGAGTTCGATCATCAGCGCCGCTGCCTCCCGCGAGGCGGGATCGCGCAGGCCGTCCATCGCGGTCGCCAGGCGCGCATGGGCCTGTTCGTGGCGCCCGAGCAGGTGCTCCACGCCGGCACAGGCGGTCGTGAGCCGCACCCGCAACGCGACCGCGTCGGCCGGTACCAGCTCGATGCTCTCCAGCAGGGCGGCGTGGCCGTGGGCGAACTGGCCGGTGGCGACCAGGGCCCTGGCCCGCAAGAGTAGGAGCTCGACACGCGCATCGGCCGGTGCGGCATCGGGCAGCAGCCGGAGCGCGTGCCCGAACCAGGTCGCGGCGCTCGCGGGCGCGCGCTGTGCCACGACGTCGCCGGCCTCACGGAGTGTCGCGGCGGCTGCCGCGTCCCCCTGCCGCGCAGAACGCTCGACATGATGGGCGCGCTCTACCGGGGATGCACCGCGGGCGGTGAGCATCTCGGCGCTTCGCTCGTGCGCGCCCAGTCGCCAGCCCCCCGGCGTCGACTGGTAGACCGCCCGCCGGATGAGCGGATGCCGGAAGCGAAAGCGGCGCGGCACCTCGGTCTCCCGAACGAGGTCGAGCCTCAGCAGCTCGTCCAAGGCCTCGAGCGCCGACGCCTCGGAGGTCGCCGCAGCCGCGGCGGCCAGCTCGGGCTCGAACGGGTCGCCGGCTACCGCCGCCCCGTCCAGCACGCCCCGCGCGCCGTCCGAGAGCAGTGCGAGCTCCTCGGCCAGAGCGGCCGCAACCGCAGGCGGCACGTCGAGATCCCCGGGTGAGAGCTCGGGAACGCCCGCCCTGCGCTCGAAGGCGAGCGATCGGGCGAGCTGCTCGAGGTAGAACGGGTTGCCGCCGCTCTCGTCGTAGAGAGCCGTTGCGGCGGCGCCGTCGACCGCTTCACCGAGGAGCTCACAAGCCTCGCCGCGCGTCAGAGCGCCGACTTCGACGTGAAGCAGCGTCCCCGCGCGGTCCGCTCGCTCGAGTGCGGCTGTCAAGCGTTCCGGCGCTTGACGAGGTCGCACAGCCAGCGCGAGCAGCACGGCCGCCGCCGGCGGCCGGCGCAGCAGCGCGCCGAGCAGTTCAACGGATCCAGCGTCAGCCCAGTGGAGATCGTCGAGCACGAGCACCAGCGGCCCGCTCGCCGTCAGTTGCTCGAGCAGCTCCCGCACCGCGCGGTGGCTGCGGTAGCGCTCGTGTTGCAAGGGTGCCTCACGGCCTGCCTCGAACCGAGAGAGCGCGGGAAGGACGAGCGCCAGCTCGCCGAGAACATCGTCGTCGAGGGCCTCGACGCGACGCGACTCGAGCCCCGCGACGTACTCGTCGAGCGCGTCGACGAACACCCAGAAGGGCAGCTCCCGCTCGAGCTCCGACGCCGACCCGTAGAGGACGAGGTGTCCACGTGCGTCGGCGCGGGCCGCCAGGTCGACGAGCAGACGGGTCTTGCCGATCCCGGGCTCGCCCACCAGCGCGAGCGCACCCGACCGCCCACCGTCGAGCTCGGAAAGCGCGTCGTCGAACACGCCGGCCGTCACGGCGCGCCCAACGAGCTGGTCGCCTTTCGGGGCCACGTTCGTTCGCGGCGAGCATAAATCAGGTCACCGGCCCGAAAGATCAGGGTCCTCCATGGATGTCGGCCCGTTCACGAGGTGTCAGGCTCGCCCCATGCCCCGCTTCGTGCTCCACCACCGCCACGAGGCGCACGAATGCGGTGTCGTGTTCGCGTCGTTCAAGGGCCACACCAGCCCGCTCCGCCGCCACCCGACGGTCGCCTCGTGCCGCTCCGGCGGACACGCGATCTGGTGGACCGTGGAAGCCCCCTCCGAGGCGGAGGCCGTCGCGCTGCTCCCGCCCTACGTCGCCGAGCGGACCACCGCAGCGCAAGTCAGCACAGTCGAGATTCCGTGACCGGCTGGGCCGAGCCCCTGCCGCCCGAAAGGAGCGACGATGACGACGTTTGCCACCCAGATGGTGCCGCCCGCCGATAATGCCGAGGGCTCCCGGCCGGCGGCCGGCGGGCCGCGTGCCTTCAGCCAGGGCGAGCTCGCCTTCCTGATCGCCGTGCCGCTCCTATGGGCGATTCTGCTCCTCTTCCATCCCGGCGGGACGGGCGACGAGATCTACCTGGATGTACAGGACAACGTCACGCGCTTCCTGGTGGTCCACATCGGGATGATGATCTTCATCCCCCTGATGGGCGTCGTGGTTTATCTGCTCCTGCGCGGCGTCGAGGGGACCGCTGCGTGGGTCAGCCGGATCGCGCTCGTGCTTTTCGTCGTCTTCTACAGCGCGTGGGAGGTACTGCAGGGAATCGGCGTCGGGATTCTCGCCAACGAGCTGAACGGGCTCCCGCAGGTCGGACAGGCGCTGAGGGAAGAGGTCGTCCAGGACTTCGCCGAGCACGTCCTGATCGGCCCCTTCGGCGTCTTCGGCAGCATCGGAAGCATGGGACTCATAGTCGCGGCGATCGCGGCGGGGATCGCGCTCTATCGCCAAGCAGGCGCGCCCGTCTCCGTCCCGATTTTGCTCGCCGTCTCGGGGGTGCTGATCACCGTCCACCCACCGCCCTACGGACCCACGGGCCTGGCCCTGTTCATCGTCGCCGTGCTGCTCTACGTGCGAAGCCAGTCGCGAGGCCGAGCAACCGCGCCGCTCGGACAGCCGCGATCGGCATAGGGCCTAGATGCCTTCGTGCGGTTCGAGCCTCCAGCGCTCGTCCGCTCGCCATAGCCATACGGCCGGCTCGACGGGGTCTCCGAACTCGTCGAAGCGCCCAGACTCCCTGAGCGCGGCGAGCATGGCAGCGCGGTCGCGAGCTCCGCGCGCAAACGCGTCCTCAACCAGCTCGGCCGCATTACGAGCCGATTCCACCCCGGCGAAGAGGTCCTGCGGGTCGATGCCGGCACGGGGAGCGATCGGAACGGCCCGGCAACCACCAGCGCGGTCTTGGACTGCGCTCGCAACCGGTCGGCGATGCGTTCGGCCACGACCCTGTCGCGGGCCACCATTCGCAACACCGTCCCACGGTGGCGAGCCGCGTGCTCGCAGCCCGGTTCATCGTCACGCGTCACTCCAACCCAGGTCGCCAGCGGGGCCAGGAGCGCCAACCCAGCGGGGGCTGTCGCCTCGAGGGTCTCGGCCACAGCCGCCGAGTGCAACGGGCCGATCAACGCCAGCGCCAACGGATCCGAAGCCGCGCGCGCCCGCTTCGACCGCGTCGCGCTCCCCGTGCGCCTCGTGCGGCACCCCCGCCGCGCTCATCACCTGGGCAACCGCCGCGGTCAGAGCCGCGGGCAACGCCGAGTGAACCGTCACGCCTTGTACTCGTCGTGGCGGCGCAGCCAGAAGACCTGCTCACCCTCCTCGTTTCGGCCGATCGGCGTGCGGTCGAGGAGGCCGTAGTAGCCCATCGCCGGCTCGAGACCGCGCGCGGTCGTCACGTAGGTCCGATAGAGGGTGTCGTCCGAGAGGATGTACGCGCTCAGGCCGGGTCCCTCTGCCACGTACGTCGCGGCATCCACCCCACACGCCTCGGCGTTCTGCTCCACCGCCGGCGGCAGCCCGCCCTCGAGGAACGGCTTCAACTCCTCCTCGGTGTGCAGGAAGCCGAGCTCGCGGTTGAACTCGCTGCCCACCGTCGAGGCCCAGTCGAGGCTCCAAGCCATCCGCTTCCTGTATCCCTGGAGCTTCTCCAGCGGAGCCCGCGAGACGAGCATCAGCTTCACGTCCCGCGCCGCCAGGTGGGTGGCGTTCGGGTCGAGGTTGTCCGCGATCGACGAGCAGACGGGGCAGCCCGCCTCGTAGGCCGGGCCGAACATGAAGTGGTAGATGATCAGCTGCGAGTGCCCGTCGAGCAGCTCAGGGAGCGACTTGGCCCCTTCGGAGGTGTCGAAGCTGTATTCCTTCTCGACCGGCACCCAGGGAAGCTCCCGGCGTTTCCGCGCCAGCTCGTCGTTGCGGCGGGTGAGCTCCTTCTCCTCAGCGAGCAGCTCGTCGCGGGCGGCCTGCCACTCCTCTCGTGTCCCGACCTTGTGCTGCGTCATTGCGTTGCCTCCTATCTCGTGGTCCGCGTCTGTTTGCATGGACACCACTGAGGGCCGGAACGAAACGCCGGCTCAGTCGCTGGCACCGGCGAAGCCGATCTCGTTGCCATCGGCGTCGGGGTAGATCGGCTTGCGCGCCTTGCCGGGATACGTACTCCGTCTGGAGGCCGCGCCGCAGCGGCATCCAGATCGGTCGCAGCGACGATTACGTGATCGACCGCACCCCGGCGCGAACCCTACGCCGGTCCGAGCGTCGGAGACAACCACTTTCGCGTGACAGCCAAGCCTGGCCCGCCGTGCGCGCGGGCGCCTGAGCGGCCTGACCCAGGGCCTAGAGGGAGGCCAGAGCCACCAGGAACAGGGCGAACGCCGCCCAGGTCGTCGCGAGCTGGATCCAGTTGATCGTGAAGTAGCGCCGCCGTCCCGCCTCCCAGTCCGTTGGCAGAGCCTCGGGGTCCCAGGCCAAGATCACGTTGTAGGTCGGGGTCTTCCATACGTTGGAGACTATGAGCACACCGACGATCACGATGCCCAGGCCGATCGCGGTGAGCACGAACGAGGTGGAGCCGGGATCGTCCCAGAGGAGCACGAGCGCGACGACCGGCCCGATGGTCATCCCGGTCGACCAGGCATAGTTGTACACCCGGCCCCAGGACTTCCCCGCGAACTGAAGGAACGCTTCCATGAACTTTCGGAAGTCGCGGCCGTCCATCGCTGCGAGCATCGGACGCATGATCGTGCTCAGCATCCCCAAGAGGCCAGACGCGAGCCCCGAGAGGAAAACGGTAGCTGCGAGGACGCATTCCTCGGCGGTCACGGCCCACCCCCCTTTTCGCCGCCAGACCGCATCCTAAACCGCCGGTCCGATCCCGGTCGAACGATCAAATCGAGAGATCGCCGCGGCAGGCGAGCGGCCTCTCGCCTGGATTCTCGGGTGTAATCGCCTCGCTGTGTCTCAGCGCCGAGACCAGCACAGGAGGCGTTGAGGCTTCAATCAGTGGGCTCGCGAAAAGGGAAGCCTACGGCCCACGCGCGCGGGTGGCCGACAAAGCACACTTTCGTGCCCCGAGCGCAGCGAGGGTGTGCGAAAGGAAATTTGTCGGACAGGACCCGCGCCCACGCGGCTGGGCCTTGGCCCTACAGGTTCACCGCGACGTACTTCGTCTCGAGAAACTCCTCGAGGCCCTCGTGCCCGCCCTCGCGGCCGA